>Ga0180437_10007851_pt1 | contig 13754 bp, 11 predicted proteins | sample SS_ome_4_FD_132410 | JGI IMG/M metagenome (GOLD analysis project Ga0180437, IMG submission 132410) | Hypersaline lake sediment archaeal communities from the Salton Sea, California, USA - SS_3_D_1 metaG | ecosystem: Environmental > Aquatic > Non-marine Saline and Alkaline > Hypersaline >...
GAGCACGGGTATTCCACAGTAACGTTCTATAGCTCGAACCAACTTATGTTCGTGTCTTTTCCCGGAAACGTTGTTCAGGATCACACCTGCAATGTCTGTCTCGGGCTCAAAATGCTGGTATCCGGTCACCATTGCGGCCACGCTCCGGGTCATCCGAGAGGTGTTTACTATCAGAATAACCGGGACATGCATTAACCGCGCGAGATGAGCGGAACTTCCTCGTCCGCTGGGAGAGAGGCCGTCATAGAGGCCCATGGCTCCCTCTATAAGAGCGAAATCAACACCTCGGCAGGCCTGCAGGAATGAAGCCCTCGCCCCCTCTTCGCCCATGAGGAAGATATCCAAGTTGCGGCAATTCCTACCCGTTGCCGCCGAAAGCCAGGAGGCGTCAATGTAGTCGGGGCCCTTCTTGAACGCCTGGATCGCCAACCCACGCCGTCTCAGGGAAGCACAGATGCCAATGCAAATAGTGGTTTTGCCCGAGCGACCCTGGGCGCTCGCAATCATCAGCGCAAGAGCCTCCTGAGCCTTTGATCGCCGATTTCCCACCGGTCCCCAGCCTTACCCTTTATCCTTGAGCTTCACGTAGGAAGTATCCAAGTAGATATACTCAACCTTGCCTTCCTTGCTCAGCTCAGCTATTGCCTTATCCACAAGGCGCTTTTCCTCTTTAACCGCTCGGGCTACATCGCGGTTCTTGGCCTTGCTCACCGTTGCAAGGTATTCCACTATCCTTTGCCTAAGCTCCTCGCTCAATGTTATTCCCTCCTTACTTCACCACCTGAACTGGGTCGTCGTTCGGTAGGTTTCCACAGCATGGGTGAAATCATCTATATGCTGTTCGGTAAATTCAATGTCGGTGAGGCGGAAGAAGGTCTCCCAGCCTACCCTTTGAATCCACTCACCCATCCTCTCGTCTTCCTGAGCATGTTCAGCATAGACACCGACGATCTTCTTAAGGGTGCTCACGAGCTCAGGCCAGCGCGGCGGGTTATTGGGCAGATACGGAACGATGAGGCGGGAGAACATGGGGGGCTTTCGGGCATTTGAGACCTTGCCTCCTGCGTAGATGGCGACACCATCACCGTCAGGGTCAGCCAGGGGCATTGCCGGGCAAACGGTAAAGCAATTCCCACAGTACATGCACAGGTCCTCTCTCACCTGGACACTCTTGACTTCTTTGTCCGAATGACGCCTGATGGCCCCCGTGGGGCAGGATGCTATCGTCGTGGGAATTTCACACAACGCGTGAAGGTGCTCGTGGTCAACCGTCGGCGGTTTTGTATGGACGCCGACAACGGCGAGGTCCGAGCAATGAACGGCGCCACACATGTTGATACAGCACGCCAGGGAAATCCTCAATTGAGCCGGCAGCTTCATGCTGGTGAAATGGTCATAGAGTTCATCCATTATCGCCTTGACCACAGCCGAGGCATCGGTGGCCGCGCTATGACAGTGTATCCAGCCCTGAGTATGAACCACGTTGGTAATGCATTTTCCCGTGCCACCCACGGGAAGCCCAAGCTTTCCCACTTCTTCAATGAGTGGATCCACCTTGTTCTCGTCCGGAGTCATGAACTCGATATTATACCGGCTGGTAAACCTGAGGTGCCCATCACAGTACTTATCAGCGATGTCGCAAATATCCCTGACGTAGTCCACACTCACCAGCCGGGGAGAGCCCGCCCGCACCGTATAGAGCTCATCCCCGGTCTCGGATACGTGCTTGAGCACCCCGGGCTTCAATATCTCATGGTATTTCCATTTCCCATAATTTTTCTTTATCACCTCGGGAAGCATTTCCCGAAAATCGGGGGGGCCTATATCCGTCTTAGCCATGGCTTACCTCCTTTAGCGGATTTACTTGGTAACTTTCGTACCTAGAAGAAGACATAGGGGTTCGCCCTCGGTTGATATACCATCTGGGGAACCGGCTTTATTCCTACTGCCCGCAAGAATGTCTTCAGTCCGAGCCTCTGGATAAGTTCAGCGACCCGTTCCCTCGTTCTGCCATGTTCATCCCACCAATCCCATATCTTCAGGAGAAGGTCCTTTACCTCGGTGTACGGTGGTTCGAGTTTCATGAAGGGAATCAATACCCATGAGAGGTTCGCCCCTTTCAATATGGGCGCCTTTCCCCCAATCAAAATAGTAGCCCCACAATCGAGACCCGGACGCACGGCTTTCGGCATCTTATTGATACAGTGCATACACCGCACGCAATCCTGCGGCTTTAGTTTGAGTTCTCGTGCCTTTTCATCCCACTCTAGAGCCCACGTTGGACACTTGCCAACGACGAGCCTCTGGATATCGAGACCTCCCTCCACATACTCCCTGACGGCATCCTGGTCAATTCTGAGGCTATCTCTCCACGTGCCAATGATCGTGAAATCGGCCCGCGCTATGGCCGCCACACAGTCGTTGGGACAGCCGGAAGCCTTGATCTTGAATTTGTACGGCCACCGTGGCCGATGGAGTTCGTCCTGGAATTCCATGGTGAGATCATAGATCACGTTGAGGGTATCGATACAGGACCATTCGCACCGAGCAGGTCCAACGCAACCCGTCGGGGTCCTCAAGACACTTCCCGAACCTCCCAGATCAAAACCGATCTCGCTCAGGGCGTCAAAACAGGGCTGCAAGTTCTCGGTGGGAGACCCCAAAAGGATGATGTCACCCGTAGAGCCATGGAAGTTGGTTAAACCGCTCCCGTACTTCTCCCAAACGTCGCAAATCTGCCGGAGCTTCTTCGTGGTGTAAAACCAACCCGAGGGATGATTTACCCGAAAGGTATGGAAAGCCGCGATGTTGGGGAACTTCTCGGGAACGTCCGAGTACCGCCCAATAACTCCACCGCCATACCCAGTGACGCCGACGATGCCGCCATGCTTCCAGTGTGTTACCTTATCCCTGTAGGAAAGTTCCACCACGTTCAGGAGATCATTTGCGGATGGATGTTTCTTTGCCGCACGCTTTATTTGCTTGACGAAACTCGGCCAGGGGCCCTTCTCAAGCTCATCCGCCATAGGAGTTTCTTTTCCCATTTCCTCACCTCCGTAAGAGATTTTGCTTGTTTTTCTCTCTATCGATATAGGGCAGGAGAAGCTTCTGTCTCCCATAATTACGGGGATACAGCCTTCAATCCCCCTTCTTCCGGTAAAGCGGAGATATATTCCTTAGCGTAACCACGACCTTTTTCAGGGTTTCGAGCGCCCTCTCCACTTCCCCCACGGTATTTTCCATGCCGAAGGAGAAGAGCAGGGTTCCTTGAGCCGCCGCGTAATCTCGGCCGATGGAAAGGAGCACGTGAGATGCTCGCAGCGATCCCGATGCGCAGGCCGAGCGAGTGGAAATACAGATGCCCTCCTCATCCAGCAGTAACATCATCGACTCTCCCTCCACGTAGCTCACCGAGATCGAGGCGAGGTTTGGGAGGCTCTGGGTCGGGTGACCATTGAGGATGATTTCATCGATGAACCCAAGGCCGTCAATAAATGCCTTTTTCAAGTGAAGCACGTGCTCCATGCGCTGTGGCATCTCCTCTCTGGCCAACTCAGCGGCCTTTCCCATACCCACGATTCCCACCATGTTGTGGGTTCCCCCCCTGCGGCTGTTCTCCTGCATTCCCCCGTCGAGCAGTGGCCAGACTTCCGTTTTCGGACGGATGTAGAGGGCCCCCACCCCGGAAGGGCCGTAGAACTGATCGGCCGCTATGCTCAAGAGATCGACCCCCATCTCCTGAACGTCAACAGGAATCACCCCGTCGATGCCACGGCATCGCAGTGAAGGGGGACATTCCTCTCCCTCGTAATCCTGCCAATCTCCGCAATGGGCTCTACGGTCCCAATCTCGTTGTTGGCGTGCATGATGCTCACCAAAATGGTCTCATCCGTGATGGCCTCCTTCACATCGTCGGGATCGACCAATCCAAACTCATCAACTGATATTGAGGTCACCCGATAGCCTATTCTCTCCAACATCCGCAGGGACTTCAGCACGGCATTGTGCTCGATGTTGGAGGTAACGATGTGCTTCCCCTTTTCGGCCCTCGCGAGGGCTACCCCCTTTATAGCATGGTTTATGGACTCAGTCCCACCTGAGGTGAAAATCACCTCCTCTGGGTTGGCGTTGATAAGCGCTGCCACCTTCTCCCGCGCCCCCTCAAGTGCACCTAAGGCAGCATCGCCAACATGGTGCTGGCTCACGGGGTTGCCATAACTATGGCTGATGTAATCGATCATCGCCCTCTTCACCTCGGGATGAAGCGGCGTGGCAGAGATATGGTCTAAATAGATGGTATCCATGGTCTGTTCCTTCTTTCCAAGACCCTGCTACTCACCACGATGCACCGTGGACTTTCCACAAAAGGTACAGGCAGGGGCCTCCTCGGGGAGTTCCGCATCGCAGTAAGGACAGTAGCAATGTGCTTCCGGTTTCTTGAGGGGCTCCACCTTTTCGCGTCGACGCTTCTTTCGCCCGACCCGATCCTTCTTCCGTTCATAATAGTCCATGATCGCCTGATGGAGGGCATCAGCCCCCAAGTTGGAGCAGTGAAGTTTATTCTTAGGAAGCCCCTCCAGCTTCTCAACCACGGACTTGTTGCTGATTTTCAAGGCCTCTTCAAGCGTTTTTCCCTTGGCCATTTCGGTCACCATGCTCGATACCGCAATGGCTGCCCCACACCCAAAGGTCTCGAACTTGATGTCCTCGATCCTGTCATCCTTCACTTTGAGCGTTATGGTCATCATGTCACCACATACGGGATTGCCGACCTCGCCAATCGCATCAGCATCCTCAATCCTCCCTACGTTACGGGGATTCTTGAAGTGATCCATGACGGTTTCCGAATACATCACCCTCTCCTTTTAACGGGGACCCACTGTAATAAACATACACAAGTCCGGGCCCTTTTAGAAAGGTCTTTCCATTCACTTCTTATAGGTGGGATTCGCAATATAGGCCCTTTTCAGGGTATCTCCCCTCAGGCCGTTGCGCAACGCTTCCAGAGCCAGGATTTCCTCTGGCGGGATGTTACCCAGGTTGACATTGGGCCCAAACCTGAGGATCAGGTGTTGCTGCTGGCCCTTAATCGGCGCTTCCCATTCGAGCTTTGTATCGTCGTCCACGCCAGCGATGATCTTATCGATCTCATCCTGTTTTACCTTCCCCTCGGCATCGTATATGCCGACGCCTTTTCCCGCTTCCCGTGCCTCAACGATGACTTTGAATGCCCCACACTCCAGATCTGAAGCGATCTCCTTGTACATCAGATCTAATGCGACCTTCTCGCTGGGGTCTTTCTTCCCAACCTCGGAGACAACTTTGAAACCCATGTCCACAGCGCGCTTAATGCAATCGGCTCGGGTGTCCATGTCAACCTCAATGGTCCCGTCGGAAAACTCAATGGCGTTGAAGCCCAGCTCCTTGCAGCGGTTCAGGTATTGGGGGTATGTCCCCTGCCAGACACTCACCTCGAGGAAAGTCCCGCCAGGGCATACGAATATATCCGCATCCTTGATCATCTCCGTCTTCTTTGCCAAGTAGTCCATGCCCAAAAATGCACTTGTCCCGAAGGTCAACTTGATGAAATCGATAAAGTCGCCCGCACTTTCGATCAAGTCCTTGGCGGCGTTGATGCCCAAGCCCTTATCAAGAACCATGGTCACACCTTCGGTGCGGGGCTTAACGCTCCGCCCTGGAACCGGCATCTCGAATACCCCCTCAAAAGACTTCATCTCGCCCATTTCAGATTCCCTCCATACAGTTTTGTGCGCCGGCCAAGGTGGACTTGACCGGGTTAAGGCTCACCTCCTCCACAAATCGATACATGACCTCGAGGCGTTTCGTCATCAGGTCCGGCGTATCCAACCCTCCCACCGGAATACGATCGTAGAGAATGAACGGGACACCGAACTTCTCGGTGGCGTTCTCGAAGAGGATCCTGACGATTTTCCCCTTCTGGGTGATTGACTTGACGATGGGGGTATCCCGGCCCGATTCGATCTTGGCGTCAACGATGGTGACTCGAGGATTAAGGTACCGGGGCTCGGCGGCAATGGTTCCCATGTCAATGGCAATTTTGTGGCCCCAGGGGTCGGGCACATCGGGTATCTCCACGTTGAGTTTATCTATTGCTTGGGGGAAATCGTAGATTAAATTGCCCACGCGGATGTTATCATAAAGGGAGCCCATACAAAAGACATAACCCTCATCCGTGAACGTGAAATGGGTCATCTCCGTGCTTAAGATCCGCCAGTCGTCTTCAAGTCCCTTGAGAAGGAAAACGGTCTTTCCGGCTCCGGGGCCTCCCACCACCAAGAGCAGCGTGTTCCGTGATGGGCTGAACATCGAGCTGGCATGAAAGCTGTAAATACGATGATAGCGCTCCAGCGTGACGAGGAGGTACTTGAAGTAAAGCCCCATGTTCCCAAAGAGCGAGTAGCGATTATCCGAACACTCCTTCTCATAACGGGTGAAATCCCCCGTAGCAAAGAGGACTCTCTCTGTAACGGTAACCTGCGGGTGGACGTTGGGATCGTCGATGACGATGAAATACGCGTCCAGGTCATCGGTATACGGGATGGGCTCGATGGAGTGGATGTTGGTGAGCAGCGACTCCATGACCTGCCCCTCGAAATATCGAGGCTCGGTGATCAACTTCTCGGTGTTGGAGACGATGCCCATCCTGGCTTGGACAATCTTTACCGCACGTCTATACACAATGACACCCTTCCAATGCGCATTATTCCCCTTCAATATTTCTCAGGACAGACTTCCGCACATTTTGAATGTGCTTTCTCATCAAGGATTCCGCCAATGAGGGGTTCCTCCTCTCCAGCGCCTCAATGATTTTGCGGTGTTCCAAGAGGGAATGTTCGGGCCTCCCTTCGAGGGCCACAGTTCGCAGTCGTAGCATCTGGATGTGGTCATTGAGAATGTTCATTATACTCATCAACCAGCTGTTCTGGCTCTTCTTGACAATGAGGGTATGGAATTTCAAATCGGCTTGGGCGTACTCCTTGGATCGATCCCGGATGTTGGCCTCGGAGAAATCCCGAAAAAAAGACCGCATTTCCTCAACGGTCCTCTCATCAATATGGCCTACGGCCAATCTCGCGGAAAAACCCTCCAACACCTCCCTCACCAAGAGGATTTCAATAATGCTTTCCTTGGAGTGTTTGACAACAAAGGCTCCTCGTCTCGGTATGATCTTGACGATGCCCTCATTCTCGAGGCGACAGAGGCTCTCCCGAATTGGTGTTCGGCTTACTCCCAATTGTTTCGCTACATCCTCTTCATCGATCTTTTCCCCCGGGTGGATTTCCTGAAAGAGAATGGCCCTTTTGAGGATTTCATAGACCCTTTCCCTCAAATTGGGAGATTCAATGGATTTTCTAATTCCAAGGTTCATAATATTGTGTATTGTATATCATATTACGGAATCTTGGATCAACCCAGAAAAGTTATGACAATCAGTTCGCGCTGCCCGATGGTGAGGAGAGCGGTAGAAGGGGGAGCGCGAAAATGTTATAATGGAGGCCCCCTTGATAACCATACGGATTCACCAACGCGAGAGGTCATATGGAAATCACGCTCAAATACGGACAAGGTCAGCGGAATCTCTCCATTCCCGAAAAGGCGAGGGTTTCCCTTCTCAGCCCGTCAAGCCTACCCGTTTTGAAGGATGTGGAGGAGGCTTTTGAGGCGGCCATGGCGTCTCCCGTGGGCGGCCAAAGGCTGGAGACGATGGATGAACCGGGGAATGTAGCTATCGCCGTGCCCGATGAAACGAGGCCCGCCCCGGTGAAAATTATTTTGCCCCTTCTCCTCAAGCGGCTCTATGCGGCTTTCCCCGATCTAAAGCCGGAACGGGTTACCATCATAATCGGTGGTGGCCTTCACCCGCCTTTGGAAGACAAAGAGATCCGCAGAATCCTTCCAGAATCCGTCGCCCCGGGGTGCAGGGTGGTTTCCCACGATGCGGTTCATTCCCGGATGACTGACTGCGGTAAAACGAGCCTGAAAACCCCAGTGTTGATCAATTCCCACTTTGCGGAAGCCGGTCTCAAGCTGGTAATCGGAAACATCGACCCTCACCAGTTCGTGGGTTTTACCGGAGGGGCTAAGGGAGCGGCGATCGGATGTGGTTCAAAAAATACTATCGAGGCCAATCATGCCCTCATGTTCAACGAAAAGGCTTTGGTGGCCAACATCGAGGGGAATCCCGTCCGATCGGATATCGATGAGGCAGGTGATCTGATAGGGGTTGACCTCGTTATTAATGTGGTCCTCGACACCGCAAAGCGGATAGTGAGGCTCTTGGTCGGCGAGCCCAAAGCCATCTGCCAGGAGGGTGCCAAGACGTGCGCTTCGCTTTACGGTGTGGCCATTCAGGAGAAGTTCGATATCGCCGTGGCATCATGCGGAGGGTATCCCAAGGATATCAATCTTTACCAAGCCCAGAAGGGGCTTGCCCATGCGGCCCTCGCTGTCAGGCCGGGGGGTAAGATTCTCTTGATGGCAGCATGTCCACAGGGTGTAGGGGATGAAGTATATTTTGGATACGTATCCAGGTTCCCTACGCCAAACGCCGTACTCGAGGATTTCAAGGACCTGGGTTTCAAGATGGGGGCTCACAAGGCCTTTCTCTTCAGCAGAACCTTGACAGCCTTTGATGTCGCTATAGCATCGGAAATTCAGCCGGAGATCCTCTCGAAGTGCCACCTCACGGCCTGCGATCCCCAGGAGACCCTTGAGAGATGGGTGGAAAGCTTTCCCGGCAAACCAACTGTGGCAGTGATCCCCAATGGAAATACCAGCTATTTCTATATGGAGTAGCGGACTGACCGGCAGAAGCTTTGGAAACCGAGATTGGGCGGACATTTTTCCCTTGACAAAAGCTGATTGTTGAAATAGTGTCGCTCATAGATGCATCCTTCCACGTGTAACGAAATAACCCGGCATTCCGGAGCACGTTGTGAGAAGGTCCAAGAGCCTCCAAGGGTATCATCGTAGATCCTGGGGGCTTTTTTATTCTTGATTTCTCCCTTGGGCTGATATACGTGAGGAAAGGCGGTTTTTCATAGATATTGAGGGGATTTGCGTTCAGGACCAAACGCTGGGAGGAGGGGAATGATGAGCAAACGTACAACCAATCAATCGAGGCCATGGCATAAATTGTGGCCTTCGCATCTTCCCTATTCCCTCGATTACCCTGATGTTCCAGCCTGGTGGATTCTGGAGCGAAACATTGGCCGTTTTGACGACAGGGATGCCATTGTGTTCCTCGATTATGAGGATATGAGCGAAATTGCCCGCCTCACCTATGGTGAATTGTACAGAAGTGCGGTAGCTCTGTCAGGAGGTCTAGGGAAACTGGGCGTCAAGAAGGGCGACCACGTTGGTACTGTCCTCCCCAATAGCCCTGCCATAATCCAGAGCTATTACGGGATTTGGCTGGCCGGGGCTACGATCGTTCCCAATAGTCCGATGGCTAAAGGTCCAGAGTTACGAAAGACGCTCGTCAATTCGCGTGTGACGATGCTCATCGTGGCTGAGGGGAGTTTTCCCGAGGCGAAAAAGGCCTGTGAGGGCCTTGAAATCCCGATAGTTGCTGCCTCAACTGGCCGCCCCGCCGGGGTGGATATCCCTAAGGACGTGGTTCGGTTTGAGAGCCTGTTGAAGGCCCGGAAGGAACCCCTATCCAATTTCACCATCGATCCGGAGAATGATGTGGCCGTTATCCTCTACACGGGGGGAACCACCGGCGAGCCGAAGGGGGCGATGCTTACCCATAGAAACATCGTCGTCAACACCATACAATTCGCGGAATGGTATGCGTTTGCGCTTGGCGGGGAGATATGCGTCTGCGCTATTCCCATGTCCCATAGCGGAGGCATGGCTGGTGTAATGAACGTTCCGCTGTATAGCGGGGCCACCTTGCTGGTAATGCAAAGGGCCAATCCTCCGGTTATGGGGAAGGTCGTTGAGAAATATCGGGCAACCCGACTGTTCGGCGTCCCAACGCTCTGTGCCGCCCTGTTGAACGATAAAGAAGCCTGTAGATGTGACTACTCCTCCCTGAAGGCTTGTAGAACGGGAGCCGCTCCCCTTCCCGTGAATATTAAGGAAGCCTTTGACGCAATGGCTAAACATGAGGTCCTCGTGGAGGCTTATGGTATTACCGAGACGAGCCCTCTTTGCGTTGCGAATGCTATCCAGCATCCGAAGGCCGGTTCAATTGGGATTCCCCTGCTCGACACAGATGCAAAGATCGTCGATATCGAAACCGGCCAAGAGGTGTCGCCCAACACCGAGGGAGAGCTCTTGATCCGTGGTCCCCAGGTTATGAAGGGATATCTGAATAATCCGGAGGCTACTGCCGAGGCCATCAAAGACGGGTGGTTCCGTACCGGGGATGTGGTTCGCATGGACGGGGAGGGGTACTTCTATGTGGTTGACCGGCTTAAGGACTTCATCAATGCCTCGGGGTTCAAAGTATGGCCTCGGGAGGTGGAGGAGGTCCTGTACAAATATCCGGGGGTAAAGTTAGCCGCTGCCGTGGGAATTCCGGACCCTTACCGGGGTGAGAACGTGAAGGCCTTTATCGTGCCTACAGATGGACCCAAGGGTTCTCTGAATGAGGACGATATTATAGGCTTCTGCCGGAAGCATCTCTCCGCGTACAAGGTCCCGCGCATCATCGAGTTTCGCGATGAGCTGGCGCTTTCAGCTGCCGGCAAGATATTGCGCCGGGTTTTGAGGGATGAGGAAAGGCGGAAATACGAGGATTCAAAGGGATCGCAATAGATAAAGAACTATGGGGGCGAAAAATGAAAAGCCAAAGGCAACGAAACCCACCGATCCGATGATCGACCCGGGGTAGAAACTCGGTCATCGTGGGGTTGCGGCTAGCCGAAGCGTTCTTGAATTGGCTCCTGCGAAACCTTTCTGCTATTGAGGAATAATGAGAAGGGGGGGTTATACCATGAAAAGGAATGCATATATGCTGACAGCACTATCAATAGTGCTCGCGGTTTGTGTCATTTTGGCATTTACCACGGTAGCCTGGGCGGAGTATCCCGACAAACCCATCAAACTAACGGTGTCCTATTCCCCTGGTGGTGCTACGGACTTTCAGGCACGGATCGTTACCATGATGTCACAGAACTATCTGGGACAGCCCATCGTGATTATCAACAAGCCAGGGGCTGGTGGTATGGTGGGGTGGAATTGGTTCGTCACCTCTGGAACAAAGGACGGGTACGACTTGGTCGCGTACAATATCCCTCATTTTATCGCCCAGTCCATCGTTTACCCCAAGAAGGTCAAGTACAATATCAGGAACATGGAGCCCATTGGCAATTGGGGTGCGGACCCTGCCGTTCTGGTGGTTCCCAAGGATAGTCCCTTCAATTCCGTGAAGGACCTGGTTAATTATGCGAAAAAGAATCCCGGCAAGGTCACCTTCTCCGGCGCAGGCCTCTTCGTAGGCCATCACATCGCGTTGCTCCAGCTTGAAAAGGCAGCCGACATCAAGACGAGGTACGTTCCCCATAAGGGAGGGGTTCCCGCGCTGATAGCCGTTATCGGCGGGGAGGTCATGGCCGGATTCAACAATACCTCAGACGCCTTTCGCAGCAAGGAGCGATTGAAAATCCTGGCTGTAGCAGATCTGGAGAGGAACTCTTTTATCCCCGATGTTCCGACGATCAAAGAGGCCGGCTATGACGTCGATGACACCAGCAATAACTTCAGAGGGGTAGCCGCATCATCCGGGACTCCTCCAGCGGTTATCCAGAAGCTGGCGGATAATTTTGTAAAGATGTTCAACGACAAGAAAGTCATTAAGCAGATGGAACAAACGGGATGCGGGATGAAGGTGATACCGAGGGATCAGTTGCAGGCGTTGTGGGAGAAACGAGAGGCATACTTGAAAGGGGTGCTGAAAGAGCTCGTGCAAGAGTAATTCATCCCTCAGGGGAGGGGGCAACTCGCCCTCTCCCCTCATTGTCCATCATCTAAAGCGAACCACAAGACAATTTCATTCGGGATTGGTTAACCATGGTGGATGGAGTTCTCGGAGTCATAGATAATTTAGGGAACATATTTACCCTCTATAACCTGGCTATTCTGGTCTTAGGAGTTGTTGGTGGTATTATCCTAGGAGCCCTCCCAGGTGTGAGCCCTACCCTGGCCGTAGCATTGCTGGTTCCCTTTACCTTCTATATGGATCCCGCCAGCGGATTGATCTTGTTAGGCGCGGTCTATACAGCCTCCGTTGCCGGAGGGGCAATATCGGCCATCCTCATCAATGTCCCGGGAGCGCCGGCCAATATCGCTACCCTGATTGACGGGTATCCCATGGCAAGGAGCGGCAAGGCTGAAACCGCTCTCTACACGTGCTTTATCAGCTCATTTATCGGCGGACTGTTCGGCATGATGATCATGGTGCTATTTACCCTTCCCATAGCTGAGTTTGCCCTCAAGTTTCAATCCACGGAGATCTTCTGGGTAGCAATTCTCGGCTTGACAGTGGTAGCAGGACTCGGAACGGGAAACATGATAAAGGCCCTTATTTCAGGCGCCTTTGGAGTATGGCTGAGCACCATTGGTACGAACCCGGTGACCGGGGAATTCCGGTTCATATTCCATGACATCTTAATGGGAGGCATTTATATCATCCCAGCCCTGATAGGGCTCTTTGCTATCCCCCAGGTTTTTTCCCTCGTCGAGTCGTATGGTGCCAAACGCGCTGTATTTCTGTTCCGCCGTGAGAAGGGTGTCCTGTGGAAGACCTTTATGCAAACGGTAAGGATGTTCAAGGTCCAGAGCATCGGCTCCATCGTGGGATCGATCATCGGTCTTATTCCGGGTGTTGGGGGTCAGGTAGCCGGAATCGTCTCGTATGATCAGGTACGGAAATTCTCCAAGTATCCCGATAAGTTCGGCACCGGCATTCCCGATGGGATCGCGGCAGCGGAGTCAGCCAATAATGCAATGGTAGGTCCCTCTCTGGTGCCCCTGTTGACGCTCAGCGTTCCCGGGAGCCCCACTGCGGCAGTATTGTTAGGGGGACTCCTCATTCACGGGATCTTTCCAGGTCCGGACCTCTTCCGTCTTCATCCCGCCATTGTCCACACCTTTATCGGCTCCCTGGTTATGGCTCAAGTGGGAATGTTCATCTTCGGCATTATATTCTCCCGGTACTCTAACTGGGTGGTAAAGGTGCCCGACCTCTATATGGCCGCATCCATTGTCATTCTTGCCACCTTCGGAACCTATTGTGTTCAAAACAGCTTCGATGATGTGATTGTGATGTTCGCCTTGGGAACGCTCATGTACATCGGGAATAAATTCGGGTTTTCCGCACTGCCAGTGGTCATGGGTGTCATTTTGGGCGATATTGCCGAGAATAGCTTCTTGAAAGGCCTCATCATAGCTGATGCGGGGAAGGGATTGCTGTCACACTTCTTCACCGGCTCGATCAACATAATCATTGTCCTCATGTGTGCTACATCCATTGCTTACGGGATTTACAGCGGGAGGAAAGGCGAGAGGAAAAAGATGCGGGTTGGGAAGAGTGACCTGGTCGTCTCCGCCCTCATCTTGATGAGCGCAATTCTGGTATACAGCTCCATGAAGGCACGAGACCCGTTGACAGCCATCTTTCCCGCCGCAACGCTGATCATTATGGGCTCTCTATCATCGCTATTGCTCATTCTCTCTCTGACATCAATGATGGCAAAGAGAAA
>Ga0180437_10007853_pt1 | contig 13753 bp, 11 predicted proteins | sample SS_ome_4_FD_132410 | JGI IMG/M metagenome (GOLD analysis project Ga0180437, IMG submission 132410) | Hypersaline lake sediment archaeal communities from the Salton Sea, California, USA - SS_3_D_1 metaG | ecosystem: Environmental > Aquatic > Non-marine Saline and Alkaline > Hypersaline >...
CTGCAACAGCTTCACAGCACGGATTCTGCGTTGCTCGAGCTGTTTTTGTGTTCCTATTGGTCTCATGTATACTATTATCGGTCATCAAAGCCTCGTTCCTTTATCTTTTGAAAGGTCAATAATGTACCTGTCCTTCGCGGTCACGGAAAATCCCCGCGCATCTGAATCACCGGCGGTCAGCTCGCTCAGGTTCGTATAATTGTCAATTTGCTGCGTCATGGCCGGCCTCCTACGGACATTGCAACCAGTAGTTGTTGCTTCCATGCGGCAGCAATTCGCCTACCAGTGCACTCACATCACCAGGTGACAACCACCCGTCGGGAACCATATCCCCGCAGGAGTCAAGATTGGTCTGAAGCCAGTAATAAGAGCTTGCATGAGGCAGCAGTTGACCGACCAGTTCGCCCACGTCGGCGGGTGACAGCCAGCCATCTTGGTTTACATCGCCGTTGCACGAGCAGTCGCAGGCATCACCGAGTCCATCACCGTCCGTATCTGTCTGGTCGCGGTTGTAATCGTCCGGACAGTTGTCACACACGTCGCCGACCCAATCATAATCGCCGTCTTCCTGGCATGGATTATCCTGCTCGGGGCAATTGTCCTCAATGTTCATCGTGCCGTCATCGTCGTTGTCCCCCCATATTTCATGATAGTGAGACCAGCAATCATCGTCATGATCCTCACATGGCGGCCCCCCTCCCGGTACGAGTACCACCTGGAAGCCGTTGCACCACGGTCGGACCGCCGGCCAGTAGTAGCCCTCCGGGATAGAATACAACAATCCCTCGGAGATCCATATATTCGGATCTTCGCGCGGGTTGCCTGCATCGCCATTGGCCAAACGGAAAATGCCGCCCCAAATGCCATCTCCTGCGATAACTATGTGCCCGCCGCGCTCGCCAATGAGGTTGTCTATGTTTCTGACCGTCATCATGCCGTAGAGCACTTCGATGATACTCGGGCCCTTCTCGTCAGGAATCTTAAGGTCGCAGTCGAAGTGCACAACGCCGCCACCCGTAACACTAATGGTGGCATCATCCACGTCAAACCTGCCAGCGGTTACGACTAAGGTGCCGCCGTTTATGATGAGATGGCACCCACCGCCTATCCAGGAGCGCTCGGTGATTGTTACCCGGCCGGTAATCTCTATGGTCTCACCGTTACAATCGAGACGGGGGATGATTTCGGGCTCAGGGATTTGTTCTTCGGCCGGGAGAGTAGCAACCAGACTCAAGACCACAACAAATGCAAGAAACAAATTCAACTTTTCCATTTCTCTGCCCTCCAGCAAAAAGCTAAATTTATCCAAGATAGTATTATACCATCTTTTTCCTGGACGTCAAGACAGAAAAATATTATTTTCTGTGCAGAACGCAAAACCATTCTCCAAAAAGGAATTTGACTTGCGGGTGGGTCCTGCTTAGAATCACCAGAAGTCTCGGCAGCAGTTTATGGCTGGTTAGATCTCAGAAGGAGAGCGAAAAATGGCTTATACGATTGGATTGGACTACGGAACTAATTCTGTGCGATGTCTGATAGTCGACGTTTCAAACGGCGACGAATTAGGTACGAGCGTGCATGAGTATGAGACCGGTGAGGCGGGAATTATTCTGGATCCGTCGGACCATAACCTGGCCAGGCAGAACCCGGCTGATTACATAAAGGGGCTGAGGGTCACGATTAAAGAGGCCGCGGCTGAGGCGAACAAATCGAGCAGGGATTTCGACACTAATCGGATCATCGGAATCGGCGTCGATACAACCGGCTCGACCCCGCTTCCTGTCGACAAAGACGGTACGCCGCTCGCAACGGCCGATCGGTTCAAGAACAACCCCAATGCCCAGGCGTGGCTCTGGAAGGACCACACCGGTTTTGCCGAGGCGGCTGAGATTACCGAGCTTGCTGCAAGAGAACACCCCGAGTACCTTGCCAAATGTGGCGGGACGTATTCTTCGGAGTGGTTCTTCAGCAAGATTCTGCACTGCCTGCGGACCGACCCGAAGGTTTTTGATGCTGCCTATAGCTGGGTTGAATGCTGCGATTATGTTCCAGCGGTTCTGACGGGCGTTACGAAGCCGGACGTGATTAAACGAAGTCGCTGTGCCGCCGGGCACAAGGCGATGTTCGCCGACGACTGGGGAGGACTGCCCGCAAAGGATTTCCTTGCCAAGCTCGACCCGAAACTGGGCGCCCTTCACGACAGGCTCTACAGCAAGACCGACACCGTCGATATTCCAGCCGGAAAGCTCACCGAAGAATGGGCAAAGAAGCTTGGTTTGCCCGCCGGTATTCCCGTAGCGGTCGGTGCTTTTGATGCACATTTAGGGGCCGTGGGTTCCGGAATCGCTCCGGGCAGGCTCGTTAAGATAATAGGCACAAGCACGTGTGATATGATTGTCTCCGAACCCGGCCGGCAGTTGCCCGACGTTCCGGGTATCTGCGGTATTGTCGACGGTTCTATTCTGCCGGGCGTCTACGGTCTTGAGGCGGGCCAGTCGGCCGTGGGCGATATCTTCAACTGGTTTGTAAATTACATCCAGCCGGGCGGAGAGAAGCAAGGCTCGCACGAAGCGCTCACCGAAAAAGCCGCGAAGCTCAAACCGGGCCAGTCGGGCCTGTTGGCGCTCGACTGGAACAACGGAAACAGGACGATACTCGTCGACCAGAGACTGACCGGATTGCTCATTGGCCAGACCCTGCACACAAAACCGGAGGAGATTTACCGGGCGCTGATCGAGGCGACTGCCTTCGGCGCACTTACCATCATCAATCGCGTCGAGGAATACGGTGTCAAGGTTAACGAGGTTATAAACTGCGGCGGAATCGCCGAGAAGAATCCTCTGATCATGCAGATTTACGCCGACATTACCGGCAGGGAGATGAAGATATCGCGTTCGGCCCAGAGTTGCGCGCTGGGGGCCGCCATAGCCGGTGCGGTCGTTGCGGGCACCCAGGCCGGTGGTTATGATAGTTGTCCGGATGCCCAGGCCGCGATGTGCGGCGTAAAAGCGACGACGTTCAAACCGATCCCGGAAAACCAGAAGGTTTATCAGCAGCTTTATACGCTTTACAAGCAGCTTCACGACGCGTTCGGCGCCAAGAGTTTCATCGGCGGGATGGCCAACGTAATGAAGGACCTGCTGGAAATTAAGGACAGTGTAAACTCTTAACCGGTTCGAAGAATACGCTGCAGATGTATGAAGAACTTACCACAGCCGTCTGCCGTGCCAATACCGAGCTTCAGACTCATAAGCTGGTGATTGGCAGTTGGGGCAACGTCAGCGGTATCGACCGCGCCGCCGGTGTTGTAGCAATAAAGCCCAGTGGTGTACCTTACGAGGAACTCACACCCCAAAAGATTGTAGTGCTTGATTTGGACGGCAACATTGTGCACGGTGATCTTCGAGCCTCGTCGGATACGCCGACCCACCTTGAGCTTTACAGAAGTTTCGAGTCAATCGGCGGTATATGCCATACTCACTCGCCCCAGGCGACGATTTGGGCCCAGGCCTGCCGCCAGATCCCCTGTTTCGGCACTACACACGCCGATTACTTCTACGGGCCCGTACCAGTCACCGACACAATGACCGCCAAAGAAATACAAAGCGAGTACGAACTCAATACGGGCAGGGTAATCGCGCGGCGATTCGCCGATCTGGACCCGGTGCAGATGCCTGCGGTTCTCGTGGCAAATCATGGCCCTTTTACCTGGGGCCCCACCCCGGAAAAGGCCGTTGAAAGCGCCGTTGTGCTGGAGGAGGTTGCCAAGATCGCGATTGGCACTATAATTGTAAATCCGAACCAAAGTGAAATTTCGCGGGCGCTTCTGGACAAGCACTACCTGCGAAAACACGGCAAGGGAGCCTATTACGGCCAAGAAAAGGAGTAACCAGGATGAAAAAGACGACGTTTGGAGTAATCGTAGGAAACCGGGGCTTCTTCCCCGATGCACTGGCTAAGGACGGACGAAAAAACGTTCTCGATGTGCTCAAGAAAAACGGCTACAATGTGGTCACTCTTTCCATGCAGGATACCAAGTACGGCGCGGTAGAGACATACGAGGATGCGAAAAAATGCGCAGAGCTTTTTGCCCGGAAGTCGTCTGCAATTGACGGGGTGATAGTGACACTGCCGAACTTCGGCGACGAAAAGGGCGTTGCCGAGACCATCAAACGCTCGGGCCTTGATGTTCCTGTTCTGATACACGCCGAACCCGACACACAGGGCAAAATGACCATCGCCGACCGCAGGGACTCATTTTGCGGAAAGATAAGCGTCTGCAACAATCTACGGCAGGCCGGTGTCCCATACACACTGACAACTTCGCACACCGTCGAGGTCGGCTCGGCACAATTCAAGAAGGAACTGGATGATTTCGCCTCCGTTTGCAGAATTATCCGAGGACTCAAAAACGTCCGCTTCGGCGCCATCGGGGCGAGAACCGGCGCCTTCAACACGGTTCGCTACAGTGAGAAAATCCTCGAGCTTTACGGCATCGGGATCGAGACTATAGATTTATCCGAGATTCTTGGCAGAGTCGCGCGGCTTGGCGACAAGGACAGAGCCGTCAAAAACAAGCTTAACGCCATCAAGGGATACGTTCCCACCGAAGCGGTTCCCGATGATTTGCTCTTGAGAATGGCCAAATTCGGCTGTGTGGTCGATCGATGGATCAAGGACAACGAGCTTGACGGCACGGCGATTCAGTGCTGGACGAGCCTGGAGGAATTCTTCGGTATAACTCCGTGCGCGCTTATGAGCATGATGAGCGAGAACCTGCTGCCCAGTGCCTGCGAGGTCGATATTACGGGCCTGTTGGGAATGTACATTCTGCAACTGGCTGCCGACGGTTCGCCCAGCGCCCTGCTCGACTGGAACAACAACTACGGCGACGACCCTAACAAATGTGTGCTGTTCCACTGCAGTAATATCCCCCGCTCTTTTCTCAAGCAGCCGAAGATGGACTACCAGGAAATAATCGCCGGCGCGGTAGGCAAAGAGAACACCTACGGAACGGTCGTCGGCAGGATAGCTGCAGGCGATGCGACCTTCTGCAGGACCTCCACCGACGACGCCGACGGCGTAATCAGCGTTTACGTCGGCGAGGCCAGATTCACAAACGACAAGCTCAATACTTTCGGCGGTTACGGCGTGATGGAGATTCCAAACCTGCAGGTCCTGATGCAGTATATCTGCCGAGCCGGTTTCGAGCATCACGTAGCGGTAAATATGTGCCGGAAGGCCGACGCAATCGCAGAAGCGCTCGATACCTATATGGGCTGGGAGGTCTATCAGCACAAGTAAATCACAAAGCGCCTCTCCGGATGGTCAAGTCCACGGAGATTGGGTCCTGTGCGTCTTCTGGAACGCATTCGGTTAAAGAGGTCTCTATGAAAGAAATTACGCAGCGTTCAAAGGCCGTCACGATCTTTCTCGCTTCGAGGCCACACTTTCTTACGGCAAGTGCCGCGCCGGTTCTGGTTGGTTCGGCTTTGGGATATGCCGGCGGCGGTGCATTTTCATGGGTCCTGTTTGTTCTGGCGCTGCTTTCAATAATGGTGCTTCATGCCGGTGCGAATATGGTCAACGATTATTTCGACCATATCTCCCGAAATGACTGGGTCAACAAAAACCCCACCCCTTTCTCCGGCGGCAGCCGTTTCATCCAGAATGGCCTGCTTTCGCCGAAGTCCGTCCTGCTGGCGGCGCTGCTTGCTCTGACGGTCGGCTCGGCGCTTGGAATCGTCATTGTGGTTATAACCCAAAGCTTTTTCGTTCTGATTCTTGGTCTTGTGGGCCTGTTCGGAGGGTTCTTCTATACTGCTTCGCCGATTCGAATCGGGTACCGTACGATTGGCGAGCCGATAATAGCCGTGCTCTTCGGGCTGCTGCCGGTGTATGGGTCGTACTATTTACAAACACGTACAATCGACACCCTCCCGCTTTTGCCCGGCTGCATCGTAGGAATACTGGTTTTCTTGATAATTCTGATAAATGAATTTCCCGACCTCGATGCCGACGCAGCCGTTGGCAAGAAAACTTTCGTAGTTCGTTTTGGCATACCTGCTTCGATCTGGATATATCGAACACTGATGCTTGCCGGCTTCGGCTGCGCCGCGGCAATGCTGCTTTGGCCCACGCTCTTTTACGCCGGACTGCTTTATCTGCTCACACTACCGCTGGCGGTTGCTGCAATAAAGTCCGCAAACAAACAAGACTTGGCTGTGCCGGGCCGACTCCGGGCCAACCGCCTGACAATCCTCTCCCACGCCCTCGGCTCGGCGGTACTTGCGGCCGGTCTGTTTGTCGCGGCTTTTTGCAGTTCTGCCGGTTGAGCTGGGAGCCTGCTCATAAATGTCGAATCTCGCCTGAAAAAGCAAGTTGCCTTGGGTAACTGGTCGGCTGCGACAAGCAAATTGACGTTCCACGAGACGGTTTGACTAATCTCCGCTTTTCTGCTAAGCTCCTGTGAATGAAAAGGTTGCTTGTATCGTGTTTGGGCCTTGGGTGGCTGCCAATAGCTCCGGGAACATGGGGTTCGCTTCCACCGGCCATAGTCTTTGGGTTGATGTCGTATTTGAACGCACCAGCATTCTCGATATTGGTCACTATGGCGGTCCTGGCTTTGACAGGCTCGGCCGTCTGCGTCCTGTTCGCAGATGCATCAGTGGCCGCTGTGGGTAAAAACGACCCACCCGAAGTCGTTGCCGATGAATTTGCGGGCCAGGCGCTCACCTATCTGGGCGTACCGTTTCTCGCCGCGCCCAGTGCCGAAACAAGCAGAATCATGGCGGTTACAGTTGCCGGGTTCCTTATTTTCAGGGTATTGGACATCATTAAGCCATGGCCGATTAGAAAACTGGAAAAGCTTCCAAGAGGCTGGGGCATTCTTGCCGATGACTTATTGGCCGGCGTTTACAGCGCGATAGGCGTGATTGCCGGCTGCAAACTCTGGATGTACTACAACGCCTCTTTTGATGTTTAGGAAGCAGCCATGGCGGCAGAGTATTCTGTTGATACCTGCAAGAGATTAGAGCAGAGGTTTAACGAGAACAACCTGCACCGGCCGATGCGCGTGGCGCGATACGACGCGGGTGCCGAACTCGAGTTGGATGTAACCACCATTGCCGAATCTGCCACAGCCCACCTCAGCTTGGTAATCGAGAAGTTCATTGGCGGGGGCTTCGCGGGCCAGGTGTACCGCGTGAGGCTGACAAGAATTGAGACCGACGGCGGGCCGGTAGGCGGTCTTGAGGTCAACCGAACGTACGCAATGAAGATTCTCATCCCCCCGTCGAGCTTTGCAAGGCTGTTTCGAGATGCTCTTTACTGGGTGGGTTTCCAGGGGCCGTTCCAGATTCAGGTAAATCCGACTGCGGCAAGGTCTGGTGCTCTGTGGCAGAAATTCATACGAAGGGCTGCGAAACTCAGATTTGACAGCGAAACGGTAGTCAATGACGTACATGCAACCTTTGTGGACACAACGCTGGGCGGTTGCGGCGAACTGAGCGACTGGGTGGACGGGCGAACCTGGCGGCTGGAAGTGGACGACAACCTTGATACCCTCAGGCTCTGGAACAAAGGAAGAAAGGTTGACCCTGACAGGCTCGGTTCGCCGGAATACCGGGCCAAGAAACGGTTTATGGCCGATTTCGTTAAGCTGCTGCATGAGCTGGGTGCACACGAGTTCGCCAGACAGTACGAATGGTGGACCTGCAAATCTCAGCCGAATTGCCTCAAGTACACCAGCACTGATGACAACCCCTTGGCAGATCTGGTGGCGGTCGATTTCCGGGCGGGCCTGACCCTGCTGCCGTTCTTGCCGATGAGTCCGGGCGACTGCTTGCTGATAATCAAGGGACTTGTACGCGGCAGCGTTGTGCAGTTCGACAGGGGCAGCATGGATAAGCTCGAGCAATTTGTCGAAGCACACCAGGAAGCCTTCGCCGACATGCTGGACACGGGGATGCTCGAAGAACTCAAATCCGCCGAGCATGTATACAGAAATTCGCTGCCGGACATAACGCATAATCACATTCGGCTTTTCTACAGCCGAACACTGTGGGCGACGATGATAGGCGGCGCGGTCACCGGCTGGCGTGTTCGAAACCTGATTGACGACAGAACCGAGCAGAAGCTGCGGAACAGCAAAATCTTGACGTTGTTGTTTTTCGCCACAGGCGTGATTCCGCTCCTGGGTCGTCTTTTTCGCAGACTATGGGCTCGACCGGAATGGCGCAAGCATTATGGGAAAATCCTCACGAGTTGGACGTATTTTGAGCGTGCGGTGCGTGGAAAAGTTGCCGAGACACTTATTCTCTGGCACCGTGCAGGACGCGTCGACCGCGAGCGGGCGATAAAACTATCCGAACACCCCGCCAGATTTTTCTCTCACCTGCCCCTGTCGATTCTGCCCGCGGGCTTGCACAGGTTCCTAACCGACTCAGAGTTCTTCAAAAACAAGCTACATTACATTTTCGTACGTCCCATTAAACTCTACTTCAGCGCCAGACTCCGCGAACAGTGGCTCCGCGAAATGGTCGGCGATGGGATGAAAAAACATATCCTTACCGACCAGGATGCCCAGACAATTCTCTCCCAGTTGCACGAGCCTTATATCCAGCGCTACCTTATAAGTCTCGTCGTGCACATTCTGACCTTGCCCCTCACTCAGATCGTCTCGTTTATCGTAGCATACGTTTTCTTCGACAAGACCGGCAGCTTAGTTGGTGCTGGCGGCATAGTCTTGTTATTCCAGATTACACCGATATCTCCGGGTTCAATCGCAAGGGGACTTTGGACTGTGGGTATAATGCTTTACGATCGCAGTTTCAAGGACTACAATATCGCCGTGTTTCTCAGCTTTGTCAAATATATCGGTTACCTGGCGTTTCCAATTCAGATGACCTATCGGTATCCTGCATTGGCGCGGTTTATGGCAGTGCACTGGGCAACTGAAGCGGTGCATGTTGTGCCGGTTTTTGGCGAGCATGGGGCGTTGCTCGAGCATTGGATATTTCGCCTGTTTTACAACTGGCCGCTAACGGTGCGTCGTCGTATGAAAAGACGAGCCGAATTGCGGGCGGCTTTGCGACCGCGCTATTGGCACACGGCCGTTTGTGCCCTGACAGGCGCCGCAATATTCGGACTGGTATATCTCGTATACCTGGGCCATTTCGGCAAGCCGCCCGGTTGGAGGGAGATTTGGTGGCTTCTTGTGCCGTTGCCGGCTGTCGTGGGGGCGGCGGTGACTTTGGGCTGCGGCGGAGCGGTATTGTGGAAACGAATTGTCGCCGCAGCCGTTTGTGGTGTTGCTCTCGGGCTGCTCTACACAATTGTCACAGGGGCGATAGGCCTGCGAGAAACTGGTGTTTTGGCCGGGGCCATTGCGAAAAGTTGTTTCTGGCGGGTTTTTATTTTTACTATTTTGACAACGATTGGGGCGATTATAACCGAGTTGAAGCTTCCCGACCCCGATTTGAGGTGACCATAGGCATATGGGGGGCTGCGAAGTCCTAATCCAGCCAATAATTATTCGTTAAAAGGACTTGCTTTTTAATATCTTATTGTTATTCTTTTGCGCTGTTTGGCGTTGATTGTCGCCTGATGCGGCTCTTTGTGATCTGACAGTGCTGTTCGATTAAGGTGTTTTTGGGGAACTCATCTTGTCAATGGAGTGTTTTGAACAGAGGAGTCAAACATGAAAACCGAAGCCTTGCCCTCGAAACTCGTCAAAATGGCGAACCATAAGCACACGCGAAAGCTGCTGGCGAAGAAGATCGACGATTACATCTACAAGAACTTGGTCAACGACGCATCGCGCGACTTGTACAAAGTACAAATCAGGAGATACCAGTTTCTCTCGGCGATGTTGCACTGTATGATCAGGAACACAAACAAGGGTTATATCTCAAGAGACGTCGTCAAGAAAATCATAGACGTCTTCGTTCAAAACAATCTTATTGAAAAGGACGAGCAGCGTGAGCAGGTCATAGAGACCTTCAAGGAAAAATACGGCGAATATCCACCGGCCTTCATCGTCTTTTCCCCTACTCAGAAATGCAATCTCAAGTGCATCGGCTGTTACGCAGCCTCGGCGGCCGATGTCTCCGCAACCGTGCCTTTTTCGGTCGCAGACAGGATAGTACGCGAGGTGCACGACCTTATGGGCAGCAGGTTCATAACTATTAGCGGCGGTGAACCTTTAATGTACAAGAGCGAGGATAAGACCCTCTTCGATATTTTCGAGAAATACAATGACATGTTTTTCCTCATGTATACCAACGGAACGCTTGTAAATGACGAAGTCGCCCGCAGACTTGCCGCAACGGCCAACGTGACGCCGGCCATTTCGGTTGAGGGCTTCGAAGAAGAGACCGACCAGAGAAGAGGCAGTGGAACATTCGACAGGATTCTAAGAGCCTTTGAACGATTAAGGCAGGTCGGGGTGCCTTTCGGCATCAGCGTGACGGCAACCAGTAGCAACGTACAGACGCTTCTCGACGACAGGTTCTACGATTTTTATTTCAAGAAACAGGGGGCCTGTTACATGTGGCAGTTCCAGTTTATGCCGATTGGAAGAGGTAAAGACGAACTCGATTTGATGGTCAGGCCCCAGGCGAGACTGAAATTGTACAGAAAGTGGGAAGAGCTTCTCAGCAAAAAGAAATACTGCCTCGCGGATTTCTGGAACAGCGGGGTCTTGTCCAGAGGCTGCATCGCCTACGGCAGAAGCGGCGGATACTTCTACATCGACTGGCACGGTAACGTAACACCCTGTGCCTTCATCCCCTACTATGTCGACAACGTCCACGACTTGTACGCCAACGGAAAAACGCTGGCCGATGCCCTGTTTTCCGATTTTATGAGAAATGGACGCAAGTGGCAGAGAAAATACGGATACGGAAACTGGAGCAAACCAGACAACTGGCTGATGCCCTGTTCCATAAGGGACCATTACGAAACGTTCAGGAATTCGGTCATGACCGGAAATATCAAGCCTGAGGACGAAAAAGCCATGGAGGCCCTCGAATCGCAAGAATATTACGAAATAATGAAAAAATACGACGAAGAACTCGAAAGTTTAACTAAAAAAGTCTGGGAAACTGAATACTTGAACGTATAATGTCAACGCAATGACCCTGGATAGCTATAACCTGATGTGCGATGACTTTTATGTTGATATGGTCATCAATACCGAGTTGGCCCTGCCAACCCAGCGAGATACCGTTCTGGCCTTTTTCGAGCGGATACAAAAGCAGTTTCCGACCATGGGAGCTTTCTACCGCTCCGCGAAGAACGAGTACTGCCTCGAGGAAGACGTCAATTCCAGCAGATATCGCTGGGTCAGTCTTCAAGAGAACCGCATCGCCTCAGGCGTTGTTAACCCCACAACTTTCGAAGACGCATACTGCCAAGGGCGCGCAGTGATTGACCTGGCGCCTTACATGCTCAGCGTAAGTCATCTTGATATTAATTCGTTGGATGTAGCCTTCACTATGGATTTCGATCATGTGGGCAGCCACGACGAGGTCATCGCCGAGGCGCTATTCGGTTCCGGGCCTTTTAATTGCCTGCTCGAAATGCCGTCTGCTCATGCCGTCGATTTCTCACCGTCTGTGGTTGTTGCGCTTTCCGATGACTGTCTGACACAGGCACGCATAAGTGTGGATTCGAAAACATGCCTTAACGAGCCGCGCAGGCAAAAGCACCGCTCTGACCAGGCCATAAGCCTGTCTTTGACCATCCGGCAATATTCTTCGAGCACCCACAAGTTCGATGCTTCAGAGTCGTTCGCGCGGCAGTGCCGCCTGGCAGAAGAGCTGATGGCTGAAAAAATAGTGCCGAACTTTGCCCAGCCGCTGACGAATGTTATTGCGCAGAAAAGATTGATGTGAATTTGAGGGAAGATTCAGAAATGCCTATCGAAGCACCGCTCAGCAAACACAGGAGAAATAGTTTTCTCGTCTATATTGCGATTTGTGTAGGATTAGCGCTTTACTTCGTCTATGACGGGTATTACAACAAGAAATTCATAGAAAAACACACGGTCGAAGGTGTGCCCAACGCCACACTGATTGTGAACAGAAAAGCACCCTCGTACCTTGTCGGCGCCGCCGCAATCCTGGGCGCCTATTTGTTTGCGATTAGGAAAAGGAGAGTAGTCGCCGACGAGAACGAACTCGTCATAAACGACAAGCAAAAGATTTCCTACGATTCTATTCGAAGAATAGATAAGACCCACTTTAAATCAAAGGGCTTTTTCGTCATCACGTACGAAAAGGAAAACTCCGGCCCGGTTGATTTCAAGATAAGCGATAAGATGTACGACAATCTGGCGCCGGTCCTGGATAAGCTCGTCGCGAAAATCAGTTGAAATCAGCAAGATAGAACTTATAATTGACCGGTTGACCGCAATGAGCTGCTTCGATAAGCTGTTGCGGTTTATTTTTGGCGGCAATTCTTGGGAAATGAATTCGAAATGAACATCTGCATCAGCGGCCTGCAGTGGGGCGACGAGGGAAAGGGCAAGGTTGTGGACATCCTTGCCGAGCACAGCGACATCGTTGTCAGATTCAGCGGCGGCGCCAATGCCGGGCACACGGTCATCGTCGGCGCCAATCGCTTTGCCTTGCATCTCCTGCCCAGCGGCTCTATACGCCCTGGTACTGTCTGTGTTATCGCCAACGGCGTCGTGGTGGACCCGGATGTCTTGATAAACGGACTGGAAAAACTCGCCGCCGAAGACATTACAATGGACAATCGGCTGTTTATCAGCGAAAACGCCCATGTAGTCTTGGACTACCACAAGAAAGAGGACCAGTTGCGCGAAGAATCGCTCGGCAAAGACAAAATAGGCACGACCATTCGAGGTATAGGCCCCTGCTATGCCGACAAGATCGGCAGAAGCTACGCAGTGCGGATAGGTGACTTGAGAGACCTCAAGCCCCTTAAAAAGAAGCTGCGGAAAATCGTTGATTACAAGAACAAGATTTTCGCCGCCCTCTACGATGCTGAGCCGATAAGCGCCGACGAGATTTTCGACAAGTGCAAATCCTACGCGGAAAGGCTCTTGCCTTTCGCTGTCGACACAACCGAACTTCTCCACAAGGCGATTGTCGACGGAAAGTCGATTCTGTTCGAAGGTGCTCAAGGCTCGTTGCTGGATTTGGACCACGGGACGTTTCCATTCGTAACCAGTTCGAACTCAAGCGCCCTCGGCATGGCAGCCGGGGCCGGTGTTCCGGCCAAAGTCGTGGACAAGTTCATCGGGGTCGCCAAGGCTTATACCACAAGGGTCGGCGGCGGGCCTTTTCCTACCGAGCAGGACAATGAGGTCGGCCAATACATTCGCGATAGAGGAAACGAATACGGCACTACAACCGGCAGACCACGCAGATGCGGCTGGTTCGATGCGGTGGCGGTTTCCTACGCCGCCACAATCGGTGCAATCGATACCATAGCACTGATGCACTTGGATACGCTTTCCGGTCTAAAGGAGCTGAAGGTCTGTAAGGCATACAGAATAGACGGAAAACATGTCAGCTTCTTTCCGGCTAACGTCGACAGGCTCTCACGAGCAGAATGTGTTTACAAAACCCTGCCCGGCTGGGATGAGCAAATCAGCCAGATAAAGGACTTTGACCAATTGCCGCATAATGCCAGGCAATATATTGAGCTCGTCGAGCAAATCACCGGCAAAAGCGTATCAATCATCGGGGTGGGACCTGAGCGAAGTCAGACAATATTCAGA
>Ga0180437_10007854_pt1 | contig 13752 bp, 10 predicted proteins | sample SS_ome_4_FD_132410 | JGI IMG/M metagenome (GOLD analysis project Ga0180437, IMG submission 132410) | Hypersaline lake sediment archaeal communities from the Salton Sea, California, USA - SS_3_D_1 metaG | ecosystem: Environmental > Aquatic > Non-marine Saline and Alkaline > Hypersaline >...
CGGGAACAACCATCTGGTATTTCAGATCGCCGAAGCCGAGGCCGAGGAATCCGAAATTGACACCGGCGTCACTCTCGAATATGTGCCTCCGGTTCCGTCTCCCCCCAAGCCGGAGGTTCCTGAACCGGCCCCCCCTGAACCAGAGCCAACCCCAGGTCCAGCCCCAAGTCCAGCCCCAAGTCCAACCCCAGGTCCAGCCCCAAGTCCAACGCCAAGGCCAGTCCCAGAGCCAACACCAGAGCCGACGCCGGAGCCGGCACCGCCTGAACCGATGCCTCCGGAACCGGTCACACCCGCCCCTCCGGTAGACGCGCATCCATCAGAACCGCCGCCGCCGGAACCAGCTCCGCCCTCCGTCCCGGCCGAGCCCGAATCAAAGGAAACGAAAATCCCTGCCCCCCCAGCCGTCCTCGAACCTCCGGTGTCTCCTGAACGAGAAATCCCGGAACCAGTGTCGGAAGAACCCGCCCCGGAACCAATCCCCGAACCAATCCCCGAGCCCACCCCGGAACCCCCTGCCAAGCCGTCGCCCGAACCCGCTCCCGAGCCCGCTCTCTCCCCCCGAGAGACCGTGCAACTGACCCTCCGCGGGCTGCGCGATCAGCTCTCCTTCATCCGCAATATCCCGATATTTTCCGCCTTCCCGGATCCGGACCTCAATGAACTCCAGCAGGCCGCCGAGCCGCTCTCCGTCAAGGCCGGCGAGCTTCTCTATGACCAGGGCGATGCCGGGGATAAGCTCTACATCGTGTTCAGCGGCCGCATCCGCCTGGTCCAGAAGAAGGACGAGGACAAGGAGATCAACCTCGGGGTCCGGGCCAGGGGCGACCACTTCGGAGAGGCCGCCCTCATAACCGGCAATCCCCGCGGCTCGGCCGCCCGCGCCGTGGAGGACAGCGTCGTGGTCGCCGTCGACGGCCGCGAATTCCACAACTTCCTGCTGGGAAAGCCGAAGCTGCGGGAGTATTTCGACAAGTCCATCAAATATTCCTCCATCGTCCAGTTCCTGAAGAATTTCTCCACCCTGGGTGCCGTCCCGCCCAAACACCTGCTCGATATGGCGCGGAAATTCAAGGCCGAGTTCTACAACAAGGGCGAGGCCGTGATCCGCCAGGGCGCCGAGCCGGAAAATTTCTACCTGATCGAAAACGGCAAAATCAAGGTCGTGCTCTGGGAGAACAAACGGCCCAAGACCGTAGACTTCCTCAAGGAAGGGGACTTCTTCGGCGAAAAAAGCCTCTTTGAAAAAGACCAGAGCTACGCCGACTTCATATGCCTCACCGACTGCCAGCTCCTGACCCTCTCCTTCAAGGATTTCCATGCCATCCTCGACGGATCCCCCAAGATCAAGAAGGTCATCCAGGACCGGATCAAATCCGTCGAGGAACGACCCTCCATGCGCTTCACCGAGGTCATCAAACAGGAGCTGGCCGCCCTCAAGCCCATAACCGTCGAGAAGGACGTCGAGCCGGAGGAGGCCGCCGTCTCGGAGGAAAAGAGCCGCCGCGCCCGCGGACTGGTCTCGTGGTTCAAGCGCCGCATCCGGTTCCCCTTCATCGAACAGTATGACGAGATGACGTGTGGGACCACCTGCATCATGATGATCGCCAAGTATTACGGCAAGAGCTTCTCCTCCAACCGCCTGCGCGACCTCGCTCACGTGGACCTCAGCGGCGCCTCCATGGCGAACCTGGCCTCGGCCGCCGAACAGCTGGGATTCTCCACCCGCGGCATGAAGCTCGACTACGCCACCTTGATGTCGGTCCAGCTGCCCTGCATCGTCCATTGGAAAGGCTACCACTACATCGTCGTGTACAAGGTCTCGGACCGGAACGTCTGGGTCGCCGATCCCGCCCTCGGCCTGCGCAGGTATAAAAAAGACGACTTCCTCGAAAACTGGAAGGGCATCACACTGATCCTGGAGCCCACCCTGGAGTTCGAAAAACAGGCGGAGGACCGCTCCTCGTTCCGCAATTTCATGCAGTTCGTCACCCCTTACAAGCTCATCCTCTTCGAGGTCTTCATCGCCTCCATGCTGCTCAACCTCTTCGGCCTGGCCACCCCCATCTTCACCCAGAACATCGTGGACAAGGTCCTCAGCCACGGCAACATCTCCATGCTCAACATCATGCTGATCGGCATGCTGATCGTGGTCGTGTTCCGGCTGCTGACGATGGTGGTGCGCCAGTATCTCATCGTCCACACCAGCATGAAGATCGACCTGCGCATGCTGGTCCAGTTCTACAAGCACATGCTGGCCCTGCCCCTGGGATACTTCAAGGTCCGGAAGATCGGCGACTTCATCACCCGCTTCGGCGAGAACATGAAGATCCGCCGCTTCCTCACCGACACCGCCCTGACCATCGTGTTGGACTCCATATTGATCGTGGTCTATCTGTCGCTGATGTTCTACTACAATGTCCGCATGACGGTCATGGTGCTGCTCTTCATCCCCCTGTTCCTGGGACTGACGCTGGGGTTCACGCCCATACTCAAGAAGCTCAATATCCAGTCTTTCGGGGCCCGCTCGGAATCGCAGTCCCATCTGATCGAATCCATAAACGCCATCGACACCATCAAGGCCTCCCACAACGAGTTTCCCACCCGCTGGAAATGGGAGGACAAGTTCGTCAAGAGCCTGAACGTGGATTTCAAGCTCTTCAAGACCGCGGTCTATTTCAACTCGATCGGCGAGTTCGTCGCCTCGCTGAGTTCCACCTTCATCCTGTGGTACGGCGCCCACACCGTCCTCAGCGGCGGCATGAGCGTGGGCGAGCTGATGGCGTTCATGGCGCTCATGGGCAGCGTCATAACGCCGCTCAACCGCATCATCACCACCTGGGACGACATCCAGGAGACCCTGGTTTCGGTGGACCGGCTCAACGACGTGTTCACGGCCACCCCGGAATTTCCCTCCGACGGCGACAAACACCAGGGGATCGTGGTCAAGCGGCCCCAGGGAGAGATCAAGTTCGAGGACGTGTATTTCCGCTACGGGGGGGAGGATGATCCCTACATTCTCTCCGGCCTCGACTTCACCATCCCGGCGGGCCAGCGGCTGGCGGTCGTGGGGAGGAGCGGAAGCGGCAAGACCACGCTGGCCAAGCTGATAGCCCGATTCTACGATGTCAGCGAGGGCAAGATCCTGATCGACGGCCATGATGTCAAGAACATCAACCTGTCCAACCTGAGGAACATGGTCGGATTCGTGCTGCAGGAGAGCTTCGTGTTCAACGGCACCATCCGGGACAACATCGCCATGGGGGATCCGGAGGAATCGCTGGACAAGGTGATCGCCGCCGCCAAGCTCGCCAATGCCCACGATTTCATAACCGGCCTGGGCATGGGATACGACACCAAGATCGGGGAGAGCGGGCTGCAGATCTCCGGCGGGCAGCGGCAGCGGATCGCCATCGCCCGGGCGCTCTACGCCCAGCCCAAGATCATCATCTTCGACGAGGCCACCAGCTCGCTGGACACCGAGTCGGAACAGGCCATCCAGAACAACCTGGACACCATCCTCAAGGACAAGACCGCCATCATCATCGCCCACCGGCTGAGCACCGTACGCGGCGCCGACCAGATCATAGTACTCGACAACGGCGAGATCGTCGAGCGGGGGACCCACGACGAGCTCATGACCCAGGAAGGGCTCTATCATTATCTGAACTATCAGCAACTCAACCTTTAAGAGGAATGACCATGACAGCCGAGAACAAACCGGGAACCGCCGAGAAAGGCGGGGAGACCATCGTCATTGCCCCGGTGGAGTCTCCCTCCCAGAACACGCTGGTCACCGAGCACCTCCAGCGCATGCCCAGTGTGTTCTCGCGCGGCCTGATCTACATCGTCCTGCTGCTGCTGGCCGCCGCCCTGGGCTATTCGCTCCTGGGGCGGATGGACATCGTGGCGGAATGTCCGGCCGTGGCCCGTCCGATGTCGGACATGGTCCGGGTGGTGTCCGACCGCAACGGCTACATCGACCGCATCTTCATCACCGAGGGGCAGCAGGTGGCCGAAGACGAGCCCCTCTTCCTCATCCGCTCCCGGGAGTCCATGGAGCGCACCGCCGAGGTCAACCGGCTCAAGCTCGAGCAGAACCGCTCGACCCTGGCTTCCATCGATTCCGAACTCACCTTTTGGCGGCAGGAGGTGGCACGGCTGTCCCAGGATGTCAAGAACCTGGAGAAACTGCTCGAATCCGGCATCGTCTCCCGCAAAGAGGTGGAGGATGCCCGGAGCAACCTGAGCAAGGCGGAGACCGAGGTCAGCAAGCTCATCAACCGCCGGAACATCACGGCCAACGAGAACAAGATCCTCGAACAGGAGATGGCCAAGAAGGTGGAGGAGAGCGAAAAAACCATCACCGCGGAAATCGCGGGTACGGTCTCGGAGCTGTATTTCAAGAATCCGGGCGAGTACATCCGCGGATCCGAGCTGATGTGCACCCTCGTGCCGGCCGACAGCGCCATGTTCATGGACATCACCGTGGCCAACCGGGACATCGGTTTCATCCAGGAGGAAATGCCGGTCAAATACAAATTCGAGGCCTTTCCCTATACCGACTACGGGATCTTGCGGGGCCGGGTCTCCGCCATCCCTCCGGCCGCGGTGGAGGAGCAGCAGTTGGGCTTCGTCTATCAGGTTCAGGGGACATTGGAAACGCCCTTCTATGAGATCGCCGGCAAGACCTATCCCATCAAGACCGGCATGACCGCCACGGCCGAGATCGTGACCGAAAACAAGAGCATTTTCGCCTTGCTTTTCCGGCGCATCAAGAAATCCGAATAAATCCAAGGAGGTGTCAATGATCATAAACTACAGGCAGGGCCGTTTGGCCCCCGATGATGTCGTCACCCACCTGGCCTTGACCGGCGGGGTCGGGCCGGTCCTGTTCGAGATCGTCAAGCGCAGGGAAGCCGCCCAAAAGGCCCGCGAGCTGAACCTTGCGGTGACCGACGAGGAGCTCCAGAAGGCGGCGGATGCCTACCGGGCCGCCAACAGCCTCTACTCCGCCCAGGAGACCTATGATTTTTTCCGGCGCAACGGGCTGAGTGACGAGGATTTTGAACGGTTCCTGGAGGATTCGGTGCTGACCGATCTTCTCCGGGATCACCTGGCTGATGAGAACAAGGTCAAAGAGTATTTCATCAACCACCGCTCTCGATACGACCGGGCCCTGATCTCCGCCATCGTGGTGGCGGGCGAAGAGCTGGCCAACGAGATCAAGCTCCAGGTCGAAGAGGATGAGGTGGATTTCGCCTTAGCGGCAGGAAAGTACTCCCTGGACGAGGCCACCAAGCAGGCCGGAGGCCGGATCGGGCCGGTATCCCGGGGCGCGTTCCCTCCCGAGGTAAGCGCCAAAGTGTTCAATGCCGCGGCGGGGGAACTGGTAGGGCCGTTCGACGCCGGGGGGGCCTTCCAGCTTATCCAAGTGCATGAGGTGCGGAGGGCGGAACTGACCGCCGGCCTCCAGGAGATGATCAAGGATACTATCCTGGACGAGTGGGCCCAGCGCCTGATCGGAGATGAGATCATCATCGAGCGGCGATGATGGGTAAAGGTTTGACAATTGATTATTTTTATATTAATAATGACCCAACCCATGACTTCTCCTGATGGAGGAGTGGTCTTTGGGAATTCATCGATCAAAATTTGAGAGGAGGGTCAATGGCCAAAAGCAAAAAAGAAAAACAAATCGATGTGAGCGTCGCCGAAGTCGTGGACTACATGCGCATCAACGGCACGTTTCTGCCGGCGCTGCGGGACGTGGTGGAGAGGAAATTGGTCGTGGAAGCGGCCGCCAAGAAGGGGCTCACCGTAAGCAAGGGCGAGCTTCAGAAGGCGGCGGATGCCTTCCGGGTCGTCAACGGCTTGAACAAGGCCAAGGACACCGAAGTGTGGCTGAGCTCCCGGGGGATCACGGTCGAGGGCCTCGAGGAATACCTGGAGACCAATCTCCTCATGAGCAAATTCAAAGACCAGTTGGAAGCGAAGACCGCCAAGACCAAATACCATGCCTCTCCGGGCGTCAAAGAAAGCGTCCGGAACATGATATTCCAGGACTGGTTGACCAAACAGATGAAATAGAGGATCCCGAAATCCTCTCCCGATAAGATCCGCTGACGCGCCGGATCCAAGGTTTGACCGGTCTTAATTCAGCGGATCAATGTTCCCCGTCCCGGGCCTCAGGCCTAGAACAGGAGCTTGATCCCGGCCTGAAGCTTGAAAAATGACGTGTTAACCTCCAGGGGCGACACCTGTGCGGCCAGGGCCTCGACATTGGCCTGGCTGACGGCCACGGACGAATCCGGCCAGAGATTGCCCGCATAGGTCCCGGCCCTGGGCTGCCACGTGACCTGCGTCTTTTTCCCGACGTAATAACAGGCGTCCAAGTTCAGCCCGAAGTTGGGGCTGAATAGGAGATCCAGGCCGCCGCCGATGTTGAAGCCCACGTGGCTGATGGATTCATCGACACTCAAAGGGATATCGATATAATCGATGTACTGGGTGTCCCCCTCGATCCAGGTGAATCCCCATCCGCGCTGGGAGTCCGCCTTGACGCTGGCCGTCATGTAGCTGACCCCTCCGCTCAGATAGGGAGCGAGCATCCCTCCGCCCGAGGGCTTGATCAGCAGATTGAAGCTGAGCGGGATGACCGAGACCTCTCCGCCCACCGGCCAGTCTTTGGTCCGGTCGTACGGGCCTTCTCCGTTGGTCCACGACCAGGTCATCCGGTAGGTGCTCAGCTGGTCGTCGCCTTCGATCTTGGTGGTAAAATTGTAATCCACCTTGAGCTGGATCCCCACCGACCCGAACAGCTGGTAGCCGAAAGCGAGGCCCAATCCCATAGGGCTGTTTACGCTGTGGGTGAGGGTTCCGGTCTCGGTCACGTTCGCGAGCAGCGTTTCGCTCCAGGTCTCGCTGTAGCGGCTGCTGTCGTTCAGAAAGGAACCGGAGGCGGTGCCGAACCGGATGGCCAGCTCGCCGCGGGGACGAGCGGCGCGGGCGGGCCGATCCTCCTGCCGCCGCTGGGGTGTCTTGACCGCCGGCTTCGCTGCGGGCCGTCCTTCCACTTCGACGAAGCGCTGGTGAATGTAGCCGGTGATCATCATGCCCACCCGCGAGCGGACCCGGACCCGGTACCAATCCCCCGCCAGCTCCTCGGCCTCCAGGACGGTTCCTTGGGGGGGATTCTGTATCACCTGGCTGTTCATGTCCGGCTTGGCATACACGGCCGCATCTGCGGACACCACCCTGATCTTTATGGCCTGGGGGCTCGCATGCACGGGTATGAATAAAATTGAGGTGATAAGGCCGGCTGCGGCGGCCTTGATTAGCAAGGATTTCAACATCTCAGCTCCTTTCTGAACCGATTTATCCCGATGGATCCGAGCGGATGGAGACGATCTTCCATTCCGCCCCGCGTTTTTCCAGCCGCCAGGTGTAGGTCCCTCGAAACAGCTGCTGCTCCGAACCGTCTTCTTTGGATATGCCCACGATGGTCTGGGCGAACGAGACTTCGGCCCCGCCGTCCTCATCTATCCGGATGTTCTGATTCGAGGCCTGGGATTTAAAGCTAGAGAACAGGCTCGTGATCAGCTCGGCATCGCTCTTGATGTCATCGAAGAGCGGGGCGGCGCAGCGGGCCTGATAAAATTCCATCAATTTTCCCTGGTTGAGGGCCGAGACGTATTCGGTGACCAGCCCGCGCAGGGCGGCGGAATCCATCTCCCGCTCGGCCTGCTGCAAAAGATTTTGCGCCGCCTCATTGTCCGGCTCCAAATTCAGGACGCCGCGCAGGAGGGTGATGCTCTCCTGGAAGCGCCCCTGGTCGAATGCGCTCCGGGCCTGGGCCAGGCCCTGACGGATCTGCTCCGCACGTGCGGCCCGGGTGTCCCGCGGGGTGGCCTTGGGGGTTGTCTTCGGTGTGGTCTTGGAGGGAGTTTTGGCCCGATCCTCCTGGGCGGCGACCTCGGCCTGGGTTTTTTCGGCGGTTGGTTCCAAGGTTTCTCCGGCCTCCCGGGCGCCGGGTTTTTCTTCCGCGGTTTTTGGGGAGATGACGGCCTGCAGGCCGGCCCCTCCCGCTTCCAGTTCCTGAAGTACGCGCCGGACGCGCTCCGCATCCGGGGCGTCCCCGGCGCGCTTGAGGTAGTCTCGGAAATAAGACCTGGCCACCCTCAGATCCTCTTTCTTTTGGAACAGCTCTCCCAATTCCCGGTAGGGATCAGCCGATTCGGGATCGAGCTTCACCGCCTTTTGGAACGCCGGGATGGACTCGTCGATCCGTCCCGACTCTCTCAGGATGCGTGCGATGCTGATCTGGGCCTCATAACTTTCCGGGCTCTTCTCCAGGACGGCCTGATACTCGGCCAGCGCCTCGGGCAGCTGTCCCTTGTCCCACAGCGCCTTCCCGGCCTTTATCCGTCCGGAGGGCCGGAATTCCGTTTCCGACGGTGTCCTGCCGCCTCCCGGCTTGATCACCAGGAACCAGAGCAGCAGGCAGGCCGCGATGACCGCCGCAGCTCCCAGGGCCGGGAACAGCCAGCGGGGTTTTGTGATCGTGATGCTGGTCTCCCGGCGCGGGGCCTTGGCCGCGCGGCGCGGCATGACGCCTTCGGTAGAAGGCAGGTTCCGCTGGATCGCCGCCAGGTCCTCGCTCAGCGCCTGGGCCGTGGCGTACCGCTTGTCCGGGTCCTTTTCCAGGCATTTGAGGATCAGCCGGTTCAGGGCGTCGGGGATGTAGGCATTGAGGGAGCGGGGTTCCCGGGGAAGCTCCGTCTTGTGCTTCATGGCCAGGCTCAGGGGCGTATGCCCCTCGAAGGGCACGATTCCGGTCAGCATCTCATAGAGGATGATCCCCAGGGAATAGATGTCCGAGCGCTGATCGACCTTGAGGCCTTCCACCTGTTCCGGTGACATGTACTCCGGAGTGCCGATGATCATGCCGGTCTTGGTGATCCCCGGGGCGTATTGGGATTGGGCGATGCCGAAATCCATGATGCGGACATTGCCCTTCTTGTCGATCATGATGTTCTGGGGCTTGAGGTCGCGGTGCACGATGCCCAGGGTGTGGGCTTCGGCCAGCCCGTCACAGATCTGCTTGCCTACCGCCACGGTCTTGCGGAGTGTCAGCTGCCCGACCCGGCTGATAAGGCTCCGGAGATCCTCGCCCTCGATGAACTCCATGGTGATGTACTGCCGGTCTTCCGCATCGGCCAGCTCGTACATGCGGCACACGTTCTTATGGATGATCTTGCGCACCACCTTGAGTTCATGGCTGAAGCGGTTGATGATCATCGGATCGGAGGCTATGGCCGGGTTGATCACCTTGATGGCGAGTTTTTCGTCGATCTTTTTGTCATAGACCTTGTACACCCAACCCATGCCGCCCTTGCCGATCTCCTCGATGATTTCGTAGCGGCCGGCAAAAACCGAGCCCCGGGATAATTTCGCGGCATGGGCCTGGATGGTCATGGTGGGGATGGCGGCCATGTCCAGGGGAGTGCCGCACTGCGGGCAGAAAGGCGTCTCTTTGGGATTATCGGCGGAACACTTCGGGCATTTCATGGGTCGCAGTCCCAAGGGAGAGCGGAAGAATCTTACCAACTCATCCGGCAAACGTCAATTCCATTTTTTGGCACCGGCTTTGATAATTCGATGACTAGGGATTCTCCTTTTCTGAGGGAAGAACGGATTGACTCGGGTCAGGCCGATAGACTCGGACCGAGCCGGTCGGCCTGCAGAGAATTTTGACCGAGATTCTTTGTCTGATTTTGATATCCTGGAGACGCAGTGGATCGGAGATGACAAGTGAGTCGGAGGCGTGAGTTAAGGGGCGCGGTCCGTGAGAGGGCGATTCACTGCGGTGCGCTTCCTGAAGGTGCAGCTCGCAGAGGCGTGTCCTGTGAAGGTATGATTCCTCAAGCTATGTTCGTGTCCCTTGTCTCAGGCAGGCGTCCAGCAGGGCCTCTCCCAGCTCTTGGATGACGTCATAGGAGGTCCAATCCGGGAAGAGGCAGGCTTCCAGCATCTCGATCTCGTTGACGAGCCAAGGATGAGGAGCGGACGATGGATGGGGAGCCGGCGTCTGAGGATGGACGGGCATAACAAAGTCGATGCGCACCAGGATTTTGGGCCGTGCGCCGTCATCCGGCAGCAGAGATAGGATCCTGCGGCCCAGGGGCAGCAGAGCCTTGATGATGGGATGGATGCGCCCGTCCACGGTCTTGATCTCCGTGGGCTGATGCTCAGGGAATTGGCCCGTGACCAGGGCATAGGCGAACTCCTCCCGTATCCAGTAGGTGCGGATCTCCTGTCCGGCCGCAAAGGCCTCGAGATAGGGCTGGATCAAAACACCCGGCATGTCCAGATCCAGGAAGACGAAATCGAGCCAGTCCCTGAGGTCCGGCCAGGCGCCCGATCGGTCGAGGTCGCATTCCATCATCATGGCCTTGCCCGCCGAGTGCGATCCCTTGAGCACCAGCCTGGAGGTGCGCCATGTTTTGCCGTAGGACCGAAGCTCGCTCCGAGCCGAATCCCAGTCGGCCGTGGCGTGTTTGCGGCGGCTGCGGCCCGTCCAGAATTCGGTGGGGATGATGGGAATCCCGGCCGACCGGAGACGCTTCATGTAGCGGGACTTGTCGAACAGAAAGCGCAGGTACTGAGGGCTTGGATAGACCCAAGCCCGGGTTTTCTGCAGGACGGCGTAGAAATCGGCATAGGCCCGCCGGGTACGCGACTCGTACATGAAGGTGGTCGTAAGGAGCAGGATGATGTCGAAGCGATCGAAGGCTGCGAGGATTCGGGCCGGGGATTGCGCCTTCAGGGCATGGGAATCGAGGGCTTCAAATCTGATATCGGGGTATAAACGGCCCTCCTTTGACCCGGCCCGCGTCCACACCCGCGCCGCCTGCCTCAGGTAACGCAGCAGGATCAGATCCGAGGCCAGGCGTGGGGGTTCCCGGCCCTGCTCTCTATAGCTGTCTCGCTGGAGGATTTCCCGGCGGGTGAGGAGGCCCTTCCATTCGGCGACGTCGTCGGCGCTGTCCTTGTGGGGGGATTTCCCCAGCAGTACCCCGATGGACGGCATAGAAGGACAGGGAGAGGCGTGAGGCTTACGGAATACGGAGCCCAGCTGTGCGAATCCCGGTTGTCAAGGCCTCAGCGGCCGTACTTCATGGAGACCTTTCCCGGGCTGACGGGTCGGGTCGAATAGGACGACGGCTTCCAGCTGTAGGAGACCAGGTCGGATGGACGGGAGTACGAGGAATAGAAGGACGAATAGGGCGATGAGACATAATTCCCGCCCCGAAGGTGTGTCATCTCGCCGCGGCTGATTTTAAGATCTTGGGGAAGATCCCAGATGTTGATCCTCGTTTTCTTCTCGGTCATGCAGATACCCTCCTTAGGTTCTTCTCAAGTATATTACTCCCTGGATCGCCAGAATACAATACCAGGGAAAAGCCAGGAATTCCCTCACATAATACAGACACCAGCGCCAGGACCGGTTGGACTCCTTTCCCCCTGCGGGAGCTGAGCCGTCCGCCTTGAATCCGAGAGAACGGAAGATGAAGCAGGCGCGGGGGATGTGATAGGGGTCGGTGACGATGAGGGCCGAGGACCATCGGTTCCGGCGCATGATCTTCCGGCACTCCCGGGCGCTGTGAAAGGTGGAGGTCCCGGTTTCTTCCGTGAATATGAGTTCGGATGATAGGCCGTGGGCTTGGGCGATGTGTTTCATCACCCGGGCCTCGGAAGGGGGATGTTTCCCTGTGCCCCCCGTGACCAGGAGATGGCCGGCCAGGCCGGATTTGACCAGGGAGACGGCGTGCAGGGTCCGGCGGCGCAGGGCCGGGCTGGGGCGGCCGTTCGGCCAGACAGCGGCCCCGAACACCACCACCGCGTCGTAGGGCGTGCCCGGGGCGGGGTGAGTCGGTTTAAGGTTTTCATCTGAGTCGGTCATTCTATGGAGTTTCCCGATGTTTACGCTTCATTTTTTTGGATTGAAAACAATTAAATCAAACCATCCGCATGAAGTCAATTCGGAGTTTCCCCTTCCATTCCGCCATGGCCACCCAATTTAGGGTCATAATCGGGGGAGAGGAAGAAGCGTATGCCGGGGCTGTGGGGATAGGCGGGGCTGTGGAGGCAGGAGCGGCGCTCGGGGAAGGGATCCGATTCAGGCCTTGCGGGCGATCGCGTATTTATCCAGCTTGTTGTAGAGGGTGGTGCGTGAGATGTTCAGGATCTTGGCCGTCCGCTGCAGGTTGTGGCCGGTGAAGTCCAGAAGGTAGAGGATGTAGTCCTTCTCCAGGTCTTTAAGGGTGGAGAGCTGTTCGCGGCCCATAAACGGGATCTGGCTCTTGGAGGAGTAGCGGGCCTGGAGTTCTGGGGGGAGGTCTTCGATATCGATAAATTCCTTCCGGCAGAACATGACGGCCCGTTCCAGCACGTTCTCGAGTTCGCGGATGTTGCCCGGCCACTCGTAGCGGAGGAATAGCTTCTGCACGCGACGGGAGACACCCCGGATTTCTTTGGCGAACTTCCGGTCGTAATTCTCCAGGAAGTAGCGGGTCAGGAGCGGGATGTCCTCGGGTTTTTCGCGCAGGGGCGGGAGGTGGATCTCCACCTTGTTGAGGCGGTGGAAGAGATCCTCGCGGAAGGAGCCGCTGCGCACGCACTCGCGCAGGTCGCGGTTGGTGCAGGCGATGACACGCACGTCGGCGGTTTGGGTGGCGGTGGCGCCGACGGGGCGGTATTCGCCGTTCTCGAGCACGCGCAGCAGCTTGGCCTGGAAGGGCAGCGGCATGTCGCCGATCTCGTCCAGGAAGATGATCCCTTTATGGGCTTCGGCAAAGAGGCCTTTCTTGTCCCGGTCGGCGCCCGTGAACGATCCCTTGACGTAGCCGAAGAGCTCGGATTCGAACAGGCTGTCGGGGATGGAGACGCAGTCGCAGATGACGAGCTTTTTATTCTTGGTCTTACTCAGGGCGTGGACGGCATGGGCGATCATCTCCTTGCCGGTCCCGGTTTCTCCGGTGATCAGGATGGTCGAGAAGTACTGGGCGATCTTTTCGATCAATGAGAAGATCTCGAGCATGTAGGGATTTTTGCCCACGATGCCCTGGAAGAGATACTTCTTGGCCAGGCGGCGCTCGAGCCGGTAGGTCTCCTGGCGGACCTTGCGCTGGTCGTGGAGCCGCTTGAGGAGCTGGAGCACGGCCGGCGGTTTGCGGGGCGAGGGCATGTATTCGGTGAGTCCCTGGTTGATGAGCTCGATGACCGACTGGTCGGGGAGGGGCCGGCCGGTAAAGATCACGTCCACATAGGCGTCCAGGTGTTTGATGCCGTGGAGCAGGGCCAGGGCCTGGTCCGGGTCGGAATCCCAGTCGAAAAATACGAGGTGTGTGTCGTGGACCTGGATGTGGCCCAGGATCTCGCCCAGGGTGGCGGAGTCGAGGGTATCGCAGCGCTCGGTCAGGGGATGGTCCCGGATGTATTCGGGGAGGTCCGCATAGGGGCCGATGATCAGGACGTTCATGATGGCGGTCCTTTTGCTGTTGGGCGCATGGGATGCGGGGATTATGTTAGCAGAAAAAACTGGATGGGGACAGCAAAAACGGGAACAAAAATGGGGACTGTCCCACTAGTGTCCCATTATAACTTAAATAGTTTCAGTTGTTTACAAGTATACTCTCTATCTTCTGTGTCATCAAATTGTCTAAGTGCTTGAAAAAGCGGGACTTTCTC
>Ga0180437_10007855_pt1 | contig 13752 bp, 8 predicted proteins | sample SS_ome_4_FD_132410 | JGI IMG/M metagenome (GOLD analysis project Ga0180437, IMG submission 132410) | Hypersaline lake sediment archaeal communities from the Salton Sea, California, USA - SS_3_D_1 metaG | ecosystem: Environmental > Aquatic > Non-marine Saline and Alkaline > Hypersaline > Sediment...
GCTATATCCGCCGTCTCACGGTCGCGTATCTCTCCCACCATTATTATATCAGGGTCCTGACGAACTATGTGACGAAGACCCGTCGCAAACGTCAGACCACGCTTCGGATTGACCGGCATCTGAATAATACCCTCAAGCTGATACTCAACCGGGTCCTCAATGGTTATGATTTTCAATGACGGCGAGTATATCTTGTTCAATGACGCGTAAAGCGTCGTTGTCTTGCCACTTCCCGTCGGACCCGTCACCAACACTATGCCGTGCGCCTTGCGAAGGCACTGACCGAAACCCCCAAGGCACCGCGCACTCATCCCGAGGTCGCCCAGACCCATCAATGATGCAGACCGATCCAGAATTCGCAGCGTCACGGACTCGCCGAAGATGGTCGGCACCGTCGAAACACGAAGGTCCACCTTGCCCTTCTTGCCGGGAAACTCGATGTGACCGTCCTGAGGCACAAAACGCTCCGCAATATTCATATTTGCCATAATCTTGATACGCGACGTAATCGCCGCCTGCAGCCGCTTCGACGAAGGCGTCTTCTCCACCAGCATCCCGTCAATCCGGTACTTGATTTTCACGTCGTGCGCAAACGGCTCGATGTGAATGTCACTCGCACGGGCCTCAATCGCCTCCAGCACAATCAAGTTCACAAGATTAACCAGCGACGGCTCCCGCGCCAGCTCATGCAGCTTCGCGGGGGAATAATCACCGTTGCCAAACTCCGCCTCACCGCGCTTCTCCGCCGGCGCAAGGTTGTCCAGCATCCTCGCTACATTGCTACCGTAAAATTTCAGAATAGCGCTCTCCATCTGGACAGGCTCGGCGTAATACCGACGAATCGAATACCCGCTCACCAACCGCAAATCCTCGAACACCTGCGGCTGGAACGGGTCCGTCATCGCCACCGCCAAACGACCGTTCTCGTGCCACAGCGGAAGAATGTTGTACTTGCTCACCAACTCCGCAGGCACAAGCGATATCACCCCCGGGCTTATCAATGCTTCCGTCAAATCCACCCTTTCTATGCCCACCTGAAGAGCAAGAGCTTCATTCAACTGTGCCGGTGTAATATAACCGAGCTCCACCAGAATCTCACCCAGCCTGCGCCGAACAATCTTCTGCTCAGCGAGCGCCGAGTCAAGCTGAGACTCTTCCAGATAGGCCTTCTCACAAAGCAACTGGCCTAATTTCTTTTTTCCTTGCGATTTCATTCCAGCCTTCCCTGCTAAAACACACCACTGCGCGGATACACAATTATACACCAGACCTGAACTTAGGTCAACAAATAACCCCCTTCCAGTTGTAAACCCTCATTTTCCTACATCTTGCTCCTTTAGTCAAGAACAAAGTAAAATAGCACAGATTATGCGCCCGGCCGCAGCCGCGACTGTGTATTAGACGCTGCACAACGTGATTTTGTTACGAGAAAAAAGGCTCCTTGTCCGCTAAAGGTAACGAATCAGTTCGGTCCTCCGCCCACCTACAACGCCTTTAGAGTCGTCTGACATCACCGAAACGTCCCCCTATATCCGGCACAACCGCTATAATCCTATCACTTGTAAATGCCTCGCTAAAAGGCTCTGCAAACCGATGCATCCCGCTCCCTATCACGCCAAAATCCCCGGAAGCATCTCATAAACTCTCTGCAGCCCCATACCCGTCCGCTGAGAACATTGACAACCACACATCGCACAGCTATAATCCAAGAAACCTGCGTGTCATTTTTTTGAAAGGACCAATCATGGATTTTGACCAAGACGATAATCTGCCGGAAGCAGGTCCGTGGGAAGAAGCGCAACAAAGCCGGCCCGCCGGACCTCCACCCCCGCCTCTTGCCCCTGTCGCGCCGCCGGCACACCCGGAACCACCCCGGAAACGAACCGGCTGGAAAATCTTCTGGGGCATTATCCTCACCCTTTCGGTCATCGCGAACATAGTATTGTTCCTAATGCTCATCGGCGCCGTCGCAATCCTCGCAGTCGCAGACAAACAAAGCCTCCACGAAGAAGTCATTCAGGACGGACCCAGGCACAGCAAGATTGCCATCATTAGCCTCGAGGGAGTAATCGACGATGAAAATGCACGCGAGGTCAGCAGGCAGCTAAAACAGGCGCGCGAAGATCGCCATGTAAAAGGAATCATTCTGCGCGTAAATTCCCCCGGCGGCACTATCTCAGGCAGCGACCAAATCTACAATGAGATCAAGAACAAAACAGAACTGCCCGCCGTCGCCTTTATGCAGGGCGTTGCCGCCTCCGGCGGCTACTATGCCTCCGTTGCCTGTGACAAAATCGTCGCCGAACCAACCGTCATCACCGGTTCGGTCGGCGTCATCGGCGGCTATATGGTCCTCAAGGAACTGCTCGAAGACAAGCTCGGAATCCTCCCGGTTATCGTCAAATCTGGAGAAAAAAAGGATTGGCCCAGCTCCTTCCGCCCTCCGACCGAGGAAGAAATTCAGTACCTCCACGACAAACTTATTACCCCGGCTTACGAAAGGTTCGTGCAAATCGTCGCCGAAGGCAGAAAAGCCTCTCTGACCCTGTCTGAGATTAGACAACTCGCTGACGGCAGTATCTACGGCGCACAGGAAGCAAAAGATAACAAGCTCGTCGATGCAATCGGTTATCTCGATGATGCAATAGACCAGGCCAAGGCCCTTGCAGGTATAAAAGAGGCCCTCGTTATGGAATATCGAAGGCCCTTCTCCTTCGCGGACTTCCTCGGCTCAAGCAGCTCAAAGATGTTCGAAATCGATGAGAGCACCGTCTACGAGCTCTGCACACCTCGTCTGTTGTATTTGTGGACCCTGCAGAAGTAAAACGCACGGCGCTCCATAGTGCAGCATTTGAACGTGCCGGCTCCCCACTTCAGACCGGACCACGACAAATACGCGACCTGACTGAGCGCCCGTTGCCTTTCGCCCGCAGCCTCCCCTGTCCCATCCGCCATTCTCTCCCTAATCGCAATACAATCTACTTTAGGGCGGACTCCGAACAGTCTCCATACTCCACCTCGCACCTGCAATAATCAGCAGCCGTCTCTCGGCTGGTGCCGCTCAAGATGCGAAGCCGATGCCGTAACTAAGTAACGGCTTTCCTGCGCTGAAACAGAAATACAATAATCCCGACAGCAATCAGACCGGCAAGACCGTTTTGACCAAGCCTGTTTACAAGACCCGTCAGATTGCTGACCACCTGACCAAAGAATATCACCTCGGTCCCAAAAAGAATTTCCACCGCTACCCCCAGCGCGATCAACAGAAGAAAAATCTCAGTAATCTCGCCGATCCATTTCTTTGCCTCTTGCAGCACATTCATGCCCGGTTCTCCTAAAATTCAATAATAAAAAGAACCACAATTACTTACATCCTGGCCCCTTTATTCGGCATAACCTTTCGAATTACTTTAACCGTTATATCCCGAACGCCCCCACCCACTGCTCATACCCACTCTCCGAATTTGCAGCGGCCCCCGCACAATGCAAAACGAAACGACCTTTTCAGTATCAAGACTTCGCTTTATCGCCCACCGCCGCTCGTAAAGGACGCCCATCACGCTCCATGTTTTCATCATCTTCGCCATCGTAATTTCTCTCCTGCCCTGCCCCGAACCCTTTAATCACCCGGTTGCGCCAAAACGTCACACAAACAGACCCTTGCACCTCCAAACTTCCGCACTATACACCCACCTCTGTCGGATGTTAAAATGGGCAATTTACCCTTGACTTTTCGTGCCTAAATAGGGTATAATATCGCTATGTTAAGGGACCTCCTATCGTTCGTCCTGCGGATGTCGCTCATCGCAGCCGTCTGCGCAATTGTCTGGCGCCTCGTCGAGCCCAAGACGCAACTAATGCGCGTACTCAGGGCCGCCCTGCTGCTGGCCTGTCTTCTTGCAGTCCTCGCCCTGCTCAGAATTTCCGGCACATAATCCGCACCGCTCAATCCTGCCGAGAAGTACAGCCACATTACCCCCTCACACCACCGCTGATCCCAGGGCTCACCGGCCCGGACCTATTACCCAATTCCTTCCGGCTCAGGCCTAACCACACTCACCCCTCACCAGCGCTGATCCTCAGTTTGTTGCCTTCCCTCCGGCAAGCAGTGAAAAAATTTCAGCAACTGATGGTGTCACCGCAAACAATAAGCAGGCCCAAAAATATGTTACCTCTCCGGCGCAACGCGCCTTTCTTCAATAGAAACCGTTTAACATATTTTGTAGCGCCGTCAGGGTGAACTTCTGCCAAGCAACGGACTTGCCTCAAGGCCTCATTAGCGAGGCCTCTCGGGCAGCCAATAAAATGCTCGCAGAAGCAAAAGAGGAATAACTAATTCTCTTACCCACGACTTGATCGAAAATTAAGGAGATTGATTATGAAAAGCAAACCGATTCCCAAACGCCCCGCAAACAATATTTGTGTGCCCGCTTTAATAACCTTAATGCTCACCTTCACCGCGCCACCCGCCTTAGCCCTTGATTTCATGGGGCCTCCCGCGAGCAATTACGGCCAAGGCCGTGTCAGCGCCGGCGTCGATTACGCCTACAGTCAAATGGACCTCGAGTTGGAAAATGGCCGCTGGATCGAGCACCTCGACGGCGCCTTCTTCGACTCCGGCGACGCCGTCTCCTTTACCCTCAAGGATTTCCAAACGAACAGGGTATATGCCAACCTCGGTTTCGGCTTGCTCGATAACCTCGATGCGTTCGTGCGCCTGGGCGCAGGCAACGCCACTTTTGACGATTCCATCTGGGGTGATAACGAAGGATTTGAAAGTCACGCCGAACCCGCGGTCGGCACCGGCATCAGAGCTACCTTCTACGAAAATGAGAACTTCGCCCTCGGCGCATTGTGCCAGGCAAGCTGGACACGATTTGACGGCCAGTTGGACTCACCATACTGGGCCTCCGCCGACTATGTTGAAGTCGATATCGCCGAAATCCAAATCGCAGTGGGACCGACCGTCAAGCTCAACGACCAAATCGCTATTTATGGCGGGCCGTTCTTCCACTTCGTCGATGGCACCCTCGATGACGAGTTCAGTGAGGCTGCCGAAGGAGGACTCATAAACGCAAAATACTCCTGGGACGTCCAGGAAAGCTCCAGCTTTGGCGGATACATCGGCGCCAGCCTGAACCTCAACGAAAACGCCTCATTCAACATCGAGTACCAGCGCACCGCCGACGCAGACGCGGTCGCACTGAGCTTCGCCTGGAAATTCTAACCGCCGAATGGCCCGCCCTTCTTCGGTTCTCATCGGTCCTTGCTTCGTGGCCAGAGACCAACACAACACCGGTCATACTCGGCGATACGTTAACTAAATCGTTCCCAAGCTCGGCCCACTTAATTCCTTTTGGCTCGCACTGCTACCAAAAGCAGTATAACCACGCTATCAGGAAAGCCGGCCGAAGCCTCCTTCCTCAATGGGCCGCCGCACTCGTCCTCACTGAACTTATCAGCGCGCCACTATGGCCCTTCCGCTAAGCAAAAACTGTGAAGATTCGGACACACGCAGACCTCCCCAAGCAGGGTATCCTCGCAATTGAGAAAGGGCCGGCAGTCACCTATGCCAGCCCATCATTCAATTCACATTCCCAACCGCTCACTCGCCTGACACGACAGAGACACTTGCCCTGCAGTACAAAGTCTTCGAAATTGACAACCGAATCCTGATTAAGGTCAAACTCCTCACACCAGTCAGGCTCGCAGCAGCCCGACCTAAGCCGGCAGGAAACCATCACCATCACGGACTACTGCGGGTTGGTGATTATCTTGATGGTGTCCGTGCCCATGTACTTCTGGCCGTTCGTGAAATATCCCGTGACCGTCACCTCGGCATAGTCCTCGTCCGTCTCAATAACACAAAGACCAGCCCGATAGAACGTGATTTGCACTTTCACCGGGCCTTTACTCTTCTTGTCGCCGAGGATTTTTATCTCTTCGGACTGGACCTCGACTCCGAGCAGACTAAGCGTGGCCGGAACAGCGGTATTTATGTCCTCAACTTCGTATTCCTCCGGGAATACAAAGTGCACCTTGGCCTTGCCGTTGCTGCACGTATTGAGCGCCTGAGGCGTGAACTTCATCGTCGCCGGAACCGGCGGAACCGGCGGTATGGCAAGCTCATACGCTCCCATATCAACCACTGCGTTTCCATCACCGTCGCCGTCTTTTATCCGCGGTCCGCAGTCAAGGTCCCACGGCAGCACCTCGACCGTGTTTCCGTCGCCATCAAGGTCAACCGTATCTTCGGGCACACTGTTATTGTCGGCAGTGTCGATACAAGGCGAGCCCCCCAGCAGCCGATAGTCACCATCGACCCACACCGCATTCGGGTCGTCCGGCTCAACGCTAGTACTTATGTCATTGACGTCACCCCAATAGCCCGGTGAGACAAAGTCGGGATCCTCCTCCATGTTCCCCGGGTCCCAGTTGACGGTCCCGCTCCCACCGTCGTCGAATATATCGACCTCTCCGCCTTTGACATCGCAGTAGTTTACATCCACTGTGGACCCCTCTACCACCGCTATTTCATTGCCGTCCGCTGCCGCGTCGCACCAGAGGATACAGTTGCCCAGTTCAAGCTGACCGGCTACGTCGAGGACTGCGCCGCCCACGTCCCCGGCGTAGTTGCCACCGAAGGTGCAGTTGGTCATCACAGAATTACTCTCTTCGCCGTACACCGCGCCCCCCACATAGGCCCTATTGCCGCTGAAACGGCAGTTGATCATTGCTGAGGCCACCGCGAGATTGACGACTGCGCCGCCGCCCTCCGCCAAGTTGCCGACGAACAAGCAGTTAGTTATTGTTATCGGTGGGTTGACCTCAAAATTGAATATCCCGCCACCTCCTCCGGCTGCATTACTCGTGAATGTGCAGCCCGTAACAACAGGGTGACCCCCGAAGTTGGCCATCCCGCCGCCTTCAGAGGCGGAATTCATTATAAACGTGCAGTTCAAGACCATCGGGCTCCCGTCAAAGCACAACATCCCACCGCCAGCGCGGCCTTCTCCGCCGAACCCGTTCGCATATCCCCCCGTGACCGTAAAGGCGTCAAGAACTGCACTGCCATCCACCTCGAATGCGACGACAACGTGATAACTGTTCTCGCCCCGGTTCGCGTCATAAGGCAACCTCCATGGTTGCTTTACGTCGGTATCATTGCCGTCCAGGTCCCCGCTCAGGATGGTCTCGTACAGCTCGATATCCCGCCCGTCGCAGTTCGGCTCGCCATACCCGGCGAATCCGCCCATAACGGTGACATGGTCTATAAGGTGGAATGCGGCGTCCCTATCGCCGGTGCCATCCGGACTGGACGAGTTCGCATCCGGATTATATGTTCCCTCAGCCACCCAGATTTCGACCGGCTTGACATTTGAATCGGCGTCCGACAGACCCTCCTGAAGATACTTGTACGCATTGGTCCAGCTCGTCCCGTCGTGCACGGGCCCCGGCGCATCAACGTCAACATAGATTCGCTTCCTTCGCTCATAGGCGCCCATATCGACTACTGAGTTGCCGTCGTTGTTGCCGTCCGCTATCCGCGCACCGCCATCGAGGTCCCACGGTATCAACTCGACAGTGTTTCCATCGCCATCAAGGTCCGCGGTGTCTGGGGGCACCGAGTTGTTGTCGCCGGCATCCACGCAAGGCGACGCAGACGATGACAGACGCAAGTCACCTCCGGCCGCGTTGACAAATAACGGGTCGGCGTCGACACAGCCGGTTCCGAACCAGCTCTGGCTCGTGCCGCCTTGAACGTCGCTGTAGCTGACATCGGCAGCGCTGTCAACGTCAACGATCTCATTCGACGTGTTGCCCCAAAGGATGCAGTTGGCCACGGTAGGATTACTCCCGGCTTCGTTGTACATCCCGCCGCCGGTACCGCCGGCGTTATCGCTGAATGTACAGTTGGTCAGCGTGGGGCTGCTGCCGTAGTTCCACATGCCGGCGCCCCAGCCTGCCGAGTTGCCGCTGAAGATGCAGTTGGTTACAGAAGGGCTGCTGCCGTCCTCGTTTAACATCCCGCCGCCAGCTTGACTCTCGTTACCTGTAAACGTGCAGTTGGTAACCGTCGCGCTGCTGCTATTGTAGTTATACATCCCGCCGCCGTATTCGTCGGCCGTGTTGCCAGTGAAGGTGCAGTCGGTCACGGTTGGGCTGCTATCCTTCCAGCTGAACATCCCGCCGCCGTGGTCTGCCGAGTTCTCGGTGAAGTTGCAGTCGGTCACCGTTGGGCTGCTTGTGTAGTTACACATCCCGCCGCCGTAGTCCGCCGAGTTATGGATGAAGTTGCAGTCGGTTACGGTCGGGCTGCTGTTATCGTAGTTAGACATCCCACCGCCGTCGTACGTAGCCGCGTTGTCGGCAAACGCGCAGTTTATCACCATGGGACTGCTGTTGACCAGGTTGCACATCCCGGCGCCGCCCCAGACGGATGAGGTCGCTGTGTTGCCGCTGAACGTGCAGTTGGTCACCTCTGGGTTGCTTCCATCTACGTTTACCATCCCGCCGGCCGTGTTAGCCGTATTCTGGCTGAACGTACAGTCAGCCACGTTCGGGCTGCTGTTGTTGTTGTACATCCCGGCGCCGCTGTATACCACGGAGTTGCCGCTGAAGCTACAATTGCTTACCGTCGCGCTGCTGTTGTTGTTATACATCCCGCCGGCATCTATATCTGCGGAATTATTGCTAAAGTTGCAGTCGGTCACCGTGGGGCTGCTATTGTCATTGTTGTACATCCCACCGCCTTTGGCAGCCGAGTTACCGCTGAACGTGCAGTTGGTCACCATGGCATTGCTGTCGTTGTTGTACATCCCGCCCCCGTTGGCGTCAGCTGTGTTGCCGGTAAAGTAGCAGCCGGTCACCGTGGGGCTCATACCGCCGAAACTGTGGTTGTTGCTCATCCCGCCGCCCTCGACGTCGGCTATGTTTTCGCTGAAGTTGCAGTCGATCACCCACGGGTGGCCGTACCAGTTGTGAATCGCGCCGCCGGACCCAGTTGTCGAGTTGCCGCTGAAGTTGCAGTCGATCATGTGCGGGCCGCAGGAATGGTTGTACATCCCGCCGCCGTGGTAATTCGACGAGTTGCCGCTGAACGTGCAATTGCTAAGGTATTGGTTCGCAAACGCGTTGAACATCCCGCCGCCACCGCCGTCGGTGGCCACATTGCCGGTGAACCTGCAGTCGGTCAAAGTGGGTGTGCTGCTGTTGTTGGCCATCCCGCCGCCCCAGCCGGCCGAGTTGCCGCTGAAGTTGCAGTCGGTAACCGTCTGGCTAAAGCTGTTTTCGCAGTACATCCCACCGCCCCAGTCTTTGGCCGAGTTGCGGGTGAAATTGCAGTCGGTTACGGTCGGGCTGCTGTTTTCGCAGTACATCCCGCCGCCGTCCCTGTCGTTGGGGTCGGGGCCCTTGGCATTGCCGCCGGTGATGGTAAAGCCATCGAGGACGGCTGTCGCGTCAGCCCCGGTTCCTATAACCACATGATAGCTGTTCTCGCCCCGGGTAGGCTCGTCCTGCAAATCGCAGGGGTCAATCACGCCAACGTCGTTTCCGTCAAGGTCGCCGCTGAGAATGGTTTTGTACAACTCGATATCTCTGGCATTGGCATCCGGCTCACCCCAGCCGGCATACCCACCCTTGATCGTAACGCCTTCGATGAGCTGGAAAGCAGCCGCTCGGTCGCCGCTTCCACCCGTCTCATCCGAGTTCGTATCGGGCATATACGTGCCCTGGGCCACCCTAATTTCGACCGGCTTAACGGCCAAATTGGCATCAGCCAAAGCATCCTGCAGATACTGATAACCATTTTGCCAGCTTGTTCCGTCGTGCGTCGGCCCCGCCGCGCCCACATCCACATAAATGATTTGGCCGCGGGCGGTTCCCAACGTCACCACCAAGAACATTAACACTACCAAACAGTTTTTTAGATTTGCTGCGCGCATTGCTGCCCCTCCTAAATGGAGTTATTGATATTTGCTGCGGGTGGCGTACATACATACCCTAACCTGATTTCAGGCACTCCCTTACCTGCCGGGATTCTCCTCCCTGCCCGAAAACCTGCTCTCGTGATTGCTGTTGTTCAATTATAAGCCCCGATGATGTGAAAAGCAAGAGAAAAGTCTTCATCTTGACAAAGAATGCCCCCTTGTACCCTCATAATCCCCCATTATCGAACAACCCTGCGTCCCTTCGAGTGCCCGACCTGCCTTCCCAGCCCACAAAAAATTTTTGACTTCAGGTGTATCTCGTCGATACAAAGTCTTTGCCCAAGACTTGACTGTACTTAACCTTAGCTTCTGAAAACCTGATAATCTTAAATAGCGGGGCAGAGCGCCGGTTTTGCGACCGCATTTCCCAAGACGCACTACGCACCGCAGCAGCCTTTGCAGTCCCAGGCCGAAACGGCGCCAGCCCGCCGCTTAAATTGAGTGCGCTCCTGAAGAAAAGGCCCTTGCTTCCAGGAGGAGTAGGAAAAGCAACGGCCCAGGGTCAAGCGCTTCTATTACTACTATGCCTGCGGGCCCCATGAGTTCGCAGAAAAAACACCCCCTCATGCGCTGCATAGCAAAGTGGAATGAGAACGGATAGACACAGCACGTAGCCCGCTTCTCGGCCCGTCGTTGCTCTGTCTAGCACCCCCGTCGCTCAAGGGGCTCTCGTTTCCTGCACATCCGTAATTACTATGGCTTTACCTGCAGGAATGACCTTCGTCGTTTTGTCGAACCAGACTGCCTTCCCCTTAGCCACGTCGGACGATTTCTCAAACGTGTGAGAGCCGCAGGTCGTGCAGACGAATTTGTATTTGCCGCGACTATCCAATATGCAGCCACCATAGGCCACCTCGTAGTTCTCGACCTTTTGTTGCCTCTCAGGTGTCATTTCTATAAGCCCGTAGACCATCGGTACAGCTTTGATCGTCGTATGGCCATTGGGACAACGCTGCACCTCGGTGACAATCAACTGCTTAACAACTGCCACTTCTGCCGACGGCCCTTGCTTGTCGCAGCCGAGGACACTACTAAGCAACAAAAGCAAGATTGACAGTTCCTTTCTTCTCATTCACATCCTCCATATAAGCCTTCCAACTCCAATAACATTTCGAGCCGCAATTCGCGGATGCATTCCCAATATAGCCTCGCGAGCCTTACGCTCGGATTCTTGTGCGCCTCTAACACCGCTGAGACCCTGGCCCAAATGGGCGATACAGCAATCCAACCTGCGACACGCTGACCAAGACTCCGGAGCTTGCGCCATCTCCAACTCAACAGGCTCTTAAGCAACCACATACCAACGGCGGCCCTCAGCTATCTCAAACCGCCCACTGGCTGCTGTCCCTGTCAAGCCGCCACCTGCTAATCGCCTACGGGACGTCGTACAGATAGCCAATAAAATGAGTATAAATGGCAAGGCTTGCGTGGTTATTGGTGAATGTCAGGTCATTAGGACCCTCGACCACGGCACATCCGTCGGGAAAATCCCACACGAACTCGTACTGGTCGCTGCCGGCCGTTGCTTCGTATGCAGCGTAGCAAATATGGGCGTCAATATGCAGATTAGGACCGCCCGATATGCTCCAGACCTCAGCAGACTGTGTCACCGAGAGCTTCCGCAGAACGAATCTTTTGCCTGCCGGCACGCTCAAAACAGTGGTTACCGCGCCGCCGGAAGGGCAGATGAAATACCTGCAATAGCCCTGCCTCTCCGAAATGCCGGGTGACATCGATGCCACTGCTTCGTAAATCGCATCAAGCGATTTCATCGTCGGCCCAGGGGCGCCCGGCGGCGTCCAGTTGTCCGCGTCACCAAACATCACGTGGCAACATATCAGCACCATTACTGCAAGAAACGCCGCCTTCCACCCATTCTTTTTGACCCTTTCCATCTCTTTTCTCCTTCTATTAAAGCTCGTAATATTTCTCAGAGTGCACTGTGTACACCGATACTGTCTGGTCAAATCCACCGTGCAGTCGGGCTGCAAATATCGCACCGCTCCTCCAGTTTATTCAAACTCCGGATGTATGTCTCCAAATGAAGTCTGTTGGGGAAATTCGTAAAAGAGCCTGTAGCCGTCCGGATAGACGGCCGTGTGGAACAGAACGGCCCTGTTACGTTCGTCTTCTTTTAGCCACGAAGACAACGCGTCATGCTCGTACTTGCTCTTCACCCTCATCCCGATTAGTCTTGCACCTGCTTTTCTCGCCTCATCGACCACAACCCCCGCCCTGCCATACTCCACCACCTCCACCGGCATTATGCTCATGGGCTTGCCTATGTATTTTTCAAGATCCTTGAAATACCGATAAGGTGTGTCATAATATTGGAGGGGATAACGTCCCTTCGTGTAGGAGACAACTATCGGCTCATTCACATCAAAAGCAATCGGCTGATCCCCGATTGCGGCGCCATCAGCAGTCTTCTTAACGGGCGCCGACCCTATTACTGTCCCCTCGGTCTTGGTTCCTATCAGAGTGCCGATGAATCGGTCGGTGGGAACGTAAACATTAACACCCCTGTCGGCCAGATAATATGCCGCTTGCATTTTCGCCGGTGAATCGCCACAGCCAACGACGAGGTCCGCGTCCACAGAGTCCCATGCAATGGCGTTTATGCCGTGCGTATCATTCATAATAGCCGTCCGGCTGTTGATAAGAATAGTGGTGGGGAAAAACAGCACCTTGTCCTCGGAAATCTCGAACCTGAAAACGCCTTCGGCATCGGGGGCAAACCAGTTCCAGCCGAACCTCTTGACTAATGTCCCCGTGACAATAGAAACCTTTGCGCCGGTCATATCAATAAGCTCTCTTATCTTTTTGCCTTCATGCCACGTTGCGGTACGTTCGGCAGAAAAAGCCCACGGAGAGCACTTGATATTGTACGCCATCAACCAGTCTCTTGTGACCCTGTCCGTCTGCACCTTTATTGTCGAATCCTTGTTCACTCTTATCGCCGACTTGCCAATGACTATCTTTTCAAAATCTCTTTTGCCCGGGCCATGCCTTACGACTTTGATTGGCTGGACCTTATCTTGTATCTGTTGGGCCTGCTCGTATTCGCCGGACAGAATATCTTCTGCATACTTCAGACTCAGCTTTGAAAGCCTCTTTTCCTTCGGGTCTTTCGAAATCGCATAATTGACCGCAAATAGCGACCTTGCCATCGCTATGTAATAGGCGTCCTTATTTACCAGCCCAAGGGTCAGATTTGCCAGGCCCAGACCGTAAGTGTCCTCTACTCGTGAATCAACTATATTGCTAAAGTATAACTGAGAAAACTCTTCCAATGAGTAGCCTTCCTCTTTTATCGAAGAGGTAAAGTCAAAATCAGTGGGCCAGCTGATTGAGCCAGGCCCGGATTCTGCAGACGTCTTCACCACGAAGGCCGCAAGCAAACAGAACAGCGCCGGCAAAGTAGCTGTTCTTAAAATCCTGAACCCGCAACTCAATCCATACATTCTAACTCTCCATCGTCAACCAAATACTCTTCAACCTGATTTGAAAGAAACAAACCGCAAGCCCTGTTCAATGACAACGCCCTCAAAGCAAACTCGCTCGACAGTACCGATTCTCCGTATTTCGCGAGAGGAAGGACCAACACAACGCAGCCTTTGGACCACATCATCTATGGCCACTCTCGTCTGGGCCACGATAACCTGAAGGCTTCATCAAGGTTCTCCAGACCGATATGGACCCAGTCCACATGTCCGTCCACAAACACAAGGTTGGCCTTGCCCGAATTCAAGTCGCCCCC
>Ga0180437_10007857_pt1 | contig 13751 bp, 17 predicted proteins | sample SS_ome_4_FD_132410 | JGI IMG/M metagenome (GOLD analysis project Ga0180437, IMG submission 132410) | Hypersaline lake sediment archaeal communities from the Salton Sea, California, USA - SS_3_D_1 metaG | ecosystem: Environmental > Aquatic > Non-marine Saline and Alkaline > Hypersaline >...
TACGCGACTGCTCATACATATCATTGGTAAAGAAACCAATCGTAGGATTCATGGTATCCGCATTAGGTATAATAGAATGACTATGCGGTTTATATCCATACTTCCTCTTTATGTACTCTACAGGTTTCCACACACCCTTAGCACACCAGCGAGAATTAGAAAGCTTCCTGGTCCCCCAAGACGTGAGGAACATAAGAGGATTAATAGCTTCAATCCACGGCATATTCGGCTTCATATTCACATTGAATGGAGAAGCCCTAGTGATACCATCCTTCTCACGCATGAGAAGTTCAACCATGGTTTCATCTATATTCTGCGAACCTTCACCAAAGTTATACCCAACCTGAACAGGACCAACGTTGAACAGGTACGCATACAGGATCGTGTCCTTGAATTCCCCACCAAAATCCAGTTCTTCAAAAAAGTAATTAGCTGCGCTCTCAACCACATCAGTAAACGGTTTCACTTGTGGTTTCCTGGGAGAGATCCTGATAAAAGGATCCCTAAAATAAAGTGCAGTACGCAGCGCAGAATACATTAAATACACAAGATTAAACGGAATAGTATCATCCGAGAACCTGTGTCTGAAGTACATAACAATGTCACTCCAGCGATCAAACTGGTTATGCTTACGCCTGTAGTCTTTTGCCAGCTTAATCTGTTCTTGCCAGTCGGCTTTCTTCCTCATTGTGTTACCGTCTCCAATGGCTGAGTGTAATATTTAAAGTACCCATCGTAATGAGAAGCATCTCGTTCTACCTTGTAATATTGGCCTTTTCGGATAAACGCGGAGAAGGGGACTATATCACCAGCCCCACTCCTGTTTTCCTGTGCTTCTGTCAAGATAGCCGAAGTCTCCTCATCGTCTACATCACTCTGGATATCAGACGCATAGATAGTAAGATGTACCCTAGCGGGAGTACCCTCAGCGTAACAATAGCCATTAATAAAAAGATCACTTTCCGCGGGACCAAGTGTGGTATCGTAATAGTTCTCCGCCGCGGCTGGAGTATATGTCCAAGAACCATTCCAATATGCAATCCAAGTAGAACTCTTCTCACCTACCTGATAACTAGTACGCTGTTCTTCTATCACGTTAGCGAACTTATCCAGTCGCCTCACGAGTTCTCGAACAAACTCTTTATCTACTGCGAAGTCTTCCAAACCTCGGAAGATTTCCCAAATAGAAATAGGTGAATTTATAGTTACACTTGGCATGTTAAACTAATCCATTGCGAATGTGGAGATGAAGTCTTAATACCATCCCATACATTTGCGTTAACATCACAATCAGCAAAGCTCGCTACATCCTGAGTAAACTCATTACAAGTATACTTATTATCAGGTGTTGAAAGTAAAGGCTTCACTTTAAATCTTCTACAAAATTGTATCCCTGCGTAGAGCCATAGAAGGTGGGAAGTATCATAGCCACTCCCATGAAGATCCTTTGCTCTATTCCACGCTTGGCGTACCAGATGCGCATCATCTGTAAGTAGTACTTCTTCGAAGTAGACTATCTTCCCAGAATCCACAGCCCTACGCAGGTGATTATAAGGTTTAACACTAACCCCTTCTCCCCCAAAACTTTCAGCAAGCCAGTCCTCATCTTCAAGGATAAATCTTAGGTAAGTATGAGAAAAAGGAGATTTACTCCACTTCCCATCTATTCTCATTCTATCCACGTGTTGAATAGCTGTGGATAAAAAGCCAGAACCTAAACTAAATCCTTGAAGGAGCTTCATCCTATAAACCACTTTCTAAGTATTTTCTTAAGCAACGGTTCGTGTCCGTTTCCTTTTCCATGTTCTCTCGCAGCTTCTTCAGCAAGAACCTCCTCAAACCTAGCACCTCTATCCCTACAGACTCCCTCAATACTTGCAACTCTACTTGCGAGATTATCCACCTTTTCTGTAATCTGTTCGGTCTTTTCATCGAAGTGCTCTTTCACTTCATCAAGACCCTTCTCAAGGAACTTAGTAGTCGCCTCAAGTGCCCCCACTATTCTCTGCGTAGTGCCAAGTGTTTCGCCCATACCACTTTACTCCAGATACTTTAGCTTTATAAGATAACCACTTTTGACACCTATGAAAAATTTCAGCGTTATCTTTAACTTTTATAGAACCTCTGGTAACATTGTCAGCGTAGTATAATACATAATCATCATACCAACACCAAGCAACATGTCCTGAATAAGTCTTGTAGGTAGCCTCTTCATCTTCAATTATGCTGGTTGGCTCTAACGAGATCATCTGTAATTCGTACCCCGTCCAGCCCTTTATATCGAAGAGTTCTTTTAGTAGCTCCTCGTAAGTAGCGCAATCGTCGTAATGACTCCCGTTCTTGTTCTGGTCGAATGGTACTTTCTTCCAGATTAAAGAGGCAGCCTCGTGAGGGCAAGACACCACATTGGCTACATCGCGCACACTCCAACCATGCACGACTCGCCGCCACCAGGTTTTTATCCTCTCCCACATTACACATCGCCCTGACTTTCGAGGTACTCCCTTACTGCACGAACATCATCTTCAGTAAGTCCCTGGAGTTCAAGCATAGTAAAAAGATTGAGAGCGTCGAACTTATCCACTTCCTCTGCTGCTGTGAGATCATCTGCCACCATTCGACTCAGGAGGGCAGCTCTAACACTGTCGAATGTAAACGGCGGCGAGAATCCAAGCGAGATAAGCCGACGCCTCAAAAGTTTTACCATCGTACCTACGCCCGCGGCTGCCCAAGCTTCAACCTTTGCTTGGTACGCAGCTGCATCAGCTGTCTCGATGTGCTCCGTTGTATCAATAACCTCCGTAACGACGCCCGCGTTCTTCTCCCAATGGGACGCCGTAATGCGGTATCCTGCATCCGGTTCTGCGTAGGAACTCTCAAACCATCCATCTGCATTAAGCTTCGCGATATCGCTCTTCTCATATCCAAACGTACCCTTCCATACATTAGGAAGTGTATCCTGCAACTGCAACGGACTAGGTTCACCTTCTGGCCAATATACCCACATTTTACTTCTCCTTAAAATCCACCTAGTGACAATTCACTAGAGTACGCATCACCATGCTCACTACCCCCAAGTGCTCTATCGTACACTCTGGGTTTAGCAAGAAGTCCATTCAATCTACTTTGCCCTTGACTACCATCATATCTCGCCATTAGCGTTTGCCTAGTAGCTAAGATAAGATCGTCTGCCCACCTGCCATCATTACTACCTTGGATAACTGTAAGGCCTGAGTTAGTTCCACTTATATACAAAGTCCAAGCAGATCCATCAGTAGAAGCACTTACAAATCTCCAAGCATTTATTGGTATACTCCCGTTAGACCTTACAGTAGTAACAACACCAGTATTATTTATATGAATTTGTGCATAGCCTTCAGTAACAGAAAATTCACAAGATATAGCAGCATTATCATTAGAAGTAATAGAAAGAATCTCATGAGTACCATTAGTAGTACCCAGCTTAACCCAAGCACTTAACGACCACTCAGTGGAATTAGTAAGTGACTCAATACCATTTGTACTAGTAAGGTAAGTATTTGCTACAGCAGTACTACTAGAATAGCAATTCCAATTTAAATCAGTATTATTACTATAAACCATAGTTGGCGCATTCTGACTATGTGGAGAAAGGTGTCCACCGTAGCCAGAAAGATCCTGAGAAAACATAGAAACATTAGTTAAAGCAAGTTCAGTAACTACATCATTAGTAAATGCTATTTGGTTAAAGTAATAATTACTAACAGCAGTAGCATCTACACCCCTGTCATACATTGCCCAAGTACTAATATACCCACGCATTTCATTAGCGTTAAAGTTATCACGCATACCCACATATGTATTATATGTAGGTGAGTTATTAAAATCGTTTGCATTATTATTTGTGGCAAGATGCAATGCACCATTGATATACATATTCCAATTTGTGCGCTCTGGTCTAGTAATAACTACTTGATACCATTCTCCAGTAGTAACCAACTCAGTAGTAGTATCGGAACAAATCTGAGTAGCATCAATATAACAACCAATAATACCACCACCACTGAGAACGTAATTCATAATTACATCCCCGCCGCCTTCAATTTGAAAGCCAGCCTCAGCGTCAGATGCAAGATTTGTACAGTTGAATGTACTTACAAAAGTAAAAAGTTGCTGGTTTGTCAAGATACCAACTTTACCGAAACTTAAGTATTCCTCGTTAGCTCCTTCAAATTCCCAAGCGTTAGTTCCGTTTATGTTAATGTAAGAAGCACCTACTACCCAAGCATCTTTATGGCTAGCACTTGTGTCAGGTACGTAACCAGCATTATGTGTAAATTCCCAATCCCTTACTACATTCTCTGCGAAAGGATAAGAGGGTCCACCCAACCCAGCTTCTACTGCATGAAACAACCTAAGCGGATTCAAAGCATATACGCTGACCGCCATCAGACACATAGCTATGAGAAGTTTCTTCACTGACCTACAGCCTCTTGCCAGGTGTTTCCAATTCTAAACTCATCAATAAACCATTCAGCACCAGGTGCATTAACACGAGAACTTTCAAGCCTGATCCTGTCAATAGGACCAACACCACCATCATCAAGCGTCCAGTTAGTCCAAGTTGTAAAAGTACTCCAGGTGTTAGTAGCTGCACCAAGATCTGGACTAAGATAACAAACTACGCGTTCATTAGCGGTAGTATCTGTCGTTGTAATGCGAGCAAGAACGAGTTGAACATCACTATTAGGAAGATCCAATGCAGCATTGAACAAATCACCTGTAGCACCAAAATCATTATCCCAGTCAAGCAGATAAACACTAGGCCCTGACCCGGAGGGTCCATCAAGGTACAAATTACCTGTTCGATGCCAACCACTTGGCGGCTGCATAAGAAAACCAATCCAAAAAACATTAGTACCATCAAGGTAGATAGGTTCATCAAGACCACGCCATGTATTAGTATGTCTAGTGACTCCATCACCCTCAAGTGCGCAACTCATATGACCACCATTAGTAGTCACACCACTATAAGCTAACGACCCTGCATGAACAGTCCACTGATTGGAATAAGTAGCTGCCTGAAACACAGACCAAGCTGTAGAAGTCCACCCATTACCTTCAGTCATACCATGGAGGCTTACACCAACTTCGTTAGTAAAGCCTACATAGACCTGAGTAATAGCAGGTTCTTCTGCCGCCTCTCTAACGTCCGCGGACCAGAACAGTCGTTGGACGTTGAGAGCAAGCGCGGTAGCGCAAGCTACCCACAGCATCATACATATTGTAAGTAGCTTACGCATTTTTAAAATCCCGCGGGAAGGGTCGGCTGGAACTGACGGAGCCAGTAGTTAGAACTACCAAACGGACTGTAGAATACAAGCGTACTCCAGTTCGTAGTGTTGAATGATAGTACCTGGTTAGTATAGATAAGTGCATCCAGACCAGTTACCGTCACGGTGTTGGTAGCTTTAATATCAAGTGTAAAGCCATCAGTCACTGTCACAGCTTTAGGAGTCACTACCAAGGTCACATCAGCAGTAGCATTCAAGAACTGACTATCGCCATTGCTGCTATCCAGGGTAGTTGTAGCTGCGAACACATTACTATAAGGAGTAGACCTAAAGTATGTAGCTTCTACTTCTCCAGTAAAGGTATCACCACCAATGTTTGCATAGTCATTGGTCTGACCAAGCAACGTAGTTATCTGTGCCAGTACGTTTGTACTTTGCACATTCACACTACCAGTGGCATTGATATCACCATAAACTGCGAACGTCCCACCGCTGTACGTTAGCGAACTATTAGAAAATACGTTAGCACCAATAAAGTTATTATTTGCTGCAAGAGCTGCGAAGTCATTAGACTGTGTGTTGAGCTGGGTAATATCAGTCTTATTAGAAACTACCTGTGCATGAGCAAAGATGTAGTCTGACAGGTTAGTCTCTACGTTAGCTGTACCTGTATTACCTACCCATACATTCCCTGGCTCCATGTTGCTTTCATCGTTAGAACGACCAGCACCTTGGACAATAACAACACCAGTAGAAGCATGAGACCTAAGTACCCTAGCCACGCTCTGGATAGCATTGGTTGCTGTAGTAGGCCTACTATTAGTAAGAATACCTCCATCAGAAGCATCTACATAGAGAGCATCGTTGACACTGAATCCAGAAGTATCAACTACATTAGCTAACGTACCAAAGGTAATAATGTCTACGTTTGCATTATTAGCTGCTGCTGCAATAGTAAGACCAATAGCAGGCATCTGTGCTACAACAGAGTTATTAGCCGGTCCAATGGTAGGAACACCTAAACCTGTATTCCACCCAGTTACATACACAGGACGACCCGCACTTATAGTACTGCCAGAAGTATTACGAACTGTAATAACATCAGCATCACCACTTACAAGAGGCGTGGTAGGGGCAGCAATCAATACCCAACCATTATGATGATCATTCCAATAGAACTGAATGGTAGAATGTGAAGTCAAGATAACATCAATACCTTCATTATGGAAACCACTACCAGTAAGATTATCTTCATCTTGTATGGTAATATCGTAGTCACCAATATTATGATATGTAGCTACCTGACCAGCAACACCTGCGGTAATATTAGGTGCATTAGTAAGCACAAGGTCATTAGTAGAATAAACACTATTGAATTCATTACCATTAGGTAGCGCAGAAGCTTCAACAATAAGATTAGATCCACTCTCAGAGGTGTATCTAAAGGTGTAATTCAGTGAGCCAAAATTAGTAAGCAAGTTAGCTCCACCAACAATATCTCCACCCATAGAGATATCACCTACAACAGTAAAGGTTCCACCACTGTAGACTAGTGAAGCATTGCTGATAACGTTAGCACCTACAAAAACATTGTCACCTGTAGAGGTAACATCAGCAGGAGGGATAGAACTAATCTGAGTTTGTAAGGCAGCAGTTGAAGTATTAAGTGTACCAATAGCAGTACCTATATTAGTATTACCAGCCACCAACGTAGGAGTAGTAAGGCTTACGTTAGCTGTTGCTTGTCCTTCATGTGCAATGGTAAAACCAGCAATAGCATTAGACGTGTAGAATCCAATACTACCGTTGGTAAGATATTGATTGATAATCTGTACTTCGCCGCCGAAATACTGTACAGATCCTACAGTGTCACCAGTGCCATCTTGGAACAACATATAAGCATCTGTATTACTACCAGCACCATCTCCATCTTTAATGATAACCTGTGGAGAGCTACCCTTAATAACTGTTACATCAGCATTACTGAAAGTATTACCCCCAGTAAACATGTTGGCTACATTCAGCTTAGCATAGTCATTAGTCTGACCTTCAAGCTGCTGAACATCATTAGTCAGACCGTCAATACTATTGGTTGCTGATACCAACGTATTACTAAGAGAACCGATAGTATTAGTCAGACCTACAGTTGTAGAATCTGGCATAAGCACACCGTCTCGGTACTCAGCGCCGTGACAAGCAAGTGCCAAAGCAAAAAATGGAATAATCTTTTTCCACATTTTCTTAGTACTCCATCGTATAATTGAAGTCAGAATTAGTAGCGGTAGTATTAGTAAAGATAAACGTGATAATATCATTATAACCAATATACACACGTTCTTCATCAGTCCAACTATACCGGAAAGAAGTAGTAGCAGCAGGAGCGTTAGAGAACACACGATGCGTTTGAGTATCTTTAGCACGCTTAAGATTAATCATAATAACAGCATCAGTTACACCATGCGCATCCATAAACGTACGTTCAATAGAAGACAAATAACGTGGTTCTGTCCTACTACTGGCCGCAGTATTAGTATAAGCAAAAGTATAATACGACTGCGCGGGCAAAGTTTTATGCGTAGTATTAGCCCACCTCTCCGCAGCAAAAACAGTAAGTGCAGCAGCACCTACAATTGCAAGACCAATCAAAAACTTCTTCATGCGTAAACTTCCTCTAGTTGTCGTCCTATCACGGACTTTCCTAATTTGTTCCGTCCCCGCAGTTCATCAAGGACGCTTCCCATTGAAGTACCATCTATCATTTTCTTAGGAATCTTAGGCCGGGCACTCCTTCTATAAGATTTCATTTGCCATGCTAGCGCGTCTAAGATATCCACTTTGCCACTAGATTCACCATCATATCTAAAAAGTTGCTGTTGGAGTTCAGCCATATCACGACGCATAAATATACGCCCTTCTTCCCACGGCGCCTGGAGTGCCATGATACGAGTGTATTTATTCTGTTGTGCAGTACCTCGTACAGGATCTATAGAACAATTAATACCTTCCTTTTTAAATGCTTCTTCAATATAGTACCGAAGTGCATCTTGGTAAGCATTAACTTCTATACGAAGTACCTTGGACTCGAAACGCTTCACCTGCTCAACCGCTATGTCAACCTGCAACTTAGGGTCGTAATGACCAGCAGCGTACTTCTGTACGTACATAGCCCCGGGGATGTGGGAGCAGGTGAGCACCACTGTATCACAGCTCTTATCCTTTTTGGATATAGCAGGATCTATCGTGGTCACATTGAAAGCACTGGAGGGTACATCCGAGTCCTCAAAGTACTGAAGGAACTCACGCTTGAACAGCATAGTGCCAGATGGAAGTGCATCATTAAGGTAGAGCATGTGATACAAAAATGATCCCATGGCTCCCTTGATGTTTTCTAACGCGCGTAGATTAAACCTGGGGTACGTGGGTTCTCCGTTCCGTATTGCAGGAACATTGAACTCCGTATAAGCAGGTTCATTTTTATGGATGTAGTCAATAGCGTCATCCATAGCCCATCTTGTACCTATGTAACTACGAACTGAGGTATCATAGTCAACAGTCAATGGTACTGCTAGCTGATGCCAACCAATCGCTTGTTGGATATCTGCTGGTGACGGTAAAACAACCCCTACACTTGCGTCATCTAGGTCAGGTGCTACCGTGTCATCCTCGATAATATCCGTATAATGCCTACCAGTCAGCTTAGTGCGAGTTCCCGCAGCCTCGAATGTACCCTCCTGAAAATTACCTGGTCTTGTCAGTACTGCTTTAGCCGGACTCCATTCCCTGTTGAACGACTTCGGGATGACTTCCGGGAAGATTTGGTGGTAGATTTTGTTCTTTTCGATCGTGTTGAGGATCGTGTTGACTTTTGCTTTGGCATTTGTATCTGTATTGGATACTACTAAGATACGTGCATTAGGATCATTCCCTGCACGCCACTCAGCATATCTCATTGTCCCTATTGTGGATTTTAAAAAACCGCGAGCCATTACAATCATCATGTAACGTTCTCGCGGTTTCTCTACGATACCTTGAATAAAATTTGCTAAATCCTGATGTACCTTATCGTAATAACCTTCATCCTGTATAAGGGCGCAGTATACATCGAATGACTTGCGTGCCCACAAGATCATATCTTTCGCAACTGCATTGTTGGTTATATAAGGCATTACTTTAAGATCCGCCTTCGGCGGGAAGAGGCTCTTGATGTGGATCTAGTCCTGTCGCCTCCTCTTCCTCGCTGCGCTCGGAATCCCCGCTCGCTTCGCTCGCTACGTTCCTGCCGGACCTGGCGGCCCTCTCAATGGCGGCAGCTACCATCGCAGCATTCTCAGTGGGAAGATTAATAGAGGCGCCAACTTGGACGCGTTCGGACTTACCGTAGCCGGTGCGGTCTAAGATGGATTCAATGGCAGAAATCTGACCACGACCCTCGCACCCTGTTTTCGCGATAGAGACGAGTTCAGTCGCCGCCTCCAAGGTCGCGCTCTTCAGAATTGACATAGTCGGATCGTCAAGAGCTTCTTGTGTTTTCTTCTCTATCAGGGCTTCATTAAGATCATTTTGAAGTTTTGCTAGTTCGTCAAGATAGAGTTCACTGCGAGTAACAATGGAGACTTGCTGTTTAGAAAGCCCCGTTATCTGCGCTATGCGGGTCTTGGGGATACCAGCCGCCTCTAAACGCATGATATGTCTATGGATACTTTTAAGGGACTTTAGTTCTTTCATTGTATAATAGTATCATAGAGGAAGGGATTTGTCAACCGAAAGTTGCATTTTCATCGGGAAAGCGTCGACGAAGTCGGCCACTGTTCTAGACAATAAGGAACGTACCTAATTCTCTGTCTTATGCTTTTACGTAGAAAACGTAAATTACTCTACATTTTTTGGCAGAGGTATATAACAATAAACCGGCCCCCTGGGGGGAGGGCCGTTACCCCCCGTCATGCCAAAACTGGATGGAAAAAACGAGCACAAAAAAACTCCCCCCGGTGGTGATACCGGAGGGAGTCTAGTAGTTGCTCTACCTAGTGCCAGTTGCTAGGCCAGCAGCAGAACACTATCAGTAGGAACGTCGGTGAGAACAAGAGAACGAATTGCCAGTCTGCTACACTCATTGCTTCCCCCTGTTGTTACGCTGGTAGAAACGCGAGAGCACCAGCGGTTTCTATTTAGAGGATTCCATCGTCAGCGTCAGCGTCGTTGGTCGTCGCGAGACCATGCTCGCGTTGCAACCACTGACGACTGGCGAACGACAGACCCCGTGCGAACACGGACGACGTGATACTGAACTCACCAGAGTTGAGTATCTGAGTGGTCGCGAGCCAAGCCTTGGCGGCTCTCTCGTTCCCGCTCTCAGCGATCTGGCAAGCCTTGCCAAACCACCAGTCGTTGCTCACGTTCTGGCAGTATTCCACCATACCGATCTGAGCATCTGCCTTGATCGGTAGGAGGATCTCCACCTTATAGGACTGGCACCGGAAGCTTTTCAGCTTCACGTTGCGCGTCCCAGCGGACTCTGCCAGTTTCTCCCTCTCTTCCTTAGAAAGGGATTTGATTGCGGTTGTGAGTAGTGCCATTACTTTTGCCATTTTCGTTTGCTCCTTTCTGCTGGCACTCTCGCGTTTCATGCTATCCATTATACAGGATTCCAAAGCAGAAAAAAACTAAATCGAAAAAACTTTATCCCAAAGATTTTAAGATACTGTAATCCGGCTGTCTCCTGGTTTTCCTGCAACGCGGGAAGATGCAGGAGATTTGGAATTGGGAATGGAAGGAAGGATATGACAAGGAAGGGCACCCGTTATGGTTTAGAGTACGCCTTCGTCTTCGGATACGGATTCAGTCTTGAACCCGTGGACAGCCGCGATGTGCTGCCTCGTGGAATAGGACATCCCACGCCCGATTATGTGGGACAGGAAGTCGAATTTGGATTCAGAGAATACCATAAAGGTATTCACCCAAGCCTGAATCTGCCTCGACTTCATGTCGGAGTCTGGACGTTCGGCAAGGATAGCTGCCTTGCCGTAGAACCAGAGGCGAGACTCGCCCATGGCCATTGACGCCCATCCACATACGCCTGCATGATCGCATGGAATGAAGACTTCCATCTTCACGCCGTTCGTCTTGTAGGTATCCATCTTCATGGAACCTTCAGACGCAGCCGCAATGGCTTCCTTCTTTTCCTCTGCGTTCATACTAGCTACTGCCTTCTGGAATAGTGCCACTATCTTCTTCATTTCTAGCTCCTATCTGGCACCCTTCCTTGTCATGCGTTCATTATACACCCCCTGTCAACCCCCTGTCCAGAAGGAATCGAAAACTCTTTGGACCAGAAGTAGAAAGAAACTGTAATCCGGCCGACGCGTCTGTTGCTGCTGCCCGGGAAATTCCACGTGTTCTGGAATCTTTGAATCCAAAGTCCATAGATATCACGTTTCCAAAAGAAATCACCTTGAAATTCGTGCTCGGTTCACACCGCGAACTTGCAATTATTATACCCACGAGGGCGCACCCCCGGATGGACGGGCGCATGGCCTTGCATTTTCACATATATATTAGATATATAGTAGTTAAAGAGAGAGTCTCCCCGTGCGTATAATCAATCGAACTTCACCGCATGAACCCATTAGATTCTCTACCTATGAAACCTTACATTGTCCATTCCACCCGGTCTTACTTTGTTCACGCATGAACACCCCGTCGCCGCCCCGCTGGCCCGTCCAAAAAAGATTCCAAACGAAAAGAAACCTCTTGACTTCCATGAAGGATAGGCCCATACTGGATACAGACAATGGGGATGGGTTTAATGGATGCCGCGTTTGGCACCGCCCGTTTCCAATTCACGAAGGGAGTATGCAATGGCATACAAGGCACGTCCGGTTCATCACAAGGCTGTGGCTCGCGAGTTTGGCAAGGATCATGAGAAGGCGAAGACTCACCTGCTTCTTCCTTTCACGAACGAAGACGCCATGGCAATCATCGATGCTATCGCTGGTGATGCCGATGCAGTCAACCATCTGGAATCCAAGCGTGAAGCGTGTGAGTCCAAGGGTGGTGTCTACCCCGAGGCTCTGGATAATACCCTCGCTGTTATCCAGCAGCTCGTAGCAACTGGCAAGGGCAAGGGTATTGCCACCATGATTTCCAAGGTCATGAAGGCTGTCCAGTCCAAGCTGGTTATCGACAGTCTTGGGATCACGCCGTCCACTCCGGCTGGTTCCGACGATGACGACGACGGTATCCTGTAATAAGATACCTCGCCTTCCAAAAGACAGGCGTCTCTGCGGAGTGTAAGTCCTGTCTTCTCCCCTTTCCACTTTCCTAAGAACGACATTCCAAAACCGAAGAGTCTCGTTTCCACTTGCATTCTATGGTATAATATAGGTGGAAAAGAGAATAGAAAAAGGACTGAAAATGGAATTCTGTTTGGCAACCTAAAAGGAGGATAGCATGGAAGAGTCGGTGGCACGACAAGACCAGGGAGAAGTGACAGAGGATGTCATTTCTCAACTGGTAAATGGATTTGATCTCTCCGGACTTCACAAGGAGACAACCGAAAAGGAATCGAAGTCTGGAATACCGAAAGGTTCTGACCTTGCACCGGGAGAAGTTTTCGTGAGTCGCAACGGTTCCTTACGCATTTGGAAAACACCTCGTGCCACCGAGGATTGCAAGGGGCAGACCTTCTTTGAGTTCTTCGAAGATGGGTCTGCTTCCTTGCCACTTCGGAAGTACTGGATGTGTCCATACTGTGGGTTCGCCTCCGATGGCAACCGTGAAGGCCATACCACGGTGCTCCTGCACCTTGCCAAAGCACACAAGATAGACATCTGGAAAGAGAGTCTTCCAAAACGTGTGCGCTCTGTTGAGTCACGCACGAAACCTTACTTCTGGACTGAGCCAGACACTGAGCCTTACACCCCGCCGAAGTCTACTCGTTTGCGCACGAGGAAAACTCCGAAGGGTTCCACCGCACCACGCAAGAGGAAAAGAAAGGACCAAGGAATCGACATGAGCATCCTCGATTACAACGCCAAGCGCAAGGCGAAAAGAAGTCGAGTGTACAAAGGCGAAGAGATCCTGTAGTAGAAACAAGGAAAGGAACAAACAATGGAAACGAAATCTCTCGAAGAACGCAGAGTGGAATCCATCGAGGGTTTCATCTCTTCTGCTCCCATCCATGTCATTGCTTCGTGCATCCGTGATGAATGGAAGAAACCATACTTCGGTGCAGTCCCGTATCTCGAGGCGATGTTCTCGCTCACGACAGTGGACAGTCCATACATGTTTGAAACTGGACGGGACATCATCCCGTACTTTCTCGCAAACGCTACCACATGGCGTGGCCCGATGGCACGGCTCATCAAAGGTGAACTGAAAAAGAGGTTGGCAAAGTGAAAGAGTTCCGTCCTCTGGAAAAGTTCGATGAAGCCCGGTGTTACGACCTGGCTGGAAACTACGTTGGATACGGTGTGCTCA
>Ga0180437_10007858_pt1 | contig 13751 bp, 17 predicted proteins | sample SS_ome_4_FD_132410 | JGI IMG/M metagenome (GOLD analysis project Ga0180437, IMG submission 132410) | Hypersaline lake sediment archaeal communities from the Salton Sea, California, USA - SS_3_D_1 metaG | ecosystem: Environmental > Aquatic > Non-marine Saline and Alkaline > Hypersaline >...
ATAAGATAAAGCAGGCCCGGGGCGGCGTATGCCGCCTGCACTCGATGCTGTCCGGCTGGCCCTGTATCCTTTGACCGGGGAAAGGGCAGGCCGGAATCCGGGCTTTTTTATCACGGCGGGCGGCTATGCAGGATTTTGCATAACCGCGTGTTTTTCAATAAAAACCTAATCATGGTCTTCACCTTTCGAATCGTAATCATCAAACGGTGATGGTTGGTTGATAAGTTTTATCAGCATATCCTGCCAGTGTTTGAGATTTATTCTGCTATCGAGTAGCTCTTTCGCAAATTCATCCGGATTAGGGGAGGAAACAAATCTTTTTGCATACAGGCATGAGGGAGGTATCAGCGGGTACTGGCCGCCGTATACCCACATGTTCAATAGTTCTTTCCGGTGATCTTCAATACAGATTACAACATCGTATTTCACCTTTTTGGCAGAAAGGTAATCGTCTTCAACGAATGAGAATGAGTGGCAAAAGTATTCCGCCTCAATAAGTTCAAAATCTCTTCCATAAACATCCCACCCCCTGAAAGGCTCGAAGCCAATGTAATCGGCAAAGATTTCACCGGGCTTTCCCGGTGAGTTCGCCCTTAATGCTTCCAATTCATCAAGCTGTCCTCCGGATTCTATAATTGTAGCAGGAAAAAAATTAATCTCATGATCGACAATGAAAGCGGCATAATTTCTGTCCCTCCTTAATTGTCGGACTACCTCAGAGAAATTTAAAGTCTCAGGACTTTTTCCTGTTTTTCCCATGACAGGTTTAAGGCAAAAAACAAAGGGTTTCTCATTAAAATAAAGAGCACAAATTGCACAACGGTCCAGTACACAAAAAATACGGGCTAAAAGTCTGTGCAATGGCACTTGAAAAGTTTCAACCAACTCCGGAATAGTCAAATAACCGGCCATGTGCTCAAGAGCGGGCTGAGGCATAAGCAGGCCATTGGCAAAGCTGTTGGCAAGCATTTCCTCGCCTGTAATCCAAGCATCCTTGCCCTCAAGGAAACTACTCTCCCCTTTTTCCTCAAGCCCGCACCTAAGCAGGTGGAACAGGCCATGTCCAATGGAGTACCGCCTAAATCTTTCACCCATAAACCTGTTAATGTATATATGAGGCTTGCCAGCCACATAACAGGCCATTTCAGTCATACCGTAAGGTGGTACGCAACCGGGTTTCTTCTTAATGGCATCTTCATGTGTAACATTCGGGCCATCGAATTCGCACAATTCAATGCCTGTAGAAGTGCATATATTTTCGATGTCAATGGGAAATTTAATCTCCCCGGCATTTTTTATATGCCTGAACATGGTTTCCAAAAAGTTTTTTGCTGTGATGTTGAGGTAATAGTCCATGAATCTTCTTTCTTGCTTATGTCATTTCTTCTTCGGCTGCATATTTTCGATGACTTGCAACAAAACCTTTTTCGTTTCAAAGTCGGGCTTGAATGGGTGTTGTCCCCACACTTGCAGGTTCTTTTTCTCTTCTTTTGAAAGGCTTGCCCATGCATCATCAAACCGCTGCTCAAGTGTTTTTACGTGGCTGACAAGGTCGTTAATGTCCTCGCCTATTACCGTTGCCAGCCGGGCGAGTATCACTGCAGACGGGCAGCTTATTCCGTTCTCCACTTTATTGAGGAATGCCGTTGATATTCCGGCCCTTTTGGCGGCATCCGCCAGGGATATGCCCCCGGCTTCCCTTGCCCTTCTGATCTTTCGCCCTAATTCGGCTATTTCCGCGTTTTCTTTTTGTTCCCGGCTCATATACTTATCCTTTGCATAAGTAAGTTTCTTATCGTTACCTAACTATCGTTAATAATATATGATGAGTCTCATATTGTCAAGGATTTTTTGTAAAAATATTTGCCAAAAGTGGGGGGGGGGGCGTCCTAACTTCTTTGTTTAGAGGGCTTTATCGAAGCAAGCATGTGAAACCGGTCGATTTGCGTTTACTCTTTTTCTGTACCGAATGAATTGAGTTGCTTAGTAATACCCCTTCTTGTTTTATAGCTGCTTGCATGCTTGGCATAAGCCATCCAACTCTGAATACTCCGCATTATCTTCTCTCTGCTAATATCTCCTTCTTCATAAAGTTGCTTGAACTCCTCAAGCCTTCTAGTCACCGTTTGTATGTTACTTCTCTTGAGAAGCTTATAGTGGTAGAACACCCTGTATCCGAGAAGTTTGGTACCCTTGTGAAATGGGAACACATTTGACTTCTCAGGGTGAATTTCCAATTTCAGTATTTTCAGAAAATGCTCTATTTCCCGCTTCCATAACTCAAGCTTGTCTTTGGACTCATGGAGAATCACGAAATCATCGACATACCTGACGTAGAACTTGGCTTTCAACTTATGCTTTATGAAATAATCAAGCTCATTGAGATAAAGGTTCGCGACGAACTGGCTCGTTAGGTTGCCAATAGGCATCCCTCTCTTCGGGTATCTGGTTATATGATTATCCAGAATTTTCTGTATCAGTTTCAAAACCAGCCTGTCCTTTACTTTCCTTTTTATCAATCCCATCAGTATCTGGCGATCCACCGTGTCGAAATAATGCCTTATGTCAGCTTTCAGCACATAGCCGATAGAGGACCGTTGTTGTCGTTCGACCAGGAATTGACGGCATCCTCCCGTAGCCTGGTTACCAAATGATTCCAGATGAATCACACCACAGCTTTAATCTTCACCATTCCAATTATCGCTGCTGTATTTCATGGCATGAATGTCATGCACTATAACCGGGCATGTAGTTCAGACATACACCAGACATATCCTTGGATATGCCTGCACTGATGCATAGCTGTCTGGGACAACTATCCCTCCCTAAGACAGGGACAGATAATGATTGAATAGAAAGAAATTTATTTCTTTGCGAGTTCTTGCAGGTTTTCCCTCAAATGACCCAGCGTTTTTCTGTCTCTTTCAAAGCCTGCGTATTCTGCCTCTGTAAGCACCCTGAAGCCTTTGTTTCCCGGTGCCTCGCTCCGCTCGGCTGAACTACTCACGGCGAACGAACCATTGCTGGAGTCCCCGTCCCACGGCCCGCCGCCGAGGCTGACGCATAGAGGACCGTTGCTGCCGAACGACCAGGAACTGACGGCATTTACATTGCTTCCCCTGTAAAACCTTGACAATTCCGCTTCTGCCTGTTCTTCTGTTAAGCCAGCATCAAGCCATCTGTTTATTGCTCTATCCCTATCCTTTATTGTCTCAAATGGCGTCCCAGTTATTGGGTTGTATGCCCCGTCTCCTGTTGGAACTATGAAGTGACCGCTTCCATAAGGAACCCATATCCTTGATTCCCTGGTATCAGGTGAGGGCTTTATCTTCCAGCCGTCATCTGTCTGTTCAAAGCCTTCTATGTCCCGGAAGAACCTTGCTGCGAAGTAGTCTTTGCCCGGCCTGACGCTTCCCCTTATAGTTGCTTCAGGCTCGAAAAGTATCCCGTCCTTGTGCCATGCTCCTCTTCCCCTTCTTGCCTGGCAGTCCTCATATGCCATCCTGCCAGCCTGCCTAACAGGCTCTGGAAGGGTCTCTGCATCATCTTCTCCAAGCTCCAAATCCCTGCCGACCATATAAAGCCCGACTCTCCAGGCAAGCGGTGCTGACTTCGGGGCCAGTTTATATGCTGGCTCTGCCGTTCCAAGGTTGTCAATAAGCTCGCCCGGAACATCCAACGCGGGGATATCGAAACCCCTGTATGTGAATGCCGGTGTTTGCAACACTTGATAATTTTCTGCTGGCATGATTATCACTTATGCAATAATTGCAGGGAAAGATTTATAACGGTTTCTGTTTATCTACCGTTTAGTCATGAAAAGATAATGTTCTTACTCACCCCTCAATTCTCGTGGGTAAACCCGCAGCTTTCAAACGTTTCAGTTTTTCCTGATGCGATTGTTTCCTGGTTATGCCTGTCTCGAAGGCACGTTCTATTTCTTTTTTGGATTTGCCGCATTCAGGACAGTCGTTTTGCACGTGGTACTCATCCGGCTTTTTGTAAAAGGTCTGCTTGCCGCCTGCTGAGATGCGGAATTTCGGCAGAGAAAAATAGGACATAACTAAAGTGGAATTATTACAGAGCATTAGCTGATTTGTAATGCACGAGCGGCGTTTTATCCGTTAATTGACGATGATAACAAAACGTGATAGTATTAATATTATAATAGCTGGTAGTTTATACTTAACTTAAGGAGTCAGGCTAATGAACTCTGGAATATCAGAAAATGTAAGCGTTGCAGAAATAGTTACCCAATATCCACAAACTCGCAGAGTGTTTGAAGAGATGGGCATCGATTACTGTTGTGGAGGAAAAATTTCGCTAAAGGGTGCCTGCCAAAAAACCGGTCTATCCTGCAAAGATGTGTCTGAAAAACTTTATGAAGCAATTGAGCAGTCAAAATCTGAAGGTCTTCAGGCGAAAGACTGGACCAAAGTTTCTTTAACCGAGCTTGCCGAGCATATAATTGATGCACATCACAAGTATCTTAAAGATAATCTGCCCCGGCTGAAGAATCTGTCAGATAAGGTCTACAATGCTCACAAACAGCATCATGGCGAAATGATTCAAAAGTTAAAGCAGGCATTAGAAAATCTTAAGACAGATATAGAAATGCACCTTGCCAAAGAAGAGCAGATACTGTTTCCATTGATTGAGGAGATGGAAACCTTTGCCGATGGCCGGGGGCCGAAACCACAAGTCCATTGCGGCAGTGTTCAAAATCCGATAAATCAAATGGAGCTTGAGCATGACCGTGCTGGCGAACTGCTGGCAGAAATGCGTAAAATTACTTCTGAATACAAGCTACCTGATGATGCCTGTGAAAGCTTCAAGTCCTTATATGACGGTCTACAGGAACTTGAAAAAGACCTGCATGAACATATACATCTGGAAAATAACATCTTATTTCCCAAGGCTGCCCAACTGGAAAATAAAATCGGCCTGTAAAGGACTAAAGGTGTCAGGGGAAAGAGAACAAAAGAGTGTGCTAAGCTAAGGGATGTAGGTATCGCAAATATGAAGATAGAATTGAAAAGAGTATATGAAAAGCCTGCCAAAGAAGGCGGCTGCCGTATTCTGGTCGACAGGCTCTGGCCCCGTGGCGTATCCAAAAAAGATGCGAAGATTGATGAGTGGCCGAAGGACATTGCTCCCAGCACGGAACTTCGCAACTGGTTCAGCCATGATCCTGACAAATGGGTTGAATTCAAAAGGCGATATTTCCACGAACTTCAAGGAAACAAAGAATTACTGGAGAACATCTTCCTGGCAGCAAAACAGCAACCTATTACCCTGCTTTACTCGGCGAAGGACAAAGACCATAACAATGCCGTTGCACTGAAAGAATATATCGAAAGTAAAATGAAATAGAAAGAGAGGTCTGATATGAAAACTACAAAAAGAATAAGCGTATTATTTTTGTTGGCGGTAATTATTTGCTTTTCCACTTTTACTATTATTGCTTACGGCCATTGTGACACGATGAGCGGTCCGGTGGCAGTTGCCGCCGGAGAAGCTCTGAAAACGGGCGATTTTGAAACTGTCCAGATATGGGTTGGTCAGCAGCAGCAAAAAGAGCTGAAACAGCGTTTCGATGAATGTCTGGTGGTACGTCAAATGGGTGGCAAGGCCAAGGAGTTAGCAGATAGATACTTTATCGAAACGGCTATTCGTCTTCACCGGAAAGCTGAGGGAATGACCTTTACAGGTGTGAAATCGGCCCAGCCGCTTCCACCCGATATCGCAGCTGCCGAAAGAGCACTGGAAACCAACGATGTCAAAGTAATCACAGATGTGCTTAACAAAGAAATTGAGACGCAAACGAAGGTATGGTTCGACAAAGCAATGGAGGCCAAAAAGCACAAGGACGAAAGTGTCGAAGCTGGCCGAAAATGGGTGGATGCCTATGTTAAATATGTCATTTATGTTCATGGGCTTCATCAGAAAATTAAAGCAGGTCCAGAACATGGGGTAGGCGAATAAGTTAGATAAGAACACGGACAAGTTTCTGTGATTTGGTGATAGCCAAAAGTAAAAAGGAAACAGTTGATTAAGTGCTTTTACCCCTCAATCCTCGTGGGCAGGCCAGCCTCTTTTAGCCGGTTTAGCTTTTCCTATATTAATGTTTTAGGCCCGTAAAAGAAAATCGAGGCCTCTAATTATCTTAACAAAAACGTTTGGAACAAACTGATATATAAGTAGTTGTCATAAGCTGAGTTTGTGTTATCATTAACAATACTTACAGCTTAACTGAATTTATGAAAAGCCGTTTTTAAAAAAGAAAACTAAAGGAAATTTATGAAATTCCGCCCTTTTAAAGAAGGTGATACATTCGCCACATTTCGCAACTTGGTTGAACGAACTAAGTCTGAAATAAACGGACTCGATAATGAATACGTTTTGAAAGCATCAGTTACAGAATTAGAAGAGTATTTTCTGGATAAAACCCGAATTGAACCGCTTGTACTTCATTCGGAAGACTATTACATAGAAAATCAGAGCGGTAAGCAAATAGATGTAAGCCATGACTTTAACCGAGCAGTATTTCCTGGAGAACGGGTGCATGTGCCGGGAACCCAAGTGGACATAGCTGTTCCTTATGAAGGGGATTCGGGTTTGTGGAAAATCCGCCCTTCGACTTTTACCCTTAGTGGATATCCAGAAATCGAAGTACGTGATAGCACTATTTTGCTTAGCTTTTCCTTTCCCGATGATTCGGCAGATTCCGATAGGCTAAAGAAACAAATTGAATCACAGATAAATTCGCTGGCTGATGCCGTGAATAACCTGAAAAAAGATGTTGAAAATCATAATAAGTCGGTTCTTGGTGTTATAAGGTCTACAATCGACACCAAGCGTCAAAGAGCACTTGCCGCTACAAATGCTGTAGCAAATCTTGGAATACCTGTCCGCCGAAAAGAAAATAAGCCGGATTTTACACTTCCAGTAAAACGTAGAAAGATTCCAATACATAGACCTGCCGTAGCTACCGAAAAATACGAACCCGAGCCGGTTTTGGACGAAAAAGAATATAACCATATATTGAGTATATTGCGGAGCATGTCTATGGTAATCGAACGATGCCCTTTAGCCTTTTCTACATTAGATGAAGAAGCCATAAGAACACATTTTCTTTTACAGTTAAATGGTCATTATGAAGGCGATGCTACCGGCGAAACGTTTAATGCTTCTGGAAAAACAGATATCCTAATCAGAGCCGGAGATCGGAATGTTTTTATCGCAGAATGTAAATTTTGGAGAGGTCCCAAAGCTTTCTCTGAGGCTGTCGATCAACTACTTGGATATTTATCATGGCGGGATTCAAAATGTGCTTTGTTAATATTCAATAAAAATAAGGATTCTTCAACTGTTCGCGGGAAAATGCACGAGATCATGACAAATCGTCCCGAGTACAAGAAGACCATAAGTCATAAAGCGGATGGTGACTCAAGCTATATTTTTGTGAAAGAGTCTGACCCAGGTCGCGAAATCATGATTACAACTCAGCTATTCGATATTCCCTGTCCAGAGTAAGCTGTCTTTGTCAAGTCCCGATACAGTATCCGGCAGTCTCTCCGATTTATATGTTCTGTAGTTTTTCAAGTTTTGCAAAGTTTATCTGAAAGGCATTAAAGGCCGCTAAACAAACTCCGGATTCATCGCTTGCCCGGAGCAAGCTCATCCCTGTATTTTTTATGCTTCCTCGATAAAGCTGTAAGCTATCGAACGTTGCAGGCCTTCGAGGATATCCTTGTCCCCACGCGGCAGAAAATCCCTGCCGCCGTTGCTAATGCAGTTGTACATCAGCAGGCCGATATCCTCGAACACCTTCTTTTTATCCGCCTGCATGGCCTGGTTGTCCTCGATTTCGAACGGCTTCAGGCCTATCTCCTCGTTGTACGTACAGCCTATGGCTGCCCGGTTGGCGTAATAAGCCGCCCTTATCGCCTGTGCCAGCTTTTCCCGTTCAATACAGCAAAAAGTCAGCGAACTAAGGACTCCGCTGGCTTCGCAATAGAGCCGCTGCAATTCCTCCCGGCTGTATTTCGCTACGCTCACATAATCACCTCCTCGCTATCTTCAAGGGCCTGCCGCTGTTCCTCGGCCATAGCCCTCCTGTCCTGCTCGACGTCGTACTCCCAGTGCTCTTCAGCCGGTGTTACCACATCGGGCCTGCTGGTCCAGTCCAGCTTTTTCTTTTTCCACGGATGCTTTTCGTGCATGTCCATCACTCCTTTTTGTTTTCAAAGACAAGCCCCTACGGCTTGGACAGCTTCCGCCTTGGGCTTCAGCTGCCTGACCTTCGAGGCCGCCTGCTTATCTATTCGAGGATTACCACTGCACGGGTGTTGAACCGGGAAGGACTCCGCAAGGGGCAAAATCGTTTTACCGGCGGGACTCGCTGTTTAGCGTCGGGACCGACTTGCCGGTTAAAAGATTTTGACATCGCAGTTAACGGAACACACGTGCCCGCGACGTATCCCTTCAGGGTGCGTCGTAACCGTTAGTCGTATGCACCGTGGGCGGGATTTCTTACACGCATGAATTGCAGTTTGTCCGCGTAGGCCATTTAACCCGGCCTGTTCACATTCCTGGGTTTGCCCTTAGGGCAAGTTTATGTTCACAAAAACTCATCAAAACCCGGCTGGCCTGAAATGACCGGGCGGGTTGCCGCTGCTGAGGCTCACAGGGTATGGCTTAAGCGTGATTGCGTCCAAGTGCCGCAAAGCCTTTTCCAGCCCCGGCTATGAGCAAGCTGTTTGCACAGCATATCTACGCAAGAATCCCCGTGTCTTACGTTCTAAATTTAATCTGAAACCCATTTTGAAAGGAGTGTGAAATGCAAAACCATAGTGACATGACAATACCTGTTTTTCTCCGGTTCGTTTATCCCATTGTGCTCAGGCAGATACGTGAAGTTCTCAGGGAATCAGGATTTGCTTTCCGTGAAGCAGGCCAGGGCCTGGAACACTGCTTCTGGATAAAGCAAGGCGAAAAGGAAATACAGTTCCTGCTTCGCAACCTGCTGCTTGAGATAGCGACTGTTGACCGTGACGAACAGCCTTTGCGGTTCGATACAGGGCTGGGCGACATGCATTACACAGCGACCAAAAGTGCCAAGCTGGTGGTAAGCAAGCTGCGGATACTTTCCTCGCTTCTCGAACAGGATGACATCGAAAAGGCAATCGACTCGATTGCAGACAAATCGGACAACTATGAAAGGGTCCGGATATGGCGTTTGGATCCGGAAGAACAAAAAAGCAATGTTGAAAACCGGAGGCAATCATGAAACTTCTAACCAAAGAAATTACGAATAAACTGCCGCCGTTGTACTCGCAGGACGGCAAGGGCGGCGAAACCATCGCTTATGTGAAGTACTTCACGCCGGACAGTTCATGGACATGGTACGGCTGTGAGTATGACGGCTATGATACCTTCTTCGGCCTTGTTGACGGCCATGAGAAAGAGCTTGGCTATTTCAGCTTATCCGAGCTTCAATCGCTTCGCGGGCCTTTGGGTTTGCCGGTCGAGCGTGACCTATGGTGGAAACCGAAAACGCTCGGAGAGATTGCACCGGAGCTATTCGCAAAGGAGGCCGGAAAATGAACAGTAATAATTACAGGATTGAACCGCCACCCGAAGACAAAGGGCCTGAGCCATTGTTCCGTGTGGTATATGTCATTGATGTAAATGCATCCGGCAAAAGAAAAGCAGCCGAGACCGCCTGGCAGATGATGCGGGCCGGGGACGCTTTTGCCCCTGTTTTTGTCGTGCTGGATAGCAAAGGCAAGCAGGCAACGTTCGACCTGTCCGATTGCCTTGAATTCAACAAGATTACCACCGGCTTTGTTGTGCAAAAATACCACAAGAATGGCAGGGGTAAATTCAAGTGCGTTCACCAGGAATTCATCGCAGGCGATGATGTGCAGTTTGAAAACAAAAATGGCGAGCCAATCGAGGCACCGGAGCACGAATACCAGCCGTTCAACATGCTATTGATTAGCAAGCAGGAAATCATCGACCGGCTGGGCGATGTACTCACCAGCATCGATGTCGGGGGCGAGCAGTCAAGGCAGTTTGCCAATGAAATACAAATCCTGGACAGGCTTTTGCGAAGGCTTGGCTGGCCACCGCAAAGCTGAAGCTGTTTAGTTCCTGCCATTCAACTCTTTTACAAACCCACGGAAAGGAGGTCATATGATAACTGTGCGATATGTACGCGGGCCACCTGAAATTCCGCATCGCTAAGCATTATCAACAAGTCAATCATTAACCCTTATTACAGAAAGGAAAACACGATGCGAATACTCTACATAAACAATGCGGGAGGCGGATTTGCCGATTACGTAAATGTTAACGAAGGCATGAGCGTGGAGCAGTTCTTCAAGGAGAAGATGCCCCACAGCCAGGCCGAGGATTACCTTATTCGCGTGAACCGCCAGCCGGTGCCACGCGATTATACCCTGAAGGAAAATGACAGAATCACAATCACGCCCACCAAGATAAGCGGTGCGGCCTAACTGTCATTCAACAACCACATCACGGGCATCTGTTCTTGGCTGAGCAGGTGCCCTTTATTTTAGAAGAGTGGTTTCTTTTTTATCCCCAGCTTAATCTGTAACCAGCGATAAACCCCTTTCAAGTCCCGCATGGTTACCTTGTACCTGAAACATATTTCTAACCCCACAACAAATGTAAGGCCAACAGAAATAATGTAGATATAAATTATCTGCTCGTGAATAAAATACATTACCACGCCAAGCCAATCCTGCTTTTTGATGTGCTCCTCGCAAATCGATAAATCTTCTCTGGTCTGGTTAAGGTCCAATTCACATTGATTTATGTCACGCCTCAATTCTGCGGTTTGTATGCGTAATTTAGACATATTCGCATTGATCACATCCTTGGCTTCTTCGCAGTTAACAACCAGTGCATTACATTCCTTCAGGTCGCCTTGGCATGTTTTTAGATCCTGACAGCACTCACTCACAGAAGAAATGACATCCATCATTGTCATTGCTAATGGCAACACAATCAATGCGACTACAATTAGACCTATAGGTACTAATTGTGCCTGACCACTCAAGCGTAACATGTACTCTTGTTGTCATTTTTACTTAAAAAGAAAATCGCTTTGCAAACGATTCATTAATTTTCATTCCGAAAGGAGACTTTCCAATGTTAGACCAAAAAACAAAAATCAGGGCGGCCATCCGGGCAAGGGATGCCCTGGCTGAAATGAAACGGCAGCGGTATAAGCAACTGCAAGCCAGGCTTGATAAATTCGTTGGCCAGTTTGCAGACCTTGGCAGCGAAACCAAACGGTTCGGCATTTCCGTTGAACGCAACTGGCTGGCTGCGGCGAAGACCGGTTTTGACCGGATATTCCGGCTGCTAAACGATATTTCATACACCGCCGGTCAGACCAGGGATATGGCCGTTTCTTTGGATGTCAATGTCCCCTCATTACGGTTCATCACCGATGAATTGCAGCAGATAAGCAATGACCTGGCAAAACCGGAATATGACAGCAGCAACAACACTATCTCGGTAACCACTGACCCGGTCAACCTCAATGGTTTTTACCTGGGGCCGTTCAGTATCCAGCTTGAACTGAACAGGCTGCCCGAAATATACAACGGCCAGCGGTGCTACCGCATCATTGCCCTGGAACCGCACCCGGCTGCTACAGACGACTGCGTTACCCACCCGCATGTAAGCAACGAACAGTTATGCGAAGGTGACGGAGCGGCGGCGATACGCAATGCCCTCGAAAGCGGCAGGCTTTGCGATTTCTTCTCTATGGTTACGAATATATTGAATACCTACAACCCGGACAGCCCGTATGTCAGCCTGGACGACTGGGACGGCCTGCCGTGCTATGACTGCGGCTATGTTATGGGCGAAGGCAATGCCTATTTCTGCCAGTACTGCGAGCATGACTATTGCGAGGAATGCTCCACGATATGCATCAGCTGCGACGAAACGGTATGCCTGGGTTGTGTGCAAAAATGTTCAAGCTGCGATGAATACGTTTGCCCGCATTGCGTTCTCGAATGCAGTGAGTGCGGCAGGTTGTGTTGCAGCGGATGTATCGAAGACGGAATTTGTTTGGATTGTAAACAAGAAATGGAGGCCCAAAATGAAGAAAACACAGAAGAACAAACCTGCTGCCAGCCAGCAGAAACCAAAGCACAAGCAAGTACACAGGAAGGCCAAGCCGGCCCTGCGGTTCAGCCCGACCGCCTGGGCCAAGCTCCTGTACTTCAGGGACAGGAAGGATAACGAGATAGGCGGCTTCGGGATCAGCCAGCCCGATGACCTGCTCTTTATTACCGATTTTGTAACGGTCAGGCAGGATGTCACGATAGTCAGCGTTGATTTCGATGATGAGGCTGTTAGCGACTTCTTTGAAACGCAGGTCGATGCAGGCAGAAGGCCTGAGCAGTTCGCCCGGATATGGTGTCATACGCATCCTTCGGACTCGCCAACGCCCAGCCAGACGGACGAATCGACATTCGAGCGGGTCTTTGGCCAGTGCCAGTGGGCGGTGATGTTCATCCTGGCCGAAGACAACCGTACCTATGCGAGGCTCGGCTTTAATGTAGGGCCGGGCGGCAGCATCCTCATTCCCGTCGAAGTGGAGTACGGACTGGAATTCGGCTCCAGCGACTGGCAGGCCTGGAAAGAGGAATACGATGCCAATATCCACCCCGTAACATGGACGACTACAGCAACTACGCCTAATGAAAAAGCAAACGATGTCATCGATTACGATGATTATTGTTTGCCCACAGATGTTATCGAACAGATCGAGGAAATGGAACCGGCTGAGCGGCAGTTCGTCTTGAATGAGCTTGCCGAAAGGCCGGATTTGTGGAATGACGAAAGCGAGGTGTTTATATGAGTACGGAACGTTACAGCAGGCAGCAGGATATTGTCCCTGCTGAAAGGATCGCACAGTTCAAGGCGACAGTCATAGGCGTTGGTGCAATCGGCAGGCAGGTTGCTTTGCAGCTAACCGCAATCGGCGTTTCCCGGCTGCAATTGATTGACCATGATGTTGTCGAGACCAGCAACCTGGCAAGCCAGGGTTACAGGGAAAAGGATTTAGGCCGGTTGAAGGTGGAGGCGACCGCTGAGCAGTGCAAGCTGATAAACAGCGGGCTGGAGATCGAGGCGGTAGCCGGGCGTTTCAGGCGAAGCCGGAATACAGGCGAAGCAATCTTTTGCTGCGTGGATTCGATTGAAACAAGGCGGCTGATATGGAAGGCGGTAAAGAATAAAGCCGTATTCTTCTGTGATGGCAGGATGAGTGCCGAAACCCTTCGGGTTGTAACAGCTTGCGATTCGAAATCCCGCCGCAATTATCCGGAAACATTGTTCAGCCCAGAGGAAGCCTATGCCGGTCCCTGCACAGCCAAGACCACGATTTACTGTGCAAACATAGCAGCGGGGTTCATGGTCGCCCAGTTCACCAAGTACCTGCGGCAGTTACCTGTCGATCCCGATATTCAGCTTAACTTATTGGCTTGCGAGCTGGAGATTGCAGATTCGACGTAAAACCGATTCCCTGCAAATAAACACATTCAGCAGACCCTTTTCGAGCCTCCGGTCGTTCCGGCGGCTTTTTTTATGTGCATGCAATTGACTTTCACCCCTTCGATGGCACATCCGGCATGCGGGAGAAGTGCCATCGGTATTTTACGAAAGGCAGGTGGCACTATGAAATACAAGGTACAGCAAAA
>Ga0180437_10007859_pt1 | contig 13750 bp, 14 predicted proteins | sample SS_ome_4_FD_132410 | JGI IMG/M metagenome (GOLD analysis project Ga0180437, IMG submission 132410) | Hypersaline lake sediment archaeal communities from the Salton Sea, California, USA - SS_3_D_1 metaG | ecosystem: Environmental > Aquatic > Non-marine Saline and Alkaline > Hypersaline >...
CCACCCATAAAGAGGGCTGAATAGGCCTGATACCCGGCCATGTAGAGCCGATGAATCGGCGTTCTGATGAGTTCTACGGGTTGATAATCCGAATTGTCCTCGTAATCCCACGACCATCCTGCCGCTGCTCCTTCGCTCCTCCCGCCCCGCTCTTCATAGGTCAGGGGGGTGGCCACGTCCATGACGTAAATGGCCTGCTCCAGGTCTGGTATGAGACGCGTGACTTCTTGAACAAGGGCTCGTCCCAGGCGCATTTTATATTCCCTGTAAGAAGAATTTCTACGGCCCGGCGAAGGCCGATATCGTTGGAAATGACCATGCTCTGCTTCCGTCCGAAGGACAATCACGGCCCCGCCAGGCGGTGCAAGGGCAGGGTCCTCGTGGCTCCAGAGGCTCACCTCCAATTCCTGGCCGGCCAGTGCCCAGGGGTCTATCTCCAAGGCACGCCAGTCAGGGCCTTGTCTGGTTTGACGTAAATGGCCCGACTCGCCCCTGTAGATGAGTCTGCTCGCCTCTGAAAAGGCGGAAAGGTCCACTTTGTCTGCATCTACACCAAGGGAGACCTGTAAGATAGATCCGGCCTGCTTGGATGCGCGTACCTGCCTGTGCCATCCATGGGGCAGGGCCGCTGGTCCTATCAACCCCATGAAGGTGGTCTTGAAGTCGGCGTTAGAAATCACGGCTGCCCCGGGGATGTTCGTGCCATCGGCTACGGTAACCCCTGAAACGGTTTGGTCTTGTAGGCTGATCTCCTTTACGGCTGTGCCGAGCCTGATTTCTACGAGACCTCCATCTCTTTCCACCGTGCCGGAGGCTGCCTTGGCAAGTCTCTGACAGAAGGGTTGCATGCCCCCCTTGGGGTACCATATGCCATCTGTTGCCATGAGACGCCACATGGCGGCAAGAAGGGGAAGGCCGGTATAGGCCTTTCGGGTACCGAGGCTTCCCAAGATCCTTTGCAACCTCCAGTCTTTGATGAATCCGCCAAGATAGCTGTAGGCCGAGGTCTTTTTGGCCTTTTCCAGAAGCTTTCGGTTTTCTTCTTTTTCCGGGGACGCCATGGCTGTGAGGAGATTGTCTGCGTCATCAAAAAAGCGCTCTATGCCGGCCCCATCTTCCGGAAAGAGCCTTGCCATCTCTTTCTTCATTTGGCCAAAGGGCAGAGATAAGGGCGCCTCTACGCCAAAGGCCCTCACCTGGTAGTGGACCCGACAAAAATCCAGGTCGTCACCCTGCCCCAGAGAGGTAAGCGTTTCCCGGACCAGGTCGGGCGAACTGAAGCCAAGAGGTCCCATGGGGAAGATAAAATTCTTGCGGACAAAGACGTTGGCTGTGCCGCCGGGATGGGGATTCTTCTCAAGGACCAAGACCCGAAGGCCCGCCTTTTTGAGCCTGGCCGCAGCAGAAAGCCCTCCTACGCCGGCGCCCACGATGATGGCATCCCATGGTTTGGACATAGTCGTTTTCGATATCACAGTCAACGTGACAAGGGAAGGAACGTGGCGCGGTAATCAGAGAGCGGGACCAAAGGTTGTCATCACGGGGCATAATGGTTAATTTGGGGATAAGATGTGATAAGGTGGGTTCGAGAACTCAAGAAGGAAAAACAGGACAGGCCGGGCAGTACTGGCGAAGAGTGCCATCGCGGTCGGTTCTCTTGAACCGAATAAGCGAGCGCATTCCCCGCTGCTGGCGGCGGGGTTAGCGAGTGTATAGTTAAAATGACATCATCCTTACGGTGAAGATTCCCCGTGGCTTGCCGCGGGGAGGGTTCAATGGTCACAGATTAGAGTAAGCTTTTGACGGAGGCGCAGCATGGTAAAGTACACGGGGATTAATCACTTGGCAATGGCCACAAGGGACATGGACGGGACCATCCGCTTCTGGCGGGATCTGCTGGGCATGCGCCTGGTAGCCGGCCTTGGTCGTCCTGGATACAGGCACTATTTCTTTGAGATATCTGAACACGACATGATCGCCTTTTTCGAATGGCCCGATGTGGACAAGGCCCCTGAAAAGGACCATGGCGTGCCGGTGAAGGGACCCTTTGTTTTTGATCATGTCTCTGTCGAGGTGGAAAGCGAAGCAGATCTCTGGGAGCTCAAAGACAAGTTTGAAGCGGCTGATATCTGGGTCTCGGAGATCATTGATCATGGGTTCATTCACTCCATCTATGCCTTTGACCCGAACAACATCGCCATTGAATTCAGCGCCCCGGTGGGCGTGGACATCAGACAAGAGCCTAAGATGAGGGACGCCAAGCCCACGTCCGTGGCCAAGGAGGGGGCGGAGCCCCAACCCGGACATTGGCCGGAAGTGACGAGGCCCACGCCCGATGACGAGCGCACGGTCTATCCTGGAGAGGGCGTTGTCTTTAGAGAAGGTGACGACACGTGGTAAAGGGGGGGCTTTGTCGTGATTGTCCTTTCAAGGCCTGTGCCAAGGTGGCTGGCCCTTGACCTCTGATGATTGATGCTTAGTTTTGGTTCAAGAAATAACGCTGGAATGAATTTTGAAAGGAGGTCCCTCTATGGGCAACCTGAAATACTACACCCCAGGAATCCTGTTGATTCTCATAGCCATCATGATCGTGGCCTTTCCTGAAATTCTTGTGGCCCTGGTGGCAGCCGCCATCATCATGGCAGGGGTTGGCGCATTGGCCGTGGGGCACATGATCAGAAAGTCGGAGATGGGTTTTGGGAAACATGGAGGGCAATCCCTTTGATCATACCCCGCAGGGGTGGAGATTTTCACATAGGCCTGTGTGCAGATGGCGGCATAGAGACCCCCAGGAGGATTTGCGAACAAGCGAAAAGGATCTCAGGGAGATGTTAGGGCAAGTATGGGGCAAGCCCTCCTAGTCTTTCACGCGACGTTTCCAATAGGCCATGAGGCCGTCTTTGCCGAAGGAAACCTGGACGAGTTCCCAGCCTTCCCTTCCCATGTTGTTTAGGATATTTGTCAGGGTTCTGACCTGATCGTGAGAGACCTCATCAAGGCTGCACTCGCCGGATTCCGAACAAAAATAGACGACCTTGTCAAAGGTCTCAGCCGAGTGCTGGGTGATTTCGTATTCAAATCGCTTCATAGGTCCTCCTCATCTATTTCCTTCACGGCTTCTGACGAACACCCACACCAATGGCGATGAGCCTATGCTCGCCACCGCTCAGAGGGGGGCCTGGGCCTTGATGCCGGCTCCATCACCTGAGAACCCGGGTCTACATCATGTCCTTATCACTTTCTTCAACGGCCCGATCGATCTCTGCCTTGAGTTGAGGCGGCAGGCCCGGGATATCCACACTCAAGAAGCCGCGGACGATGGTAGCGGTGGCTTCATCTTCACTCAACCCACGGGACATGAGATAGAGGATCTCATCCTGGGCGATTTTGCCCACGGCGGCTTCGTGAGACATCTCCACCCCTTCTGCCTTGCCATTTAGTTCGGGTATGGCGTGAACGGACCCTCCATTCAGAATGAGGCCCCGACACTCCAGGTGGGCCTTTACTCCCGGCACCTCGCCCACCAGGTCGCCCCGGGCAATGATGTTCCCACCGTTGGTGATGGTGCGGGCAATAATCTCCGCCCGGGTTTCGGGCTCTTTCAGAAAAATACGGCCCCCAACGTCCATCTCAGAGCCCGGGCTCCCTACGAGGAGGCTGTAGAAGCGGGCTACCGCCCCCTTTCCAACCAGGTGGGTGGTGGGGTACATTTGCAGGGACCTCACCGGCCTCATACAGATGTAGTTGTTCAAGAAAAGACCGCCTTCTTCAACCTGCCCGACCGATCGGGGGCGCACCTTCATCTCTTCTGCCCAATTGTGAATCATGGTAAAGCTCAGCTTGGCGTCCTTTTTGACGTAGAACTCGGAGATTCCCACATGGAGGCCCCGTTTCAGGTGGGGGGCCGTGGCGCATCCGGTAATGATATGAAGCTCCGATCCTTCTTCGGCGATGATGAGGTTGTGCACATTCTGGCTGAGCCCCTCTTTTTCCAGGTACAAACAGGCCTGGACAGGATAGATGACCTTGCTGCCGGCAAGGGCGCGGATCACGTAGCCGTCGTGCAATTCCAGTTGGGCCCTGGCTGTGTATTTATCCGTATCCACATTGACCAACTTCCAATAGTAGTCCTGGACCCAGTCATATTTTTCCAAGGCTTCCTTGATAGGTATCACTTCCAGGCCCTCTTGTTTGGAATGGGCGTGGATCACCGCCGAGTCCTTCTGAACGTATGTGCCGGACCTGTCCTTTTCCTCGGCATCTATCCCCGCCAAGATCATGCGTTTCTTGTCAGCCTCGGACAGACCAGTCAGCTCTTCCACATAGTCATGGACCACCAGTTTGCTATCGTAGGCCCCAAGGTCAATGTCCGAGCCCAGTCCCGCCTTTTTCTCCTTGGCCTCTACGGCTCTTTCGTCTAGACTGCGCATCTCACACACTCCTCGTATCCCACTCGGCTGATACAGTTAAAGATCTCCCTGGGGTTGCTCGTACAGGTGAGTTCGCCCTGAAACAGTACCTGACCCTTATCGGCTGTCACATAGTCCAAGATGAATCCTGTATGTGTAATGATCAGCCCCATCTTGGTGCGTTGTTCGTGCAGTTCCTTCTGGCTTTTTTCGGCATTCACCCTAAATTCCCGTTGCAGCAAGGTGCTGATGGAGTTCCCTATGAGGGAGATGTTTTCCAGGTCCACGCCCGACTCCGGCTCGTCAAAGAGGAGCAGGTCTGCATCCTGGGCCATCAACTGCAGTAGTTCGGAGCGCTTGATCTCACCGCCGGAAAAGCCGGCATTGATGTCCCGCTCCAGGAAATCAGAAAAGTTCACCTTCTTTGCTAAGGCCTCGGTATCTACCTCCCCTTTTGCACAGATGTCGACCATCTGTCTTGTCTTTACGCCATTAATGGTGGGGGGGCGCTGGTAAGACATGCCGATGCCTAGCTGTGCCCGTTCGTTTACCGGCATATAGGTGATGTCTTCACCCTTAAAGACCATCTTTCCTCCCGTGACCCTGTACTGGGGATAACCCATAATGGTCATGAGCAAGGATGTCTTGCCGGAGCCGTTGGGCCCAAACAAGATGTGGGTCTCTCCTGGATGAATCTCAAGATCTATGTGTCTTAAGATCTCCTTGTCTCCAAGCTTTACCTGCAAATCTTCAATGACTAACATCTTCAGTCTCCCCGTTTTTGGGTTCTTTTGGATGTGGATCTGGAGAAAAGCCCTTTAATGAACCACCTCAAATGTATTTCCCATCTTTTTGATATACTAAGTATCTAAGTTCCATCTTTCAAGTGCCGAGGCGTCGTTTCCTTTGATGGCGGACAGTTATTTTTTCTTGATCCAGTCCTCGATTTCTGCTGCTTGAAATGCCTCCTGCTGGACCGTTAGATCCAAATTGATAACCAGGCCCGAGTGCTTCTGGACCTCGCTGTCTTGTCTCAATGCCAGGTGGCGCTCAGGGGCCGTGCGAAGGTCCTCCAATGCCTTTTCCAATGCCTGCCCTATGGCCATGCTCCTGTCGATCTTCGTGGCCTTGAACTTGGGCGCCACGCCATCTTCTGCAATATCTTCGGCAAAGTGCGCCAGATGTCTCATTTTTTCCATGGCCTGATCCATCATCTTCCAGCCCAGGAGGTCCTCTTTTTGGAAAAGCCAGGAAGTACGCAGGTGCTGCAGCATCTCTGTGTATTTACTGGTGACTTCTGCCTGCAACTTGTCCAGGAGTTCCTTGGGCAACTCGCTTTTTTCTCCGGGGAGGCCGGCGGCCTCTTCAGGGCTGAGTTTGTCCAGTTTTCTCTGAAACTTGCGGGCATGAATGGCGGACTCCCAGGCCTCTCTCTGGAGGACCCGCTTGATGTGAGGGTCATCCACTTTCTCTGCTTCTTGGTTGTAGTGGGGGATCAGGTTCTCCTCGTATTCAATATACGACTTGAGGATCGTGGCGCGACTCGTTGGATCGTAGGGGTAGGGCGCCGGTGTGAAGTTGGGCTCGCCCCCCAATTTACCTATGGTCATCCCGAGCCAGTGCAGGTGCCACATCTCGTCCCTGGAGATAGAAATGAGACTGGCGCCCAGAGGGGTGTCTTCTCCTTCCATCCAACCGTGGACAAGATACCTGATGATGGCCGCGTGCTCATCGGCCAAGTCCTTGTTGAGCATGTCAATTAATGCTTGTTTTTCCATGCCGTACCTCCCAGTATAATTTTATGATAAGGGGCTGTTGTCCAAAGCAACATTCCTTTGAGCGGGCATTAAAACCTTTTGCCAATACATTGGCGAAGTGGAAGACTGGCGATGTCAACTGGTGGATCCGCCGCCGCGGAGAGTTTTGACATCGCCCGGAGCGAGCCCTACCACAACCGTCTCCAGCGGCCCCTGAACGGCTCTCCATGTGGCCTTTGTCTCGTCAATCCACTTTGAAAAAGGCCTTGGCCTTGGCACCGCAGACGGGACACCTGTCCGGGGGCTCATTTTCACAGGTATAGCCGCATACGGGACAGACATAAAGATCGGCGTCTTCCAGGGCTTCCAGATTGTCCAATGCCTTCTGGTAAAGGGCAGCGTGGACCTTTTCTACCTCATTGGCATAAGTGAACGTTCTCTCTGCCGCCTTGTTCTTCTCCTCCTTGGCCGCCTTGATCATTTCCGGGTACATGCTCTTGAACTCGTGGGTCTCACCGGCAACGGCTTCTTTGAGGTTCTCGGCCGTGCTCTTCACGGCCCCAAGGGCCCTAAGGTGCGCCAAGGCGTGCACGGTCTCGGCCTCAGCTGCCGCCCTGAAAAGCTTGGCGGCTTGTGGAAAACCCTCCTTGTCGGCCTGTTTGGCAAAGGCAAGGTATCTACGGTTGGCCTGGGATTCCCCGGCAAAGGCTTCCAGCAAGTTCTTTTCCGTTTGTGTCATCACTTGTCTCCTCTCTTCCCTTCTTCGTTGCCAGATGGGACAGCTATGGGAATGAATGCATCAAGAACTGTTGAGAGTCCCATCCTTACAATGATCAAAATCGGCTATCCTCCCTGGACGAATACCTTGTATACCCCCCATCCGCTTACGATTTGCGTTAGCGCCAGGATCAGGACAACAAGATTGCTTACTCCGTGCATCAAAGGAAGGGCCTTCCGTTTCAGTTTCTTTTGATCCATGTACAGACCGGAGGCCAGCCCAAAGACCATAAAGGGGGCCATTACCAGTGAGACTTTGCCATGGGTTCCTGTAATGAGAATCCCATGCCAATAGAGATAAACCATAGCTCCCCCTGCGGCCATACCTACCAGCCATGTGCCTAGGGAGAGATATCCCATGGTCACATGGCGCTTCCAGTCGAAGGCCGTCGTTTTTTTTAGGTGGAGGGAGCCGAAGCGCAAAAGGCCCAGGTACAGCACATACAGGGCCAACAGTGTGGCCAGGAACTGCACTATGGGATGGACTATAAGCAAAACATGCGCCTCCCGGGTGTGACCCTAACCGGCAGCGTGAATGGCCTCAGGCATCCCCTGTGAGGAGCCCATGACTCCTGGCCTTATGGCAGCGAAATAACGAAGGAAATCCAACGTCTCATTTGAAATACATAATACGCTGGTTTCATAAGTCAAGACAAAAACCTCTTGTCCCTTACGGCGCTCTCCCCTTGTAGAGCCATCGCTCAACTATGTTCCTGTATGCCTTCACATGCAGCTGCTTAATCCATGTTTCTAGTTTGTGCCCATCCGCGAATGGCCAAGAAGGAAGTGGGCACTGCCGTCAGTTTTCAATTCAGTCCGCCGCAGGCTAATTCACAAGGTCAAGAAAATCCAGGGATTGCGCGGAGGCGTACCGAGGTACGTCGCACAAGCGATCCCGCAGATTGATCCGCCTGAGGCGGAGAAAAGGGCCATCTATGGATGGAAACTAGTTTGCAACACCAGCCGTTTGTCGGTTGTGATAAGATGCTGGAAACGTCATTCCGGCCCCCTATCAAGTACGGGGTAAACCACGGCCGGGCACATGGTGCCTCTTTTCAAGGGGCCACGGCAACCATTAGCGCTATCTATTGTCTTTTCAACGCGTTCGGCATCCTGGACGCCGGATCAAGTCCGCCATGACGAGAGAAGCTTGGCCCTTGAAGTTCTTTGCCTATGCCTTATTCAAGTTTCGTGCCCCTATCAACCACTTGAAATGCCAGCTAAAATTGTGCAGAGGTTTCTGGAAAACGGAAGAACACTGGTTTGGGCCTTTTCTTTCTATCCAATGGAAGCCTCGGGATGGAGAAATTCGCTTCTCTTCGGCCTCCAATGCCTTTAGTAGCTGTGGAAAGATGGTGGGTGGCAATGGCTGTAGACCTTCGTTCAGCGAATTTTTCCATCCCTCTGTTGCCAAATCTGGAGGGTACAAGCCCTGACACACCTGCTATTAGCGGAAACGAGGGGTGCGCCTCTTTTGAAGCCGCAGGCGCACACTTGAGTTCCTTATCCCACTCGGCCTCGTCGTTTCTATCTGGCGTCAGGATAATTGCGGGCCAATGTGTGGGGACCATGGCCCATATAGTACCGGATCATGAGTGACCAATTCCTCAGGGTGGTGAAGACCACATTTTCTCTTTCCCATCGTCGCCCCGAGGTCAGCACACAGCCACGGGCCAAGTGAAACCCACCCACGCGGTTTAATCGCCGAACCAGATCCACGTCTTCCATGATGGGCCAGTCCGGAAATCCGCCTGCCTGAAAGTAGGCGTCTCGGCGGACAAAGAGAGCCTGATCTCCATAGGGCATTTGCAAGAAACGGCTGCGGAGGTTGGCCATGGAGGCGATAACCTGAAGCAGGGGTGAGGATGGTTCAATCCTTAGACAGAAAGCGCCGAAGACAACACCCGGCCTTTCCAGGGCCTCGTGGATGAGACGCTCATAAGCCATGGGGAGCCGCGTGTCTGCGTGGAGAAAGAGCAGGACCCTTCCATGGGATTGCCGTGCCCCTGTGTCTTGCTGAGGGCCGCGCCCCCTTGGAGACCTGAGAACAAAAGGCGTGTATTGCCGGGCTATCTCCACTGTTTGGTCCTTGCTGCCGCCGTCTACCACGATAATCTCGGCAGGTTGGTTTGCGATAAGCTCCAGGGTTTCCCCCAACGTTGCGGCTTCATTCAATACAGGAATGACAATTGACAGTTTCATGGAAAAACGTTAGCCTGCAAAGATGATGTTCTAGTATACTTTCGTGCCTGCTTTGCAGAAATGTAGCGAGACTCGGGGCGAAGACCGTCAGTTAAGGTTCATTGCCATGGACAGAAAGGATGGATAGAATGAAGAACCCTATCAAGATCTATACCCTTAGCACATGCAGCCACTGCAAGGCCACCAAAAGTTTCCTGGACCAATGTGGGGTGAAATATGAATTCACGGACGTGGACCTGCTTGATGTGGAAGAAAGGATAGCGATTCTTGATGACGTGAAAAAATGGAACCCCCGGTGCTCCTTTCCCACCATTATCATCGGCAACAAGGTCGTGGTGGGACACAGAGAGGACGAGATCAAGGAGGCCCTAGGATTATGAACGAGGTAGAGAAGCTATACGAGATGCTCAAGAAGGTTCAAGAACCTAAAGGCTATTATTTTAACAAGGACAAGGAACGGGTCTTTGAACTCCTTGAAGCCCTTCTGGTGAACAAGAAGCGATACGGCTATATGTCCTGTCCTTGCAGACTGGCCTCAGGGGGCCGAAAAGATGACGAAGACATCTTGTGCCCCTGTGTATATAGGGCCCCTGATGTTGAAGAGTATGGGAGTTGCTACTGTGATCTTTATGTTTCCAAGGCCTGGAACGACGATGAGGCCGCCCATGTCCACGTGCCAGAAAGAAGGCCGCCTGAGAAGCTGCCGTACTAGTGGGCCATCATCCCGCCAGGTCGGTCGAGGGATCTACTGAATGTGACGCAGGGGCCTAATGATGTCCGCCGGAGGAATGGCCGCCGGCCATGACATAGATGGCCTCTGAGTCAGTCATGTTCTCCAACTGGCTGACCTCCTCTCCTGTCAGATGGATCGCCTGCCCTTCCCTGATCGTCCCCGTGACATGGCCGGTCACCACAAAATCCCCCTTTATGGCAAGAAAGAGTTCTTCGTGGCCCTTGCCCGGTTTGAGGTCCCGTCCCTTTTCTTTGGGCTTCATGGTGCCGTAAATCAAATAACAGGCGTGGCTGCCTGTCTGCTCGGCGCCTAGGATGTACTCTTCGGAATCGCCTGCTTTTCCCTTTACGTCGAATACTCTCATAGGGTTCCCTTTTCTTGGTGGATTCGCATAAAGTCAACTTTGATGAACCCGTAAAAAGTCATCAAAGGCACGGCAAAGTAAAAGGCTCCAAGTTCAAGGCGCGCAAATTCTGAGGAATGAGGCGTACATACGGTACGTCGCAGTGACGAAGAATGCACCGCAACACGGAAATTGGACTTTTTACGAAGCCATCAACTTTGCTCTGCGCTTAGTGCCCTTCGTCTGGGTTTTCCGCGTCATAGTAGGCGCACATGACCGGATCTTTGCCCAAGGGGCTTGTGGCCCGAAATCGACACCCTCCCTTGCAGTCTGAAAGATGGGGACATGGGACACATTTAAGTTCGCTCAAGGCAATATGCCTGGACCGCTTCCAGGAGACTTCCAGCCCTTCTTTCAGCGAACCAAGGCGGTCCTGAAAGAACCCGCACTTGAGGACATCTCCTTCAGGAGTGACGGCGCACAGGTGGTATCCGCAGGCAAAGGGTTCGCCTGAACCGTGGTAGCTGCCGCCCGTGGCGTACTTTAAAAAGGGCGCCCCTTCTTCAGGGGGCACCAAGAATTCCGAGTTTTCAGAAAGCCTGCCGGCCTCACAGGGCACATCAATGTTCCATTCAACCACCTGATGTTTTTCAATCCATCGGGCCAATCCATCAAACTCCTTGAGATTGTGCCGATGGACCATGGTGGCAATGGAAATGGGCACCCCTTTCTTTGTGGCGATCTCCATTCCCCTGACGGCCCGGCGAAAGGTCCCGGGACCCCTTAAGGCCTCATGACCTTCTTTGAGTCCGTCCAGGCTGACCTGTATCTCATCAAAATGGGACCAAAGGTTGTGATTCTCCTCCGTTATGCGCGTCCCGTTTGTGAGGAGGACTTTTCTTACTGCAAATTCAGGGAGGCGCTTGTTCAGATTACGAAGTTCAGGATACAAGAGGGGTTCGCCTCCGGAGAAGAGGACCCTGAGCCCCTGGATTTCTTCAAACTCTTTTAACGTGGCCACCACCTGAGACAACGACAGATCCACCTCGCTGGGCGTGCCGAGATAGCAGTGCTTGCATTTCAGGTTGCATCGCCTGGTGAGTTGAAGCTCCAAATACCTCAAAGAAGGGACCGGAGAGGGCCTTGGAATGAAAGGGCGCTCGTCTGTGCTGGTTCCCGTGACAAGGAGCGCCTCGTTGAGGCAGAATTCCAGAAAATCTTTGTCCACAGGGAGCCCTGACAGGAGGTGTCTCCCATCACACTTTTTCAGGAAGTCAAAGCCGCCCTGGTCCAGTTCATAGAGTTCGTCCTTCCCCATGTCATATAGATGGGGCGACTCCAGCTGTTTCAGGGTGCAATGAGGACTGAGGAGAATCTTTGCTCCCTTGGGGATGAGTGCCTCAAGAAACGGTTGGCAAGGGTTTCCGGATTGTCGAAGGAGTGCCGCGGCCACCACATATCCCCCGCAAGGCGGCGCCGGGTCCGTGTAATCAGGGTCTGTGAAATCGCATCCTTCAATAAAGAACTCGCAATGCCGGCAGAGGAGGTGATGGAGGAGCTCGGGGTATTGGTCTTCGAAGGTGTTGCCTTTGCTAAGGGGAAAATGGGTGGCCATGTCCGGGCAGCGTTGAAGGAGTGCTTCTGCGACTGTAAAGCCCCTGCAGGCCAGGCCCTTGTCTGAGCCTCGCTTGTAATAGAAGCAGTTCCCTTTGCAGACGAGTCTTTCGGCAAGGGGATCTTTTTCGTTCATCTTTGACACCACAAACAGGTACGAAAAAAGCCAGACCCACTAAGATGGACCTGGCTTTTCAAAACGGGGTTTTTTCAGCAAGAGTTCTTACATTTGCAGAGCCCCTTTCGGCATTTCTGCACCTTACGAATCTTCATTGTGACTCCCTCCTCTCCTGAAGAGTCTGGTTGCCTTCATGGCAACGTTTGCGAAAATTGTGTTGAAAGGGCGATTGAAAAGATGTTAACAAGAATGACGCGCTTGTCAAGCACTATTAGGCCCATGAGCTCACCGTGAAGATAGGTCTACAGCCGGCAGCACAAAAGTGAAGGTCGCCACGTTCAACGCCAATGGAATAAGGGCTCGGCTTTCCATCCTTCTTGAATGGCTGGACAAGGAGCTTCCAGATGTCTTGTGTCTCCAGGAGACCAAGGTCCCGGACGAGGCTTTCCCTCGCCAGGCCATAGAGGACCGGGCGTACCATTGTACCTTTAGGGGACAGAAGGCGTACAACGGTGTGGCGATTCTTAGCAAGAGTCCACCTGAGCAGATCTCTTTCGGTTTCGGTGACGGAGATGTTGCCGAAGAGCCAAGGCTTGTGGCGGTGAAAATCGGTGACATCTGGATGGTGAACACGTACGTGCCTCAGGGGTACGCACCGGAATCGGAGAAATTTCAATACAAGCTTCACTGGCTTCAACGTCTAAAGGACTACTTCTCAGAGCATTTTGAACCAGCTTTGCCGTTGCTATGGGCCGGGGATTTCAATGTTGCCCCAAAACCTGAGGATGTGTACGATCCCAAGAGACTTCTTGGCAAGGTTGGGTTTCATCCACAAGAGCACGAAGCCCTTGCTGTTGTTCAGGCCTGGGGCTTTGTGGATATCTTCCGAAAACACCAAAAAGCAGACAAGATGTACACGTTTTGGGACTATCGTATCCCAGGGGCCGTGAAACGAGGTTTGGGGTGGCGTATTGATCACTTGTGGGCTACGCCTGCCTTGGCAGGGAAATCCACGGCCGCATGGATCGATATGGCGCCGAGATTGTCTCACAAGCCTTCAGATCATACCTTTGTGGTAGCCGAGTTTGAGATAAACTGATCTGTGCAGCCCATCAAAGCGATTTAAGGAGAAGAAAACAATACCCATCGGGGAGTTAAAGGAGGAACCATGGTTCGTATCGGCATCAACGGTTTTGGCAGGATCGGCCGCCAGGTTTTAAAGGCGGTCATGGAGAGGCATCCCAAGACGCTTCGAGTAGTGGCGGTGAACGACCTCTTTGACGTGGAAACAAACGCCCATCTGTTCAAGTATGATTCGAGTTACGGCCGTTTTCAGGGAAAAGTGGAGGTGAAAAAGGGCGGTTTTATGATCAAGGGAAAGGGCGTGAAAAACTTTGCCTTCCGCGATCCGGCAGAGATCCCCTGGAAGGATGCGGGAGTGGATATCGTTGTCGAGAGTACCGGCATCTTTAGGACCGGACCCAAGGCCGCGGCCCACCTTAAGGCCGGTGCCAAGAAGGTGATTATCAGTGCCCCTGCCAAGGAGATAGACGTCACCGTGGTGATGGGGGTGAACCACAAGGACTACAGCCCCAAGAAGCACCACATCGTCTCCAACGCCTCGTGCACTACCAACTGCCTGGCGCCGCCGGCACTGGTGGTTCACAAGGCCTTCGGTATAGAAAAGGCCTTGATGACAACGGTGCATTCTTACACCACAGACCAGCGTATCCTGGACCTGGCCCATAAGGACCTCCGCAGGGCCAGGACGGCGGCTCAGAATATTATCCCCACCAC
>Ga0180437_10007861_pt1 | contig 13749 bp, 14 predicted proteins | sample SS_ome_4_FD_132410 | JGI IMG/M metagenome (GOLD analysis project Ga0180437, IMG submission 132410) | Hypersaline lake sediment archaeal communities from the Salton Sea, California, USA - SS_3_D_1 metaG | ecosystem: Environmental > Aquatic > Non-marine Saline and Alkaline > Hypersaline >...
CGTGCCATGGATCGCACCTCCATGACAAGAGGCCTTGTTTCTGGCAATCATTCCTATATTCCGGTTATGAAATAGCTTCTAGGCAATAGGGATCGACTCAAGCACGCGCGCAGCCGGAGCCGAAAAGTCGGCATTCCCGGTCTGCATAAATTCGCTGACCAGACGCCATCCGAGGTAGACTCCGGCGCGCGACGCTTGCTTATCTTCCCCCGCGGGTCCGTACAGCATTTGGGATACGTGTTGCTCGTCTTCGGAGTCTAATTCTCGCACGAACATGCGCCAGAGCTTCGACTCATATTGCCGCAGAAGCGCTACCTGGCTGTCGCGCATGAGTAGATGGTCTGCATCGCTGCGGTCGGGGAAGGCACGCGCCGAGAATTCGACGGCGAAGCCCTCATTGACTAGGTGTTCACCCAAGTTCCGTGGCGGCCCGAGCGAGCGACGATAACAGTGGGCATATTCGTGTGCCAGCAGCAGGGGAACGAGCCGGATAGTGGTCAAGCGTTCGAGCCCGATCCCGATTGCCCAGCGCCCTTCGACTTCAAATGTGAATCCGTCTGGGCTGAAGAAACCGACGAGCAGGTAGACATCGGGGTCGGGATTCAGCGCGGCAACCATCCGACATCGTTTCATAGTATCCAGGACGATGTCTTCGAGATTCTCCTCGGCGATGACCGCCTTCAGAAACTCATACTCTTCTGCTCGAATCCGCCTCACTCGATCCATCCAGGTTTCCTCAGGAAGGCCGAGGCACTGCTCCCACCAAGCGCTGAGCGCAGTTCGGTTCGGCTCCAGATAGTGCGTGCGATAGAGCGCCCACGGGTCCCCTCTGCCCGCGGCAAGGGCGTCGATGAAGCGAATGAAGTCCTGGTATATGGGGTGGATGCTCACCACTCGTCCACCTTAGGCTCCTCAATGCCAGCCGCGCGCTTGAGTCGATGAGCGATGTCTTCGGGAACGCGCGCCGTGAGCGCAACGCCGTTCTCCTCAAAACCCTCCGCGAGGACCCGGCCTCGTGCGTGGACCTCTGACAGAAGATCCTGAGCGGTCCAAGGGATCGTAAGCTCGATGGGCACGAGTTGTTGTTCGAGGCGCTCGGCCACGAGTCGCAGCAGCTCATCGAGGGACTCTCCGGTGTGTGCAGAGATGGCAATCCCGTTCGGCTCCCGTTCGATTCGTTCATTTAGCCGGGATCGATCGTCAATGAGATCGACCTTGTTGAATGCCATTATGGTCGGCTTGTCGGCGCAGCCGAGCTCGGCGAGGACGCGCCGAGCGGCCTCGATCTGATCTGTCATTTGTGGGTGGCTTGCATCGACGAGATGGATCAGCACATCGGCCTCGAAGACCTCTTCGAGCGTTGCCTTGAAAGCGGCGATGAGCTGATGGGGGAGATTCCGAATGAATCCCACTGTGTCGATCAGCAGAAACTCGCGACCATCGGGCAGCGAGACCCGGCGGATCATCGGGTCGAGCGTAGCGAAAAGTAAATCCTCGACAAAAGCATCGGCGCCCGAAAGGACGTTCAGCAACGTCGATTTGCCTGCATTTGTATATCCGACGAGGGCGACAACGGGCATTCCGGCCTGTTGGCGGTGGCGTCGCTCAATCGATCGCCGCTTCTCTATCTGCTCGACTTGCTCGCGAAGGGTTCGCAAGCGTTTCCGCACACGGCGCCGGTCCACCTCGAGCTTCGTCTCGCCAGGACCGCGTGTCCCGATGCCCCCTCCAAGCCGTGAAAGCTCGGTGCCTTTGCCGGTCAAGCGGGGAAGCAAGTAACTCAACTGAGCGAGTTCGACTTGGACTTTCCCCTCTGCGCTCCGAGCTCGTTGCGAGAAGATGTCGAGGATGAGCGCCGTGCGGTCGAGGACGCCCATGTTGGCGGCATCTTCGAGGTTTCGCTGTTGGCTCGGTTTGAGTTCCCCATCGATGAGCAGAACGTCGGCGTTGGATTCCCCTTTGATCTGTCGTATCTCCTGAGCTTTTCCTTTGCCGACAAAAAAGACTGGATTCGGTCGGTCCCGCCTCTGTGTAACGATTCCGACGACCTCGACCCCCGCGGTTTCCGCCAGGCGCGCCAGTTCATCCAGGGATTCACGCCAGTCGTCCCCGGATCGCTCCAGCGCCAGCAGCAACGCCCGCTGATGGGGGCGCAGGTCGACGGATAGGGTCACGAGAGCTTGACGTTCTCCTTGATTCTTCGTACTGCCTCGACGATACGTTCTTCCTGCCGCTCGCCCTGCACCGTGAGGGAGAAACGCACATATCCCTCGCCCCGCTCACCATAGGCACTGCCTGGAGTGGCGAGCACACCCGCATCCCGCAGCAACGCCTCTGCGAGGCCCGCAGAGCTATAGCCAGCGGGGATTGGCGCCCAAACATAGCACGTCGCAGACGGCATCGGGATTTTCCAGCCAATTTCGGCCAGACCGTCGACGAGGAGATCGCGCCGACGTTGATAGAGACTCCGCATCGATTCAACGCAGTCTTGCGGTCCCGTCAGCGCCGCGACGCCGGCCTCCTGGATGGCGAGGAAGACGCCCGAGTCGACGTTTGACTTGAGCTTCTCGAGGGCGTCGATGGCCTCAGGCTTCCCCACCGCGAAACCGAGCCGCCAGCCGGTCATGTTATAGGTTTTCGAGAGTGAGTGTATCTCGATGGCGACATCTCTGGCTCCCTCGATTTCGAGGAAGCTGTGGGGTTTGTTGCCGTTAAAGTATAGCTCCGAGTAGGCCATGTCGAGGCAAACAAGGATGTCATATTGTTGAGCGAACTCAACCAGACCTCGATAGAATTCGATGGTGGCGACGGCCGTGGTTGGCATGTTGGGATAGCAGAGATAGATCAACTTGGCTCGTTCGACGACATCGGGTGGGATCGCTGCGAGATCGGGAAGGTAGTTCGCCTCCTCGACGAGCGGAAAACGATAGACTTCGGCTCCCGCGAACATCGAGGCGACATGGTATACGGGATACGCCGGGTCAGGAACGAGGGCAATATCCCCAGGATTGAGCACCGCCCATGCGAGGTGGGCCAGGGCTTCCTTTGCCCCGATGAGACGTAGCACCTCCCGATCCGGATCCACGTCGACGCCGAAGCGCGAACGATACCAAGAGGCAATGGCATGGCGAAATGCCGGCAACCCTTTCCCCGTTTCGTCATATTGATGGGTTTTGGGGTCTAGCGCCGCCTTCCGAAGTGCCTCGACGATGTGACTCGATGTCGGCTGGTCAGGATCGCCGATGCCGAAATCGATCAGGTCTACGCCCTCTTCGATCGCCTTTCGTTTGAGACGCCCAAGCTCCGCGAATGGATAGGGTGGTGTTTTCAAAAGTCGATCCGCAACCTGCATACGATTGCCTCCCTGGTGATGTCCTTCTCAATGCCAATTCAAGGCCTCATGCCCTCATCGAGGTGCGTCTCGCCAGTGCAGATGGTTTCAGCCGGTCCCTCGATGAAGACCCGGTTTCCTTCCCGATTCCAGTGCACCTTGAGATCCCCGCCCAGCAAGTGGACCAACGCTCGGCGAGAAGTCAATTCATTGAGCACGCCCGCCACGACGACGGCAGACGCGCCGGTGCCACAGGCCAGCGTTTCACCCGCGCCACGCTCCCATACGCGCATCCGAATATCGCCCTCGCCGAGCACCTGTGCAAACTCGACATTCGTCCGCTCGGGGAAGAGCTCGTGGTGTTCGAGCGCCGGCCCAAACTCTTCGAGCTTGACGGTGTCGAGATCGTCAACGAAGATGACGCAGTGCGGGTTTCCCATCGATACGGCAGTGAACTTGAATCGCTTACCGAGCACGCGCACTCGTTCTCCGACAACCTGCTCTTGGTCCGGCCCCTTCATGGGAATTTCAGATCTTCGTAGATGGGGTTCTCCCATGTCGACGCGAACCCCCGTGATGCGGTTTCCTCTCATACGCAGCCGCGGGCGGACGATTCGGCTGTTGGTTTCAATCTCCATCTCGCGCTCGCGGGTATAACCCTGTTCGTAGACGAAACGAGCGAAGAGACGAACGCCGTTGCCGCACATACCGGCCTCGCTGCCGTCGGAGTTGAAGATGCGCATTTTGAAGTCTGCAACGCGAGATGGTTCCACGAGGATGATACCATCCGCCCCAATACCGAAGTGGCGATCCGAAAGCGCTCGCGCGATCGCTGCGAGTTTCTCCTCCGGCGGCGCTTCTTTCATTGCGTCAATGAGCAGATAATCGTTGCCCAAACCCTGCATTTTCGTGAACCGAATCATGCCCTTGCTCCAGTTACCACTATACACCCTCAAGACCAAGCCGCAGTTGGCTCTACACCCAAAAAACGAAAAGGCGCCAATCAGCACTCTGCTTCGCTGTGGCGCCTTTCTTCAATATCTTCCTGAGGTCTCAGTGCGACCGAACTCCTGTGCCCCCGGGGAAGCGCGAAAGGCGCCACAGCGGCTTGCCGCCGCGCTTCGTGCGCTTTTGCTTTCCCTTCGTCACAGTCACGATCGCCACTTACTCTCAATCTCCTCCGCGGCGCTCTGCGCTCCGCCCATCTGCCCCATATCGATCCACTCAATCTCCGAATCCGCTCTAAACCACGTGAACTGTCGCTTGGCAAAACGGCGCGTGTCTCGTTTGAGTCGCCGCACCGCCTCATCGAGCGACTGTTGTCCGCGCACATAGGGCGCGATTTGAGCGTATCCTAAACCTTTCATCGCGACGAGGCTCTCGGAGTAGCCTGCATCCAGAAGCTGCCGAACCTCCTCAACGAGCCCTTCATCGATCATGGCGTCGACTCGATCTTCAATGCGTCGATATAGCTCTGATCGATCGAGTGTCAATCCATACCTTGCGCTATTGTATCGCGCGGCATTCCGGCGGTCAACCTTGCGCGAGCGCGCCGTAAGACCTCCACGCTGCTCCGCCACCTCGAGGGCGCGAATAATACGCTTCTCGTCGTTGGGGTGGATTCTCCCGGCCGCCTGAGGATCGACGTCGGCGAGCCACTCGTGCAGCGCGCGAGCCCCCTTACTTTTCGCCTCGGCGGCAAGTCTCCGCCGGAACTCTGGATCTGCTGGAGTATTGTTGAAATCCATATCCTGAAGAACCGCTCTGATGTAGAGTCCGCTGCCCCCTACGAGAACGGGCTGCCGGCCGCGCGCCCAGATGTCTGCCAGCGCCGCGTCTGCTCTCGCTTGATATTCAGCCACCGAGAATGGTTCGTCTGGATCGATGATGTCGATGAGATGGTGCGGGACGCGGGAGCGCTGCTCCTGCGTTGGCTTCGCGGTTCCGATATCCATTCCGCGATAGACTTGCATGGAGTCTGCGGAAACGATCTCGCCATCGAGGGATTCCGCGACGAGAATGCTCGTCTCCGTCTTGCCCGTCGCCGTAGGGCCAACGATGGCCAGCAGTCGTCGTTCCATGGAACTATCGGTTGAACTTCCGGTCGATCTCGAGGTTGGAAATAGTCATCACGATGGGCCACCCGTGAGGACATGTGTATGGACGAGAAGTCGCTGAGAGATTACGCAGTAAATGTGTCATCTCCTCATGGGAAAGCCGATCGCCTGCTTTGATAGCAGACCGACAGCAGAGCGTGATCAGCAGCTTCTCCCGCCGGTGATCCACAGAGGAGATTGTTGCCTCCCCGGAGAGTTCCTCGGCGATGTCGTTCAGGAGCGCCTGTGGGTCGGTGTCTTTCACATCCACCGGAACGGCTCGAACCAGAAACGCGTCGTTGCCGAAGGGTTCAATGTCGAATCCCACAGAGGTCAATTCAGCCGAGCTGTGGGCGACGGCTTGCGCCTCTTGGGGCTGCAATTGCACGACGACGGGCGAGAGCAGGGTCTGACTCTCCCCGCTTCCGGAACGTCCGGCCTGGGCGAGGCGTTCATACAACACCCGTTCTTGAGCACGATGTTGATCGACGAGGAGCAGGCCTGCACGGCTCTCCGCCAGGATATAGGTCTCTCGCAATTGAGCGAGCGGGCGAAGTTCCAGATTCCCGCCGGCCGCGCTCTGGAACGATGGCGAGAGGACGCTCGGGGCCGCGAGCATCCCAGACCATCCACCGCTTAATTCTCCCTGTTGAGCGCTATGAGGAGCGGTTCGCAATGTCGCGCTGGGGGCACTGGGAGCCAAGGCACGGTCCATGACAGGCGCTCCGGTCGACTCCACCCCCCGCCGAACCGCGCCGAGCACGAGATGATGGATGTCGCCGTCACGGGTCAATTTCACCTCGGCCTTGGTCGGATGGACATTGACATCCACAGCGTGAGGCTCGACCTCGACGAGAATAACGGCTGACGGGAATCGCTTATCGGGTAATACACCGCGGTATGCTTCTTCCAGCGCGTGCGTCATACCGCGATGGCGAATCCATCGGCGGTTGACATAGAGGAATTCTCGACTCCGCGTCGCCCGATGGATGGCGTGGCCCGTAACCAGACCACGAACCGATACACCATCTGCTTGTGCCTCGATGGGCTGCATCGCTCGCGCCGTCTCGTGACCCCATGTCGCTGCGACGGCCGCGCGGAGGTCTCCACCCCCATATTGGAGCGTCTCGCGCCCGTCAACGCGGAGCCGAAACGAGGTGTCGGGATGTGAGAAAAGGAATCGCGTCACCGTCTCCGTAATCTGCCTGGTTTCCGTGGCATCTCTCTTCAAGAACTTGAGACGGGCCGGTGTATTGTAGAAGAGACGGGCCACGCTCACCTGAGTCCCGACCGGCGCGCCCACATCCTCCATCTCCGTCACCTCGCCCCCCACGACACACAGTCGCACGCCGGATTCATCCTCAGCCCCGCGGGTCACAAGCGTAAGATGAGAAACCGAAGCGATACTGGGCAGGGCTTCGCCTCTAAATCCGAGTGTCGTGATGCTGGAAAGATCGTCGGCAGAGCGTATCTTGCTCGTCGCGTGGCGCTGAAGCGAAAGGACGGCATCCTCCCGACTCATCCCACAGCCATCGTCGGTCACGCGGATGAGACTGCGTCCCGCGTCTTTGATGTCGATGTCGATACGTTTTGCGCCGGCATCGAGCGCGTTCTCCACGAGCTCTTTTACGACCGAGGCTGGTCGTTCGATGACTTCGCCCGCGGCAATTTTGCTGGCCGTCGATTCGTCGAGGATGTTGATGCCCACGACCGAGCAAATTCGCCGACCGCAAAGACCCTCCTGCTCGATCTGTCGGAGCGATCAATAGCCTTGCAGCCATAGAGAATATCGATACCAAAGGAACCCCGGTGCCAGAATGTTGCATCGTGTCGGGGTGTAGCAGCCCTGACTTCCATTCGACACATAAGATTCATAGTTGAATCCTATTGTCATAGATAAGTGATTAGGGTGAGTCATCTTGTAAGGAAAGGGGAGAACCGGTGAAAGTGCCCTGGGGTAGTCTGGTCATATTATGCGCCGCTGCAGTTTTCGGGGTCGGGTGCGGCTCATCCCCATCATCGCAAGCGGGTGAGAAACCACCCTCGATGACCGACGGCGGAGGCGAGGCGTTCGAGGAAGGCCCGATCGCTTGGATCCATGATTTCGATGCTGGGATGGCAAAGGCGAAAGAATCCGGCAAGCCAATGATGATCGACGTATTTGCCACCTGGTGCGCGCCGTGCAAGCGCCTTGATGAGACCGTGTTCTCTCGCGCCGACGTCGCGCAGGCAAGTTCGGATTTTGTCGCTATCAAGCTGGACGGCGACAAGTATCCACAGGTTAGGGAGAAGCTCGGCGTGACTGGCTATCCGACGGTCGTGTTCCTCTCTCCAGATGGGAATGAGCTCCTGTGCTCGAAAGGCGCAGTGCCTTATCAAAACATGCTGGAGTCGATGGCGAAGGCGAAAGACGCATTCGATGCCACGCCATGAACTCTCGAAAAGATAACCAGGAGGGGTTCCGTAGATGAAGACTTCCGTCGTTATCATCCTGGCTATTCTGGTTGTGATTGGAGGGATTCTCGCTTTTCGCCCCCAGCCCGAGCCGTTGTCTGGGACGCTTTACATCGCCGTTCCGATGGGGATCTTTGTTCCATTCAACCAGGTAGCGACACTGTATGAACAGCAAAACCCAGAGGTTGAATTCAAGACGATGGTGGATACACCAGAGATAATGGCCCAGGCCTGCCAAGAAAACGAGAGCAAGCCGGACATCTTCATCTCCCCAGGTGGGCATGAGGCAACGGTTCTCAGGGAGGAGGGACTCATCGACCCGGAGACGATGGTCGCCTTCGGAAGCTACGAGGTGGCCGTGTTGGTTCCGAAGGGAAACCCGGGCAAGATCGCGGAGGCATGGGACCTGCTAAATCCAGAGGTCGAACTCATCTCATTCTCACCACCCGACCTTACCGCAGCCTCTCACGCCGCCCGGCAATCGCTTCAGAATCTCGGGCTCTGGCAGCAGATCGAGGAGAAGGTGAAGGTAACCGGCTGCTGCAACGAATCCTTCCAATGGGTCGTGGACGGACGAGCGCAGGCGAACGTGCAGTTCGTAGGCTGTCCAATGGATACGAAATCCGTGGATCTCAGCACGCAGAAAGCCGAGATCGCCTGTATCCTGCCGTCTGATTCGTACTATACCCCCCGCAATGTGGCGGGCATACTGACGACTTCAGAACAACGCAAGCTGGCGGATCATTTCTTGGCGTTTATGACCTCCCCTGAGATGATCGAGCTGATGGCCACGACGAAGCTTCGCAACGATCAGAATCTCCCGCTTTCGCCCGGACCGTGGGGTCCCGAACAGGAGTCAGGACCGATGAAGGTGGCACAGCGATGAGCCGCCTGGCGCAGGTTCTTATCATTGTGTTGCTGATTGCCGTGGTCGGTATGGGAGCATTGCTTCTCGCGCGCGGCCGCACCGGGTCGGAGACGACCACAGCGGACAGCCTTGTCATCTACGCCCCGTGCGGGATGAGCAGTCCCATCACCACGGCGACGCACGCATTTCGCCAAGCCAACCCGGATGTCCAGATACCGATCGTCTTCGATAACGCTATCGTCCTTGTCCGGAAGATTCGTGCGGGCGACCGGCCGGACGTCTTCATCTCACCCGGCGAAGTCGAGATGAAACAGCTTGCCGATGAAAGATTCATCGATTCCTCCACCGTCGAGGACTTCGGAACGCTCGATCTGGTCGTGATCGCCTCAACTAAGACGCAAGGGCTGGACACGATCTCCGCCCTGACCTCGCCTGCCATCGAGACTATTTCGCTTGCCGATCCGTCGCTCAACTCGGTCGGATACTATGGGCAGAAGGGGCTCGAATCCCTCGGGCTTTGGGACAGTCTCAAGGCAAAAGTCCTGCCGAGGGAGTATCCCCTCGAGGCAGTGACGCTGGCGACGACCGGCCAAGTCGATGCTGGAATTACCTACCTCACATGCCCGCTCGATACGGCTCCCGAGAAGGCCGATGGATCGGATGTTCGGATCGTAGAAACCTTCCCTCGCGATTCGTATCCACCGATCCGACTCCAAATCGGCATTCTCAAAGGAAGCTCGAAAGTCGAAATCGCAGAGCGGTACATCGAATTCCTGCTCTCTCCAGAGGGGCAGCAGGCCGTCGCTACAAACGGGATACTCCCCGTTGAGGTACTCCAATGAGCGAACAAAAAATGGGCGATAAGAAAAGCTCTGTCTTTATCATCGTCGTCATAATCCTGGTCGCGGCACTTGCGGCGGAGGGCTACATCCTGCTCCGCCAAAGAGCCAATCAGCGCCCCGCAGAAGCGACCGAGGCTATCGCGCTCGGCGAACACCAGCACGTTGAGACCTTCGGAGATGACGACGCTCCGATCAAGGTCGAGTTCTACGCGCCGCTCGTGCTCGAATGGCATCAGAAGACGATTGGCCTACTGCGGGAATATGACGAACAGCATCCCGGGCGAATTCACGTGACGCTCATGCCGATGGGTCAACCTGAGTGCGACGCGGAGATTCATGGTCGCGGGCATACTTGTGCCGTGATCTTCATCAATGGCACGAATGAATTCACGCTTTCGGATGGACGCCAGCTAACGCTGGAGAAACGACCGAACCAGTCGACATCGAGCTACAACAGTGAGGATGTGATCGCGGTTCTGGAGCAGCTACCCTAGGATTCCATCACGCGCGGCGACGCCGACCATGCACCCCAAAAAGGTGACCGGGCAGGAAGCGTCGCTTCCCGCCCGGTTCAATTGTGGTCGTTTGCCCCATCGGATTCTGCGAGGAATCCCAATGACCTCGAAGAAGTAGCATGGCATGGTCATGTCTGAATTTGATTGGTTTGACTGCAATTGCGGATTCGGCACTCCGGGCAGGCCGGATGGGCTCTTTCTAGCCACGATTTCCGATCTCGTCGACGAGATGGATTTCTGCGGCGTGTCAGAGGGGCTCGTCTATCACATCAGTATGCGGATCGAATCGCCGCAGGTGGGGAACCGGCTGCTCCTCGAAGCCACCGATGGCGAGACGAGGCTACATCGCACATGGGCCATCGTGCCATCGCAAACGGGTGAGTTCGGTGGGGTCGATGGTTTCATCGAGGGGATACGCAGATACAACGTAAAGGCCGTGCGCGCCTATCCTGATGAGCATCGCTACTTGCTCGATAGCACGACTCTCGGGCCGCTGCTCGAGGAGATCGTTGCTCGACACATACCGTTTCTCGTTGGGCCACATTGGGACAAGTTGAGCCCCCTTCTTTCTGACTTTCCCAATCTCACCGCCATCGTGCACAGCCACAGCGACTGGGGCGATGACCGCTATTTCCGGCCGCTTATCGAACGGTATTCACGACTCCATCTCGATACATCGAACTACCAGCTCGCCGAAGGTTTGGCCAGCTTTGTCCGTACGTACGGCCCAGAGCGTCTTCTCTATGGCAGTGGAGTGCCCGACATCCAGATGGGCGCGGCCATGGTGGCCCTCGCCGGCGCAGATATATCGCAGGAAGCGAAAGCGGCCATCGCCGGAGATAATATGAAAAGACTTCTCTCCGAGGTTCGGCTTTGAAGAACAATTCGACCATCGCACGCGACTTCATGGAAAATGGACGGTCCGAAGCATGTCCGGTTATCGATATGCACGGACACTATGGGCCGTTTGGGGGCATCTATTTCCCCGCGCCCGAGGCGAAGGGCATGCTTGCAACGATGGATCGAAGCGGGGTCGCAAGCATCATCTGTAGTTCGCATGCCGCGTTCGTCGACATGGAGCGCGGGAATGAAGAGATGGCTCAGGTGGTACGACAACATCCTGGACGATTCTTCGGCTATTGCACCATTAACCCGAACTATCCGGAATCGGTGACTCGCGAGCTCGAACGCTTCCCTCACGCTCCCGGCTTCGTGGGGCTAAAATTTCATCCATCATGGCACGAATACCCCATAACCGGTGATCGATACAAGCCAGCCCTCGAGTATGCCGAAGAGCATCGCCTGATCGTTCTCTCGCATAGCTGGGGGAAAAGCGAGTACGACGGGCCGAGTTTGTTCGCCAAGGTTGCAACCAAGTATAGCCGGGTTACCTTTTTGATGGGACACGCCGGCTACGGAGAGTGGGACACAGCGTTCTCAGTCGCACGGCAGCACCTAAATGTCTATCTCGAACTGACGGCCGCCTACAAGGTGCATGGTATTATTACGCAGATGGTGCAAGAAGTGGGTTCAGAGAAGGTCGTGTTCGGCACCGACCTGCCGTGGTTTGACCCGCACTACGGCATCGGCGCGGTCTGCTTCTCTCGCATCACTGATGACGACCGTCATAACATCCTGCATCGCAATGCCGAGCGGCTTCTCGGATGCACCGCTGAAGGATAGGTCTTCGGGGGACACTCGCGGGTTGCTCTGAATAGACGGATACTTAAACTAACTCGGGCAGGGAGCTTTCAAAGCTGTGTTCAACCTTCGTTTGCTCAGAAGGCTCGATTGGACGCTTCTCTTGGCCGTGTTCGCGCTGTGTGCTTACGGTTTGGTCATGGTGTACTCTGCCACGCGATCGCCGGAAGCGACAGGATTCGCAACGCCAAACCCCATTGCCGTCAAGCAAATCTTTTGGATGCTGGTTGGACTACTCGCCTTTGCGGGGGCTCTCGCGCTGGATTACGAGCGATTGTCTCATTGGCACGTTCCCATCTACATCGCAACCCTTCTCCTGTTGCTCGCAGTTCTGGTTGTCGGACAGGCCCCAACAGGAGCCGCAAGTTGGATTGCAATCGGGGGCTTCAGACTGCAGCCCTCGGAATTGGCGAAGATCGCCGTAATCCTCTCGCTGGCTACCTTTCTAAGCCATCGTATCAATGCCATCCAGCGCCTGCGAGTGGTTCTGCTTTCACTGCTGGTTCCTGGAGCGCCCGTGATATTGGTTCTTCTCCAGCCCGACTTCGGCACTGCGCTTGTCATCATCGCCATCTGGTTCGGAGCGCTTTACGTCGTCGGTGTAAAGGGAAAACATCTCGCTGGCGTCCTGTGCCTTGGACTCATCCTCTTCGTCGGCATGTGGAATTTGGACCGGATCTCATCCCGTAGCGACCGGGCCGGCCTGCTATCTCAAATCGCGTCGAAGGTGGCGCTCAAGGACTATCAAAAGCGACGGCTCACGATCTTTCTTAACCCGCAAGCAGACCCCCTCGGCGCCGGATATCACATTATCCAATCGCGCGTGGCGATCGGTTCAGGAAAGCTGTTCGGACGCGGCCTCTTTCGGGGGACGCAGAGTCGCCTTCGCTTCATACCCGAGCGACACACAGACTTCATCTTCTCCGTCGTGGGCGAGGAGCTGGGGATCGTGGGTGCGACGACCATGGTCTTTCTCTATTTGTTTGTCTTTTGGCGAGGTTGGCGGATCGCTATTCGGGCGCGGGACCCTCTCGGCATGCTGCTGGCGGCTGGAGCCATTTCGATGTTGACATTCCATGCCGTCGTCAATATCGGCATGAGCGTCAACATCATGCCGATCACCGGCCTGCCGTTGCCTTTCGTGAGCTATGGCGGAAGCAATCTGCTCACGAGCTTCATGGCCTTTGGCTTGTTGCAGAACGTCCATATGCGACGTGAGAAGATCATCTTCTAGATATACTTCTTAGGGAGGTGACGATACGATGACACCTGACGAAGATGTCAAAGGAAATGGCTTTGATATCCTCGGCCACGAGGAGCCGAAAGAACCTCGCCATGGCCAGAAAGAAGCAGGTTCCAAGGACGAGTCTCACAGCGAGGTCCACGGAGAAGGCTTCGACATTCTCGACCATGAAGAGCCACAGCCTTCGAAGGAGGCTCGCGACGATGCCGCCGGGCCGCGAGCAGAAGCGGATGTTTCAGGCGAAGAAGCCGAGCCCACTGTTCCACTGGACGTCTACTCAGTGCTCCGCTTGTCCATCGCCCAATTTGCCGGCGCCGCCTGGCAGATGATGGGGCTACAGCCAGATCCCTTTACGAAAGAGATACGCAAAGATGGCGTGCAGGCACGGGTCGCGATCGACGCGGCCGCAGCCCTGTTTGAACAGCTCAAGCCACAGCTAAAGGCCCAGGAAGTCCGAGACTATCAGAATCTCCTAAATGACCTTCGCCTCAACTTCGTCTCACATTTCGGAGAGGAGTCGCCCGAAGAATAGGAAACCACATTCGCAAAGAATTTTCTTTCTCGTCCCAAAGTATCCATCCCTCGCGCGTACTCTCCTCCTATCGGATTCAATTTGTGGGAGGCTGTGATGGGTCGATTCATCCTTATGTTGCTGGCACTTCTCGTCGGAATGATTCAGCCCGCCGCCGCGGAGACCAG
>Ga0180437_10007862_pt1 | contig 13748 bp, 12 predicted proteins | sample SS_ome_4_FD_132410 | JGI IMG/M metagenome (GOLD analysis project Ga0180437, IMG submission 132410) | Hypersaline lake sediment archaeal communities from the Salton Sea, California, USA - SS_3_D_1 metaG | ecosystem: Environmental > Aquatic > Non-marine Saline and Alkaline > Hypersaline >...
GCGTTATCGAGCGCCAAAGGCCCGTCTATGATGCCGCCTTGAATCTGTCTCCGATCGGCCATCTTGGCCAGATTCGCTGCATCCATCGTCGTAGGAATCTTGGGGTTGACCATCTCGCTGGCAGCTAGCACGGCTACCTTCGGTTCTGACACGCCCAGCCGCTGCGCCACCATGATCGCGTTCTGGACAATCTCGACCTTTTGCTCAAGCGTTGGTGCGACAACCACGCCAGAATCGGTGACGAACAGCAAGCGGTCAAAGCCGGGTATTTCAAAGGCCGCCACGTGAGTGAACAAGCGACCGACACGGAGGCCGAACTCACGATCCAGAGCAGCGCGCAGAAACTCTCCTGTTTCAACTCTGCCCTTCATGGCCAGGTCTGCATGGCCCATGCGCAGCAGCTCCATGACTTTCCTGACAGCTAGCCTCGGCTCTGGTTCGTGGACCACCATCATCCTTGTGGTGTCAATCCCTTGTTCGCTGGCCAGCGTGCGCATCAGATCGCGATCGCCCACCAGGGTGCAATTGGCAATCCCCTGCTGTTCGGCGTCCTGTGCGGCGAGCAAGATTTCCGGCTCGTGGGGCACAGCCACAGCGATCATTTTGGGACCGGCTGCTTTGGCTGCGGTCATGAGCTGTTCAAACGTGGTGATTGGCATGGGCTTTCCTCCCCGACGACTGCATATTGATTGGACTCCAGGACGCTCAACTTCCAGGCCTGCTGCCCACCTGACAGGGCATAGCCCGTTTCAGCGGCGGTGGGAGGGAATCACGCTGAAGCCTGGCTATCTCTCGGCTCAGCGCTTCTTCTTGCGCTTGCGCCGTGAGGGCGTGGTGGAGCTGGCAGCACCGCCGTCGGCGTCTGCTGCACCTTGTGTGTCCGCGCGGTCCTTGCGCATGCAGCACTGCTTGTACTTCTTGCCACTTCCGCACGGACAGGGATCATTGCGGCCCACCTTCTCTGCGCTGCGTGTCGGCGTGCTTCCACTCGGCTCGCCAGGCGCACCCGGACGGTACGCCCGCGTCGGCCGCGCTGCGGGCTGCCGTACCAGACTTGTGAAAGAGATGCGATGTGCCACATCGCTGGCAATGGCCGCCTTGAGTTCATCGAACATCTCGAAGGCTTCGCGCTTGTATTCGATCAATGGATCGCGCTTGGCAAAAGCGCGCAGTCCAATCCCCTCGCGCAGCTCATCGAGTGCGGTGAGGTGGCGGACCCAGTGCGAGTCTACGACGTGCAGCATCAACAGTCGCTCTAGCTGCCTCATCGTGTCCGAACCCATCTGCTCTTCCCTGGCGGCGTAGACCTGGTCTGACAGATCCACCAATTGCTGCTCGATCTGCTCAGCGCTTGCATCGGCCCATGCGGGGTTGGGACTGAGCTTGATCGGCAAAATGGATTGCACCGCTTGTAGCAGACCGGATAGGTCGCGTTCCTCTGGCTCCAGCGTAACGTGACGGGCCACGGTGAAGCGCAGTTCATCCTGCATCATGCCCAGCACGGTATCCCTAAGGTTGTCAGCGGTGAGGATCAGGCGTCTCTGGTCGTAGATCAATCTACGCTGTTCGTTGACGACATCGTCGTACTCAAGCAGGTGCTTTCGTAGGTCAAAGTTATAGCCCTCCACTTTGACCTGGGAGTTCTCAATCGAGCGCGTGACCAAGTCGTGCTCGATGGGAATATCTTCATCCACGCCCAGACGGTCCATGAAACCGGCCACCGTTGCACCGCCAAAGCGTCGCATCAGATCGTCTTCGAGCGATACGTAGAAGCGTGAGGAGCCTGGATCGCCCTGACGACCAGACCGACCGCGCAGCTGGTTGTCGATACGGCGCGCCTCGTGGCGTTCGGTACCGATGACGTGCAGCCCACCGAGGTCCAGCACGTTCTGCTTGTCTGAATCGCAGGCAGCCTGCGCCTCGTCGAGTGCCTCAGACCACACAGTGTCATCCACCTGGGTCAGATCAATGCCCTGTTTGCGCATTTGGTCGCGAGCCAGGCCCTCCGGGTTGCCTCCCAGAAGAATGTCCACACCACGACCGGCCATATTCGTGGCGAGGGTTACCGACCCGGAGCGCCCCGCTTGGGCGATGATCACGGCTTCCTTTTCGTGATGCTTCGCGTTCAGAACCTGGTGTGGGATACCCCTTCGCCGCAGCATCTGCGACAGCATCTCAGAGTTCTCGACCGAAGTCGTGCCCACAAGCACCGGCCGTCCCTCGTCGTGCAGTGCCATGATCTCCCCAACGACCGCTCGGAACTTGGCTTCCTCCGTCTTGTACACCTGGTCAGGGTGATCCGCACGGATCATGGGCTTGTGTGTCGGGATGACGGTCACGTCAAGGTCGTAGATGCGCTGGAACTCTTCCGCCTCGGTTGCCGCCGTACCGGTCATCCCCGCTAGCTTGTTGTACATGCGGAAGTAGTTCTGAAAGGAGATGGTCGCGAGGGTGAGGCTCTCGCGCTGGACTCGAACGCCCTCTTTGGCCTCGATCGCCTGGTGCAGGCCCTCGGAGTAGCGTCGCCCGAACATCAAGCGCCCCGTGAATTCGTCGACGATGATGACCTGGCCATCTTTCACGATGTAGTCGCGGTCCAGCCGGAATAACACTTCGGCTTTTAGCGCGTTCTCCAGGTAGGGTGTCAGCTCATAGTTCTCGGGTGAGTAGAGATTATCGATGCCCAGCAGCCGCTCAACTTTGGCGATGCCATCTTCCGTGAGCGTCACCACCCGCGTTCTCTCTTCGACAGTGTAGTCTGACTCTGGCCGAAGCTGCCGGACCAGGCTGGCGAAACGTACGTACTGGTCTGTGGATTCCTCAGCCGGGCCGGAGATGATCAGCGGAGTCCGCGCCTCGTCGATGAGGATGTTATCCACCTCGTCCACGATGGCATAGTGGAGATCGCGCTGCACGCACTGCGACAGGTCCCAGACCATGTTGTCACGCAGATAGTCAAATCCGAATTCGTTGTTGGTCCCGTAGGTAACGTCAGCGCGGTATGCCTCACGCCTGGGCACCGGTCGCAGGTTCTGATAGCGGTCGTCTGTGGCAGGGTAGTGTGGATCAAAGATGAATGAGCCCAGCTGCGGGTTCTCAGCGGCTGACTGGATCACACCGACCGACAAGCCGAGCAAATGGTAGATGGGACCCATCCACTGCACGCCGAACTTGGAGAGGTAGTCGTTGGGGGTTACCAAATGCGCGCCACGGCCAAGCAGGGCATTGAGGCTTAGCGGCAGCGTAGCGACGAGTGTCTTGCCCTCGCCCGTCTTCATCTCGGCGATTTTGCCTTGGTGCAGCACAATGCCGCCCACAAGCTGCACGTCGAAATGCCTCTGGCCGAGCGTGCGCTTGGCCGACTCGCGCACCAAAGCAAAGACCCGCGTCAGGTATCGTTCCAGTGTGCTCTCATCGGCATCCCTCAGGCGCTCGGTCAGCGTTCGCAGTCTGACGCCGAGGTCAAGTTGACGATCTGCGTCCGCTTCTGCTGCCAGTTGCTCCTGGACCTGGGCCACCTCGCCCCGCTTTTCGGCGAGGGCTCCCGCGATCTCCTGCCGAAAGGAAGAGAGCTGGAACGCCAGTCCTTCGTCCGCGAGCTGCTCGTATTCCGATTCTAGTGCGTTTATCTCATCAACAATGGGCTGAAGCCGGCTCAACTCTTTGGCGTTGGCATCGCCCACAATCTTGCTGAGAAGGCCTTTTAGCATTAAAGCCCTAACCCTCTGGCCATCGTTTGCTGCATTCGATTATAGCACAGACCAGAGTGAACCTCAAAGGTACCAGGGCGCCGGCTGCCGTGACAGGTCTGCAGGTGGTTTCGCAGCAGATGCATCGACCGTGCCCGATACGGCCCCAGAGAGCCTCCCTTTGGCACTGACGCATGGGGGGAGTTAGTTACCAGCGCCATCTAGTGGACGTCCATCTGGATCGCTTGTTGCCGGGATTCCGCAGGCCCGCCGGTAGGTGTCCAGTGTCGCGCCCACCGACTTGCCGCGGTGGATGCTGTCGATCACATCGCCCAGCAGAGGTGCGACTGAGAGAACGGTTAGGTTGTCGAGCTGCTTCTCGGCGGGCAGCTGGATCGTGTTGGTCACTACCAGATCGCGGATGCTGCTTCTGCGGATGAGATCGACCGCTGGGGGTGACAGGACGGCGTGCGTGGCATAGCACCAAATCCCCTGTACACCACGCTCCTTGAGTTCATTCACCGCTTCCATCAGGGTGCCTGCCGTGTCAATCTCATCATCGAAAATGATCGCGTTCTTGCCCTGCACCTCGCCGATCACGTTCAGCGCCTTTGCCGTGCAACGATTGTCGACTCGGCGCTTCTCAATGATGGCCAGCGGAGCGTTCAGCACCTCGGCCAAGTTGCGTGCCCGTTTGGCTGCGCCGACATCCGGAGAGACAACCACTACATTTTCCAGCCCCATGTCCAGCATGTGCCTGGACAGGATGGAAAAGGCGCTGATCTCATCGACAAAGATGCTGAAGAAACCTTGGATCTGCCCGGCATGCAGATCCATGAGCAGCACGCGGTCTGCCCCGGCGATACCGATCATGTCCGCGATCAGCCGAGCAGTGATCGGTACGCGGGGCTGGTCCTTCTTGTCCGTTCTGCCATACGAGAAGTAAGGTATGACAGCCGTGATGCGGCCCGCCGACGCGCGCTTGACGGCGTCGATCATGATCAGCAGTTCCATGATGTTGCGATTAACGGGCGATGACGTGGGCTGGATGATGAAGACGTCCTGAGAGCGCACGCTGCGCCCCAGCTTGATGAATATGTTCTCGTTAGGAAAGTCCTTGATCTCTCGCCGGACGAGCGGCGCGTCCAGATGCTGGCTGATCTGCCCAGCCAGATCCGGGTTGGCGGAGCCGCTGATAAGCGCCAATTCACCATAGATTGTGTGTGTCAAGTCTCACCTCTCGCCACTTTCCAGGAACTCGCTGCGCAGAATGCCCATTAGCAACTCGTCGCGGTAGTGACCATTGCTGAACTCGGCTTGGCGCAGACGCCCTTCGTGTTGAAACCCACACTTCTCGTAGCAGCGTAGGGCCCGAACATTGTCGTCGAAAACGTGCAGGAACACGCGGTGCAGGTTCATCTCCCGAAAGGCGAAACCCAGTAGCGTACAGACGGCCTCCGTGCCGTAGCCCTTGTCCCACTGGTCCTTCTCACCGATTACAATGCCCAGCTCCGCACAGCGGTCCTTCCAGTTGATGCTCTCCAAGGCAACGTTGCCAATCAGCTTGCCGTCCAGTGTCTCAATACCGAAGATATGCCGGTCAGTGTCCTTCAGATAGTTCTCGAACCATTGCTCTTCCTGTGCCTGGGAGATTGGCAGGTAGAGAAGCAGGTTTTCGACCACCTCTGGATCGTTAAGCCAGCGTACAAAGGTAGGGATGTCGCTTCGCTCAATAGCCCTCAGCCGGATTCGCCTGCCCAGGATCGCCATAGCGGGGTCCTCTCTTCCATGTGGTCTACATGACAGGTGTCGTTCAACAGGGCAAGCCGTGGCCGGATGCCACCCGGAATCACCATGCTCAACGAAGCGTTGGCAAATACCCAAGGCTGGCGCTTGCGGAAATCAAGTTCCAGCACGTCTGCGAGATATGCGCTCAGGGTTCCACCGTGCGCCACCACGGCCACCGTTTGGTCCCCGTCATGTGCCTTGACAATCTCGTCCATCGCCGCCACGACGCGTCGCTGGAAGGCGTCAGCACCCTCTTCTCCAGGTATCGGCACGCGCCATGAGTCTTCCGCCCAGCGCCTCGCAATCTCCGGGTACTTGGCCTGAACCTCTTCCCAGCGCATCCCAGTCACCACTCCCGGATCGTATTCCTTCAGCCGATCCTCGATCTGCACATCCAAGCCGAGCACATCGGCGACTATCTCCGCGGTCTGGAGGGCACGCAGGAGAGGGCTAGAGTATAGCCCGTCTACGCAGTGCTGTGCCCGCAACCGGTAGGCCAATGCCTGTGCCTGCTCCCGCCCAAGCTCGGTCAGAGGTTCGTCGTTAAGGCCCTGGATGCGATCTGCCGCATTGCCCGCGGACTGGCCGTGGCGGATCAACAGTAGTCTCATCGTTATGCTGTGGATTCCTTCCTGTTTTGCGAGATCCCCGCCTGCGCCATGAGCACCTGTGCGGCGGCGTAGGGATCTTGCTCGCGGGCCAAGATACGCGCCACAGTGCGCTCAAGCTCCGCTGCGGGGAGACGGTTTAGAAGCTCGCGGAGCAGAGCCTGGCTAAGTATCCCTCGCAACTCACCCTCTACCCGCTCGCGCTCTTTCAATCTACTGTATTCCGACCGCTGCTGGTGTGCACGATGTGCTTGAACAGCCTCGATCAGCTCAGGTACGCCTGTGCCACGGAGGGCACAGGTCTTTAGCACTGGCGGTCGCCAGTGGTGCTCGATCGAATCCGCGTCACCCGTAGACGGCTGCGCCGTCGCATCACGTCCATGATGCGGCCCTGTTGGCACAGAGTTGAGATCCAGCATGGCTTCGAGCGCAGCGGCAGCATTGTCCGCCCCGGGCAAATCGGCCTTGTTCACCACAATGATGTCCGCCACCTCCAGAATCCCGGCCTTGATGGCCTGGATCTCATCGCCAGAAGCCGGCACCTGCAGCACCACGGTGGTGTGGGCAAACCGCGCGATCTCCACCTCGCTTTGCCCCGCACCCACCGTCTCGATCAGGATGACAGGGTAGCCCGCTGCGTCGAGCACGCGCGTCGCGTCCGCTGTGGCGCGCGCCAGCCCTCCCAGGCTGCCGCGCGTGGCCATGCTGCGGATGAAGATATGCTGGTCAGTCGCCACGTCGCGCATACGAATGCGATCACCCAGAATAGCGCCGCCGGAGAAAGGGCTGGTGGGGTCGACAGCGATGATCCCTACCTCCAGATCCTGTCGCCGGTAGGCCTTGGCCATTTCGTTCACCAGCGTGCTCTTGCCGCTGCCGGGAGCTCCCGTCACGCCGATCAGGTGTGCCTGCCCGGTCCGCGGGTAGACCTGGGCAAGCACCTCGCGTGCTGCCGGCCCACCCTGTTCCACCACCGTGATCAACTGCGCGATTGCGCGGCGGTTTCCGCCCAGCGCTTGCGTCACAATCTGGGCCAGAGCTGACGAATCGTAGCGCTCACCTCGAAGGGCACTCAATCGTCGCCGACCTCTGTGCGGATATGCGCCACGATCTGCTCCAGTGGGGTACCAGGACCGTAGATTCCCCTGACGCCCATCTTGTGCAAACGCGGGATATCGTCGTCGGGGATGATGCCCCCGATGAAGAGCGACACATCTTGCAGCCCGCACTCTTTGAGTTCGGCGAGCACCCTGGGCACGATGGACATGTGCGCTCCGGACAGCATACTCAGCCCCACGATGTCGACGTCCTCCTGCAGCGCCGCCTGAGCAATCATCTCCGGTGTCTGGTGCAGACCAGTGTAGATGACTTCCATTCCTGCATCGCGCAAACCTCGCGCCACCACCTTGGCCCCACGGTCGTGGCCGTCCAGTCCCGGCTTGGCAATCAGGACTCGTACTTTCCTATCTACCATCAATCCTCCAGCCATAGGCCGACAAGGGCCGGCAACTGCGTTCCCAAAAGGCTTCAGATAATGACCGGCTCCCGGTACTCGCCGAACACTTCGCGCAGCACGTCGCAGATCTCACCCAGTGTGCCGTAGGCGCGGACAGCATCAAGGATAGGAGGCATAAGGTTGGCGTTGCCTCGCGCAGCCTGCCGCAGTGCCTCCAGCCGCTGCCCGAGCAGCGCATTGTCCCGCTCCTCGCGCAGTCGTGCTAGCCGCGACCGCTGGCGTCGTTCTCCTTCAGGATCCATCTCCAGCAAGGGGACGGAGAGTGGTTCTTCAGACTCATAGGCGTTGACGCCAACCACGATACGCTGGCTTCTGTCAATCTCGCGCTGGTAGCGATATGCACTGGCCGCAATCTCGCGCTGGAAGAAACCCTGCTCGATGGCAGGGATCACACCGCCCAGAGCCTCGATCTTGTCAAAGTACTCATAGGCCTGCGCTTCGAGACGGTTGGTCATAGCCTCGACCGCATAGCTTCCAGCCAGTGGATCTACCGTGTTCGCGATGCCACTCTCGTGGGCGATGATCTGCTGTGTGCGCAGCGCAACACGAACCGCCATTTCTGATGGCAAGGCCAGTGCTTCATCCATGGAGTTGGTGTGGAGGCTCTGCGTACCGCCGAGGACTGCGGCCAGGGCCTGGATGGTGGTGCGCACGATGTTGTTCTCAGGCTGCTGCGCGGTTAGCGAACAGCCGGCAGTCTGAGTATGAAAGCGCATCAACCAGGAGCGCGGGTTCTGGGCCTTGAAGCGTTCCTTCATCACACGTGCCCAGATGCGCCGGGCGGCCCTGTACTTGCTAATCTCCTCCAAAAAGTCGTTGTGTGCGTTGAAGAAGAACGACAGGCGCGGCGCGAAGCTGTCGATGTCAAGCCCGCGCTCGAGGGCCGCCTGCACGTAGGCCATGCCGTCGGCCAGCGTGAAGGCCAGCTCCTGCGCCGCGGTCGCGCCGGCTTCCCTGATGTGATAGCCGCTGATCGAGATTGTGTTCCAGCGCGGCACATGTTGGCTGCCGAACTCGAACGTGTCAACGATCAAGCGCATGGAGGGCGCGGGTGGCAGCAGCCAGGACTTTTGTGCGATGTACTCTTTGAGGACGTCATTCTGGATGGTGCCGCCCAGCTCGCTCATGGAAAAGCCGCGCTTCTCTGCCGCGACCAGGTACATGGCCCAGATCACCGCAGCGGGACCGTTGATGGTCATCGATGTCGTGATCTCGTCGACCGGTATCCCGTCGAATAGAATCTCCATGTCGGCCAGTGAAGAGACCGCCACGCCGCACTTTCCAAACTCACCTTCGGCGAGTGGGTGATCGGTGTCGTAGCCATAGAGAGTGGGGAAATCAAAGGCCACAGACAGACCTGTCTCCCCGTGTTCAAGCAGGTACTTGTAGCGCCTGTTGGTTTCTTCGGCGCTGCCAAACCCGGCGAACATTCGCATCGTCCACAGTCTGCCGCGATGCATGGTTGCATGCACACCGCGCGTAAAAGGATACTGTCCGGGGAAACCGAGATCCCGCTCATAGTCCAAATCGCCCACGTCCAGAGGTGTGTAGACGCGCTCGACGCCTTCGCCGGAGACTGTGACAAAGGCGTCTTGCCGTTCCGGCCATTGCTCCAGGGTGGGCTGCAGTGTGGTCTGCTCCCACTGTTGCTTTGCTCGGCGAACAGAGTCGAGGTCTTCTTTGCCCTTCATTAATTTCCTCCACCACTGTTGGGGACGGTGCTGCGAGTTGGGTAGCCTTCAAGCACTGCCGTTGACACGAAACAGCCTCGTCTCGTTGCCAAGACGAGGCCGCCCAGGTTGCGGATCGACCCTTTCGTCGATGACTCAGTACTCGATGCCCTGTCTGCTGGCCACGCCGTGCTCATAGGGATGTTTGATTGCACGCATCTCGGTCACGAGGTGGGCACGCTCGATGATCTTTGGGTGAGCGTCGCGTCCGGTCAATACGAGCTCAACGTGCGGCGGCTTGGCGTCCAGCAGGGCCACAACCTGATCCAACGAGATCACCCCGCAGTGCAAAGCGACATTGACCTCATCCAGAATGATCACATCATAACGTTGCAGCGAAAGGATGTCAAGACAATGCTGCATTGCCTCCTGGGCGAGGCGTATGTCTTCGGGGTCCGGATTGTCGCAGTTGACAAACTGCGGACGTCCAAAGGCGACCAGGGTGATGTTTGGCTGGTGCTGCAGTGCCCTTTGCTCACCGACGCCGGGACGACCTTTCATGAACTGAACAATGTACACCTGTAGCCCCTGACCTGCGGCTCTCAACGCCAGACCGAGCGCCGCAGTGGTCTTGCCCTTGCCGTCGCCTGTGTAAACCTGGATCAGCCCTTGCCCAAGTCCCATGCTTCGCCTCCGAGCGTGCTACAGCGGGATGTTGCCGTGCTTCTTCGGGGGGGTGCTCTGCCGCTTTTCTCGCAGCATCTCGAGCGCCGCGATCAGTCGGGGCCGCGTCTCGCGAGGCTCAATCACCTCATCGACGTATCCGCGCCCTGCCGCCACGTAGGGGTTGGCAAACGTGTCGCGGTACTCTGCCACCAGTTCGGCCCGCTTTGCCTCAAGATCGTCAGCGGCGGCGGTTTCCTTGCGGAAAATGATGTTGACCGCCCCCTCCGGACCCATAACCGCAATCTCGGCGCTCGGCCATGCGTAGTTGATGTCTCCACGCACGTGCTTGGAGCCCATCACGACGTAGGCACCACCGTATCCCTTGCGCGTAATCAATGTAATCTTAGGCACTGTGGCCTCGCAGTAGGCATAGAGCAGCTTGGCCCCATGGCGGATGATGCCGCCGTGCTCCTGAGCGACTCCGGGCAGAAAACCAGGCACATCAACCAGGGTGATGATGGGGATGTTGAAGCTGTCACAGAAGCGCACAAAACGCCCGGCCTTGGTCGAGGAATCAATGTCCAGGACCCCAGCCAGGTGCATCGGATTCTGTCCTACCAGACCCACCGAGCGCCCGTTGAGCCGCGCGAAACCCACTGTGATGTTGCGCGCCCAGTGCTGCTGAACTTCGAAGTAGTCGCCGTCATCCACGACGCGGTGGATGATGTCACGCATGTCATAGGGTTTGTTAGGGCTGTCCGGAACCAGGCTGTCCAGCTCTTCGTCCATGCGCTGGGGATCGTCACTGGTTTGGACTGCTGGAGGGTCCTCCATGTTGTTCTGCGGCAGGAAGCCGAGCAGGCGCCGGACCATCTTCAGACAGTCCTGCTCATCCTCAGCCGCAAAGTGTGCCACACCGCTGGTGGCGTTGTGGGTCATGGCTCCGCCCAGATGCTCGAAATCGACCTCTTCGTGGGTGACGGCCTTGATCACTCCTGGTCCGGTGATGAACATGTGGCTGGTGCCTTTGACCATAAGTGTAAAGTCGGTCATGGCTGGCGAGTACACCGCGCCGCCCGCGCAGGTGCCCATAATGGCTGAGATCTGAGGGATCACGCCAGAAGCCAGCACGTTGCGCACGAATATGTCTGCGTAGCCGGCCAGGGAGTCTACGCCCTCCTGAATGCGCGCCCCGGCAGAATCATTCAGGCCAATCACTGGCGCGCCGGCCTCCATCGCCAGGTCCATGACCTTGCAGACCTTCTCCGCATGAGCCTCCCCCAGAGAGCCGCCGAACACGGTAAAGTCCTGCGAGAACACGAACACCAGGCGGCCGTCAATGGTGCCGTAGCCGGTCACGACCGCGTCACTGGGCGGCCGCCTCTCCTCAATGCCAAAACCCACAGCACGGTGCGTGACCAGCATGCCGAGCTCTCGAAAGCTCCCAGAGTCCAGGAGCAAGTCGATTCGCTCACGGGCGGTCAGCTTGCCCGCCTCATGCTGCCTTTCTATACGTTCCGCACCTCCAGCTAGCCGGGCCTGTTCCTTTAGCTGTCGAAGTCTCGCCTTCTTGGGGTCTGTGGACATTGCTTTCCCTACTCCTTGTCTTCTTCGTCGCCGTTGTTCGTTCCTGCGCTGCCACGTTCGATGTCGCGGAAGGTCAGCCGGTCAGCGGTCAAACGGCGATGCATCCAAACTCCCAGGCCCATCAACGTCCTGCCGGCGCGATCGGTGCCCTGCGCGTGTCCCATCTGGCGATAGAGCGCCATGTCACGTAACAGCAGATGGGCAGCGATGCGCGGCTGATCCTTGTGGATGTGGAGGCAGCCGAGTTCGTAGAGGATTGCAGCTTGATCAACAATCCTCTCAGACTCTTCAGCGTCGCGCAGGCAGGCCCTGTACCAGGCGGCCGCTTCGTCCCACTCCCCCTGGGCCTGGTACAGCGCGCCAATGTCGAGCTTGGCCACCAGGGTTCCCTCAGCATTTCCCAGCTTGCGGAAGAGATCGAAGCTCTGCTCGTAGCTTCGCAGCGCTCGCTGAGGCTGCGCCAACGCCTTGTTCAAGTCCCCCGCAGCATCGAGCGCATGTGCTTGCGTGGGTTCGTCTCCAATGAGGCGCGCAATCTCCAACACCTTGTCGATGGCATCGAGCGCCTCCGCGCGGCGGCCGGTGCTTCTGTACAAGCGTACGAGCAGGCCGGCAGCACTGAGCTGTATGGCGGGAAGCGGCACAGCCCTTGAAAGAGCAATGCTGCGCTGCAAACAGGGCTCGGCCTCTGCCCAGCGCGACAGCCGTGACAGTAACAACCCTTGCCGGAAGGAAGCCAGCGCTGCATACCTCGTGGCAGGGCCAGCCAATGAGTCGCGCTGGCACTGCTCGTAGGCCACAATCGCCTTCTCCAAACGCCCCAGCGACTCCAGGGCATACGCCCTGTAGAAGCGGATGGCATGCGCGCTCTTGGTGTTTGCACCTTCGTCCCGCGCCAGGCTCTGCGCCAGACGGGTCAGCGCATCTCGCGCAGGCTCAACAGGCCCCTCGTGCTGGATCTCTGGTAGCTGCTCGCCCTCGCTTCGCTTCCCGCCCAATGGCGAAGGCAAGAGCCACCTTCGTTGTATAGCGATCAGAAGCAAGAGCGCTATGATGAGGCCGACCATGTCCATTGTGGTCCCTGCCTAGCTGGCGTTGATCTCCCTGCGGTCCACGCCTTCGTGACTCCATAACACCAGCTCGATCCCGGCCTGCTGCAGAAAGGTGCGTGCCAGTTTGTCGGGGTAGTGGTCGAAACAGACCACCCTCCCGATGCCGGCATTGATGATCATCTTGGCGCAAGTGATGCATGGTTGGTGGGTCACATACATCTGAGCATCACGTACCGAGACGCCGTGCAGGGCACCCTGGATGATCGCGTTCTGCTCGGCATGCAAGCCACGACAGATCTCTTGGCGCTCCCCGGAGGGGATATCGAGTTGCCGGCGAAGGCATCCCGTCTCGCTGCAATGTGGGAATCCGGCGGGTGCGCCGTTGTATCCGGTGCACAGGATGCGCTTGTCCTTTACGATCACCGCTCCAACGTGACGCCGCAGGCAAGTTGATCGCGTGGCGACCTGACGCGTCACTTCCATGAAGTACTCATCCCACGAGGGACGCGGGCTCATTCACGTGCCTCCCTCAGCACGGACTCTGTGAATGCCCCAGCTGTAACCGGCATAGCCTCCTGGTACAACTGTAACACGGCCTGTGCATACTGGCGATGCTCCCACTGAGCTGACTTGTGGCTCCGTTTGGCGAGCCAGTTCATCAAGGACCAAGCGTTGACCGTCCAGATGAACTCGGTGTATACACCAGTGCCCAGCACGGCACGTGCCCGCTCCTTCCTCCAACCCTGGCTGACCAGCCTCTCGTAGAGGTCGAAGGAGTTCTCCATATGGCGCACGTAGCCGTCTACGGCCGGCCCGTCTGAAGGCACATAGTATTCTCTAGCCGCAGCGCAGTATCGCAAGCTCTTTTCATTGAAGGACCCAATGCGGTGGCGCATCCACTGCCGGGCCACGAAGATTGGGCATTTGACGCCCCAACGGAATACGGCGTGTTCAAACACGGTGTTGTGCTTGGGCTCGCTGCTCATCAGCCGGCGGATAAGCCGTGCGTCGTCCTCGGCGCTTCGGGCCTGCGATTGATAGCAGATGCGTGCAGCGCGGATGACGGCTGCATCGCCACCCATGCAGTCCTCCAACTGTACCCAGCCCCTATCAAGCACCTGAATCTGCTTCATCGTTCGCCTGCTAGGACAGAATGCTCCTGGCGATGACCA
>Ga0180437_10007865_pt1 | contig 13745 bp, 12 predicted proteins | sample SS_ome_4_FD_132410 | JGI IMG/M metagenome (GOLD analysis project Ga0180437, IMG submission 132410) | Hypersaline lake sediment archaeal communities from the Salton Sea, California, USA - SS_3_D_1 metaG | ecosystem: Environmental > Aquatic > Non-marine Saline and Alkaline > Hypersaline >...
TCACGATACCCGAATAAGGCGCTCGCACCAGCGTGTATTCGAGCTGTTCCTGCGCAGACTCAAGGCCGGCACGAGCTGCTTCCAGTTTCGCCTGCGCCGCATTTCTGGCCGCTTCCGCCGTATCCATTGCTTTCTCCGAGACAGCCTTTTTTGCGTAGACGCCCCTGATGCGCTCGAATTCGTCTTCCGCTTCCTTGAGCCGCGCTGTCGCCTCCTTGAGTTCCGCCTTCGCCTGTTTCAGCCTGGCCGCCGGCTGCTTGTCATTCAGCCTGACGACAACCTCGCCTTTTTCAACATAGTCATCCACGTCAAAAAGTATTGCCTGTACCTGGCCGCTGATCTGCGCCGAAACGGTTGTCTTGCGTTCAGCCTCAACCACGCCGTCGAGCCGGTAAACACGCGGTGATTCGACAGGCATTACCGGTACTGTTTCCAGGCCGGCTGCCCCCGCTCCGGGCAGCATTGGCGTGGCCAGCAGCATGGTAAGCAAAAGCGTTAAATTGCACTTTGAAAACGTATGCATGATTTTCGACTTGTTATGCAGTTGCTAAATTGAGAGGATGGTCGTGCGGTAATACAGAAGTTCGGCGATCGAGTCCTTGATATCGTCCATTGCCAGGTGGCTGGATTCCTTGGTGAAACCTTCACACACTTCCGGCGCCCAGCGGCGCGCGAGCTCCTTCAAGGTGCTCACGTCGAGATTGCGGTAGTGGAAAAACTCTTCGAGTTCGGGCATCCAGCGCGCCAGGAACCGCCGGTCCTGGCAGATACTGTTGCCGCACATCGGCGACTTGCCGCGCGGCACGTATTTCTCCAGAAAGGCGATCGTCACGGCCTCCGCAGTCGCCTCGCTGATCGAGCTGTTCTTGACCCGGTCGGTCAGTCCCGATTTGCCGTGCTGGGTCGTGCACCATTCATCCATACCCTCGAGCATTTCATCGCTTTGCTTGACTGCCAGCGTGGGGCCCTCTTCGAGGATATTGAGGTTTTTGTCGGTCACAACCGTGGCGATCTCGATGATGCGGTCCTCCAGCGGATCCAGGCCCGTCATCTCAAGGTCGATCCATATCAGATTCTCTGGGTTCTGTTGTGCCATATTTCCTCAATCCCGAAGGGTTTAATGATGTGATTCTGGCGGCTGGTGTTACAGGTCCATAAATTAGATAATACAGATTATAGATTTGATTCACAAAGGTAGTCATGCACAGCTTTACAATTCTTTTTCTCGCGATGCTGACCCTGTCACTGGCAATCAAGCTGTGGCTGGCGCATCGGCAGATTTCCCATATCACGAGCCATCGTTCCTCGGTGCCGGAAGCCTTCGAAGGCAAGATCAGCCTGGGGGACCACCAGAAAGCGGCCGACTACACGGTAACGAAAACGCGTTTCGGACGCTGGCCAACGTTTTACGATGCGGGCCTGCTGCTTGTCTGGACCCTGGGCGGTGGACTGGAATGGCTCGACCAGACTGCGACCGCCTTCGGACTGGACCCGATAATGACAGGCATCATGGTGATGGTCCTCTTCATGCTGATCTCATCGCTGCTGGAACTGCCCTTTTCTGTCTACAGCACATTCGTAATCGAAGAACGCTTCGGCTTCAACCGCACCACGGCAAAAACCTTCATCGCCGATCTGCTCAAGGGCGCCGCGATTTCGCTGATGCTTGGCGTGCCACTGCTATGGATCATTCTATGGCTGATGGAAAAGTCCGGTGAGCTCTGGTGGATATACGCCTGGCTGGTATGGACAGCATTCAGCCTTTTCATCATGTGGATATACCCGACATTGATAGCGCCCATCTTCAACAAGTTCGAGCCACTGGAAGAAGGCGCAACACTGGAGCGCATCAAGCAGTTGCTGCAGCGCTGCGGATTCAGCAGCAACGGAATCTTCGTGATCGACGGATCGAAGCGTTCGTCGCACGGCAACGCCTATTTTTCCGGGTTTGGCCGCAACAAGCGCATCGTGTTTTTCGATACCCTGCTGAAGATGTTGAGTGATGATGAACTCGAGGCTGTTCTCGCCCACGAGCTGGGCCACTTCAAGAAAAAACATATTGTCAAGGGCATGCTGATATCAATTGCGACTACGTTTGTTGCGCTTGCCGCCCTTGCCTGGCTGATGCAGAACCCGTGGTTCTACACCGCTCTTGGCGTCAGCACGCCTTCAACCTACATGGCCCTGCTGCTGTTTGCGCTGACACTGCCCGTATTCACGTTCGTACTGCATCCGCTGCTGAGTCTGTTCTCGAGGAAAAACGAGTTTGAAGCGGACGCGTTCGCTGCAGAACAGACCAGGGCCGACTACCTGGTCCAGGCACTTGTCGGCCTGTACAAAGAGAATGCCAGCACACTAACACCAGACCCCTTATACTCTGCATTCTATGACTCACACCCGCCCGCCCCGGTCCGGATAGCACATTTGAATGCACAATCTTAACGACGGAGGTCAAGCATGAAGAAATCAATCATACATCCCGTTCTGATTACAATAGCCGCAAGCTGCTGTTTTTCTGCTTCTGCGGCCACGGAAACCGACAAGCAAAAGCAGCTCGAGCACGGCGAAAAAATGCATACGGAACACTGCTACAAGTGCCATACCGACAACGTGTACACCCGGGAAAACCGCATGGTCAAATCGATCAATGCACTGAGCAAGCAGGTGGTGCGCTGCAAGGACAACCTCGGTATACCGTGGTTTGACGAGGATACGACGGCTGTCGTACATTTCCTTAACGAAAAGTACTACAAGTTCTAGTCAGTCGACGCAGCCAACTTCATGAGCCTGTTTGCCACCAGACATTGCGAAGCAAATGCATCTCTGCTCGATCAGTCGGAAATAGAAAGCCACCTGAAGGAGATTTCGCCCGACTGGCGGCTCGCCGACGACGGCAAGTCCATCAGCCGCGTGTTCAAATTCAAAAACTTCTACGACACGATGTCGTTCGTTAATGTTGTCGCCATGGTGGCTCACCGCCAGGACCACCATCCTGACCTGCACGTTACCTATAACACCTGCCGCGTTGTGTTCAGTACACACAGCGCGGGCGGACTTTCCCTGAACGATTTTATCTGCGCCGCCAGGGTTGACGGCATCCTGAAAATATAATCAACCCGGCATGGCGAAAAGGCGACTGACACAGCGGCAGCAACGACAGATATCCGCCAACAAGTCCGAGAAAGCCTCCGCAATCAGCGCGGGCGCCTGCAACGGGACAGTTATCACCCATCACGGCAAGGAACTGATCGTACGCAGCGACAGCAACGAGACCGTCAACTGCCAGCTGCGCCAGAACCTGGGCACCATTGTCTGCGGAGACCGCGTGGTCTTCGAATATGCTGATCCCGACAGCATCCCGAAAACGGGTATCGTCATCGCGCTGGCCGAACGCAGCAACCTGCTGCAGAAATCAGGCTTTGGCGGCAAGGCAAAAGCCGTTGCGGCAAACATTGACCAGGTCGTCGTCGTCTGCTCACTGGTGCCAAAACCCAACAGCTACCTGATCGACCGTTACCTGGTCGCCGCCGAGAACCTGCCTGCAAGGCCCGTCATCGTAATCAACAAGATCGATCTGCTGGACGAAGAAAACGAGCACGTGGTAAACGACATCAACGTGATTTACGAAACCATCGGCTATCGCGTACTGGAAACCAGCGCGATCGAAAACACCGGCATAGACGAACTCCAGTCGAGGCTGACAGACGCGACCAGCATCCTGGTCGGGCTCTCCGGTGTAGGCAAATCTTCACTGGTGAAGGACCTGCTGCCCGATATCGAGATACGCATCGGCGAGATTTCGCAGGCATCAAAAGAGGGGCGTCACACCACCACCGTATCGACCCTGTATTCACTGCCAACCGGCGGAAAGCTGATCGACTCGCCCGGTGTGCGGGACTTCTCGCCGGCTAACCTGGACAAAGAGCAGATATTAAACGGCTTTATCGAGCTCAAGCCCTACCGTGGAAAATGCAAGTTCACCAACTGCAGCCACAGCAACGAACCGGCTTGCGCAATAACGGAAGCCCTGGAAAAAGGCGAGGTCAGCGCGCAGCGGGTGAACAGCTTCAGGAAAATGCTGGAAGATGCAGAAGCATAATCTGGAGCAGATCGTTTTACCGCAGATGCAGGGTGGGCAGTGCCCACCCTGGGCCTGCGGTTAAAAATAGACCTCTTTGCACCTTTTCGGTGCAACCTGCTGCCGCCCGATTATACACAGCGCGCGAAAACCGAGGCTGAAGGTGGTTTTCCTGTGGCAACGCGAGTCTGTACGATGAACAACGCACTGTTGGATAATCCGGTGATCGCAGAAAAAAGCAGGTTAAAGGGCATCTGGCTAATGCGCGCCATGACGCACCATTTACTCCGCAACGACATGATAAACTTCCTTAATATCTCCAGGTATCAAAGAGTTAAAAGAGCATGATGGTTTTACCGACGCCATTTTCGAGCACAATTGCCCAATATCAAGGCAATTTTGCACATACATTTTCCAGGTAAGATGAGCACCGTTTTGACCACGGGAACTGTCCTTGCCGCCGGGTTGGACTATCGTCCTGCTTGCACACCGGCGCAGTTTGGTGAGAATGTATCCAGATTTGCCCATCGAAACGGATAGACATTCGGTATTATTAGAGAAAACCCGGGGTTGATCGACTTATGATACGAAAGATATTAATCGCAAACAGGGGTGAAATAGCTGTTCGCATCATCCGCGCGTGCTCGGAGATGGGCATACGCTCGGTCGCCCTCTACTCGGAGGCCGACCGGTTTTCCCTGCACGTAAAAAAAGCTGACGAATCATTTAGCATTGGCAGCGACCCCCTGGCCGGCTACCTGAACGTCCACCGAATCGTAAACCTTGCTGTCTCGACCGGATGCGATGCTATACACCCGGGCTATGGCTTTCTGTCTGAAAACCCCGAATTGGCCGCAGCCTGTGCGCGGCGCGGAATTACCTTTATCGGGCCAACCGCCGACGTTATCAGGCGCATGGGAGACAAGACCGAAGCGCGCGACGCCATGAAGGCCGCCGGGCTTCCTGTTACACCCGGATCGGACGGCAACCTGGATAATATCGAACAGGCACTGGAACTGGCCGAGACTTTCGGCTACCCGGTCATGCTCAAGGCAACCTCGGGCGGCGGAGGCAGGGGTATCCGGCGCTGCGATTCAGCAGAAGAACTGCAACGGAACTACGACCGGGTCATTTCGGAAGCGACCAAGGCCTTCGGGCGCGCTGATATCTTTCTGGAGAAATGTATCGTCAATCCGCGCCACATAGAGGTGCAGGTGCTGGCAGATAACCATGGAAACGCGATTCATTTATACGAACGTGACTGCTCGATCCAGCGCCGTAACCAGAAACTGATCGAGATCGCTCCATCACCACAACTGGATGAGGCCCAGCGGCAGTACCTGGGGGGTCTGGCGGTACTGGCCGCAAAGGCGGTCAATTACACCAATGCCGGTACCGTCGAGTTTCTTCTCGATGCGGATGGGCGCTTCTATTTCATGGAGATGAACACCCGAGTACAGGTCGAGCACACGATAACCGAGTCCATTACCGGCACAGATATTGTCGAGGAACAGATACGCATAGCTGCAGGTTTGCCCTTAAGGTACGAGCAGCACCAGATTTGCCATAACGGTTATGCCATTCAGTTTCGCGTCAATGCCGAGGACCCCAGAAACAACTTTCTGCCTAGCTTTGGACGCATCTCCCGCTATTATGCGCCGGGCGGACCGGGCGTAAGGACGGACACGGCCATCTATACCGGCTACACGATTCCGCCCCATTATGACTCGATGCTGGCGAAAGTGATCGTATGGGCGCAGAACTGGCAGGACGTAATCAATCGTGGCGAGCGAGCCTTGCGTGATATAGGGCTGCAGGGCATCAAGACCACGATTCCCTACTACCTGGAAATTCTCAAGCACCCGGAGTTTCGCTCAGCCCGCTTCAACACGGGTTTCGTCGAAGCCCACCCCGAGCTCACGCAATTCTCACAAAAACTCAGCCCTGAAGACCTTGCACTGGTACTTGCTGCGGCCACGGCGGCCCACACAGGCCTTTAACCAGGAGTTATCCAATGAGCAACAAGATACACATTACTGATGTCATCCTGCGCGATGCCCACCAGTCCCTGATCGCCACACGTATGCGCCTGGAAGATATGCTGCCGATCTGTGAAAAGCTGGATGCCATAGGATACTGGTCCCTGGAGTGCTGGGGCGGCGCCACCTTCGACTCCTGCCTGCGTTTCCTGAAAGAGGACCCCTGGGAACGGCTGCGCAAACTGCGCGAAGCACTGCCGAATACCCGCACTCAAATGTTGTTAAGGGGGCAGAACCTGCTGGGATACCGCCACTATTCGGATGATGTGGTTCATGCGTTTGTCAACAAGGCAGCTGAAAACGGGATGGACGTATTTCGTATTTTTGATGCCCTTAACGATTTACGAAACCTGCGTACTGCCATCGAAGCGACCCGGGCGGCGGGCAAGCACGCGCAGGGGACTATCTGTTACACCATAAGCCCGGCACATAACGTCAGCGGCTTCGTTGCGATGGGGCGTGAACTGCAGGCCATGGGATGCGACTCGATCTGCATCAAGGACATGGCTGGCCTGTTGACACCGTATGCCACGGGCGAGCTGGTGAAGGCGCTCACTGACGCGGTAGACCTGCCCCTGCACCTTCACTGCCATTCCACGGCGGGCCAGTCAGAGATGTGCCAGCTCAAGGCGATTGAAAATGGCTGCCGGCATATCGATACGGCCATATCATCGTTCGCGGGCGGCACATCGCATCCGCCTACTGAAAGCCTGGTGGCGGCGCTGAGAAATACCGAGTATGAAACCGGACTGGACCTCGAGGCCATCCAGGAAATCGGGCTTTACTTCTATCAGGTGCGCAAAAAGTACAACCAGTTTGAAAGTGATTACACAGGCGTGGATACGCGTGTCCAGATCAACCAGGTACCGGGGGGCATGATTTCAAACCTCGCGAATCAACTGCGCGAACAGAATGCGCTGGACCGCATGAACGATGTGCTGGCCGAAATCCCCGCGGTCAGGGAAGACATGGGTTATCCGCCACTGGTGACGCCAACATCACAGATCGTGGGCGCCCAGGCGGTACTGAACATACTTACCGGCCAGCGTTATCAAACCATCACCAACGAGGTCAAACGCTACTTGCAGGGCGGATATGGAAAGGCCCCTGGCACGCTCAATCCCACTCTGCAACAGCAGGCTGTTGGCAGCGAGGAATTGATCGAGTGCCGCCCTGCAGATCTATTACAGCCTGAAATGGACCGCCTGCGTCATGACATTGGCACATTGGCGAAATCGGAAGAAGACGTCCTGTCCTTCATAATGTTTCCCGAAGTGGCGCACAAATTCCTCGAGGAACGCGAAGCGGGCACTCTGCGACCGGAACCGATACAACCCATGAATCGAAGGGCAGAGGACAAAGGGGAAAGCAATACGGCGCCGACCGAGTTCAACATTAACCTGCACGGCGAAAGCTATAACGTAAAGGTTACAGGCGCCGGTCACAGAAGCGAGGCCAAACGCCATTTCTATTTCACTGTCGACGGCGTTCCGGAGGAAGTTCTGATAGAAACGCTGGACGAAGTCGTACTCGATGGCGGCGCCAAGGGCGCAGTCAAGGGATCGATTGCCGGCAAGCGCCCGAAACCCACTTCCGAAGGTCATGTATCCACCAGCATGCCCGGTAACATTGTTGACGTGATGGTAAACGTAGGCGACAAGGTCGAAGTCGGGCAGCCGGTACTTGTCACCGAGGCGATGAAAATGGAAACAGAGATCCAGTCTCCCGTAACCGGAACAGTGAAAGAAGTCTATGTCCAGAAAGGTGACTCTGTAAGCCCTGATGAAACGCTGATAGAGATCGAAAAAGACTAGCTCGCTTCCCAGGGCGTTCCAAAAAAAGAACGGTGATGGATTTATTTTTGATCGCCCGGTTCACTGAGTCGATCGAATCTATCGCCAGGGCGCAAAGCTCGCAAAGGCTGTTCTTTTTACTCAATATCAACAGACTAAAGCAATCACAGCGAGCCCTTCGCGCCCTGCGTGAGCAAAGATCGCGATGTTTTTCGCAGAGGCGCAGAGTGCGCAGGAGATGCTTATTGTCATCGGGCCCGCTGGGAGAGATCTTTCGATGCCAGTGAGATTTCCCGGTCGCTTTGCTTGCTCGAAATGACAGTGTTATTGGATTTTTCTGAATTGCCTGAAACACCTCCGACCAGATCAGTCCCGCAGGTGCCCGTCGCCATAGGCGATCCATTTATAGGAAGTCAGCTCGCCGGGACCGACAGGTCCACGGGCGTGCAGCTTGTCGGTACTGATACCCACGACAGCACCCATTCCATAGTCGCCGCCGCCGGAAAGACGGGTCGAGGCATTGACCAGAACCGAACTCGCATCGACACCGGCAACGAATTGCCTTGCGGTGGCGATGTCATCGGTAATGATGCCATCCGTGTGACCTGAACCCCAGGTATTGATGTGCTCGATGGCTTCGGTGACGCCGTCGACAATACGAACAGAAAGAATCCTGTCCAGGTACTCGGTGCTCCAGTCCTCTTCGGTGGCCGGCTCGATGCCAGGCAGTATCGCGCGGCTACGTTCACAGCCCCGAAGTGTCACGTTCTCCGCTTCGAATGCGCGCCCGAGTTCGGGAAGCAGCCGCTCAGCGGACTGAACATCGACCAGAAGCGTTTCCAGCGCGTTGCAGACCTCCACGCGCTGGCACTTGGAGTTGACGCTGACGGCCACGGCGCGTGCCACCGGCGCATCGGCAGCCAGGTACTGGTGACAGATTCCTTCATAGTGTTTGATCACCGGTATGCGGCTCTCCGAGGCCACGCGTTCGATCAGGCTTTTGCCTCCACGCGGAATCAGCACGTCGACATAACGGTCCATGCACAGCAGATGTTGTACGTTCTCCCTGTCGGCGGAGCGTATGATCTGGATCGCGTGATCCGGCAAGCCGTGCTTCGATGCAGCCTCGCTCATGGCATCGGCCAGGACGATATTGGTCCGAAGCGACTCCGATCCGCCGCGCAGGATGACCGCGTTGCCGCTTTTCAGGCAAACGGATGCCGCGTCCGTGGTCACGTTCGGACGTGATTCATAAATGATGCCGACGACACCGATAGGCACTGTCACCTTGCTGACACGGAAACCGTTCGGACGGGTGAAACCCTCGAGCGTCCGCCCGACCGGATCGGGTAATGCAGCGATCTCCCTGAGCCGCTTCTGCATGTAGCCGAACACCTTGTCGGTAATCTCGAGGCGCGCAATCATCGGTTGCGGCAGGCCCGCATTGCGCGCGTCGTCCAGGTCGGCAGCGTTGGCCCTGGCCAGCACGGGGCGAGCATTCTGCAAGGCGTCGACCATGGCAGCAAGCGCTGCCGCCCTGGCCTCGCCGCTGACCGCTGCGATTTCACGCGCGGCTTTCCTGGCCTGTTTCACCAGTTTCAGTATGTGCTCGGCCGGATTTGAATCTGACATAACGGCTCCCCGTGTGAATAATTTGCTCGAAAAGATAATGCAAGGTGATATCGAAATCTGCAGTTTACCAGCATTGCAGCCGGTCGATTTTTGATCACTGCGTCAACATTGCTGCCCCACCTGCACGTCATCCCGGCATGAAAGTACACATATAAAGGCGCGCAAGGAAACAGCGCAATTACATTCTGGCGAACTCAGGATACCGGTTGTAAAATAGCGCCACCGTCACCTTATCTGATCGGAAAAACCTGGCCTGCCCCCTGATCTGGATCAACCGGCCTGCTTCGGGGATCAAACTGGAATGACAGGCAGCGGAAAGCGTGTTGCGCTATCATTGCACCCCTGGCTCACCGATGACACGCGAATTCTTGCTTAATGACCGAGCCGCTTTTAAACCTGAACGGACAATCACATGCAGACATCCAGCATCCTTACCCGCCCCGAGCCGCGACTGCCGACTCCGCTTTCGTTGCCGTTGAAGGCATTTCCGTCTGTTCTGCACAGCAGAACGCTGGTGGCCACGCTTAACAGGCTTTTTGACGATCAGATCCGTGATGGCGAGCTGGACTTTCTGCTCCAGCGACAGATCCATATTTCGGTTGATGATGCCGGAATCGAATACCGCCTGTCGTTTGACGGTGACAGGCTGATCGCGGGCGACAACGCCCGCACGCCGGATCTTGCACTGAAAGGAACACTCTACAGCTACATGCTGCTGGCGAGTCGGCGCGAGGATACCGACACGCTTTTTTTCAGCCGCCGCCTGCACATGCGGGGGGACACCGAACTCGGCCTGTATGTCAAAAATTTCCTCGACGGCCTCGACCTGGATTCACACCGGATACCGGCCATGCTCGAATCCGTGCTGCGCAGAAGCCTGCCCTGGTACGAGCGCCTGTTCGGCTAGTCCTGCCTCACCGTCAGGCCGGCCGACACCGGCGTCATGGTCATTCCGGCCTGGCCGTGCCAGTAGCCGTCGCATTCGCCTGAAAGCATATACCCTTGCAGCTGGCTCTCCGCTGCAGCGACCGTTGTTTCTCCGTGCAGGGCCCGATGAAAAACATCCACTATCTGCTCTGTATTTCTTGACTGCGGGCTGATCCGCAGCACATCGATCCCAAGCTGGACAAGCTCATCGAGCTCGTTAACCAGGTTTTGTGTCCTGGCCGACTGTGTCTGGATGCCATTGAGCACCAGAAAGCTTTCATCTTCCTGTGTGCGCAACATCAGACCATCGGGATAATCCAGACAACGGAACTGGCAGTCGTCTTTCGGCAGGTTGTGCGCACGCGCTGTAAAGCATCTGGCGGAATAGGCCAGCGGAATCCTGCCGAAAACAAACACCTCGGTCTCAACACCCTCCGGCCTGTCGCGATGCAGCGATGCCAGCGTATCTTTTGAAAGCTCAAACGGCAGTGTCCAGCGCTTGAGTCCGCAGCTCGCCAGCACTGACAATGCACGCGAGTTGTAGATATTTACTGCGGGCCCCGTAACAAAAGACTGCCGGCCTGACATCAGCTGAACTGCCGCCATGTCATTGGCTTCGACCATGTAGCGGTTGTTGTCGCAGATCTTTCCAAGCGCGCTCAATTCCGAACTGGCCTCCAGCAGCGTCAGCGTCGACAGCACCACTTCCTTTCCGGCCTGATGCAATTCATCAGCCAGTTCAAGCCAGTCCCCGGTTTTCATGGTACGGCGCTTTGCGCACACGGTCTCGCCCAGGCAGACGATATCGACCGGCGTTTGCGCGATACGCTGATAAAAGCTGAAAATTTCGTCACGCGGCCAGTAATACAGCAACGGACCCAGCGAGAGCCTTGGTACCGGCTTCACCTGTTCTTCCCCTTTCATTGCCACGGCCTGTGATAAGCGCCAAGCGTGGTCCGGGAGCCTTCCGAAACCAGGTCCAGAGCCGACAACCATGCCTCGCTGGGTGTGTATGCTTCCGGATCGCGCATGCAGGCATTGATCGCTGCACGCCACACTTTTGTAACCTGGGCAACATAAGCCGGACTGCGCTGCCGGCCTTCGATTTTGATCGCAGCCACTCCGGCCGACTGCAATTGCGGCAGCAGGTCGAGCGTGTTCAGGCTGGTGGGCTCCTCGATCGCGTAATAGGTATTGCCTGAAACACTGAACCGCCCCTTGCACAGGGTCGGGTAACCCGCCGGCTGGTCGGCTGAATAACGTTCGATCAGGACGTTGTTCAGGCGCGTTTCAAGGCCATTCGGCGTCTCATTCCAGCACACCGCATTCGCCGGCGAACAGGCGCCGAACGTATTTGGCGACCTTCCGGTTACATAGGAAGACAGCAGGCATCGACCTTCGACCATCACGCACAGGCTGCCGAATCCGAACACTTCGACCGGAACCGGACTGGTTTCGGCAACCTGCCTGACCTGTTTCAGCGAGAGAACACGCGGCAGCACCACGCGCTGTATTCCGAAGCGCTGGTGATAGAAACGGACCGCTTCAGCACTGGTTGCCGACCCCTGCACCGAAAGGTGCAACCTGAGTTCTGGCCAGCGCTCGCGGGCATAATCCATGACGCCGATGTCTGCCAGAATCAACGCATCGACCCCCAGGCCGGCGGCATGGTCGACCGAGTCCTGCCAGCGTGACCAGCCCGAGGGCTGCGCATAGGTATTGATGGCCACGTAAATTTTCACGCCCCGGTCACGGGCGTATCGAATCCCCTCTCCGGCGCGCCTGTTGTTAAAATTAAGGCCGGCAAAATGGCGCGCATTGGTATCATCGCGAAAGCCTACGTATACAGCGTTGGCACCGTTGTCCACCGCGGCTTTCAACGATGGCAGATTACCGGCCGGGCATACCAGTTCCATCAGGATTCCTCCGGAATGTGTTAGCAATAAACGGTATGTTTTCGATCATTTAAATCATGGGCCCGCAGGCGGTATCGAAGGCATCGATTGCGCCGAAGGACAAGACTGGCGCCCGGGACTCATCAATCCCTGCACCACTGTCTCGGCAGCAACCCTGTCTAATCTGTATTCCTGGCCGGCCAGTGCCTGCGTTATTCGATTGAGGACCTGCCATTTCTTCGAGCACCATGACGGCGCCAGCAGAATATCGGCAGAGGCCGTACCGGTAAGACGATGAAAGATGATGCTGTCGGGTGTGCGCCTGACCAGCTCGACGACATCGGAAACGTATTCCTCCATCGTCATCGGCCGATACCCGCCGCGACGCCATTCGTTAGCCAACTGCGTGCCTTTTACCACGTGCAAGGGATGAATCTTGAGGCCGTCCACACCCAGCGCCAGCACGTTTTCGAGCGATGCCAGATGATGCTCCGTGGATTCTCCCGGCAGGCCCAGTATCAGGTGCGTGCACACCTGCAGGCCGCGGCTGCGTGCTTTCAGCACGGCCTGCCGGTATTCTGCAAAACCGTGTCCCCTGTTGACGCGCGCAAGCGTTGCATCGTGCGCCGACTGCAAACCCAGCTCCAGCCAGACCTCGTAGCCTTGCTGCTGATAGTCGGCCAGCAGGTCCAGTACCTCATCCGGAACGCAATCCGGCCGGGTACCCACATCCAGGCCGATAACACCGGGCTGCCTCAACGCCTGGTCGTACAGACATGACAGTTCGCCCGTATCGGCATAGGTGTTGGTATAGGCCTGGAAGTAAGCGAGGTATTTTTTTGCGCCGGTCCGTTTTCTGATGACCTGCCTCCCGGACTCGATCTGTTCGGCGATCGGTCTGGGCTTGCGCCCGTTCGGGCTGAATGAAACGTTATTGCAGAAAGTGCAACCACCGCGACCGATGCTGCCGTCGCGGTTGGGACAGGTGAAACCGGCATCGATCGCAATCTTGTGCACCCGTTCCCCGAAACGGGCCAGCATCGCCCTGCCGAACGTGTTCACATATTGTGCAAGATTCAAGGGATTCCAGCTCTGAGTGATAGAAAACTGGCAATTTTTCTATGTTTTCCGGGGAAATAATATGATCTATATCAAATGAACTTTGATCTTCTCCATTGCATTCAAAGCAATCCTGCTGGCAAGTAATGCACTGATTTTCAGGCCCTGCTGTCCCAGGCATATGCAATAGAAGCCCTGTTACCGGAATATCAACTGTTCATCGGCGTCAGACAATAATCGGGGTCAGACTGCTATTTTCATGAAAATAGCAGTCTGACCCCGATTATTGTCTGACGCCGATGAACAGTTGATATTCCGGTAA
>Ga0180437_10007868_pt1 | contig 13742 bp, 17 predicted proteins | sample SS_ome_4_FD_132410 | JGI IMG/M metagenome (GOLD analysis project Ga0180437, IMG submission 132410) | Hypersaline lake sediment archaeal communities from the Salton Sea, California, USA - SS_3_D_1 metaG | ecosystem: Environmental > Aquatic > Non-marine Saline and Alkaline > Hypersaline >...
CCTCCCTTCAGAGGACCGGAGCTGTCACCGTAGCTTCCATAGGTCGGAAACCCGAAGGGGTACGCCTTCAGGACAGCATTCTCTCGTGTATCGCAGGGGCCAAAATTCAAGAACAGAAGAATAACAATCAACACTACAGCTGCCACACAGACAGCGATTACTGGAGGTGTGAGTTTCATGTTTACCACCACGATCTTACGATCAAGCAACAGAATCGTCAACTGTTCTTTTGGAAGACGTCAAAGTACATCTGATACGCTCCTTGTGGAGGAGTACCCTCAACCACAGAGAACCCCACAGCGGAAGCTAGCTCTCTCCATCCCTCTCGAGATCGATAGGTGGCCACACTCATATCGTCAAGAAGGGAGTTGCCGAGAGTTTGGTGCATATAGTCATACGCATAGGCTCTCTCCCAGCTCCTACAATCCATCTCTCGAATGATAAACAGACCGCCCGGTTTGAGGACTCGGTGCACTTCCTCGAATAGTCTCTGCGGATTGGTGGAGTGATGGAGTACCAGTAGACACGTCACTACTCTTACCTCTTCGTCAGATATGTTGAGGCGTTCCCCATCGAAAAGAGAGAAGTCCTCGTAGTCCTCGGTGGTGTACTTTCCAATGCGCATATCGGTAGCATCGCAGTGTCTAGTCATGGCTCCGAGCCTCTCAGCGATCCCTCGGGAGAGTTTCGCGTTACCGCAACCAACATCGTAATACTCCCAAGGTGATATCTGACCGACTCGATCCTGGCTCACCCTTCCAACATAATGTGAAACGTAGTCGATGATGGATGTGCTGAACAGACCCTCGATGATGGTTGTTCTCGAAATTGCCATCATCGCGTCCCGTATCTTATCTCGGGTGAGAGTGGTCGGGTCGAGAGGAAGACCTCCGAGGAGGTTGTGGTATTTCATCCATCTTACAAACTCAGCGGTGATCCCCTTATCATCTATAAAACAGGTACACCCGGTCGGCTCGAGGGAGTCGAAGGTATCTCGAGGGCGAAAGCCGAAATCGGTTCGTAGGGAACAGCCGTGACACACTTCTTGAACAGCGGTCATCTCAAAATCAATAGGTTGTAGCTCTTCAAAGTCACTCAACTCTTTAGAGTCAGAGCTGGAGGCTAGAGAATCAGAGTCTTCTGAGCACGATGAGTATGAACTGGAACTGTCTGAATCTCCTGTCCTTTCTTTCTCCATATCGTACACCCGTAATTAACACGACTGATATTGTATTGGCGGTATAATAAGACATAAGTGTAGATATGTCGAAAAGACGCGGATGTTCCAATCAAGGGAAGTACCCTAATGTTCCAGCTGATCTGTTCTGTGGTCCCGCAGGTGGTGCCTGTCAGGGTACCTATCCTGTCAATACTCCAGGTCGAGCTATCGCTGCCATGTCGTATGCCCGTCATGCTCCCAACCCTGAGGGTATTCGAGCCTGCGCCCGAAAGGTAGCGAAGCAGAAAGGATGGATGGATCCTCAGACCGGCAAGATTCGCCGGGGAGGAAGGACGAAATCCTCCAAAACCGTCTACATTGAGGGTAGACGCTACGCCGTTGAGAAGACAGAGTCCGGAGACGTCGATGTCTTTCGGTCGTGAAGATTCTCTGTCGTGTATTCACAGTCGTACTTGGGGTGGTGTTGGTCGGCGCGCTGTTCCTCACCGAAAGCAACACGCTCCGTGAGGGCGCCGGGTTTGTTCGCGATCCCCAACACGCAGGTTGGGGTGGATGGCCGCAGAGTTTATACGGGGAAGAAGAGAAGATCTCCACTCGAGATCAGCAACGTGGAAATCCACAGACGTTCATGAGACACTCTGACGGCTACGGAGAGATACATTCCGATATGCTTACTGATGTCTCGGTCACATCGGCGATGTAATCGGAGAGTCCCCGACTTTAGGTTTTCAACTCTCTTGGTATTTGCCAAGAGAGTGTACACTAACTGCGTTATGAACTCAACGACCTGTTTTGTAGTTGTGCTAGGAATCATCCTTATTGCTGTTCTTGTGGCGACGCAGCCTCCAAAGAGTGAAGGATACTACCTTCGGGACATCCCGTTTGGTTGGGGTTTCGGTGGGTACCCGCCAGGCGTCTACGGTCCGGCCTATACAGGAACTCCCTCGGTAGCCCACGGAATGTACGGCGCTCCGGATCTGTACGCGGGGTACTACCCTGGTGTCGGTTTGACATGGTAGTTAAAGTTGTGGAGAGTGGGATAGTAGACCTAAAGTAAACATGTCTGTCGAGAGAGATGAAAGTACCGCTTATGTGGGTGGAAGAGTGGTGATTGATGGGAAGGAAGTCGTGAAACCCGCTACCTCTGGCGGGTATGATTTCTCTACCTACGGGCGTTCATCCTCTAATCCACCCGTCGCCGCTGAGAGGACACCGTCCTCTCCTTCCAATCCCTATGAGTGCTTCCTCAGTCACCTCGCGGAGGACGAGAACCCCAACTTCCTTCGGTACACTCTTCTGATTCTGGAGAAACACGCCTATTCCCAACAGGCAGAGCTTCTTCAAGCTGTTCGAAAGAGGATGGAGGAGAAGTACAATCTCCCAGATGTGGATGTGTGGAACCCGTGAGACTTAGTCAAAGGACGTGGACATATTTGTGGAATCGCAAATATGTTGACCGGATATCATGTTCTTAACTCACGAGACCTTGTTTAATATATGTGTGTATGGGAGGTTGTATTACTAGAGGTAAACGTCCCGAAGAGGTAATAACCCAGAAGAAAGGGTATAGGTACGCAGAGTACGCTGATCAAATAAAACCGTTGGATCTAGTACTCTTCCGAGGCGGAGACTTTGTCTCTGGATTCATTCGGTTCCTGCAAAAGAGGAACCTGCCTGCGGAATCATCCGCAGGCTACGATGTCGGTGCAGGTGCCTTCTCGCACGTTGGTATGATTGTCACGTCGGAGATCCTCGATGATGATCGTTTGGAGGAGGGGAAGCTATACGTGTGGGAGAGCACCATGTCAGGTCGACTCGCTGATGGTGTTTACAACATCGACGGGGAGTCTTTCTTAGGAGTACAGCTCCGTAGCTTCGACGAGGTACTTCCAGCGTACGACGAAGATCCAGACACTCGAATCGCTGTCTCTCATGTTTTTCGCGAAGTGTACGACAGTGTGTGGGGTGAGCTTCCACAGACTCTCCTCCGCAACAAGTTCACAAAGCTGTTCAAGAAGTACAATGGAGTGAGGTACGATGCGAATTTCCTGTCTCTCGGTTCGAGTATCTGCCCTTGCCTTCGACCGGCGAGAGGTACTGTCGAGGACGTCCTCGACACCGAGGATTGGTTGTTCTGTTCGGAGTTGGTCGCTACGGTGTACCAAGACTTAGGGTTGTTTGACGAGGATGTTAACCCGAAGAATGTAGTTCCTTCGGACTTTCTCGGCTATGATGCCGATTCGGAGGACTCGGGAGGCATTCCTGTCATCGTCGGAGGGCCAGTGTACATAGTTTCGGAGAGATGGTGGGACGGTGTCACCCATCCTCCTTCTCCAGACGCATCCGACGAATATAGTTCGTCCGATAACTCAATTCTGACCCTTACTTCCACGTCCTCTCCTCGCGTGAAGGGGGAATCGAAGCATAAAAAGGACGAAAGTAGAAAATAGGAAAACTGAAATTGGAACTTTGTTCGGGGTACCTACTTCCAGAACTTGACCACCAAACCTCAAGTATTTTGAACGCTGTCTAACACGCAATCCACAATGTCTGATAACCAAACCACGATCTTTGTCACTGATGAGCATGGCACCGACCATTACATCACGCTTGACATTAACTTTGACGCTCTTTGCGAGCTCCTCGGCACTCACATCCAAGGCGATGTTGTCACCGGTCCCGCTACCCCTCCTCAGTCGCCTCGAGGACCACCGGTGTGCCCCGGCGCCCCGGTACCCAACCGCACCCGCCCTCCTCTCAGCGCTGACTTTGACGGAGATGAACATCTTTCGTACCCCCTGTCGGCAAAGGATCTGAAGAGTCTGTTCCCCGCCCAGAAGCCTTTGCCGTACTCTCGCGGAGTCATCTTCGGCGAAGAGGTTCCGGAGGGGGACCTCGAAGGGGAGGAGGTTGAGGTCGAGGAAGACGAGGTATTTCGCATGTCGGACTCGGAAGATTCTGACTCGGAGGATGCCGCCGGCAAGCCTGAAGACGGACAGGAGTACCAGCGCAAGCGGTACGCGAAGAGGTCGAAGGTCTCCTTCTGCTGGCTCGGACCGACTCCGCCCAAGCCTGCTGGTGAGAAGACTCCCGGAGCCTGACCTCGCGTCTCTCACAAGGGTACCGCCCGCGCCCATGTGTGCAACCAACCCCTCCACAAGCATGGCGTGTGCTATTAACACTGGAAGGTCAAGTACGGGATCGCGGAGATGAAGTAAGGCAAGGGCTCTCGCGGTGGGAAGGTCTAGGTGTAAACCTGATCCAACTCTCAGTTACCTATCCCTTCGGGGATAGGTCACCTATCTAAAGTGTATGTATACTACATACACACACGTATAGTAGACATTCATATACGTCGTTGAGTGTGGAACCCCAACATCAGAAAAGTGAGATTTTTGATCAAGGCACCCCAAAAAAGAGCACTGAACTTGTCACGAACAACTTCTTTTTCGCACGTATATCCAACCGATTCTCCACGAAACATGTCTACTGAAGCTGCTACCACTGTTATGAACACCGCCACCTCTGAAGCCTCGGGCTTCGCTGAGAGTGGCGCTCCTCTCCTTCCCCATGCCGTCCGCCAGGAGCTTCGAGAAGCTTTTCGCGGTGGCATGAAGGACCTGATCTTCCGCCGTGTGGCTCGCGTCAACGCGAAGGACCGCGACCTGTTTGAGGTTGCGTACCACACGGACACCGATGGTCGCTCGGCGACCTGCAAGGTCATCGCTCCCCGGGACTTCCGGGAGCGTGACTACACCAACGACGAGCACGAGCGAAACCTCGAGTTCAAGTACCGTAAGTTCTTCGCCTTTACCGCTGAGCGCACGCTCCGCGACAACGACAAGTATGATGGTCAGACCATCTTCTTGGCGTCGAACAAGTACTCGCAACTCGACTTCACCGAGGACTGCACCCTTCAGTTCTCCAAGAAGCGCAACATGCGCACCAACACTGTTCCTCCTCGCCCGGGCGATCTGGTCTGCATGGTCGTCAGCCCTCCGACCCACAAGCGCAAGAACCTCGAGGCGAGCTTCTGGTTCACCTGCTCTGAGCAGTTCCTGCGCGCTTGGACTCTGCTGATGTACGACGAGCATCCCTCGTTCGAGGCCAAGGGCGAAGAGCCCCGCATGCGCGAGCGTTACATGAGCGGCAACCGTCTCAACACGAATAGCTTCCTCAAGTACGTTCTCGCTCATCGCCAGACTCGTACCGCCCTCGACCGCGAGGAGGCTCAGATCCGCTACTACCGCTTGCGGCACGAGTACGTCTCAAAGCGATGGTGCCACGTCTACGCGGCCATGGTGCTTCTCGGTCGCTACGGCGAGATACCCACCTACCAGAACGTACCGGGCAACCGCGGCGACGGTCCGAGCTGTATCCGCTGGGACCTGCCTGTCCGCTTTGTCGAGCTCCTCCTCGGCAAGTACACCTCTTACGATCCGGAGGTGCACAACATGGGCTGGCGCGGTGTCTTGGAGCTCTCCCGCCAGGGTCCTCCTCGCGAGCCGAAGAAGCCTAAGGCGCAGAAGGCCCGCGGTCGTTCCCGTGACCGCCCTCAGCCGACCGGCTTTGACATCTCTCAGAGCCACTTCCCCAGCCTTCCTCCTTCGAGCGTCCGCGTGGAGAAGACTGCGGACGCTCCTCTTCCTGTGAAGGTGGCTGCGTGGGCCGCTGTGGCTGCTCGCGCCGCCGAGGATGAGGTGACCGACCTCCGGGAGGCGAAACCGAAGCCGAAGCCCAAGGCGGAGTCTAAGGCAGAGGCAGAGCCCGCCTCCCCGAAGACCTTCACTTTCAACTGGAAGCCTCTTCCTCCGGGCACGAGCTGGGCCGACATCACGGATGACGAACTCGAGGGCGGCACGAGTCTGGCGATGAGCGAGGAAATGGACAAGCTCTCCCGCCGCAGCGAGGACCTCCACGTCGACGGTGAGTACTAAACAGGAGGCTGAGCAGGGGCCTACCCAGCGGGGCTGTCGCTGGGACGTAAAAAAAGGCGTAACAACTCTCCGATAAGGCGAGTGCCCAACCAAATAACATACAACCCCTCTGGGTTGTATGTTATCACAAAGATCTCTGGCTATAACAAGCATGGGAACTGGATTGTTAGATTGGTGGAGTCTGGCACACTTCATTGGAGGTGTTGCCTACCGGCTCGTTATCTTCCCCGATGACTGGTTACTTTCTTTCGTTACCAGCGTGTTCCTGCACCTGTTAGGGGAACTAGTCGAGAAGTCTGTTCACCCAGTAACGGGATCGAAGGAGGACAATCTCAATCACAACTCGGATATGGCGTTCTTTATCGCCGGGTGGATCGTTGGATGCTTCATCAACCCGCATATTGCCCCTTACCGAAGTCCGTTGTGGAAGTCCCCAAGAGCGTGGCTGTTTGTTGTCGCCATGTTCTTCACTGTCAAAGAGTTTCTCCGTGAGATGATTATCGCCGACCCTAACAGTCCGGCGAGTAAGTTACTGTACTGACTCAGACGTCAAGGATAGTTATCTCATCACTCTCATCTTCCGGCGCCGGGTCCAGCGGTTTCGATGTCGGGGTAAGGTCATCACGAAGCATGATGAGAACCTGGAGGAATCTAGTAGTTCTTCCCTGCGGGCACAACCCTGTAGCCATCTCTTCAAGCTGTACAGCAAGAAGAGCAGCGTGTTCTTCACTACTCTCCTCCACTACCTTTTCGTAGAGGAGATACAGCAGATCCTCTGCGTGAAGTTTGTTGACGGGGTCGTAGTTCTGGTTGGCCGCGTGGGTCTGTCCAGGGTGGGAGACAGTATCTCGGTACACCGCATCGAAACACCTCAGAGCGGCCGGTGTCATCAATGCGTGAGGTCGGAGGACGGCAAGGAGTTTGTCGAAGGCTTGAAGTTTCTCCTTCTGAGGAATGTTGTGTGCCCGAGCGATCTCGGGCTGAATGACCTTTAACATCGCTCCCATCTTCCCATCGAAGAAGTGGGTGTTCAGTGCACCGGCGCCGAGGACCCTGCCTTCTGTTAGGTGATTGACAGGGATGCCGGAGGTCACTGGAGGTAACCGGGGAACGGCCACCGGTTGGGTATTTGCTGGTGGTAGATGTACCGGCGGTCTCGCTGGTCTCATAGGAGGTGGGCGATTGAGACTCTGCTGCGCTATCCTAGCACTCGCCGATTTTGGGTGGTACTGCATCTATCTTGGGTGATCACTACCTCCTCCCAAAGATAGTTTTAAGAGTATCTTCCTTGTAAGATAGCCAGTGTAAAAACGTTGAGAAGATGGATCCCTCACGATGCATGAACCCAAATGCTTTCAGGACAGATGTTCCTCGGGGAGCTAATGATCCGCCAAGGAATGTGTCTCTAGTCGACCACCTACAAGAACGCCTCGAGGCGGCGGCGCAGCTGGCAAAGTCAGAGCTATCTACTCAAAACGATATCCAACCCGCGGTTGTGATCTCGGGAGAGAGTCACAGCTCGATAGTTATCGACGAAGCACCTGATGAGAGGACGGGCGTGGTGTACTTTGTCATTCATCGTGGAAGTAGCTCCTCAGCCTCCCACGATTCGCCTCTGGTCAAAGTTCCCAAAGAGAAGTACCGGTATGTGTACCTCAAAGACCTTGTTGATTGTCGAGTCTTTGTGAAGTGCAAACTTTTAAGGATCATGTTCCACAACTGTGTGAATTGCACGTTCTCTCTGAGAGCACCGGTGATTGGTCCAGCCGAGTTCTACAGGTGCCTCTCTTCTAGCCTCTCGATTCGGGTACCGGTACCCGAAGGAGAGACGAACCCTCCCATCCCGGTCACTACCATCGAGGACTGTAAGCAGTTCAACATCTTTCAGAGTGTGGACACACTAGTGTACCTTGTCAAGCTGTGCCTCGATGTGACCGGGACCATCGTTGACCTCCACACCGGTCAACGCATTAACAAGTACGACCTTGGGAAGCTGTTTTGGGGAGAGCAGGAAAGAACATTGGTTTGCCTTTCACAGAGCGATGGTTTCGCTGCTGTGCAGGCCCAGTACGCTCTGAATGATCTTGCACACCATGTCATCGTCCGACCTCCGGGAGAGGATGTTCTTAAAGAGCCGGATGTGGAGATGCAAGATGAAGAATGTGCCAGTGTCGACATCAACGACATCTTTGGAACCACCCCTCCTATCGGAGATGCATGGAGAGAGTACCTATTGGGAAGAAAGTGAGAGTTGGTACACCGAAGGCGCGGAAAAAGACAAAAAGAAGATATGTACAGATTTATCAGCCATGCATGCAAAACAGTGCCAACGCGCTCTCCTGTTGGTTGCCGGAGTGGGTTCCGCGTTGGGCGCATGGAGAGGGATTGCCTTCTCGGACAGGGCGTTCCGTGGTTCGTCCCACCGGTATCTGACACAGCCAAACCGTAGGAAGTAATACTCTCATCTTCTGTGGGGAAGATGAGACGCGTGAGCGTAGGTGTGAGCGTTATGCTCACACTCACCGATATTGCAGGGAAAACTTCGGGAAGAAGCTCTGCCCACGAGCTTTCGCTCTTGGTTCGCAGCGGGTCATGACGTACCATACCAGCACAATCACCAACCCCAGAATCACGATCCACCAAATCAGCTTCAGCATACTCCAATCATTGGTACACTCGATAAGCCCCGCTCGGGTTCCGGAACCCGCGGCGACCACCATCGGATGGGGTCCTTTGAACTTGCTCGCGATCTTGCACTTCTGGTCTGTAGTGTACTCCCATGCCACACAGTCACTCTTGGTGACACAGGCCTGTCGACAGGCATCGGCACCGGAGCCTTGTAAAGCCAGGATCTCGGAGTAGTCACCGACGTATCTCTCACCTTCAAGCTCTCTGGTTGAGACTCGAACACAGTCCATGTTTACTTCGCTTGTGATCTTGATGATGGACAACAGAATCTTTCTTCGATCCCCGGGTCGACTCAAAGGAACGAGTTACACGCAATGTCCACACACTCCGGCGAGTCCGAGGTGCACCACCATCTCTCACCGGCCATCTTCGTTCCGACGGGACACAGTAGTTCTTTCCCCCAGTCTCCAACGCTCCGCATGGCTACCCTCGAATAAGGGATGCACCGGCAAACCCTGTTCCCGATAGCCTCAAGTTCGACAGGAGGATCACTGTCAAGAAGAGTGTACCCAGAAGCAGACTGGTTCTGCCACACCATCATCACCGCAAAGATAACCAGGGCTGCTAGTAGTATTATCGTTACCGTGCAGTTACTCATAATACTCGATCTTGACTATTCCCAACATAATATCGCTGTATGGAAAAAAGTGGGGTTAAAGCACGATGCATCGGTAATTGTAACGAGCGTTACACCATACCTCGCAAAGAACACCAACCAATCTGTGAACATGGCTGAATCATCTACCTCTATCGATCTCCAGGCCTCCGCATACGCCTATTCAGGGCGCTATGGGCCAAAATCCTCTACCGGGAACATCGTCGTCGCCTCTGTCAAATGCGGTGCCGGTCCATCCCCCTCTGGGAAGAAAGAGATCTTCCTCGTCGTTGACCTCAGCGGCTCAATGTCTCCCAATGTCTCTTTCTTGAGAGCGAGCTTGAAGGCGTTTCGTGACACCCTTGTCAACCGTTCGAAGCTTCCCGAAGGTACCTCCGACGAAGCGATCGAGGAGCTGTTCCGGAACAGCTTCAACGTCACTCTCATTGGGTACAACGAGAAGGCGCGGTTGATCTACTCCACCGACGAATCTGATCCCGCAGAGACGTGGGACGAAGCTATCGAAAACCAGATCCGTGCAGAAGGTTGCACCAACATGGGCGACGGTGTACAGATGGCCTTCGACAGAATCCGCGCTGACCGGTTCTCCTGGGTGATGGTCATGACCGACGGAATGTCGAATCGTGGCAAGTACCAATCCACGGAAAGCTTCTGTGGTTTGGCGAAAGAAGCGCCTCCCAACACCCGCATCATCACTCTCGGCTACGGAAGTGAGTTCAACGCGAGCGTTCTCTGCGCTCTTGGTGAGTTCACCTATGTCGCCACCCGAGAGCAGATCCCCTCTGTTTTCGGCAGCATCGTCAACGAGGTGGTGCAGGCATGGGGCTTCGGAGGGACGTGGAATATCAACGGGTACATTGGGAACGAGGAGGATACCATTTACATCATTGGCAAGAGGCACTTTGGTGTTCTGTACAACGAACGGGAATATATGGTCGCTCTTCGAGTTCCTCCGAAGGGCTTCCGAGAGCTGACCGCTTCCGGGACGATGGATCTCGAGTTCCAACTCATCAGCAGTTCGGCTCCTGTCTCGATCCCTCTCCACTTCAAGTTCGTTCCCGAAGAGGTGCCTTGGCATGTGCGCAACAAGTATTACGCAGCTGCCAAGGGTCGTCGTCTCGAGAAGTTCTACCAGCTCACCTCGAACAAAGGAAACATCAATATCACGATGGTTCGGCTCTTCTGCGATGAGCTGAAGGCGGAACTCAAGGAGTGGACCGAGGACTGTGCGATCGAGCACAGGGAAGAGCTCCTACGCCTTATCGAGAAGTTCGACACCGCCACCAAAACCGGGGGAACGTACACGACTCTCTCCTCCGCTGCCGCTGCCCGAGCGACAGACATGAACCGCCAGACCTCCAACACCATCTCCACCGAACAGACAGCCACCCAGATCAGCTTCATCGACAGCACCGCGAGACGTACCACCGCCTACGTCCGAGGTGGTATCTGATACCGCATGCTCCACTCACTTCGTTTCAGACGAAGTGAGGAAAACTAAAGTCTGTGAACCAATACCAAGTAAATCCAACAGAGGGTCCAGGATTATGTCTTCTTCAACAAGTACCGCTGTCGGAGCGGAGCTACTACTCTCACTCAGGAAGAGATGTTATGAGTGCTTTGTCGAGAAGACACCGATGTGGAGGAGGGGGTGGTACAATCCCATCCTAGAGAAGAACGTGACACTGTGCAATGCCTGTGGTATCAGATACAAGCGAATATCCTCAGGTCAGTAACATCCGAACTTACACATCTCCCTTTCGGAGATGTGTGAAAAAAGTGAGTGTTGAGGCGAGTGGGTAAGTACTTATCGTTGAGGTAACGTTACAACATGTCACTCAGCTTTGTCATCTGCACTAACACTACCACTTCAAAGGTGGTGCTCTTTGAATTCTCTGATGTCTCTGACTTCGGAAAGCATCTACACAGTCACGCGAGAAAGTACAGCATCGACCCCCGTCAGATCACGGGCGTGCTGGAGCATGCTTTGACTACCCGACTCTCGTCTAAAAGAACAAATAAAAGTATGTACAGACTTCTAGTTGAGATGTCGAAAACGCGGAAGACCGTGTCTGTTCTCGAGGAGACGGAACTGGTGTTCCACGATACCGAGTCATCTGACTCGGAGATTCTAGGCCCTGAGGATGTATTGGGAAGCTTCGGGGAGCCTTCAGAGGACGATGAGGATACTCTCGAGAGTATCCTCGGCGATCGTCTTAGCTCTGACCTCGAAGAGTCAGACGAGGAGCTCGACTACGCTGATACCTACTACCTCCCGATTCTGTTCACTCTCGACAAAAACCAGAAGGAACGCATGTGGAAGATCTGGGTCGTTGATGACACCGTTCATCGGTTACAGGGCCTCGTCACCGGAAAGAAACAGACCTACGAGCGTAAGTATGCCGGGAAGAACATCGGAAAGAAGAACGAAACCACCCCCGAAGAGCAGGCAAAGCAATCCGCTGAGACGATGTGGGCCAAGCAGCTCGACAAGGGCTATCTACCGAAGTGCAAGGAAGGAAAGGCCATGCTCGCGAGGGTGAAGAAGGCAACTGCCACCACAGGAGGTCACAACATCAACGCCCGCGCGGCTATCCGAGGACGGAAGTCAAAGACCGTCTCGAAGAAGAATAACTGCGCGGTGGAGACTGTGAAAACAGTTATCAAGCCGATGAAGGCGAATGTGTGGGAACTGGCCGACAAAGACGATCCCAAGTCGGTCCTTCCCAAGGTCCTCAAGTACTTTGACTTTGACGAGGGTGTGTATATGCAGTGGAAGCTCGATGGGTGGAGATGCGCTGCGAGGTTGCAGCGCACACCGGACGGAGACGTTGAGTGTGTACTGACCACCAACAACGGGAAACAGTACCCGTGGTTCTCTCACCTTCGCCGAGAGATCATCAAGTTTGTCGCTGGAAGAGAGGATTTGGTGTTGGATGGTTTAGATGGCGAGGTCTACGCGCATCGGTTGGTCGGTAAGGATGGAACCGGTCTCGATGACGAGGCGAGATTCTCCACCATCTCCAGCATATGCGGTATTGCTCGCTCCAAACCGCATGAACTAGAGTCCCAGATCAATCTAGTAGTGTTCGATCTGATAGATCTGAGCGGTGAGTATGATCAAGACGCTCGGTTCAAGAGGCTGAAGAAGCTCTTCCGACGGAAGCCCGCCGGTACCGACCACGTACAGATGTGCGAAACCAAGGTCGCCAACTTCCTCGAGGAGGTGTATGACTACCACAACCAGGTAGCTCAAGAGGGCTATGAAGGCGTCGTCCTCCGATCAAGGGACCTGACCTACACTCAGAAGCGGACTTTGAAGATGCGGAAGTACAAGCACTTCATCGACCGCGAGTACCCCATCATCGATGTGGAGAAGGACGACGGCGTTGATGATGAGTACTTTGTGTGGGTCTGTCACGACCCTGACATTATCGACCCCGACACCGACGAACCGAAGAGGTTCAAGGCGAAGCCGATGGGCTGCCGAGAGGACCGGGCGTATTGGTATGAGAACTATCTCGAGTACATCGGGATGCCTCTTACTGTCAAGTTCCAAGAGTACTCAGAGGACGGCGTTCCAAGGTTCCCGATCGCCGTCGGTATTCGAGAGGATCAGTGAGAGCAGCTCACACGTCCGAAGGACTAGACGAAGTCTACACCCGCCTTTGGCGGTGAGGTTTACCTCTCGCACCCGTTATTCACGTCTGGCAAATACCAGACGTGACCTACGTTCCACAGACTAGTAGTCGTGGGTCATGGAGATGTCGTGTTTCTTCCAGAACGCCACCAGATCCTCGTAGGTCTCGACGGAATCAATCTCTGTTCTCTGCTCCTAAGTGAGGTGCAAATTCATGAGGACGTAGTCAAAATACGTCTTTCCGTTAAGACGCGTAAAACCGGATACATTAGCGGCGATTTCATGCCACAACTGGGGGTGCATGAGATAGATAGGCATCACAACGATCTACAGTTAGAGAACTGCGTCTTCTTTTAGGTTTAGATACTCTCACAATAGCATACCTGGCGAATGGACAACAGGTATGTGGGTAGACAGCGCCACCGTCTACATCACAATGTAAGGACGGGGGAAGATGATCATTGCCACGATCAGGAAGAAGAATGCGGTGGCGAAAGTGATCTCCTTCGCACCGGTGAACATCTTCGGGAGAGAGGCGTTCCAACAAACTTGCAGAATCCACACTGCAAGGAAGAACAGCAGTGTGAAGATCAGAATGGCCCATATTACCTGAGAGGGAGTGGATTGAAGTGGCTGTGGTGGAGGATTGTTTCCGTTGTCAGACATGTTTGACTGATGTGA
>Ga0180437_10007870_pt1 | contig 13735 bp, 14 predicted proteins | sample SS_ome_4_FD_132410 | JGI IMG/M metagenome (GOLD analysis project Ga0180437, IMG submission 132410) | Hypersaline lake sediment archaeal communities from the Salton Sea, California, USA - SS_3_D_1 metaG | ecosystem: Environmental > Aquatic > Non-marine Saline and Alkaline > Hypersaline >...
AAATTTTTGAAAGCACTGGTCTTGCGGAATTAGAAAGAATCTTCCGGGTTGCTGAAGGAGTTTTTGAAAATGTTGATAATTTACAAGAATTCGTCCAAACGTATGGTCAGGCGGAAATTGAAAAAGCTCTCCGTCTCCCCCCAGGAAGTTTAAAGGATCAAAATTCGCTTTCTGGCTATGCCTCTGAAATAGGCCGAAAAAGATTAGAACAGGTTTTAAAGCTCCCATACGGAAGCCTTGAAGGTAGCCAACCGGCTGATGTCGAGCGCAATACCGGCAAAGAAAGCTTGGAAGAAGAATTAAATATCCCTCGCGGCTGGCTAACTAATAAACCGCAAGATGCTTATAATTATCTTAAAAACTTAGATTTAAGTGCTAATGAAAAAAAATCAATTGAACAAAAATTGGGCTGGCCTTCGGGAACTATAGATAGCCTGATGACCGATTTAAAACAAGGCGATACTAGTGGTGTTAATTCTACTTTAATTGAGGTTGGCAAAAATGTTTTAGAACAAGCCTTTGGCCTTCTTGGTGGCGAACTTGATAGTTCTGGTTCGCCGTCATTTTCATCAGCCCAAGGCATTGATCAAGATAATCGTTATGGACTTCCCGAAGGAACTATAACTGCTTTTGTCTCTGCTTTAAAGAACGGCCAAAGCATTAATCCATCGATGATTTCTGTTGGTGGCAGAGAACTTGACGATGGCATGAATCTGATCCAGGGAAGCATTCTTGATATCATAAATGGACGCAAAACCCCAGCCCAAGTCCTGGCTGAATCAGAACAATATGGCTCTTATTCGAATTCTTATATTGGTTCAAGATTGGGCATCTCAGAAGAAGAAGCTCGGTTACTTAAAAATACAATTCTTTCTGGCAATAAAATCTCCCCAACAGCTTTAGAAATCGGAACAGAAAAAATTGAAGATTATTTCAATATTGAAGAAGGAACTCTTTCTTCTCTGCTTTCTGGTAGTGTTTCTCTTGAAGATTTTATGGCAATAAACGGCAATAATATTGAGATAAGAGCTAGTGGCTTGGGAATTCCTGTTGAAGCCCTTAACCAATTATTTGCCGGTGATGTTTCTGGAGCAGCAATAACCTATGGCCAAGCTGAGATAGCAGACACTTTTGGAATTGATGTGGAACAATATTTAGCTTGGGTTGAAGCGGGAAATATTGAGGCTTTAGTCCAAAACGAGGTCGTTGAAGTAATCTCTCAAGTTTTAGGAATTGATGCTGGCATTATTGGCGGGATTTTAATGGGCAACATAAACCCTGAATCATTAATCAGTTTAGGCTTTTCAATGCTCTTTGGCGGACCTTTGGGCGGGATTTTTGGTGGATTATTCGGAGGAATCTTTGGTGGCGGCTGTTCAACTTCCTGTTATCAACCAGAAGCGAGAAGCAACATTCATAATACCATTGGCCAATTGCTTGATTTGGGTAAAACAGATGAAAACCTAAAACCAAGCCAGATTATTACTTATCGCCAGAGTGATGTTGCCTCTTATGAATCAGTGGTTGATGAGCTTTACGGAGATCCAAGACCAATAAATTTGGGCCTTTTCCAACGAGATGAAATGCGCGGCCATATTCATGTGGGATATTAGGGAAGTTTAAAATTTAAATCTCAAAGTGCAAAATTAAGGAAAGCTATATAAATATTTTTAAATAGAGTCGCGAAGCGACACCAAAATTTTGCATTTTTAATTTTTTTATCTAATTCCAAATCGCAAATCTTTAACCAAATCTGCCTTGAGCTGTTGGTTAATTTTTTTTATCAAGAGACCTTTTTTAAATTGAATTTCTTGATTTATAATGGCGTTTTTTGAAGATAATCTTAAGATACCTTGATTGAAGCTTATAACCTCGATTCTATTTTTTAATGCCGGCAGATTTTCGCTAATTATTTTTTCGGCTTCAAAACAAACTCGGGAGGATTGGGCGATTTTTCCTAATCCCTTCTGATTGATAACTTTTTGAATAATTTTATCAGTTTTTTCAAACATAGATGGTCCAGCTTACCACAGATCGCTTCGCGGATTGGCACGGATGATATTTTATCTGTGAAGATCAGTGCAGAAATCTGTGGAGAGCCGAGCTATTATAATTTGATTATTTTTGCTTTTTGATAAAGATTTTTTTCAATATGAGAAAGATCGGTGGTAGTAATAATTGCCTGAATCCCAGAGATTGTTTTGGCAAGCTTTGTTCGTCTTTCTTCGTCCAACTCAGAAAAAACATCATCAAGAAGCATTATTGGTTTATCGCCGGCAGATTTTTTAACCAAATAATCAATCTCAACTATCTTGGTTGCTAAAATAGCGCTTCGACATTCACCCCGAGATCCAAAACTACTAATGCTTCTATTATTAAGAACAAAAATAATTTCATCTCTTTGCGGACCAGAAAGGGTTGTTCCAAATTCTATCTCTCGATCTCTCTTTGCGACCAACATTTTTTGATAATTTTTAATTATTTCTTTTTGGGTAATTTTTTGTTGATCGGGAAGTAAACTGTTTAAATATTTTAGTCGTAATTTATCACGAAGGTCATTGCTTAAGTCTTGATAGGCTTTGGGCAAATAATGATTGTAAAAATTAATAAGATTAAGTCTTCGCAAAATAACAAAGGAGCCATCGCTGATGATTTGCTGATCCCAAAAGGGAAGTTCATCTTTTTTAGCCTTGCCTTCGGCAATCATTGATAGGATTTTATTTCTTCTTTTTAAAGCTTGGTTAAAACTAATCAGGGTTTTGGCATAACGATGATCAGTAATAGATAAAACTGCGTCTAAATAGCGCCTTCGCAAGACGGGCGAGCCGTAAATAATCTCAATCATCTCGGGAGAAAAAAGAACCACTTTCAGAGTTCCCAAAACATCGATTAGTTTTTTGGGAACGTTGTTGATTTTAGCTCTTTTCTGAAATTTTCTTTGGGGGTTTCTGTTTATCACTAGTTCGATTTTTATATCAGGATTTTCTTTAATCGATATTTTTCCTTCAACCCGACAGAGATCTTTATGCCAATTAATTAATTGAAAGTTATTATTGGTTCTGAAAGATTTAGTGGTTGATAAAAAATAAATTGCTTCTAAAATATTGGTCTTGCCTTGGCCATTTTTGCCAACAATAAAAACTTTTGAATTAAAATCAATTTTTTTATCTAAAAAATTCCGCCAATTTGTCAATTTTAAAGATTTAATTCTCATGCTGGCTATTTTGAATTTCCAATTTTTAGTTCTCAATTTTCAATCAATTTTTAAATGTTGAAAATTCAATGAAAATTTAAGAATTGTGAATTGGAAATTTCCCTAATCTGTCCGGAGGGGCATTATGATATAAAGATAATTTTTAGAACCTGCCGGCTTTATTACCCCGGGGTTTAATTTTCCTGAGATCTCTAAATAAATTTTATTATCAGGTAAAATTGCCAAAACATCGGAAATAAATTTAGCATTAAAAGAAATCTCGTTATTTTCACCAGTAATCTTTGCCGGCATCTCGGAAACATTTTCCCCCACTTGAGCAGCGGTAGCAGAAACTTGAAGTTTACCATTTTTATTAATTTTTATTTTAATGTTGTTAGAAGCTTCTTTGGCAAAAAGACTAGCCATTTTTATAAGATTACCAAACTGATCTTTGTCAGCCTCCACTTGACTTGAATATTTTCCAGGAATAATTTGTTCATAATTGGGAAAATTGCCCTCAATTAACCGGGAGACCACCTCAATAGTATCGTCAATATTAAACTGAATTTGATTTTCGGAAACAGCCACCTTAACCGTGGAGGCAGAGACTGATGTTAAAATCCTTGCCAGCTCATTCATGGTTTTGGCAGGAACAACAATGTCCTGATTGAATCCGGGGTTTTTGTCAAGATTAATGGTTTTCTCTGCCAATCTGTAACTGTCGGTGGCAACGATTTTAATTTTAGTTCCAGCAACCTTTATTAAAATTCCAGAGAGAACCGGCCTTGATTCATCGATAGCGCAGGCAATCACAACCTGCGAAACTGCTTCCCCTAAGCTTTTGGCAGAAATCTCAAAATTATTAGCGTCCTTAACTTCTGGGATAAGAGGAAATTCTTCAGCATTAGTGCCTTTAACTTTAGCCTGATATTTTTCGCTCTTTAAACTCAAGTCTTGTTTTTCTGTGGAAAGATTTATTCTTTTGTCGTCGCAGGTAGCAACAAAGTCAGACAAAAGCCTCCCTGGGATCGTGATAACGCCTTCTTTTTCAACTTTGGCGCCTATCCAGGTGTTGATGCCGATCTCTAAATCAGTTGCCGAAAGCTTAAGCCGGCCCTTATCAGTTTTTAATAATGCATGACCCAAAATTGGCAAAGCAGCGCGGGAGCTAATCATTCTGCTAACTAAACCCAAACCCCTATTCAGGTTCTCTTGAGTGCAAGATAGTTTCATTTGTCTCCTTAAAGCCCCCTGGCACACCTTAAGAGCGGTGGCCCTTATTTATCCACAGTTTTTGTGGATAACTTTGTGTAAATTTTGTTGATAAAGTTTTGTTTATTTTTATTGATTCTGGTTTATTGAAGCCTGTTTATTAAAATTAGCTCTAATTTTTTTATACACAGCCCATCCACTTGTTTTAAGGCTGTTTATCCACTTTTTATTAACATGACTTTAAGATTATTTATTTATCTATCCACCAAATCCACAGGATTATTATTATGATTATTTATCTTTATAATAAATTATAATAATTACAGTCTGTGGATAAATTAGTAAAGTTTTTCTTTAATTGCATTCAAATCTTTTTGTAAAATTTCATCGGACCGCAGATTTTTTTCTATTTTTTCACAAGCATACATTATAGTAGTATGGTCTTTTTTTCCAATCCGAGCAGCAATTTGAGGATATGAAAAATTTAACTCGTTCCTTAATAAATACATAGCCACTTGTCTGGGAGCAACAATTTCTTTAACTCTTTTACTACTCATAAGATCATCAATGCTAATATTGTAATGCTTTGAAACCGAATCAAGAATTTTTTCATAACTAATTGAGCTGGGTTTGGGCGAGATAATCTTACCTAAAACCTGGGAAGCAATTTCAATTGTTGGTTCTTCATTATTTAATTCGATAAAAGCGGCTAAGCGATTAAGGGCACCCTCCAGTTCGCGGACATTTTGTTGAATTTTTTCAGCAATATAATTAATTATCTCATCGGGGAATTTGTAATTTTTTTCCGCGGCTTTTGCTTGTAAGATCGCTTTTCTCATTTCAAAATCGGGCTGGCCAATATCAACAATCATGCCCCATTCAAAACGTGATTTTAAGCGATCTTCTAGGGCGGGGATTGCTTTTGGGGGCCGGTCAGATGAGATAACAATTTGTTTGTGTTTTTCATAGAGAGCGTTAAAGGTGTGAAAAAATTCCTCTTTAGTGCCTTCTTTGCCAGTTAAAAATTGAATATCATCAATTAGGAGAGCGTCGATGTTGCGATATTTGTGTTTAAATTGTTCGGGACGATTATTTCTGATAGCATTAATAAATTCATTGGTAAATTTTTCACAGGAAGCATAAATTACCCGCTTCTTTTTTAAAATTAATTCATGGCCGATTGCTTGCATCAAGTGAGTTTTTCCTAGACCAACACCGCCATAGATAAAAAGAGGATTATATTTTTTACCGGGCTTTTTGGCAACAGCCATAGCAGCCGCATGGGCCAATTTATTACTATTGCCAACTATAAAATTTTCAAAAACATATTCGGGTCTAAGGCCAAAGTCATTTTTTCTTTCTTGAGCCTTGCGGATAGGAGCTTCTTTTTGAAAAGCTATCCCCGGTTGAGAAGCAGCGGCCTTGCTAATAACTTTATATTCTATTTCGGAAAGATCGGGGACTATTTTTTTGAGGGCAGCAAAAATTTCTCGATGATATTTATTTCTCAGCCATTCATGGGTAAAAGCATTTGGCACGCCAATAGTAATATTCTTATCTTTGTAAGAGCTGATAAAAGTATCTTTAAACCAAGTAGTAAAGTTGGCCTTTGAAAGGACAACCTCTAATTCCCCCAAGGCTGTTTTCCAGGTTTTTTCCAAATCCATGATGGTCTCTACAAATTACCGCGCTATGACAGGAATAATTCCTTTCATAGGTATAGGCAAAAATTGATATGAAATTTTTATATCCTGAGTTATCCACAGGATAATTTAATTTTATCAGAATTATCCACAGGCTGTAAATACCCCCATAAGAAAGTTAAAAATTAAAAAGTAAAAATTAAAAATGAAAAATATTCTGCGGGGATTGATTTTGAGAGTAAGTGCGAGTATAATATATTCGTATAGAAAATGAACCTGATCCCCCGCCAATAGCGAGGCGCCAGGACAGATTCTTATGCATAGAATCGGCTCCGCCGATCTATTAAGAGCATAATAAGCTAGGATAAATCATGAGAAGAACATATCAACCTCACAAGAAAAAGAGATTAAAAAAACATGGATTTTTGAATAGGTCTCGATCAAATTCTGGTCGTAAAGTTATCAAAAGAAGAATTGCCAAAGGCAGAAAAAAATTATCTGTTTCTTCTTCGAAATAAATCTGACCCCGCCAACTGGCGGGGCATCAGGCAGATTTTATTTACAGGAGTCGGCTCCGCCGATCTGTTGCCCCATCTCGCTATGGCGAATATCCGGCAGAGCAAAATAATCAAAAGGAAACAAGATGCTTCCTAAAAAAAACCGACTAACGAAGGACCGAGATTTTAAAAGAGTCTACAAAAACGTTTCCAAAACCAAAGGAACATTTTTGAGCATTAGATACAATGCTAATAACAGAAATAATAGCCGGTTCGGCATTATTGTGTCGAACAAAGCCATTTCCCGAGCCGTTAAAAGGAATCTTGTTAAAAGAAGATTAAGACAAGCTCTCCGGGGATATTTAGATAAGATTAAATCGGGTTATGATGTTATACTAAAGCTGGAGAGAATGCCCCATGGGGCTATCCTAAAAAATCTAAAAGCAGACGATTTTTCTCTCGAATTAGATAAGCTTTTTGAACGTTCCAACCTTTTCAAATGAAAAGATTAATATTACAATTAATTAGACTATATCAAAAAACCCTTTCGCTCGACCACGGGCCCCTGAGTTTTTTTTATTCGGAAGGTTTTTGCAGATTTAAGCCGACTTGCTCAGAATATACTTATCAAGCGATTGACTATTATGGTATTATTCGGGGAGGAACAATGGGTTTGTGGCGAATCTGTCGCTGTAATCCGTGGAGTAAGGGCGGCTTTGATCCACCAATTAAAAAAGAGGAATAATTTTTATGGAAATATTAAATGAAATTTTGTATCGGCCTTTATTTAATGCCTTGATTTTCTTATACAATACGATTGCCTTTCAGGATTTAGGGATTGCAATTATTATTTTGACAGTATTAATAAGGGCAGCTCTTTGGCCTTCGCAGGGCAAGGCTCTTCGCTCTCAGCGAGCCTTACAAAAACTTCAGCCCGAATTAGAAAAAATCAGAACAAAATATAAAGATAAGCAAAAGCAAACCCAGGAAACCCTCGAATTTTATAAAAGAAATAAGATCAGTCCGTTTTCTTCGTGTTTGCCCACTCTTATTCAGTTGCCGATTATTATTGCCTTGTACCAAGTTTTCCGTCACAGCATGGATGGCTCAAGCCTTGATGCTTTGTATCCTTTTATCTCACGGCCCGAGACAATTAACTCGATTTCTTTGGGGATTTTGGATTTATCGCAGCCCAATAAAATAGTTTTGCCGTTTTTGACAGGAGGTTTACAATTTATCCAATCCTGGATGATAATGGGACGGACAGGAAAGCAGGGCAAAAAAGATCCCGCTTCAGCAATCGGCAAACAGATGCTTTATATCTTTCCTATCGTAACCATCTTTATTGCCATGAGTTTGCCAGCAGCCCTGCCACTATATTGGATGGTGACGACTCTCTTTGCCATTATCCAACAATGGTATATTATGAAAGAGGAGAATGGTGGAGGCAGAAAGCTTAGTAAAGTTAGAGTTAAGGTCAAAAAGAAATAATTCAAGATTGGGAAATATATGATCAAGAAATACAGAGATATCGAAAAGATTTTAATTGAATTTTTTCAAAAGATGGGAATTGATATTGATTCTGAAGCCAAAGAGATTGAAGATGCTCTAAGAATAAATATTAAGCCCAAAGACGAAAAGTTCGCCGCCCTTTTAATTGGCTATCGAGGCGAGAATTTATTTTCGATTCAACATCTGGTGAGGGTTTTGGCAAGAAAACGAGTTGGCGAATCAGTAAAGATCATGCTTGATATTAATGATTATCGTAATCGGCATGCGGAGTCTTTAAAAGAAGTGGCATTATCACTTGCCGATCGAGTTAGAAGAACTCAAAGGGTTGAGTTGTTGCGTCCGATGACTGCCTATGATCGAAGGATTATTCATCTGGCGATAAAGGAAATTGGTGGATTGATGACTCAGAGCGTTGGCGAAGAACCCAATCGGAGAGTGATAATAAAGCCGGAGGAATAGAAGTGAGAGATGAGATGTGAGAAATGAGTTAAGTAGTGAGAAGTAAGAAATGAGAGATGAAAAAAATCACCTGCGTAGATGGGTGATTTTTTGTTTACTTAGTGGGCCCAACGGGGAATACGTTGAACTTATTGGGGAGATGGGGGAATGGTTTAGAAATTGTAACCTTAAAATAAAAAGAGAGGCTTTTGGGGGTTGATCACTCGCGAACGAGCGATTGAACAGGAGCCTCAATAACCTGTTCGGAAGTAGTTGGTCATGGCCTGCTTAGTCGGGGAATCCCCATCCTGGGCCGATTTGAATCAATTGATCGAGTGGTCGAAGTGGTTGACCTTGTTTGTTTTCCCATTCGGCGAAACCCGCCTCGATCTCGGCTCTGGTTGCTATTCTCATCTCATAGGTCTGCACACTTCTGACAGGATCAGAGCCTTTCCCTGGATCGTGGTCAGCTAGAAAGCTGACCTCATGATAATTCTTGAAGGGATGATTGGGGTTGGCGACTTTGGCCAACGCATCTCTGAGCCCAGCTTCGGTGATCGAGGCGATCACGAATTGATTCCTTTGAATTGCCAGATTGATGGCAGCAAAAGCTGCTTCCTCAACGTATTCGAATCGCCGAACCAGTTGACCAGCTCGGTACAGTCCCCATGGCGAAGCCTCCTCTGGCTCGTGCTTGACTTGAATGTTGCCATCAGCCGTGACCCTGATGAACTCTCTGAGCACATACAGTAGTGCTCTGGTTTCAGACTGAGCAGCCTGCATCATGAATCTACCACTCATCGGATGCTTCCTCCTTGTCCGCGCAAAATTGCTAATTGTAATTATAAACAAAAAATACCCTCAATGTCAAGGGTATTTGGGAAGAATCGGTGGGAGGAGGATTCGAACCTCCGAGGATCGTAAGACCCAACCGCTTTTCGAGAGCGGCGCTATAAACCACTCAGCCATCCCACCAAAAATAGAGATTATAGCATTATAGATTTCATAGATTTTTCTATATTGCTATATTGCCACAAATCTATACTTCCTATCGCCTATTTTACCACGATCTTAATTTGACATAAAGGTTTTGAGGCATCATAATCAAGATAGATAAGGGGATTTTTTCATTTCCGATCGCAGAGAGGAAAAGCGATCTTTTTGGTAATCTGGGAGTGGGTATGCCTAATTCTTTGTCTTTACAAAATCAACCACAACAAAACCCCCAAGTGCCTCCGGGAGGGACTAATTTGGGTTCGCCCCCGCAAAATCCTCCTGGCGTAGGCAGGCAACAAAATCCTTCAGGACAATCACAGGCGTCAATTCCTAAAGAGCAGAGAGTTGAAGAAATTGAGGAAGAATTAATGGTGGGAGGAGGTCCTGATCAGAAAAAAGCTGGCGTGGTGGCTGGCCAGGTCGGAGAAGATCAAGAAACAACCCTGCCTCAGGAGCCAATAAAGAAGCAGTCATCGGCTGAAGTGTCCCAAGAGCCGGCAAAATCATCGCCCACTCTGCCAACATCAAAACCGGAGCTGATACCTCCCAAACCGCCAGAACCAAAACCAGAGCCCCCAAAAGAAACCCAAAAAGAGCCAGAAAAGGAAAAAGAAAAAGCTCTTCCAGTATCAAAAACAGATGATGAAGCCGCTGTCAAAGCTAAAGCCGACAAAGCTAACCTACCCTATGTAAATCTAACAGGGTTTGCCATCGTTTCAGAAACCTTAAATATTATACCAGAAGAGGTGGCTAAAAAATATAACGTTATCCCCTATCTTAAAGTCAATGGCCGGCTCAAAATTGCCTCAACTGATCCTCAAAATAGAGAAATGCTTTCTGAAGTTCAAGATATAATTTCGGTTCAGAACCTCGAGCCTTTGTATGCTTATTGTTCTCAAAAGAGCATTGATTATGCCCTAAAATCATACTCATTTTCTAAAAAGGCCTCCGAAGAGGCGGAAGATGTTGAGGTCAGCGGCAAGGAAGCAGAATTTAAAAAGGAGATTAAGGGCTTTTTGGCTCTAAAAAATGAGATCGGCAAAGTGCCAACGACAAAATTATTTGATGTTTTGGTCTCCGGGGCGATTAAAAATAATGCCTCTGATATTCATATTGAACCAACAAAACAAAAAATGAGAATTAGATATAGGGTTGATGGTATTTTGCAAGACATTGCTGAGTTGCCAAAAGAGGCTTACAACAGTCTTCTTTCGCGAATTAAATTTCTTTCCAAAATGAAGTTAGATCTTAAAAATCTTCCCCAGGATGGACGATTTACAATCACGGCCGAGGATCCCTCGGGCAGGCTCGGGGCAGGCAAAATTATTGATCTTCGGGTTTCAACCTTACCAACAGTTTATGGTGAAGGTTTGGTGATGAGATTATTGCAACAGGATAAAGGTTTTTTGTCACTCGAGGATCTTGGTTTTAATCGCAAAGTTCATGAGATGGTTCAGGGGGCGATCTCAAAGCCAACCGGCATGGTGTTAAATACTGGGCCAACGGGTTCAGGGAAAACAACCACTCTTTATGCAATTTTGGATAAACTCAACAAGCCTGGAGTTAAGATTATAACCTTGGAGGATCCGGTCGAATATCGGATTCCTGGGATCATTCAAAGTCAAGTCGATTCATACGCTAAATATGGTTTTGCCAGAGGCCTTCGTTCGATTTTGCGCCAAGATCCAGATATTGTTTTGGTGGGCGAGATTCGTGATTTAGAGACCGGAAGAATTGCTCTTAATGCGGCCATGACAGGCCATCTGGTGCTTTCAACTCTCCATACCAACAATGCGACCTCGGCTCCTTCTCGCTTACTTGAGATTGGGGTGAAGCCATTTCTTGTGGCAGGAAATATTAATTTGATCATTGCCCAAAGATTGGTGAGAAAATTATGTGAGGCTTGCAAAAAGAAATATAAGCCTCGTCCAGGGATTATCGAAGCGATTAAAAGAGTTGTCCCCGATCAAAAAATTCCGGAAACATTATGGAAGTCGGTTGGCTGTAAAGAATGTCAGGGGACTGGATTTAGCGGAAGAGTCCCGATCGCTGAGGCGTTTAAACCAATTCCACGAATCGAAAAGATGGTTTTAGAGTCAACTCCTTCTGCAAAGATCAGGGAAGCGGTTATCTCCGAGGGAATGCAGACCATGGAACAAGATGGTATGGGTAAGGTTTTTCAAGGAATAACAACCCTCCAGGAAGTCTGGAGAGTTACTAAAGAGTAAATTAAAAATCAAAAATTGGACATAATAATGAGAAAAAACACTCTCTTTACCCGTCAAAATTTCCGAAGAAATTTATTCGGGCGAAGAAAAGAGTGTTTTTTGATTAAGGCTTTTATCCTGTCTTTTGGGATGAATTGAGTTTTAGGCCGAGGGTGTGTAGCCGACAATTCGATCAAGAATAAATCTGACAATAAGGTAAGCGGCAAAAATAATCACTAGGCCAATGATGGCATTCAAAACCGTAGTTCGTCCAGCCTGAGCTTGTTCTGCATTTCCCGAAGAAGTGATGTACTGGTAGCCGCCAACAATCAAATAGATAACGGCGACGATTCCGGCAATCAACAAGATTACATTGACAATTGTTTGGATCAATTGATCAAGACTGCCTCCGCCTACGCCCTGAAATTCAGACGAGAAAAAAGCCCCAAAACCTTGGGCATAAGCCTTTGTTGTTGCCAGAAGCGCAATCCCGGTTGCTACTATGGAACTTGTGGCTGTTCTTAACATTAATCCTCCTTAAATTAACTCAAATAGTATTTATGTTAAATTGAATATTTAATTAGTTGGTGTTCCGCCGCCAGTGCCACCTCCAGGAGTACCGCCGCCTCCGGTACCGCCGCCACCAATATTGATGTTAATGGCGCCCCAAATGCTTCCGTGTGTAATAATGCGATAGACAAAATCAACCATTACGTAAGCAGCAAAAATGATCACCAATCCAATAATAGCGTTAAAAATAGTAGTTTTTGCTTCGGCTACAGACTCTGCATTTCCCGAAGAAGTGATATATTTATAGCCACCAATTATCAGGTAAATAACGGCAACCACCCCGGCCAAAAGAAGAACGGCATTGATGATTGACTGAATGTATTGAGAAAGGCTTCTGGTTTGTAAGCCTCCGGGGACATAATCTCGCCATTGGTCCCAAGAGCCTTGGGCAAAGGCTGGCTCAATTTTAAAAATAATCAATCCTACTACCAGGCAGGCCGCCATTACAAAAATAATAACCCACGGGATTTTTACCCGAGCAAATCGGGTCTTTATTTTTTTCATAACCCCTCCTTAATTATATTTTATGAGTTTTATTTAAATGTGTCAAATTTTAGGGCGCTGGAGGCGCTGGAGTAGCGCCAATCGCACCCCAAACAAATTGAACAATTGCCCAGGAAGCAATTGAGACAATTAAACCGATAATCGCCCAGGTGATTGTTTGTTTGCCTTTCTGAATTGTTTCCGGATTGCCATAGGCAGTTACATAATTATAGCCGCCAATAATCACATAAATTATCGCAATCACGGCGGTGAAGGTAAAAATTAAAGTTAGAATATTGCCCAAAAGAGTAAAAATATCGACAATCTCGTAAGTTTGGTTAGTGCCGGTTGGTGCAGGAATAATTCCCTCGGTAAAAATTTTATCGATCGGGCGGACTTGAGCGTAAACTAAATCGGGAATAGTAATAATTAACAAAGAGGTAATGAAAGAAAAGACCTTTTTCATATTCATCCTGTCATAGAGGTGACAATAAAATTAATAATCACATAAGAGGCAAAAGCAACAATCAGGCCAATAATCCCCCAAGTGATGGTTGATTTAGCTTTGGCAGTGGCTTCGGCATTGCCTCCCGAACTAACATATTGATATCCGCCGATAATAATTGCAATCAAAGCAAGAATTGAGATAAATAAAAGAAGAGTTTCAATGATGGTGACAAAGATATCTCCAAAAGACTTAAAGCGAGAAAAATTTGGTAGATTAACAAGATTTGGAATCATGCATGCCTCTATTTTCTATAACTTATTTTGCGCTTCCGCCGCCACCTCCACCACCTACACCACCACCGCCGCTAAAACCGCCACTTCGTCCCTCGGGGCTCGAGGGAGTCGTTTCTTCTAAGGGAGGGGGTTGAGTTGAAGTATTGGTTTGATTTTGGGTAGAAGTAGTATTTTGTTGATTGTTGCCGCCAACAATACTTGGGCTAATGGTTCTGAGGATTAAAGCTGCTAAAACTAATAAAA
>Ga0180437_10007873_pt1 | contig 13730 bp, 10 predicted proteins | sample SS_ome_4_FD_132410 | JGI IMG/M metagenome (GOLD analysis project Ga0180437, IMG submission 132410) | Hypersaline lake sediment archaeal communities from the Salton Sea, California, USA - SS_3_D_1 metaG | ecosystem: Environmental > Aquatic > Non-marine Saline and Alkaline > Hypersaline >...
CCGACGTCTTCGATGAGCAGCGACGCCCACAGGCGACGGCGATACTGCAGGCCGCTTTCATCGCCGGGATCATCGGCGGCAGCGTCGGGCTGGGACGGCTGGTGGATCCCTACAGCCCTAGCAGACTCATCCTCATCGTTGCCGGCGTCGGCCTGCTCGCGATCGTCCTCTCCGTGCTGGGGTGCCTCGGCGTGGAGCCAACCGGGGAGATGGTCGAAGCACTGTGCTGTCGTGTGCGTGAAGTCCCCTTCGGGCCAACGCTCAGGATGACGGTCCAGAACCCACAGGTGCGCCTCTTCTTCCTGTTTATCGGTACAGCGTTGCTTGCCACGCTGAGCCAGGACATTTTTTTGGAACCCTATGGGGCTAAGCTGTTCGATATGTCGGTCGGGCAGACAGCCCGGCTGAGTATGTACTGGGGGACGGGCACCCTGGGCGCATTGCTCATCTGTGGACTGTGGCTCGTCAACCGTGTGGGACGGAAACACGTGACCGCGATCGGGCTGGTGATCGTGGCCTTGACCTTCGCCGGGATGATCACGGCCGGGGGCATACGGCAACGAGAGCTATTCATCGGGCTAGTCCTCCTCCTCGGCATCGGGAGCGGCGTCAGTGCCTCGGGCATGCTGAGCCTCATGGTAGACTTCACCACGCCCGAGCAGGCCGGGCTATTGATGGGAGCGTGGACAATCGCCCACCAGTTGGCCGAAGTCGTGGGAAACTTCCTGGGGGGCGTGTTGGTCGATGGAGTCCTTGCGCTGAGCGGCAGCTACTTCGCAGCGTTCGGCGCAGTCTTTGGACTGGAGATCGTTGCCGCCATAGTGGGATTGGTCCTGCTATCCCGAATCAACGTCACGACCTTTGTAAGCATAGAACTGCACGAGGTGGAAAAGGGGTACGCCCCTGCATCTTGACACAAAATCGAGCTGGCGGAGCCCCCCAGAAGCACATATGGAGGGAACCGATGATGAAGATCGAAGGGAGATTGCGTACCGTATGCATATTGATCACAGCGGGAGCATTGACCTGGCAAGCGATGCCGCAAGCGGCGGCCGATCCGGGTGACCCCGGCCCCTGTACCGTGGCAAGCCAGACGGTGTACGTCAACGGCGACATAGAGACGCACGTTCACTATCCCAACGGCGACCAATGTGGCACCGATATCATGGCCCCCTACCCGGGCATCGCCTTCGCCCATGGCTTCAGCATGTTTGGGCTGACCAACGGGGCTGAGGACAACGCGGGAAACGGCCAACATATGGCCAGTTGGGGCTACGTCGTGGCCATACCCGTGCTGCCCGATGACGTGGATGGACGGATCGCCGATATGCAGGACGTGCTTTGTTACCTGGAGGAGCAAACAAGCACGCCCGGATCCTTCCTTCACCAACAGGTCGATATCGAACGGCTGGCCGTGGCCGGACACTCCTTCGGAGGGGCAACCGTCCTGGCGCTGAGCGCCCGGGATAGCCGCGTGAAGGCGGTCGTGGCCCTGGATCCCGTGTACCATCAGGGAGGCCCTGGCGGGAACCCCGAGATATGGGACCCCGACGCAGAAGGTCCAGACATCGCCGTGCCCACGTGCATCCTGGGGGCCCCACCCAGCAACTGTAATTCGGAGGCTGACTACGCCGAGATATACCCGTTTGTCGGCGCGACGCACAAGACGTCGATCCTTCTCGTCGGGGCCAGCCACTGCGACTTTATGGACCCAGGCAACTGGGGCTGCGGACTGGTGTGCGAGGGCAGCACCAGCACACAGAGAACCGACCTGGCCCAGAAGTATATGACCGCCTGGTTCAATTACTATTTGTATCTGAATACCAGCGACTACGAATACCTCTACGGCACAGAGGGAGACGCGGACGTCGCTGCCGGGCTCATCGAGCGCCAGGTAGACACCGCACCACGGGGCCTGACGGCCCGAGGCTTGATGGCGGCCGTGGCATTGGAATGGGAACTCTACCGGCACCCGATCGTGGCTGGTTACAATATCTACCGCCGTCTGCCAGGCGAAGCATATTCGGAGACACCCTACGCCCAGGTAGGTAGAGAATCCACGTACACAGACACAGCAGTGACGGGGGGGCAAGTCTACTCCTATACGCTTCGCAGCTATGACCCGGCAGAGAACCTGCACCAACCCTGTGATGAAGTCAGCGCTGTGACCCTGGTGCCCACCTCGTGGCATTATCTCCCCATCATCCTTCACACACAAGACTGAGCAGATCTGCACGGCCGTACCAGGAAAACCAGCAGGACCCAAGTTGCCCTCTTTCAGCAAATATGCTAGAATAGAGCTGCGTTGGGGCGTGGCCAAGTGGTAAGGCAACGGACTTTGAATCCGTGTACCGTAGGTTCGAATCCTACCGCCCCAGCCTGAGTGATCGGACCCTACGAATGAGCAACTGGAAAGGGTCCCCATTTCGGTGGCTGTGGTATGCGCTATGTCTTCGAGATTGGTGCCACAGCCACTTTGTGGTCTAAGCTTGGGGTACTTCTACGGAGGAGCTGGAGCGTGAAGTTAGCAGCCGTGATTCTGGCCGCGGGTCAGGGAACCCGTATGAAATCCGATCTACCGAAAGTACTGCATCCACTGGCCGGGCGACCACTGGTGACCTATGCAGTGGAAACGGCACGGGCGATGACAGACATCCCACCCGTGTTGGTTGTAGGACATGGAGCCGAGGCAGTGCGCGACGCAGTCGGCGACGGAGTCGTCTTCGTCGAACAGACAGAGCAGCGCGGCACTGGACACGCTGTGCTTCAGGCCAGGGAAGTACTCCAGGGCCACGCCGACATGGTGATAGTCACGTACGGCGACATGCCGCTCTTGACCGCCCAGACGCTGAACCGACTGGTGCAGCGACAAGAGAAAAACGCCGGTCCCATCACCATGCTTTCTCTGATTGAGGAAAACCCCCGCGGATTTGGGCGCGTCGTGCGGAACCAAAGCGATGCAGTCGTACAGATCGTCGAGGAAGCAGTGGCCACACCGGCGGAGCTGAAAATCCGGGAGCTCAACGCCGGGGTCTATTGCTTCGACGCGAAGTGGTTATGGGCCAACCTGGATCATATCCCCCTCAGCCTCCCCAAACGAGAATACTACCTGACCGATATGATCGGCTTGGCCGTGGCTGAGGGATTGCGAGTCGAGGCACTTGTCACCGAAGATAAGCGCGAGACGTTGGGGATCAACACGCGGGTACACCTGGCCGAGGCCGGTGCCGAACTGCGCCGCCGCATCAACCAGCGCTGGATGCTGACCGGCGTGACAATTGTGGACCCGGCCACGGCCTACATCGATTCCGGCGTGACCCTTGGGCAGGATACGACCATCTGGCCCAATACGCATCTGCGCGGAGACACCTCGATCGGCGAACACTGCCACATCGGGCCGGACACGATCATCGTGGACTGTGAAATCGGCAAACGCTGTCGGGTGGTGGCCTCTGTATTGGAGCAGGCAGTGATGGAGGACGATTCCAACATCGGCCCCTTTGGTCACCTCAGGAAGGGAGCACGGCTGTGCCGGGGCGCGCATATGGGGAACTTCGGCGAGATGAAAAACTCGACGCTCGGCCCCGGGGCAAAGATGGGACACTTCAGCTACCTGGGCGACGCCGAAGTCGGAGCGGGCGCAAACATCGGCGCCGGAACCATCACCTGCAACTACGACGGCACCCGGAAGCACAAAACTGTCATCGCCGAAGGCGCATTCATCGGATCAGACTCGATGCTGGTCGCACCGGTGCGTATCGGCAAAGGGGCCAAGACAGGAGCCGGATCCGTGGTGACTCACGACGTACCGGATGGGGCAGTAGCCTATGGAGTACCGGCGCGACTGAAGGCAGAGGCAGAGGAGACAGACAAAGAAGAATAGAAGTTGTTCAAACACAACTTCCGGCAGCGATAGAGGAGGTGCGAGGATGAACGAATGGTCACGAGAGGAACTGGTGGCACAGGCCATACGCGCACGCGAACGCGCCTACGCACCCTATTCTGGCTACACAGTTGGAGCCGCGTTGCTGACGAAATCGGGCCGGATATACACCGGCTGCAACGTCGAGAACGCTGTGTATCCCCTCACCACTTGTGCCGAACGCGTAGCCGTCGTCAAGGCGGTCTCAGAGGGAGAACAGGAAATCGAAGCCCTGGCCGTCTCAACCGAGAACGGTGGTGCCCCCTGTGGCTCGTGCCGCCAGACCCTGAGGGAATTTGGCCAAGACATCATCGTGTTGATCGCAGATACCACAGGAGCATATCGGGAAACGACGGTGGCAGAGCTACTACCCGGCAGCTTCAGTGCGCAGGACCTGAAGAGAAGCTGACGCACAGATGGCGTGCCGAGTGATGCGGTTCTGAACCGTTTCCCGCACGCCACGGGCCGAGCGAATCGCTCACCTTGAGATTGCTACCTCCCCACAGTCTTCCCTGTAGACGAACATCTTGCCTGCATACTCATGAACGTTTGCGGTGGACATCTTGTCCACCGTATTCTGGTTCCGCCTGCTGAACGCGTAGATCCTGTAGGGTAATCGTCCAGTCAGGGGCCGTAGAAACGGATACAATTCAACCGTGTGTCAGCCGCCCAGCGACTGGCACAGGTACGCCAAGAGACACCATCATCGAGCGACCACTGAACTGGAGGTGTGAATGACGAGACCAAGACAGAACCGGCTGAGGCCAATCGCATTGGGTGCGGTGCTGCTTTACGCAGCCTTCGTCGTGGGCTGGTACGTCGCATACAGGCTCTTCCGCGACGGGTTCTGGCTGCTGGCACTGGCCAACGCCTTCGCGATATATTTGTTTGCACCGCTACCCCTGGCGGCGCTTCTGGCAGCACTGACCAGGCACCGCCTGGGCTGGGCAGCAGTGCTGACCCTCACCCTGCTGTTCTTCGGGCTGTTCGGCAGCGACCTGATGCCCCACTCGCCGGTGGTCAGCGCAGGGGCCGGCGGCCCCACGCTGACCGTGATGACCTACAACGTGCTCTTCACCAACGAGGACGCCGCCCCGATCGCAACCCACGTCAGAGCAACCGACCCCGACCTGATCGCCTTTCAGGAACTCACCCCCGCACTGGCAAAGCAGTTGGAGCAGGAAATCGGTGCCAGATACCCATACCGCACCCCTCTGCACGCCGACTGCCGCGCCGAGATCGCCATCTGGAGCCACTATCCACTCCACGTCGAGACCGTGGACGAGGACGTGCTTTGCCGCGTTCGGTCCGTCTTGCTGGACCTGCAAGGCCAACCCGTACGAGTCGTCGACGTGCACGGCTGGCCCTACATCGGGATCGATCAGGAGAGCGTGGAAAAAAGCTTCCGTTGGAGGCAAGAACAGATCGATTGCGTGCTTGACGATGTCGAGGGGCAGCCAGAACCGCTCATCCTGTTGGGCGACCTGAACTCGACCCCGATGCACCAGGTGTACCATACCCTGTCGACGCACCTGGTGGATGCGTTTCGCGAGGCGGGATGGGGACTCGGGCACACCTTCCCCGCGAGAGCGGGGCAGTTCTGGGGACTCCCCTACCCGGATCGACTGGTGCGTATTGACCACATCTTTCACTCCTACCACTGGAAGGCGGAGGCCGCCTGGGTAGGTGAATGGGATGGCAGTTCCGACCACAGATCCGTCGTGGCACGGCTGAGACTGCTTCGCACCGATTGACCCAACCGCGAAGCACGCTTCCGAAAACAGCCATTTGCACTGCCTCCCGAAGACGTTGGGACTTCGGGAGGCCTGTTGTTTGCACTCCATCGTCAGGATGGTATAATGCCCGTTCAGGAGGTCGAACGTGAGCACTGAAAGGCTATACCGCACCCAGGGCATCGTGATGCGGCGGCGCACGCAAGGCGAGGCCGACCGCGTCCTGACCCTCTGCACACCACTGGGAAAAATCGAGGTTATCGCCAAAGGAGCGCGCAAGTTGCGCAGCCGCAAGGCGGGCCACGTCGAGCTGTTCTCACGCTCCCAGTTCGTCATCTCGCGCGTGTCCAACTCCTGGGATATTGTTAGCCAGGCTGAGATGGATGAACCACACAAACTGCTGCGTGACGACCTGCTGCGCGGGACGTACGCCCGCTACGCCGTCGAACTGCTCGACCGCTTCTTCACCGCGGGGGAGGGCGGACGGGCACTCTTCGATTTGCTTGACCGCACACTCTCCCGGCTATGCGAGGACAACGACCTGGACCTGATCGCCCGCTACTACGAGCAACATCTGCTGGGATTGGCAGGCTTCCGTCCAGAGTTGTTTCACTGCGTAGGTGAGACGAATCACCCTGCGCCGCTTCGGCCTCGCGAACAACCGCAGGACAAGCCGAAGGACCAGCGCCCCTACGGATTTGACCCGGAGCGGGGCGGGGCTATGTGCCAGGATTGCAACGCCGAGCGTGGAGCACGTCCCGGAATCATAGACCTCTCCGCTGAGGGGCTATGGTACCTGCAGGAATGCCAGCGGCGACCCTACGTCAGGTTACACAATCAACAGATTCCGCCCGACCAACATGCGGAGATGGAGCGCGTGATGCAACACTACATCACCTACCACCTGGAGCGGGACGTAAAGGCCGGCGCGTTCCTGCAGCAGTTGAAGCAGACCAACCCGCGCCGGATTCGATAACACAGGGGACATATCCAAGAATGAGCAAACCACTAACCTTCCAACAAGTCATCCTCCGTCTACAGAACTTCTGGGCCGATCGCGGTTGCCTGATCTGGCAGCCGTACAGCGAGAAAGTCGGTGCCGGGACAATGAACCCTGCCACCGTGCTGCGCGTGCTTGGACCAGAGCCGTGGAACGTCGCGTACGTCGAGCCCTCCTACCGGCCCGACGATGGACGTTTTGGGGACAACCCAAACCGCATGCAAATGCACACCCAGTTCCAGGTCATTCTGAAGCCCGATCCCGGCAATCCCCAGGAACTGTATCTGGAAAGCCTGTACACACTCGGCATCCGCCGCGAGGAGCACGACATCCGCTTCGTCGAGGACAACTGGGAGAGCCCGGCCCTGGGAGCCTGGGGATTGGGTTGGGAGGTGTGGCTGGACGGGCTGGAGATTACCCAGTTCACCTATTTCCAACAGGCCGGCGGCTTTCCGCTCGACCCGGTCTCAGTAGAACTGACCTATGGGCTGGAGCGGATCGTGATGTTCCTGCAGAACGTACAATCGGTCTGGGAAATCGACTGGGACGGCATCCACACCTACGGTGACATCCTTCTACAACCCGAGATCGAACACTGTCAGTATGACTTTGAATTGGCCGACGTCGAGCGACTGGCGCAGATGTACAATCTCTACGAAGCCGAGGCACTCAGTTGCCTGGACGCAGGACTGGTCATCCCGGCCCACGACTATGTCTTGCGCTGCTCCCACACCTTCAACCTGCTCGACACCCAGGGTGCGATCGGTGTGACCGAGCGGGCGACCTACTTCCACCGCATGCGCGACCTGTCGCGGCAGGTCGCACAGGCATACGTAGAACAGCGAGAACGCATGGAATACCCGTGGCTGCCTGAAGAAACCACGGCAGGATCCAGTTCTAAGACTGGTAGCCCACCAACCAACCTGGAACCTGGAACCCTGAAACCTGAAACCTTTCTGCTCGAAATTGGAACGGAAGAACTCCCAGCCGGTGATCTGGACGCGGCGTTGGCACAGTTGCGAGAATTGATCCCGGCCCGCATGGAGGACGCACGCCTTGACTTCCAGGGCCTGCAGGTGGTGGGGACCCCCCGGCGACAGGCACTGCTCATCGAAGAGCTGGCCCCGCGCCAGCGCGCAGTCGACGAGATCGTCAAGGGTCCCCCGGTGCGCGTGGCGTTCGACGCCTTGGGCACCCCGACCAGAGCCGCCGAGGGATTCGCCCGCAAGCAGGGAGTGAGCGTGGGGGAGCTCAAAACGCAGGAGATGGACGGCGGCGAATACGTCGTTGCGCTCCGGCGTGAAGAAGGCCGTCCGGCCGCCGAGGTGTTGACCACGCTGCTGCCCGACGTGATCTCCAACCTCCGTTTCCCGAAGAGCATGCGCTGGAACGACAGTGGATTTGCTTTTTCCAGACCCATCCGCTGGCTCGCGGCCCTGCTCGGTGACACACTGATCCCCTTCGAGTTCGCCGGCATCGCCAGCGACCGCGTCAGCCGCGGCCCTCGTCCCGAGGGATCCCCATCCTTCGAGATTGCCCGGGCCGCCGACTACCTGACCCAATTGGCGGATCACCACATCCTGATCGATACCCAGGAGCGACGAACCCGGATCACCCGGCTGGCGACAGAGCTGGCACAGGGCGCGGGCGGACGCATACCCGACGACCCTGAGTTGCTGGACGAAGTCACGAACCTGGTCGAGCAACCCACGCCCCTCCTTGGCCAGTTCGACGAGAACTACCTCCAACTGCCGGCCGACGTGCTCATCGCTGTCATGAAAAAACACCAACGGTACTTCCCCGTGACGGACGAGGATGGGGGGTTGCTCCCCTATTTCATCGCTGTCCGCAACGGGGGTGACGAGCACCTGGACATCGTGCGTCACGGAAACGAGGAAGTCATCCGTGCCCGCTTCTCCGACGCCGAGTTCTTCTATCGCGAGGACACCCAGAAGCCACTCGAGGAATTTCTGCCGCGGCTGGCGACGCTCACCTTCCAGGAACAACTGGGCTCCATGCTGGATAAGACCCGACGGCTGGAGCAGCTTGTGGCCCTTTTGGCTGAGATGTTGGAGCTGAGCGACGACGAAACAGAAGTCGCCCGCCGGGCCGCTCACCTGAGCAAGGCCGACCTGGCGACGCAGATGGTAGTCGAGCTCACCAGCCTTCAGGGAGTGATGGGCAGGGAGTACGCGCTGAAGTCGGGCGAGGACCCCGCAGTAGCCCAGGCGATCTTTGAACACTACCTGCCCCGCTTCGCGGGTGACGCATCGCCCCAAACTCGACCCGGCCTGGCTGTCGGGATGGCCAACCGGTTGGACAGCCTGGCCGGTCTCTTCGCGGTGGGATTGACCCCCACCGGATCGAGCGACCCCTACCACCTGCGACGCGACGCGCTTGGCCTGGTGCAAAACCTGCTCGCCTTCCAGCTCCCGTTCTCAGTGGAGGAGGGCCTGGCGGCCGCCGCCCGTCTGCTGCCGGTGGAGGTACCGGATGACGCGCTTCCAGCAGCGCTCGACTTCGTCGTCGAACGGCTGCGCGGCAGTCTGCGCGAGGACGGATTCCAGTACGACGTCGTGGACGCCGTACTGGCTGCGCGGGGCGACGACCCCTTCCGTGCACGCCAGTCCACTGAGGCCATGGCCCGCTGGGTAGCCCGCGACGACTGGAGCCGTATCCTCGACAACTACGCCCGATGCGTGCGTATTACGCGGGACTTCGAGGAGCGATTCCCTCTCGACCCGGCCCGCTTCGTCCGCCGGGCGGAGGAAGCGCTCCACACAGCCTTCCAGGAAGCTCGCGCCCACGTCACCCCGGAGAGCACAGTGGACGAGTTCTTGACCGCCTTCCTGCCATTGGTGGACGTCATCGACCAGTTCTTCGCCAGGGAGTCTGGAGTCTTGGTGATGGCCAAGGATCGCGATGTGCGAGAGAACCGGCTGGCGCTCCTGCAACACGTCGCGGCGTTGGCCGAAGGGATCGTGGACTTGAGCCGGTTAGAGGGCTTCTAGCGACAGAGTTTCCAGAAAGTAAAAAGCCTCCCGCCGGCGGGAGGCTCTTTTCATCTGTCTCACCGTTCAACCACCCAGGTAGGCCACCTTCACGTCCGGGTTTTCGGCCACCTCGTGAGCCGGGCCCTCGAGCACGATGCGCCCCGTCTCGAGCACGTAGGCTCGACTAGCGATAGACAGGGCCATCTGCGCGTTCTGCTCGACCAGCAGGATACTCACCCCCTGGGAGTTGATCTCCTGGATAATCGCAAAGATCTCCTCGACCAACAACGGAGCCAGGCCCATGGAAGGCTCGTCGAGCAACAACAGCTCAGGATTGGCCATCAACCCCCGTCCCATGGCCAGCATCTGCTGCTCACCACCGGACAGCGTGCCACCGTACTGGCTGAGCCGCTCCTTGAGACGCGGGAAACTCTTGAACACCCGCTCGAGGCTCTGCTGAATGCCCCCCGCGTCCTTGCGGGTGAACGCCCCCATCTCCAGGTTCTCCTGCGTGGTCAGGGGAGCGAAGATCTTCCGCCCCTCCGGCACCTGGACAACGCCCATCGAGACGATATCATAGGGCGGCGTGGTCGTGATCTCCTGGCCGTTGAACTTGATACTGCCAGCGCGCGGGCGCACCAGGCCGGAGATCGTGTTCAGGGTGGTCGACTTACCGGCACCGTTCGCGCCAATCAGGGTGACGATCTCGCCTTCATCCACGTGGAAGGATATACCCTGCAACGCGTGAATTGCACCGTAGAAGACGTTCAGATCGCTAACTTCCAGTAACATCAGTCCACCATCCTTGTCGCCTGGCTACCCAGGTAGGCCTCAATCACTCTCGGGTTGTTCTGAATCTCCTTCGGCGTTCCACGGGCGATGATCTGGCCAAAATCGATGACCGTCATCCATTCACAGATTCCCATCACCACACGCATCTGGTGCTCGATGAGCAGGATCGTCAAGTTGAACCGGTCCCGGATGAAGTGGATCAACTCCATCAGCTCCACGATCTCCTGTGGGTTCATGCCTGCTGCGGGCTCATCCAGGAGCAGCAGATCCGGCTCCGTCGCCAGCGCGCGCGCGATCTCCAGCCTTCGCTGAGCGCCATAGGGCAGATTCGTGGCCAGTGTGTCCTGCAGATCCTCCATCCCAAACACGGACAGAAACTCCTGCGCTCTCTCCGTCATCTCCCGTTCACCCCGTCCGAAACGCCCCAGGCGCAGGATGCCATCGAACATGCCGTAGTCGGCGTGGGGATGATACGCGACCCGGACGTTGTCCAAGACCGTCAGATTTCGGAAGACGCGGATTCTCTGAAAGGTGCGGCCGATGCCCAACTGCGTGATCTCGTGGGAGGGCATATCCGTGATATCCTGCCCTTTGAACGCGATGGTGCCTTCACTGACCGGATAGATGCCGGTGATCATGTTGAAGATCGTCGTCTTACCGGCACCGTTGGGGCCGATCAGCCCGACCAGCTCTCCTTGCTTGATGTGGACGTCGAAATCGTGCACCGCCCGCAGGCCACCAAAGAACTTGGTCAACTCATCGATCTTTAGAACCGTTGAGTTGTCGCCAGGGTTCGGGTTTTGAACATCTGATTGCGCCATCATGTGCATCACCTCCTCTAGCTCTCCGATGCCTGGGGCTCAGCCGGCGATACTCCCGCCGGCGCTCCCTGTTTGGGTTTCCTGAGTGCTACCCGGGGAGGCTTCAAGAAGCCCAACTCACTGGTCCCCATGATGCCCTGGGGCCGGAACAACATCACGAACAGGAGGATCAGGGGATAGATGACGTAGCGCCAGTCGATGAACTCCGCCGGCAGGACGCGCAACCCCTCAAGCAAAGTCACGAACACGTAGGCCCCCAGCGTTGTGCCCGTCATGCTGCCCACGCCGCCGAAGACCACCATCACAAACGGGTCCACGGACTTCAGCCACGTGAAGTTCGACGGATGCAGGAAACTGTACAGATGGGCGTACAGCCCGCCGGCCAACCCGGCATACCCGCAGCCGATCGCGTAGGCCAGCGTCTTGTACCGGAAGGTGTCGATGCCCATTGTCCCTGCTGCGATGGCGTCATCTCGAACGGAGAGAATGGCGCGTCCGGTGCTGGAGTAGATGAAGTTGCGCATAACCACCAGCGCAACCGCCACACAGCCCAACACCCACGGCCAGGTCGTCAGGCTGGGGATGCCGACCATGCCCCGTGCACCCTTCATCGTGGGGATCAACTGGTCAGCGTTGTTGAAGAACACGTAGGTGATAATCCCGAACCCCAGCGTGGCGATACACAGGTAGTCATAGGTCAGGTTCAGGATCGGCAGGCTGACCAGAAAACCGATGGCCCCCGCCAGCACAGCAGCGGCCAGCAGCGCAATGACGAATATGATCTGCTGTGATATTTCTATCGGCAGTCCACCCAGCAACGGCGGGACGGCGGCCAGCACACCTTGGCGCACCAACCACCCGGACCCACCGCCGACGACGACGACCACCACCAGGCTGATCAGGATGATCACCGCCGTGGACAGCACCGTGGACTCAAATGGAGACAACCACTGGGCCAGCCTCTCACGCATCGAATGGCGCACATGGCCAAGTTGGAGCTTCGAGATCGCCACAACAGCCAGGATGAACCCGATCTCGATCGCCAGGACGCCGGCCAGCCCGCCGGCCGGGTTTCCACTCCAACCTACGACCCAGTCCTTCGTGATCAGGGCCGAGGAATAAGCGCCGATACCGTAGAACGCCGCGTGACCCAGGGCAAACAGACCCGCGTACCCATACTTCAGGTTCAGACCCTGGGCCGAAATCGCGAGGATCGTCCCGGCCATGATGACCTGCTGCCAGTAGTCGCTGAGCCATCCCTGACTAAAGGCAACCTGTACCACGGCGCCGACGATCACAAAGAACACCAATCCTGTTAACCAGGTGGGGAGTGAGCGAATCTTCATCGTCTACCCTCACGTTTACTTGACTTCTTCGAACGGGTCACCGAAGATACCGGTGGGCTTGATCAGCAACATGGCAATCAATACCAGGAAGGCCATCCCGTCCTTGAGCGTCGAGCCTAGGGGCATATAGCCCACCGTCATGGCCTCAATGAACCCCATAATCAACGAACCGACGAACGCCCCAGGGATGCTGCCGATGCCGCCGATCACGGCCGCGACGAATGATTTCAGGCCGGGCTGGATGCCCATGAAGGTGAAGATCTGGGGGTAGGCGGTGGCGTACAACATGGACGCGGTACCGGCCAGCGCACCGGTCAGCGCGAACGTGGCACCGATGACGGCGTTGACGTTGATGCCCATCAACCGGGCCGTGGGCTTGTCGAAGGCACTGGCCCGCATAGCCTTGCCGATCTTCGTGCGCCCGACGATGTACTGCACACCCAGGAAGTATACGATCGACGTGATCGCGATGACCAATTGGATGTTGGTGAACGTCACGCCACCCACGTTCCAGGTAACCAGTTCGAAGGGACGTTCGAACGCGATGTAGTCGGGGCTGAAGACGAACTTGAGCGCCGTGAAGTATTCCAGGAAGATCGACATGCCCAGCGCAGTGATCAGCGCTGCGATACGGGGGGCATCGCGCAACGGCTTGTAGGCCACCCGGTCGATCACCACAGCCAGGAACAAGCAAGCTACTGTGGCCAACACCAGGGCCGGAACGAACGACAGGCCGTACTGCGTGATACCGTAGAAGGAGACGAACGCCCCGACCATGAAGACGTCCCCATACGCGAAGTTGATCAACTTGACCACGCCGTACACCAGCGTATACCCGACCGCGATCATGGCATACACGAAGCCAAGCTGTAGCCCGTTGAGAACCTGCTGGACAAACGTCACCGGGTCCTCGGCCACTATGTTCGCCACGATCGAGATGACCACGCCTGCGATGACCACCAGTATGCCCCAACTGAGTGCCTTGAGCACAATTTTGACGAGGTTATCTTTCATGCTACCTCCTCCTTAATTCAGGTACGCGAGTAGCATTTCGCGGGTGCAAAAAGGGTACGTGGAGCAGGCCTTCCAGCCTCCCCGAGCGGCAGACTGAAAAGTCTGCCCC
>Ga0180437_10007877_pt1 | contig 13722 bp, 8 predicted proteins | sample SS_ome_4_FD_132410 | JGI IMG/M metagenome (GOLD analysis project Ga0180437, IMG submission 132410) | Hypersaline lake sediment archaeal communities from the Salton Sea, California, USA - SS_3_D_1 metaG | ecosystem: Environmental > Aquatic > Non-marine Saline and Alkaline > Hypersaline > Sediment...
GTCCGAGGCCGCGATCGACTCCGACTACTGGTATCTCGACCTGAGCTTCCTGGCCGAGGTGACCCTCTGGGACGGCATCCGCCTGGATGTGACCGGACTCTTCTCCCCCGAAAAGCACCGCAATCCCGAGGACAATACCGCCACCAACGTCCTCTCCGTCTATCTCGGGTACCGGTTCTAGCCCGACGGCCGAGCGCGACAGAGTCCGCCTTGGGCGTTTCTATGGAATCTTCCTATTTCCGCTGTCATCTTCATGTGGAGCTTGAACTCAGCTGCCAAATACGGCAGAATATGTCGAGAGTGGACAAACCTCGAACAGCTGGCATGGGCCATCGGGCACGACGACCTGCGGTATCGGATGTCGCCCGTGGAGTCCAGGGGCAGTCCGGCGGGTGACCCGACGCCCTACGACCGTGCTCGCGCCCGACCCGGCCAGAGAAAGGAGCGTGGGCCATGCGCCCCGTCGTGCTTCTCACAGGTGTGATCGCCTGCATGGTCCCGACCTTGCCTGCGGGCGCTCTGGCCTTTATACCGGATCCCGCCCTGTGCACGGTCTCCGACTGCATGATCAACACCTGTCCGGTGGTGCATCCGCCGACGGCCGCCTCAGGATCCGAGAGGTACTGCGACCTGACGGTGACTCTGTACGACCAGTACGGCAACCCGATCGCCGGCTACCCGGCCACCGACTTCGCGTTCACGGTCTTGCCCCATTCGGCCTATCCATACCTGGGGGGCGGCCCGAGCGGCGATTGGCCAGGCTGCGAGAACCACTACAGCGTCACCTGCCTCGCCGGCGCCACCGGCCCGGGTGGGGCCATGCCCATCCGCGTGGACTTGGGGGAGGGCTGTGCGCCCTCGATGTGCTGCCCCGTGGAGGTGTGGGTCAGTCTACCGGTGGGCACGATTGTCGACCCCGGAGAGGTGTTGCAGAACACGGTCGACATGGTGACCGCGGCACCGAGCGGGGGGTACGTGAATCTGTCCGACATCGCTGCCTTTTCCGTCGCGCTCACGATCTGGTTCCAGTACGGGATCCCACAGGAGTGCGCCGATTTCGTGTGGTCGACCGATCAGACCGTGTGGGGGGAGCTGACGCTCTCCGATATGGCCATGTTCGCGCAGCACATCACCCATTACTGCGAGCCCTTCACCGATCCACGTCCGTAGGGCATCTCCGGGGGCCGAGTACAGGAAAAGGGGGAAGGCTCCGCTGAGCCTTCCCCCCTGCTGTACCTCGGGATGTCCCGTTCGACCCGCCTATCGCCGTTTCTTCGAACTCGAAGACCCGCTCGATCCCTTCGAGCGGCTCGACCCCGACCTGGACCCGGAACTCCGGGCCGCGGGGGACGAGCTCTTCGATCGGGACGAAGAACGGACGCTCGGTCGAGTGGCCTTGCTCGAGCCCTGTGAGGACTTCGCCTTGCTCCGAACCGCGGCCGGGCTTCCCGATCCCGAGCGAGTCTTCGTCGACCGGATCGCGGGCGTCGAGCGCCGGTCGGTCCGGACGCGCTGGTTCGGCGTGATGCTCGCGCCGGACCGCGGGGGTTTCCGCTTGGTGTACGTCCCCCGGCTCGTCGGGTTCCACGCCGTCGAGGTCTTCGGCCTCGACCCCGTCCGGTCGACCACGGTCGCCCGGGTCTTCGTCCTCGACAGCGCTTGGCCGTACTGCCTGTAGGTCCCCGCGCCGCGTCGATCCGCCGAGGCCAGGGCCGGACTGCGGTACCGCGACGTCTTGGTGCGGACGGGCTCCAGTTGCGCCAGCGGCCCCTGCGTACGCCCGCGCTGGGCGTCCCGGATGGCTTTGGTCCGCGTCCGCGAGGTCGCCAGCGTGGTCATGGGCCCCAGGTTGTGGGTCTTCCACCGCACGCGGTCGCGAGGCCGATCCACGCTGCAGTACCGATCGCAGTCGCGCTGCCAGCGGAACCCGCAGCCGCGCGGGCGCCGGCAGGGATCGTACCACCAGGAGTAGTAATGACCCGTGTACCACCAGGGCCGGTAGCGCCAGCACCAGTCGGCGCGGATGCAGCTGTCCGCGTACCAGTAGTAGTCGAACGGCGGCCACCAGTAATCCCACCAGACGTAGCTGTACGGCCAGTAGTGGCGGCCCAGGCCCACATGAATGAAGGTGTGCGTTTCCGGCTCTTCTTCCACCACGACGTAGCGATCGTCGTCCCGGTAGGTGTCCTCGTAGCGATACCCGACGTCCCCGTACTCGTAGTCCCCGACGTCCCCGAAGGCCGTGGCGATCATGGCCGCCAGGACGCCGTCGCTCACGCCGGCCTCGCTCAGGGCGATGATCTCGTCCACCGTCAGGTCGAACTGCGAGTGGGTCGCCCGGATCTGGCTCACGATGACCTCGTCGGAGAGACCCGCTTCGGTCATCTCGATCACGTCGTGGACCGTGATCCCCAGAGCCGGCGTGGCGGCCAGAAGAACCACGAAGACTGCCGCGATCCAGCGCATGACTCGGTACCTCTCGGGGAAACTGGCGTGCCCTCTCCGCCCCTTCGATCCCACCCAACCCACTACACAGTATAACCCATCGGCGTAGGACCGTCAACATATGAGGGGCGTTCGATCATGCTGCTGGGGTGGTGCAAGAGCTCATGGCCGTTCCCGCGCGATCCGCGCGCCGAGGTAACGCATTGGGGGAGAAGCCGAAAGGCCGTCCGGCGCCGGGTAGGCGGGATGTTCGGACATCTAGAACCTCACGCTTACGCCGAAAAACGGGATCGTGGAGAACTGGTCGACGCGGTCGACGTCCCCGTCCTCCTCGTACACGTAGTCCCAGATGTTCTTCCGGTGGTACACGTTCATCAGGTCGAAGTAGACCGTCAGGCTCCAGTTCTTCCGGTAGTAGTGCCGGTCGAGGCGGACGTCCAGCCGGTGGTAGTCGGGGTGGCGGTCGGCGTTGAGGGACGCGTCCGCCGGCGTGATCCACTCGTGGTACTCTCTGAGGTAGACCGGCTGCGTGTACGGACGCCCCCCGGCGAATCGCCAGCGGGCCGAAAGATCCACCTCGTCCCCGAACGGCAGAAGTCCTCTGAAGATCCTGTACCAGAACGTGCCCCGCATGTGCTCGTACCAAGGGGTCCCCGCCAGGCGCCAGTGTTTGGACACCGAGACGGTGCACAGGTGACGGTGGTCGAAATCCCACGGGCGCTCCTCGCCCGTCCTCGGATCCTCGAACAGGGCCCGGTAGAATGAATAGGAGAGGATGTAGGCGTAGGACGTGCTCATCCGGCGATGGATGTAGACCTCGATCCCCTCGGAGTGGCCGCGCGCGGCGTTGACCATTTCCCCGGCGGCGTCGAAGTCGTCCCACGGGTCCGGCGTCAGCCACTCCGTTGCCACGGGGACGTCTCGGTATTCCTTGGCGTAGGCCTCCAGGGTAACCCGGGTGTCCGGCTTGGGAAGCCATTCGGTTCCCACGACGAACTGTCTCGTGTGGTAGCTGTCGAGGTTGTCCCGGTTCTTCTCGTGCGCCGTGAGGTAGAGGTAGGCGGGCGTCTGGTAGTGAACGCCGTAGGCCGAACTCAGCCAGAGGTTGTGGGACAGCGCGTACCGCACAGCCAGGCGGGGAGAGAGGTGGGCCTCGTCGGTGTAGTCCATCCAGTCGTACCTCCCCCCGAGTCGCACTGTCAGTCTTCGCAAGGGGTTAAGGCGGACCTGCCCGTAGGCCGCGTTCTTGTAGGCATCGACGTTCGTTCCCACGCGCCAGGCGGGGTGGTCGTCCAGGACACCGATCACGGTGTCGTCTTCAGCCGAGGCGAAACTCGTGTCGTAGATGAACGTGGTGTCCGGAGCGGCCAGGATGTCGTGATCGAACACGCTCCTCTTGACCGAGAACCCCCCCAAGAGCGAACAGCTCCCCGGGGACCAGGCCACGTGACCCTTGAGCTGAGTCTCCGACTCGGTGGACCGGTTGCGGATGCGGTCGAGGCTCCGGCCGCCCGCGGCTTCGTCCACCCTGTAGTCCCAGCGGTTCCGCACGTGCGATAGGGTGAACTCCGTGGCCAGAGAAGGGCCGAGGAGGCTTCTCCAGGTCAGGCCGCTTGCCAGGAGCCCGCTGTCGAAATCGACGTTGTAGTCCTCCCCCTCGTCCTCGTCCGCTTCGATGTCGATGTGATCGTCGGCGAACAGCGTGTTCCAGAGGAGCGTGTGCCTCCCGATGTCGTAGGTGAGTTTCCCCTGGAAGCTTTCGTACTTCGGAACCGCGGTGAGTCCGAAGCCCGAGGCGATGAGGTCGATGTAGCTCTTGTTGCCCGAGACGAGATAGGTTCCCCCCTCCCCCAGGGGACCCTCCACGATCCCCCGCACCCCTCCCATGCTGGTGTCCAGGTAGACCAGCCGCCGATCGCGCGCGCCCTTGCGCAGCGAGATGTCCAGCACCGAGGAGGCCTTGTCTCCGTAGCGCGCCGGAAAGGCGCCGGCGATGAAGTTGACCTCCCGGATCAACTCGGGGGCGATGATGGAGATGGGCCCACCCCCGGCGCCCTGGTAGGCGAAGTGGTTGGGATTCGGGATCTCGATCTCGTCCAGGAGGAAGAGATTCTCCCCGTAGTTCCCGCCGCGGACGATGATCTCGTTCATCCCGTCGGCCCCCGTTGTGACCGAGGGAAGCACCTGCACGACGCGCTGGATGTCGCGCATGGCGCCGGAGGCGGAGAGGATCTCGTCGGTCGAGATGCTCCGCCCGGACACTTCGATGTCCGGGTCCGCTTCGAAGTAGGACACCTCCCCCTCGACCCGGAGCTCGTTGAGCTCATAGATCCTCGTCTCCGAATCGACCGCGACCCCGGTGTCCAGGTCGACGGAGAGCTCGGTCGTCCGGCCGGGTGCGACCGAGACGCTGGTCCGGATGAGCGTGCGATAGCCGGGCAGCTCAAAACCGACGCTGTAGACGCCGGGGGGAATCCCGTCGATCGCGTAGGCCCCGGATGGTCCCGTGATCGCCTGTCTCGACGTCTCCAGGATCTGGATGTAGACGCCGGCGAGGGGCGCGGAGGTCGTCCTCGACATGACGGTCCCCGCGATCCTCCCGGGATCGAAATCCGCCTCGGGAGAGGCGGCGAGCGGGAGGGGAGGGAGGAGGGTCAGAAGGAGCGCCGGGAGAGATCGTCTGAGCCGACGGCCGCGATTCCGGCGTGTACTGCGATGACGAACGAGAACCCCGCAGGAAGAGAACATGAACACCTCATCGCAGGGGAAGCAGGCACAGTGCAATCCCTCCAGGAGTATCCGAGCCCGATTCTACCCACGTCTGCCCGGTTCGGCAACCCCGGCAGCGGGTGGATCCTGTGGATTCCGGAACAAGGGGAAGGGGGACGGCCGGGCCGCGGGCCACGCTCGCCTACGCGCCCCACACGTCCTTGAGATCGTCCGTGATCTCCTTGCCGACCCCGGTGTCGGGTCGAGGCTTCTCGCCGGGGTCGGGCCGCGGAGATTCCGACAGCCACTTGAGGAGCCGGTCGACGGGGATCACGCCGGCACCGGCATCCTCGACGGCCCGCCCGAGCCCCCGGTCGTTGGTCACGACCGTGATCCCGGACGGAGACCTCGACGCCTGGACGCGGCCGATGATGGCCCCGTCGGCGCTCGATCGGGTGAAGACGACGGTGAGACCGCGGGCGCGCCGGGGCCCCAGCGTCCCGCCCTCCCGCTCGCCGTCGTAGTAGACCAGAACGTCGACGCCCCTGCGGCGCGCCCGGTAGCCGGCGAGGCGCCGCTCCAGTTCGCTCCGGGCGTCGGCCAACGAGAGCTTCGCCCGCTCGCTCCACTCGGGCGTGGCGTGAATCACGTTATAGCCGTCGACAATGAGTTCCATGCGGATCCACCCGCAGGCGAGAACACCCGGACCCGGGGGGCGCCGTCGTCGCAGCCGGTGCGGCGCACCCGCCGAACCCGCTTGCGGCGCCAGGCCCCGAGCCCCCGTCAGGTCGGTTCCCCCAGAGAATCGTAGATCGCCACGTAGCCGTCGACTCCGGTCTGGACGTCGAACCGTTCCTTGACATCCCTCCGCGCCGCTTCGCCGATCCGCCGCCTGAGGTCCGCGTCCTCCAGAACGCGGACCCCCGCGTCGACCATGGCCTCGATCCCCGAGGGGTCTCGGAGAAAACCGGTCAGGCCGTCCTGGATGAACTCGCTCGTCCCCCCCCCGGTCGGTGGCGATCACGGGGACGCCCGCGCTCATGGCTTCGAGCGCCACCAGGCCGAAGCCCTCGTGCTTGCTGGGCAGGAGGAAGAGGTCGGCGGCCGGCAGCACCCCCTCGATCTCGGTAATGCTCCCGAGAAGGACGACGTCACACAGGATGCCCATCTCTTCGGCCAGGGCCAGCGCCGCGGGCTTCTCGGGTCCTTCCCCCAGCAACACCAGGCGCGCCTTGGTGCGATCCCGGATCTTGGCGAACACGCGGATGACCGTCGGGATGTTCTTCACCGCGCGGAAGTTGGAGGCATGCATCACCAACGGCATGCCGTCCGGCGAGAGATTGCGGCGCGCCTCCTCCCTGCCCTCCGGCGTGAAGATCTCGGTGTTGACGAAATTGGGGACCACGCAGATGCGGTCCGTCACGCCGAAGACCTGCTCGGTCTGCTCCCGGAGGAAGTGCGAGACGGTCGTCGCCCGATCGCAGGCTTCGATGCTGAACTTGGTGATCCGAAAGAAGGACGGCTGCGACCCGACGAGCGTGATGTCGGTCCCGTGGAGGGTCACCACGGTCCAGAGACTTCGGGGTCGGGCCATCTGCTTCGCCAGGTACGCGCCGATCGCATGGGGAATGGCATAGTGCGCGTGGATGATGTCCAGGTTGCATTGGTCGGCCACCTCGCACATCTTGGCGGCCAGGGCGAGCGCGTACGGGGGGTGATGAAAGACGGGGTAGCTGCCCGTATCCACCTGGTGGAAGTAGATGTTCTTCTCGAGGCGCCCCAACCGCGCGGGAATCGAATGCGCGATGAAGTGGACCTGGTACCCGGCCCGGGCCAGGCCGATCCCGAGCTCGGTGGCCACGACACCGGAGCCCCCCATGGTGGGGTGGCAGCTGATCCCGATGGTGGTCTTGCGGGCCATGGATTCGATCCCCTAGCCTGCATCGTGCGCGCGTCTTCCGCGGATCGAGCGCAAGCGCCTCTATCTTCCGAAGGCCGAGAGCCGACCGCCATCGAGAACACGCCGTTCACCTCTCCACGGGACTCGGCAGCCCCGTACGGCTCGATGGATCGATGGCTCCATTGCTCTCCCTGAATCGTGCATGAGCGCCGACGCGCGTCCACGCATGATCCAGGCTAGGGGCCTGGACGCGGGGCGAAGAACGCCGCCAGGGGATCTCCGACCCTGAGCGGCTCTCTGGCCATGAAGGGCTCCCCGTAGCGAACCCCCGCCCGGAATCCCCAGTAGCGGGCCGAGCAAGAGATCCCCTCTAGGAAGGTCGGGTCGCTGATTTCGGTGAGCGGCGGTTTGGCCGGATCCGGATCGGGCTCGAACTGGCTTCGGTGGGCCCGGATCGCCGCCATCTTCACGTCGAAGACCGAGCTGACATCCACGATGAAACCGGGGCTCATGCCGCTCCTGGCGTCGTAGAAGAACAGCCCCTGCGGCCGGTAGGCGGCGTGCGCCGTCTGGAAGCGTCTCAGATGGACGAGCACGAAGGCCGACTGCACCAGGCGGGAGCACTCGGCGTGGTCCGGGTGGACGGCGCCCCAGTGGGGGGCCAGGATGACTCTCGGTTTCAGATCCCTGATGGCATCGACCACGGCCGCCAGCTGATCGCGCGAGGCCGAGCTTACGCCGGAGTCGGGAAGCCGGCAGTTCTTGCGCACCGCGACCCCGAGGATCTCGGCCGCCCGTGCGGCCTCGGCCCGGCGCTCCTCGACCGTGCCCCGGGTGCCCGCCTCGCCCTCGGTGAGGTCGAGGATCCCGACCTCGTAGTCTTTGGCCAGGAGCGCGACGGTCCCGCCCGAGGTCAGCTCGACGTCGTCCGGATGCGCCCCGACGGCCAGGAGATCCATGGTTGTCCCCTCATTCCAGGTTCTCGAACCGGACCGCAAGATGCTCACCGGGTCCGGCGTGGAGATGCTCCCGGCTGAGCGCGGCGAGCGCCGCAACCTCCTCGGCGAAGCCCGGGCCTCGGTCGAGGAAGGGCCAGAGCGACGAGAGGGCCCGTTCCTGGAGTCGCCCGTCCGGCAGCAGAAGCGTTCGGATGCGTCCCAGGTGCGCGACCGGCCCCGAGCGGCGTCCCAGCTTCCTCAGGGCCTGCTCGCCCACGCGCCGGAGCTGGGCGTCCATCTTCCTCCGGGCGGAGTCTACCAGATCGTCCAGCCCTCGATCCACGTCTTTCAGCGGGCCGCGAAGATCCTCCAGGCCCTCCGTCACGGTCCGGCCGAGGTTCTCCAATCCCTCCCGCACCGGCGCGGGCAGCGCTCGCCACTGACCGTCCCGGATGCGCTCGTCCAGATGGAGGAGCGCGTCTCTTGGGCCTCCACTTCCCAGCGCGGCCAGCGCGGCCTCGGGAACCAGCGTGGCGGAGAGGCGGGGCCAGACCACGGGCATGGGCACCCCCATCATCTCGTAGGTTTCCTTCAGTTGGGCCCAGTACCCGACCTCCCCCGGCCCCAGGACCACGGCGGCCACGGGGAACAGGAAGTCCTGCACCAGGGGCCTTAGGACGACGTTGGGGGCGACCGTCTCCGGACGGCTTTCGAGTCTCGAGGCGACATCGGCCCGCCTCTCGCTCCGGGGGACCTCCACCCGCCGGTCGCCCTCGACCGCAAAGAGGCCGAAGCGCACGGCCGACTCGCCGAGGCTCGCCCTGTGTCCGTCCGCCGCCAGCGATTCTCCCGCGGCCCGGACGGCCTCGGAGACCTCGTCCGCCCGATCGACGTACCGCAGGAACAAGTCCCGCGCCGAGGCGCGCACTTCGGGCCAGCGCGCGTCGACCACCAGAAGGCCACGCTCTCCGAAGAGCTCCAGGTAGAGCGCCGAGAACAGATCGCCCAGGTCCCGTGCCCGGCCTCGCGCAGACTCGAGCCACTGCCGCGTCCAGCGGGCCGACGGGCCGTCTTCCACGATCCCAGCCAGGCGCGGCCAAATCGAGTCCAGGCCCGCGAGCGGAAGGGCTCCGACCCAACCGCCCTCGACCCGGAGGGTCCGATCCAGGCTCAGGTGGAGCGGCTCGAAGGATCGCGCGGGCACGATGGCCGCCGAGATCTCGGCGAAATCCGCGTCGTCGCCCGCGTTCCACAGGAGGGGCGCGCACGGGACGCCGTGCTCGCGGTGAATCCACTCGGCCAGGTCCACCGCGCTGGCCACCTTGTAGAGCGTATAGAGCGGACCGCCCAAGAGACCCGGCTGCTGGCCGGTGGCCACAACCACCCCCCGGCCGGCCCCGAGATCCTCCAGAAGGCGGAAGCCCCGCTCCTTGAGCCCCAGTCTCCGGCCGTCGGCCGCCAGCCTCCCCCACAGGGCCGCGGACGCCCGGCCGGAGCCCGGTCGCAACGCGCGCCCGACATCCTGCGACCGCCACGGGAGCAGCGGGAACCGGCCGGCGGCCGGCGCCTCCCTCTCGGCCAGCGAGCGGAACAGCCCCCCGGTGCCGGGGAGACTGCCGAAACCGATCCACTCGTGCTCGGCCGTCATCCTTCCCCCCTCCCGCCCACGAGAATAATGCGCTCGGAGTCCTGCGGGCGGAAGGCCTCCCCCCCGAAACCCCCGGCGAGACGTTCGACCTTGAACCCCGCCCCCTCGAGAAGCGCGGCCAGTTCGTCCGCGGTCCACAGTCTCACGCTCTCAGACCAGCGGTCCACCGCCCCGTGTTCCCCGGGGGTGATCTCGACGTGCTTGTTGATCCGGTTTCGAACCTCGTCGATCCAGCGGCGCTCGAGAACTTCTGCGGATCCGACCCTGCGACGAGTTTCGGCCACAAGGCTCCCTCGGAGCCAGACTGCGTTGAGCGTGTCGAGGACGAGTCGGCCTCCGGGCTTGAGCACGCGCCGGGCTTCGTCGAGAACCTGCGCGTTCTCCCGGTCGGTGTCGAAGTAGCCGAAGCTGGTGAAGAGGGACAGGGCCAGGTCGAACACGCCCGCCCGAAGGGGAAGGGTCCGCATGTCGGCGACGACCACCGAGGCCTCCGGGCGGCGCCGGCGCGCCTCTCCCAGGAGGGCGAGAGACAGGTCAATCCCGTAGGCCTCGGCTCCGGCCTCCTCGACCACGCGCAGGTGACGGCCGTGACCGCACCCGATATCCAGGACCCGCATCCCCCGGCAGGAGCAGTGCAGCGTATCCAGGAGAAGCCGCAGGTGCCGCGCATCCGCCTCGTCCCGATCCCGGTAGACGGTGAGGTACGCGGGGCCGAAGGCCGCCCGGTACCAGGGCACGTCTTGCCGTTCCACGTCACGCGGCATGCTGCGGCTCCCGATCTCCATAGGGTCCGTCCTCAGAGTAGGAGACGGGACGCCCCCCGGCAAGGCATTTGCGCCGCGGCGGCGGCGCAGCCCCGGCCGGGCGGGTCCGGAGGCAGCGTCGAGCGGGCCCGAAGGGTGGACCGGCGCGCCCCAAACCGGGAGAGCGGCGAAGGTCCGTCACGCGCAGAGGCGGGGTCCGGTGCACCGGACCCCGCCTCTGGGTGGACCGACGGACCAAGCGCCCGCCTACTTGACCTCCACGACCCCCACCCCCGGATTCCCCGCCGCGTCCACGATCTGGAGGAGGACCGTGTGTTCGCCGGGTTCGTCGATCGGGATGATCAGGCGCAGGGTCTCTTCAAGTTCGTCGAAGAGCCCGTCCTCCGGAACGAAGGGATGCCACCGCCCGGAGTCGACCGAATAGCGGCCCTTTTTCAGGGGAGACATCCGGTCCCGGACGCGCCCGGTCACTTCGATCTTGCCCCCGCTCCCGCGCGCCGCAAGGTCCACAACCTCGGGGGCCGTGTTGTCGATTTCGAAGGGATCGCTCACGAGTTCGTCCGAGAGGGCGGAGGTTTCGGGGTTTCCCGGCGTGTCGCGCGCGACCACTCTCAGGCGGTACCGCCCGTCCGGCAGACGGTGCGATTCCCAGCTGTAGATCGGGTCCGCCCACTCTTCTTCGAAGGGCTTCCAGCGGGTCTCCCCCTCGCCGCGGTAGTAGATCTCGAAGACCAGGCCGTCGTCGTTGGGATCGGAAGCCTCCCAGCGCGCCGTCCGGATGCTCCGTACCCACCCCAGTTGATCCTCCGCCACCGGGTCCGCGGCATACCCGGTCACCGAGTACTGGATCCGGATCCCTCCCTCCAGCACCTGGGAGACGGGGGCCGGCGAGGCGTCCGGCACGCCCTCGTAGAAGGTCTCCCCGGCGGGCAGGACGACCAGGGAGGTCAGCGCCGGCGCAAGGTTCCTCTCCAGGTACGCGAGGGTGACCGACTCGATGACGGGCGTGGCGTCGCCGCGGCTCTCGCATCTCGCCCGCCACTGCGCGTAGCGCGCGGCGGGTACGTCGAACACGGCCGCCTCCCGGGATTCGGCCGACCAGTCGCTCCAGGTCTCGTCGGGCTCCGCCGTGTTGCCCGAGCGCAGGGAGAGGTGCACCTGGCACCCCTCCGGACGCTCGCCCTCCCAGCGGAGCGTGCCCCAGGTCGAGACCGTCTGGGCCCCGAAGACCTTGGACGTGAAGGTCCCCTCCCGCCCGTACTCGCCACCGAGCCGGTACACGCGTCCCGTGTTGCCGGTCCCCAAAAGCAGAGCGCCATCGACCTCGAGGAGATCGAGAATCTGGACCTCGTCCAGATCGACGATCTTCCACCACTCCTGGTGCGCGCCCACCGCGTACAGCTCGCCCTCTCCCCCGGTGGCCACCAGGAGCCGCCCGTCGTCGGCCACCTCCAGGTCGAAGACGAAATCGGCCGGAACCCGCCAGTACCGCGAGACGGTGCCCGTGGGCGAGATCCGGTAGATGGCCGCCCCGGACCCCTCGCCGTCGTCGCCCCGGCTCTCGTGATTCCCCCCGGCGGGACTCTCCACGGCCGCCGCGAAGAGATGCCCGTCGCCGTCCATCGCCAGGGCCGAGACCTCGGCCTCTTCGGCGTCGTAGAGAACCGAGGCCTGGCCCGAGTCCCGGATCCGGTAGACCAGGCCCCGACCCTCCCCGCCCGCGTACAGCCCGGTCCTCTCATCGTAGAGGAGGCACATGATGTGCGTTTCGGTGGCGTCGTAGAACAGTTCGGCCTCTCCATCCCGCCCGATCCGGTAGATCCTGCCCTCGTCGCCGGTGGCCGCGTACAGATTCCCCCTGCCGTCCGGTACCAGATCCCAAACGTAGTCCTCGGGCGAATCGAAGAACGTCTCGCCCTTCCCGTCGGGAGAGATTCTGAGCACCATCCCGTCGGGAGACGTCCCGGCGTAGACCCAGCCCTTCTCGTCCACCACCAGACAGAGGATCTCCAGCTCCAGCGAGTCGAACAAGATCTCGGGGTCGCCCTTCGACGGGATCCGGTAGATGATCCCGTCATCCCCGGTGGCGGCGAACAGATCCCCCCGGCCGTTGGCGCCCAGGGCCCACACGTAGAGCTCGCCCGAGTCCAGGAGGACCTCCCGGCCGGGGGCCAGGACCAGACGCCCACCGCTCGTGATGGACATCCCCTCCAGCCGGCCCTCGTTCATGTCCCCCTGGCTGTCGGTCGCCCAAAACTGGGTGGCCACGCCCCATGCCGGCGAGGGCACCGCCAGGGAGAGAAGGAACAGCCATGCGGCGTACGGGCTCCGTCGGATCATGCCTGACCTCCATGTCGGGACGGATCGGACAACCGTCCCGCGAACGCTAGCGTGGTACCACGTCGATCGTCACCCTCTTGCAGCCGACGACGACCCACTCGGTCTCGATCAGGCCCTCGACCACTACGGCACCCTCCGACGGACCCGTCCCACCCGAGCGGGTGCCCCCGTCCATGACCGACAGGACCGAGCCGGGAAGCCTCGGCAGTTCCCTCCCGGACACGACCTTCCCGTCCCGGGGTTCGAACACCTGAAGGTAGACGTTCTGGGTCGACCGCCGCCTCCCCATCAGTTGGAGAAGCTGATCGAGGTCGGTCGGTTCGAAGAGAAGGGGCGCGCGCTCGGCCTCCCGCTCCCACAGATCGCCCGAGGCGCAGGCCGAGAGTTCGAGCTTGCCGGGGGGCGTAGCGGGGGGGATACGGAGCCGGGTCCTCCGGACGAACTCCGGCTCCCTGTACGGCCGAAGCTTGACCCACAGGGTCACCTCGTCGCCCGGGTGGACGCTCGGCCGGTCGACCCTCAGACCCTCGATTTCGGCGACCCGGAGCCGGTCGACCACCTCCACCTCCACCGAGATTCCTTCGATGTCCACCTTCTCGAAGGGGTTCTCGGTCAGCGCGCGGACCGGCCAGCCGATCTGCTCCGTCACGGCGGCAGGGGGCATGGTGCTGGCCACCGCGATCTCGGATTCGAAGACCCTGCCGGCCGCCATCTCGATCCGGGTCCGGATGCCCAGCGTGCTCTTGCCCAGGACCTTCTCGGAGGCCGCGACGCTGGAGAACCCCACCAGGCCCACCAGGTCCGGGACCAGCATCTCGGCCCGCGTGATCTCGTAGTGGTACTCGTCCCGGACGCCGTCCTCGCCGGAGACAACGGTCACGCTCACCGGGATCATGGGCGCCTCCTGGCCCACGACGCCGAAGACGCCGGCTCGCCGATCCTGGACGATGGCCCCGACCGAGGGCCCGGGGGCCCCGA
>Ga0180437_10007878_pt1 | contig 13720 bp, 15 predicted proteins | sample SS_ome_4_FD_132410 | JGI IMG/M metagenome (GOLD analysis project Ga0180437, IMG submission 132410) | Hypersaline lake sediment archaeal communities from the Salton Sea, California, USA - SS_3_D_1 metaG | ecosystem: Environmental > Aquatic > Non-marine Saline and Alkaline > Hypersaline >...
CCGAGCGGGCAGACATTGAGGCCGATGGCGGCGGGCTTGAGTATCCTGACTTCGCCGTCGGCGGCGGCTTCCGTATGCTCGACCATCACGACCGCGTCGGCGCCCTCGGGAAGCGGGGCGCCGGTCATGATCTTCGCGCACTGGCCCGGCTCGACGCGCCGGGTCGGCACGTGTCCGGCCGCGATGGTCTCGACGACCGCAAGCGTCGTCGGGACGGTGGCCGCGTCGGCGGCGCGCAGCGCGCAGCCGTCCATGGCCGACCGGTTGAACGGGGGGTCATCGTGATCGGCCATAATGTCTTGCGCGAGGACGCGACCGATCGCCTCGTCCAAGCTTGCGACGACGGGCCGGGGCGAAGGGAGATTGTCCAGAACGATGCGATAGGCTTCTTGAAGTGGAATCACGGAGAGGATTCTCCAACGAACGTGTCGGACGCCGGGGGCAATATGCCCGACACAATAGCGCTATATTCTATGGAACATAACGATGCCGCGCAAGCATCTGACTGCGGCCTGGCCAATCGGCACTGTTTTACCCCACCCGCACGATGCGCTATGATGACGGGAGGAGGAAGGAGTAGAAGATGCCGACGTATGTCTATGAAGCGATTGAAGGGGAGAAGGGGTGCCCCACGTGCCATGCGGGGTTCGAGGTACAGCATGCCATCAGCGACCCGCCGCCAAAGGCATGCCCGCGTTGCGGAAGCAAGATTCGCAAACGGCTGGTTGCCACGCAACTCAGCAAGGGACGCTGGAATGAAAAACGCACACTGAGCGACGACAACCTCAAGCGGCACGGTTTCAACAAGATCCGCAATGAGGGCGGCGGCAAGTTCCGCATTACGTGACAGGTCTTCGGGGCCTTCAACTCCGGGAGAGAATATCCGCGAGCGCCTTGACGAAGCGCTTCCGCTCGGCATCGGTGAGCGCCTTGGGGCCGCGGGTTCGTTGCCCCGCGAGCCGCGCCTGTTGCGCGACGTAGCGCAGCGCGAGACGGGTCGGCATCTGGTCGGCCCGGTACGCCTTCCCCCGCGATGAGAGCGCGATCACGCCTCTCGGCACCAGCATCGCCGCGAGCCCCACGTCGTCGGTCACGGCCACGTCGCCCTCCCGGCTCTCGTTGACCATCGCGAAATCCGCCGCGTCGGGTTCGTCGCCCGCGATCATAATCCGGCCCGTGGGACCGGGCCGGAAGGTTTGCGCCCTGTTCGCGAAATACACCACCTCGATGCCCCGCCGCGCCGCCAGCCGGTCCACGTCGCGCCGGACCGGGCACGCGTCAGCGTCAACCAGAATGCGCCGGGAGGATTCGTCGCTCATGGCAGCCTGCTGGTGTCCTGAGTCGGAGATTCATCGCTGGCCGGGTGCCACGGTCAAGCGCCAGCTTGGCCGTGCCATTTGCCCGCGATTCCTGGCGACACGGCCAACCTTCAGTTGACCGTGACACCCCGCACGTGTGTAGATGTCTCTGACTCCGCTACACTAGAAGAGGATCACGTCGTCGAGCTTCGACACGCTCACGATGACGTCGTTGCGGATCAGCACTTCCCGGCGGTTCTTCTGGATGCCGTGGCGGCGCGTTTCTAGGGCGTACATTTCCTTGCTCGATCCCCCCTCGGCCACGTCATGAACGTCCGCGTCGGCCAGCGTCAGAAAGCGATCCGTCATCTCCTTGAACGTGCCGACGTAGACATGCGTCGTGCAGGTGTCCACGACGACCCTCTCGCCCTTGAGGCGGTCCGTTTCATCCTTCTTCGCACGTTTCGCGGCGGTCATGCGATTGTCCTTTAATGGACTCTTCCATGCCTCAGGCATGCTATCGCGGTACGGTCGGCGCGTCAAGGGGTGGGTGCTTGACGCCGCCACGTCTTGCGGATAGCATCAACCCGCTTTGCACAACCATTCCGTGACGGCGATTTCTCCATGAGCACCCAATCCGATATCCCAACAACCGTTTGCGTTCTGACCCCGCCGGGCGAGGGCGGCATCGCGGTCATCGAGGTCCGCGGCCCGCGAGCGGTGGAGATAGTGGACGCGTTCTTCCATAGCCCGCGCGGGCTGCGCATCGCCGAGGCGCCCCCGGGGAAACTCCTCTATGGGAACCTTGTTCGCGACGGCGAGACGCTTGACGAAGTTGTCGTCGCCCGCGTCGCTCAGGGCCAGCAAGGTGTCCTGGAGATCAACTGCCACGGCGGGGCGGTGGCATCGAGCCGGGTCGTGGATGCGCTGGTCTCGGCTGGTGCGCGCATGACCACAGCGGCTGAGCGGCTCGACCTCATGCGAAAGAGCGGGACCCTCGATGCCATCGCCGCGGAAGCGGCGGCGCGGATTCCGCGCGCACCGACACTGCTCGCCGCGACCGTGCTGCTGGATCAGTTCCGGGGTGCGCTGGGACGAGGCGTACGAGACATTGCCAAGCGGGCGAAGGCGTTGGCGAATCCATGTGGGGGTTCGGCGGAACACCCCCTTGCTTTGCAAGAGGGTGGCACCCCGATGACAATGCCTGCCGGCTCTCCGGATTCCCCCGTAACAGAAATCGCTGAAGAACTCGAATCGCTGCTCGCCACGGCACGCTATGGGCGCGGTCTGATCGAGCCGTGCCGAGTCGTCGTCACGGGCCGACCGAATGTAGGCAAATCGACCTTATCGAATGCGCTGCTCCGCTTCGAGCGCATGATTGTCCATACCGTCCCCGGCACCACGCGCGACACGGTCGAGGACCTTTTTTCCGTCGTGGGCGTTCCGTTCGTCCTCGTGGATACGGCGGGCATCCGCGATGCGCGCGACGAGATCGAGCGGGAGGGCGTCGCGCGCGCCCGCGCCGCCGCGTTGGAAGCCGATGTGACCGTAATGGTCCTTGACGGATCGGAATCGCTGACGGAGGAGGATCGCGCCCTGCTGCGTGAGCCCGCTGCGCGCCCGCGCGTGATCGCGCTGAATAAGTGGGACCTGCCGTTGCGGGCGGACATGAACGAAATCCCCGAGCAAACACGAGAGCTACTTGTGCGCGTCGCCGCGAGGACGGGAAAAGGGATCGAGGAATTGGAACGCCGGATTCTGGACGCCGCGTATCCAACGAGACCGGAGCCGGGCACGGCGGTCATATTCACGGTACGGCAGCAGGAATGTCTCACCGAAGCGCTGGCCGCGGCGAGGGCGGACGATGCCGAAGGAGTCTCCCGGGCGTTGGACAGCCTGTTGCACGCTTCGGATTGAGTGTGCGACCGATTGAAAGAAAACGCCGCCCATCGCCGCGTGCGGGTTCCCACGCTCCGCCGGATGCCGCCAGGTCACTCCTCCGGAAGCGTAATCCAAGAGAACCCAACCGACACGCCCGATGGACGGCGCAAACTGACAAACGCATGGGGAATAAGCAAGGGTCGTGCCGACCGAGCACGACTGAAAAGCCCAAGCCGGGCCTTGTCGCAACATTACGCTCCACAGTGACTTAAGGCAATAGCCGAATCGCGCGGTCGAGGCGGACTGATATCGTTACTGTTTCATTTGGATACATGACCGGCCCAGACAGAGACATGCGCAAGGCCAGAGGCAGGGCAGAAGTAATCTGCCCAAACCGCATGTTTCGGCTCTGCTCAGGACAGGCAGCGGCGCGAAGGGAACGGATTTCTTGCGCGCCTGCACGATGAAGAAGGATATTGCCCCCCATCCGCCCGCCAAGAGAGGTTTTCCGAGAATCGCGTGTCTGTTCAGGTTCTCCCTCACCCGTCGCCGACGCGCTTGAGCGGGGATGGCCGCGTTCGTATGATAGGATGTGATCAGGCTCCGGAGGGGATGTTCTTTCGAGGACACGAAATGCCGGCGGGAAAGAAGATGATCGTCGCGCTTGCGCAAGTGCGGCAGACGGACGACATCGGGAGGAACCTTCGCACGATCGGGCGCTTCATCGCCAGGGCCCAACACGCCCGGGCCGACCTGGTGTGTTTTCCGGAGACGGCGCTGACCGGCTATGGTCCCGCTCTGCACGAGTCCTCCGCGCGATGGGATTGCGACGCGGTTGAGGCCGCTGTGGCCGAGATCCGCGAACTGGCTCGCGACGCCCGTGTCGCCGTTGTTCTTGGCACGCACCTGTCTCTGAACGGCGGGTGGACGAACAGCACGCTCCTGATCCGGCGCGACGGCCGCATTGTCGGCCGCTACGACAAAGCTCATCTCTACAAACGCGACCCGGAGTATTATCGCGCGGGGCGCGAGCGGGCGCGCGCGTTCCCACTTCACGGGAATCGCATCGGCCTCCAGATATGTTTCGACATTCGTTTCCCGCAGCCCTTCCGCGCGCTCGCGCTGGCGGGAGCGAAGCTGATCGTCGTTCCGTCCTACATCCACGGCGCGCACGGCATGTGGAAAAACCCGGTCATTGCCGCGCACGCGGCCAGCCGCGCGGGAGAGAACGGGCGCTTCGTGGCCTTTGTCAATGCCGCGGGACGGACACAGAACGTGCCGTCGCTCGTGGCCAACCCGCGCGGCGAGATTGTGGCGAAATGTCGGCGGGCCGCGGAGCAATTCCTGACGGTCGAACTGGACATGACCGCTCCGAACGATGACGTCCTGATGTGCCGCCGAAGCGATCTTTACCCTGACGGACGATAACGGATTCACCACGAAGAACGCGAAGGACGCGAAGAACGGCAGTGGCATTTCCGAGAACGGGAACGAACGGAAAGGCAGGCATGGGTTCCATGAAAAACACGGCGTGCGAGCGGCTTCTGGAGATCGCGCGGGCAAGCGTCACGGCGGCGGTCAACCGCCGTTCCCTTCCGCAAGTCTCCGAAGACGACCCCGAGTTGCAGGCGCATTGCGGCTGTTTCGTGACGCTTAAGAACGGGGAGGAATTGCGGGGCTGCCTGGGGCATTTTTTCAGCGATAAGCCGCTATATCAATTGGTCAACGAGACCGCGCGTGCGTCGGCCATAGAGGACCCGCGCTTCTGGGCCAACCGGATCACACCCGATGAACTGCCGCGCATCCGCATCGAGATCAGCGTCCTGAGTCCGCTCGAACGGATCGCGAATCCTTTGGATATCGAGTTGGGCGTCCACGGCATCCATATTCGTCGCGGCGCGGCGGCGGGCTGCTTCTTGCCGCAGGTCGCGACCGAAACGGGATGGTCGAAGGAGGAGTTCCTCAGCTATTGCTGCAGCCACAAGGCGGGGATGTCCCCCGACGCCTGGAAGGACCCCGATACGATCGTGGAAGTCTTCACCGCGGAAGTCTTCGGAGAAGCGGAGTGACCGAAAGAGCGCATTCCGGATACGCCGCCGCGGCGGACGACCTCCGCGAGCGGACGGGTGTCATTATTCCCGCGTACCAGCCTGAAGGCGTTCCGAACGATACGTTCTTCTCCATGTTGCGCGAGACGGTCGCGTCCTTTCTTTGCGAGACGGCGACGCCGGAGGCGATATGCCTGAGCGCGGACGGAGACGGTCCGACGGGCGAGTGCGCGCGGCGCGTGGCCGATGAGACCGGCGTGCGAGTCGCGGTCGGTGACCGGAACCGGGGCAAGCTCCATGCATTGCGGAGCGGCATGGGGCTTCTGGCCGCTTGGAAGGAAATGCGATATGTGGCCGCGGCCGACCAGGACGGCGACCACTTCGCGAACGAACTTCTGAACTTCGTTCGCGCGGCGCGGCACGCCGAGGCCGCGCTCGGAACCGACAAAATCATGGTCCTCGGCCGCCGCATCTCGCGGCATCGGCCGATGGGGTTCCTTCGCGGCGAACTGGAGGAAATGGCCGACCGCGTGCTCCTGGACTCCCTTCACTACGACGCGGCCGTCACCGGCAAGCCTTTGCGGCTCGAGTTCACGACCGCTCTCGATGAGTTTCCCGATTTTCACTCGGGCTACAAGCTGTTCACACGCCGCACGGCTGAAGATGTCCTGCTCGCCGAGCCGAATCCGTCGGGCCAGTCGGAGGACTGTTATTCCCGTCACGCCGTGGAGGCGGTCATTTGCGTCGAGGCCGTCAAGAGCGGCGCGACTCTTGTCGAGGTTAACCGGAGCACGTGGGACGAGCAGCCGATCTCCGCCTTCGCGCAGTTGGACCGGCGGCGCATGGTGGCCGACAAGATCATCTGGCCGTGCAAGCGCCTGGAAGTACCCGGTCCGTTCGTCGCGCAATGGCTCGACAACCATTTGCCGCGCTTGTTACTCGGCACGCTTGTGCCGGAGGGGCGAACGGAACTTCTGGAAATCCGGCGGATGGTACGGGAGGCGTTCGGCCTGCCCTCTGACGACGCCAAGACAATCCGCCGCTCGGCGTTTGTCTGAACGACTTATTGCTGCGCCCCTTTCGGCTCCCAGCCGATGGAGATGTTCATCGCCATGCCTTGGGCTTGATCGAAGTGCAGCCAGGCCTGAATGCCGGGGCTGACCGTCGCGGGGAACTCGCCCGGCGCGTAAACGAACGCCGACTGCGCCGAACTGAACGGCCCGATGAGATGGCTGTCCGGGTCGCCGTTTACGGGGTCTTGCCAAACCCATCTTTCCATCGGATCGCTGAAGGGCCTGACGCTTCCGTCGCCGTAGAGGATGTTGTAGTAATCGCGATGGCCGCGCATCCCGAATCCCGCCGTTTCGGCAGAGCGCTGCTGCGTGGCCACGCCCGACCAGTTGGGCATGCCGAAGCGGTCCATGACGACGGCGCGCTCGCCGAGGAGTTTCTGCGTCTTGCGCGGCGGGGTGAGGTGGTCCAATTTGACCGCGCTGGGGAACGGCTGCGGCGTTGTGGCGCCATTCTCGTAGACGTCCGGTCCCGGGTTCGCCGGGTCGGTAACGTGAAACCGCACGGCCGGCTGATTGCGGTAAGCGTACGTGCAGCCGATCATCTTCGTCTTCTTCATCTCGGCGGGCATGCGCGAGCAATCGAGCGGGTCGAAGTAACCGTGCGTCAGAATGCGCGGCGTATACCCGCCGGCCGTCCGAAGCGTCCCCATGTCGGTGAACATGAACGCCTCCTTGCCGCTCGCATAGTCGCGTGCCCATACGTCGGCATCTCTGTGATGGGCGCTCGAAGGACAGAAGAGCGATTTCGTGTCTTCCAGGAACCCCTCCGTGACAAGTATCCCGAGCCCGACGGGCTGCATGTTCAGTTCCCCATCGGGCGTGTTGAGCGGCCACGCGCCCGCGCCGGAAACCGAGGTCCTTAGGCGAGAGCGGAGGCGACCGGATATTCGCGGCGGCCCCGAGAAATCCGGAGATGGAGACGCGCTATCGTCGCCTGCCGCGCTCCCGGATGATGCGTCCGCGCCGCCTTTCTTGTCGCCGCCCAGGGCGATGCAGCCTTGCACCGTGACGCCGTTCTGGAAGCGCGCCGGGAGCCCCTGGCCGCCGACATAGGCGTGTAGCGCGATGCCGGGATCCTCCCGCCGCGTGTAGGCGAAGGCGTTGCCGTCAACCGCGGCGTTTCCGTACGCTCCCGAGGCACGATGCCGTATTGCGCATTGGACGGAAAGTACCCGTCATGCGTCCCGGCGTACGTTATCAGGGCGACGCCGATCTGGGCCAGGTTGTTCTTGCAGGCCGTCCGCCGCGCCTTCTCCCGGGCGGCCGCCAGCGCTGGCAGCAGCAGGCCGGCGAGCATCGCGATGAGCGCGATGACCACCATTAACTCGATCAGCGTAAACCCCTTCGCCCGTGTGCTCCAGACTCGCATGTTCCCGCCTTTCCTCACCGAGAGCGAGAAGAATCAGGCGCGCCGCTCCCGACGCCCTGCACCTGAATTGTAGTGGCGCATCAGGGCGTATGCAAGCAATTATTCGCGCAAGTTGTCATTTTTAATGGTCGCGAATCGCGATGCCTCCGGCACGCGAAAAAACGGGCCGGTAATATTGACAACACGGGCGAGAACAATGCTATAGTTATGGCCGATAATCTGACGGCTCCACGGCGGCTCGGAGAAGAAGGGAGTAGCGCATGTTTCGACGGGCAACGGCCATTCTTGCAGTGCTGTTGGCGGTTTGCGGTGGCGCGCTCGGCGATGAAGTCGTTTTCAAGAACGGCGACCGGCTGACCGGACGAATCGAGACCATGGCCGACGGCAAACTGACGATCGCCTCGGTCGTGGCGGGGAGCGTGACCGTGGACATGGGCCTGGTGCGAACGTTTCGCACCGACGCGCCCATTCTGTTGATCCTCAGCGACGGCAGGATGCTGTATTCCCGCGTCACGGAGGACGCCGACGGCCGCGTGGCGATTGAAGAGTCGGAGACGCTTCAGGCCCAAAGCGTGGCCCTGGCGAACGTGAAGGCGATCAACCCGCCGCCGAAACCGGGGCCGAAGTGGAAGGGGAACGTCTCGGCCGGCTACACCTTCACAGCCGGGAACACGGAAACCGACGCGCTCAACCTGGATATCGCCCTGTCGCGCCGGAGCGAGCGCGATCGGGTCACGCTGAAGGGCGGGGTGCTCTACGCGCGCGAAAAGGACGACGCGACCGGCGACCGCGAGCCGACGAGCGAGAAATGGTTCGGCGAGGGCAAGTACGATTACTTCTTCACGAAGAAATTCTACGGCTTCGCCAACGCCCGCATCGAGCAGGACCGCATCGCCGATCTCGATGCGCGCGTGCTTCTGGGCGGCGGTCCGGGGATTCAGTGGGTCGAAAACGACGTCGTCAAATACGCCACGGATGCCGGTCTCGCGTGGCGGTACGAGCAGTTCACCCACCAGCCCGGCGGCGAGAGTTCGATGTCGGGCCAGGCGGGGTCTCACTTCGAGTTGTCGTTCCACGACAGGGCGAAACTGCTGCACGACTTGACCTACTATCCCTCACTGGAGAAGTCGGGGGACTTCTTCATCACCAGCACCGCGGAATTGCGTTTCGCGTTGACGGAGCGCCTTTTCGCCGGCGCGAAACTCAAGATGGACCACGACGCCAAACCGCCCGCGGGAACGAAGAGAACGGATTGGCTCTACGTGTTCAACCTGGGCATTAACCTGTTCTGACTTGCAGGCTGCGATGCGCCGGCGTCGGCGCATTATGCATCTCTCTGATGAAGGAGGGACGGACAATGGACGGAGAGTGGATTGACAAGGCCGTTGAGACGATTGTGGAGTTTGGGACGAAATATGGAATCCAGGTTCTCGGCGCCATCGCCATCCTCATCGTGGGATGGATTGTCGCGAAGCTCTGCCGGCGCATCAGCCGCAAGGTTCTTACGACGGCGAAGGCTGAAGCGTCCCTGGTTGGGTTTGTCTCCTCGCTGGTCTACTACGCCGTGCTCGCCTTCGCGGTGATCGGCGCCATCTCGAAACTGGGCGTGCAGACGACCTCTTTCGTTGCCGTTCTCGGCGCCGCGGGTCTGGCCGTCGGTCTGGCGATGCAAGGGTCGCTCTCGAACTTCGCGGCGGGCGTGCTGGTTCTGATCTTCCGTCCTTTCAAAGTCGGTGACTTCATCAGCGCCGCGGGCTGTGACGGCGTGGTTCAGGAAATCGGCATTTTCACGACGACCCTTCACAGCCCCGACAACAAGAAGGTCATCATGCCGAATTCGGCGGTCACAGGCGGCAACATCACGAACCTGACGGCGAACGAAACGCGTCGCGTGGACCTGACGGCGGGCATCTGCTACGAGGCCGACATGAACCGCGCCAAGCAGGCGATCGAGGAGATGCTGACGAATCATCCCAAGGTGCTCAACGACCCCGCGCCGACTGTGGCGGTCGTCGAACTGGCCGACTCGTCGGTGAACCTCGTCGTGCGCCCCTGGTGCAAGACAGCCGACTACTGGGACGTCTATTTCAGCGTGACGCAGGGAATCAAGGAAGCGCTCGACGGCGCGGATATCTCGATCCCGTTCCCGCAGCAGGACGTGCATCTGTTCCAGGCGGCCGGCTAGAGTCTTTTCCGCGCCGATGCAGATCGGCCGTCCCGCCGACGTCCTTGCGGAAAATTATGGATTGACGGGAGGCGCGAAATCGCGCGATTCGGCCTCGGGCCAAAGCCACTGCTTGAGCCGAAGCGCGCCGTCGGTCCACTCGAGATAGGTGCGGAGCGAAATCCAATCGCCGAGGTTCACGTACGTGCCGCCCGCGGAGTTCTCGAAGACTGCCTTGTGCGAATGGCCGAGGATGACGGTGTCGAAACCTTCGGCGTGTTTCGCGGCGGCATACGCGGCGAAGACCTCGTCCAAGCCGTTGCCGTCGGCCCACTTTTCGCGTCCGCAAGTGCGCCGGAGACCTTTCGCGATACCCCACACCCACGAGGGCGGCAGACGGCGTCCCATCCACCGCACGAGCCCGCTTCGCAGAATCGCCCGGAGCCGCCGATAGCCCTTGTCCTTCGGATTCGCCAGGTCGCCGTGCGCCACGTAGGCGCGGCGGCCGTCCTCGTTCACTTCAACGTCCGTGTCATACACGTCGGCGTCGAGGATATTGTGAAAACAGGCGCCCATCTCGAAATCGTGATTCCCCGTCACGAAGACCAGTTTCGTTCCGGCGCGATGCACTGCGTCAAGCGCGCCGAGGAGGGGCACGTAGGTGTCGAAGACCGCGCGCGGAAAGGCGAACCACGTGTCGAACAGATCGCCGACGAGATACAAGCGGTCCACGCGCCCGCAGAGGGTCTCCAGAAACCCCAGCAACGGCGGGAGGTTCGGGTCCGCGTGACCGGTAATGTGCGCGTCGGACAGAAAGACGGCCTTCATAGCGAGGCGCCGATTTCGGGTATTCGGGAACGAAGCGCGCCCGGCGAGGCGCGCGAGAGACGTCGCGGAGTATTATGGGAAGACGCGGCAAATCAATCAAGTGCAAGCGGGCGGAGAGGAAGAAGTGAAGAACACTCTCCGGAGTTTCTCGCCGCCCACATTCGAGGCGTGAGGAATCCGGACTAACTCACCGCCATATGATCGCGGTGGATGGCCTCGTCGTAGCGCGCGTCGCCGAGGACGCGGCGGACGGCGGCGCTCTTCAGGCCCGCGATACGGCCGATTTCTTCGGCGCTGTAATTCGTGAGGCCGCGTGCGAATTCTTCGCCGGACTCGTCGCACACGGCGACCAGGTCGCCGCGCTCGAAGTCGCCCTCCGCCCGAAGAATTCCGGACGGCAGCAGACTCTTGCCGCGCTCGACCAGCGCCTTTCGCGCGCCCGCGTCCACAATCACCCGCCCCTTCGGGCGCGAGCCGTAGCGCATCCAGCGTTTCTTCCCGCCCATGCGTTTCCGGGCGGGGAGGAAGAGCGTGCCGACGGTTTCCCCGTCAAAGATTTTTTCGAGAATGCCTGGCGTGAGCGCATTGGCGACGACTACCAGATTCCCCGCCGAGGCGACCATCCCGGCCGCCTCGATCTTGCTCGCCATGCCGCCGCGTCCTCCGCGCGAAACGGCTTCCGACGCCATCTCGCGCGTCGCCTCGGAAATGTTCTCCACCGTGTCGACGACCCGCCGTTCGTCCTGCGCGGCCTCGGGATTCTCGTACAGCCCGTCCTCGACCGTCAGAATAGCCAGCATGTCCGCGCCCAGCAGGTTCGTCACCAGTGCGGCAAGGATATCGTTGTCGGTGAAAGTCAGGGACATCTCTTCCACCGAGATTGTGTCATTCTCGTTGATCAGTGGCACGGCGCCGTATGCGAGCAACGCCTGGATCGTGTTTGACGCATTCAAATAACGGTGACGGTAATCAAAATCCTTGCGCGTGAGCAGCATCTGAGCTGCGTGATATCCCTTGCGCCGGAAGCACTGGTCGTAGACCGCGGTCAGACGGCCCTGGCCGACAGCGGCGCACGCCTGAAGCTCCGGCAGCCGAGTGGGACGCTGCTCGAGACCGAGCAGGCTCATCCCCGCGCCAATGGCGCCGGAGGTGACGATCACCGCCTGCAGGCCGCGTGCGCGCAGGGCGTGGACTTGGTCGGCCAGATGGCGGACCCGCGTTTCGTCCAGTCGGCCTTGAGGGTCCGAGAGGGCCGCCGTGCCGATCTTGACCACAACCTTGCGGACGTTTTTCAGGAGTTCCTTGCGGTCCACGATTCGCTCGTCAAAAACCATAAGAATTGGTATCCTTCTCAAGGAACGGAAGCTATCACCGCCGGGCCGTCAGTGTCAAGTTCATTCGCGGAGGATTGGACGATGCAGGAAGGATTTCTTCCCACAGGCAAGCTCGACGCGGACCTGTTGGCCGAACTCCTGGCCGGCAACCGGGTTCGCGATCCGCGCGTGCTGCTGGGACCGGGCGTCGGCCGCGACGCGGCGGTCCTGGACATGGGCGGCGGCAATTGCCTGGTTGCCAAGACCGATCCCATTACCTTTGCCACCGAAAAGATCGGCGCCTATGCGGTGCAAGTGAACGCCAACGACGTGGCGACATTGGGCGCGCGGCCGAGGTGGTTCCTCGCGACAATCCTCCTCCCGGAAAACGCGGCCACGGCCGAGACAGCCGAGGAAATCTACGCCGACATCGTCGAAGCGTGTCATAAGCTGGAGATCGAGTTGATCGGTGGGCATACCGAAATCACGGGCGGGCTGGATCGGCCCATCGTGGTCGGTCAAATGTTGGGCGAGGCGCGGCGGGAGGAACTGGCACTTCCGGAGCATGTGCGCCCGGGCGATGCCGTACTGCTGACCAAGCGCATCGCGGTGGAGGGCACGGCGATCCTCGGCCGCGAACTGGCGATGCCGCTTGCGCAGGCAACGGAGTTGGCCTTCCCGCGTCGTTGCGCGGCGTTTCTGGAGGACCCCGGCATCGGCGTGGTATGGGACGCGCGGATCGCGTGCGAGACGGGCGGCGTACATGCCATGCACGATCCGACCGAAGGCGGTCTGGCGACGGGTCTCCGCGAGCTGGCCGTCGCGTCCGGATGCGGAATCTCGGTTCGACGGAACGCGATTCCGATCTACGACGAAACGCTCCGCGCTTGCGAGGCATTCAGGCTGGACCCGCTTGGCCTGATTGCGTCCGGTTCCCTGCTGATCGTTGCGGCGCGCTCGGCGGGGGGGCAAATCGCGACGGCTCTTGAGAAAGCCGGCATCGAGTGCGCTGTCATCGGCGAAATGGGCGAGCGCGGGGAACCGTGCCGGATGCTGACCAGCGGCGCCGGCGAGCGCAAACTGCCGACATTCGAGCGCGACGAGATCGCGCGGCTTTACGCCGAACTCGACGCGCGCGGCGAATAGCCCGCTGTGCAGGAAATACTGCGTTCTGGCCCCAGGCGTCATCGTTCACTTGGACTTGACGCCACTGTGCGTGCGTGATAGCATACTTTGTGAAATTTGCGAGAGGATGTATTATGAGTCGGATATTGGCCGCTTTGCTTGCCCTTTTCGTGGGCGCGTCATTCGCCCACGCCACCAACCGCTTCACGTTCCCCAAGAGCGCCACGCGCAGGCCCGCCATTCTCACGTCGAAGCACTGGGCTTACAAGCCCTACATCCATCAGGACCAGAAGAGCCGGCGGCCCGAAATCCGCAGCCACACGACGCGCCGGCCGAAGGTTCATATCTCCCTCAGCGGCCATAAGGTTTCGGTAGAAAAGATCAAGAGTCGGCGCCCCTTGATTTACGCCACCGACCCCGGCAGCCAGTTCCCCACGCCGGAAGATCCGAAGTGAAGTGCCGCTGACAAGCGATAAGGCCGCCTGCCCTCCTTCATTTGCCGGAACAATCCTGACGCGATTGCGTGCCGCCCAACCTCATTCCACTTCTACGGTCGCCGCCTCGGTCTTGAGAATCTCCTTGACGGGCTTTCCGTCCCATTCCGGGTCGAGTTCCAGACCC
>Ga0180437_10007882_pt1 | contig 13718 bp, 8 predicted proteins | sample SS_ome_4_FD_132410 | JGI IMG/M metagenome (GOLD analysis project Ga0180437, IMG submission 132410) | Hypersaline lake sediment archaeal communities from the Salton Sea, California, USA - SS_3_D_1 metaG | ecosystem: Environmental > Aquatic > Non-marine Saline and Alkaline > Hypersaline > Sediment...
ATTCATAGCTATCGCTGTGGAAGTTCAGGTCAGCGGTCCTGAAGACGAACTGGGTCTGTCCATCCGGTAGCGAGGCGCCCTTCTTGTACTTGGAGACAAAGCCGAACGTTGCCTTGCCGGTGGGGGGTGCAACTGCCTCGAAGTCATAGGTGGTTGTGTCACCGCCAACGGTGAGGGACAAAGCATCTACGGCACCGGTGAAAACACCAGCCCAGCCACTTCCTACGTTGACGCCGAAGCCATACTTGATTTTCGCATTGGGATTTTTTGTCACGATGGTATTCCAGTCGACAAAACAGTTGGACGCGCAAACTCCTGGAATGTTTTTTGTAGACCACCAGCCACCCTGGAAGCCTGTTTGTGATGGGGCCATGGTATCCCAGGACTGCCAAGTGTCTAGGGCTAGATTTGACTGACCGTAGGCATATATCGGCTCCCATACAAGCGTCGTGTAGCTGGACCCATCGCCAACATAGTCGACCTCAATGTTAATTGACGGGTATTGGGCGGGAGGGTTAGTTGATGTGCTATGCCGATAGGTTGCATAAGTGATGCTGTCGATATCAGCCAGCAAGGTACCTATGTAGTCGTAGTTGAAAAGCTGGGCCTTATCTTGGCCTGACTTAGTGCCCATCTCCAAACTACCGCTACATAAAGGAGGATTCCCGGGACCATCGACAAATGCCGCGTATCCCTCGTATCGGGTGTCGTTGGTAAACCAGTCCACACCTACATTTGATGGAGTTACGACGATAGTCCCAACTGGGTCAGGCATGTAAGCTCCCGGAGGCGAATCAATCCACCCACCGCCGGTGACAAAACCGTAGCTGGGGAGGGCGGGAGTTAAAATTACTCGATATTCACTGTTACCCAGAGGAATCACCTTGACAGAAAATCCCGGGTATTGCAGTGGCACTACTTCACTGCCCCAACTCCAGTCCATATCCCAGCACATGGGGCCTCCACCATAATTTGCGGCTCCATCTGGGATTTCCGGCGTTCCTGTACCGGGGAGATAAGCACCGACATCGGTCTCTGCGGCATACATGCCAACCCAGTCCATTGTTCCTGACATCGGGACACCCTTGGCTATTTTTTCATAGCCTGTTTGATACCATGGGTGTTCAGCAGTCGCTCCAGGGTGATTACGCACAGCCCACTTTTGTAAACCATCCTCTACGGTAAAATTCAGGCTGTACTGATACCAATCCGGGGTATCTGTGGGCCAAGTTGGCCATGCATCGTGGTTAGAGATTGGCTGCTCAGTCCAGACCGGGCCGGTACCGGGATCATTGCCAAACCATGCCGAAGCCCCATCTTCAGCATAAATATCATAACCGGCTGCTCCATCCCCGATGGGTCCGACACTCTCGTCTACCATCGGTATGACTCCGGAGTAGGTTCCATCACCATTGTCGGTCAGCGTCCCCTCAAAAATCATGGTGGAAGACTGTATATCGTTTGCCATAGCTGGCATCGCCGGTATCATACTGAAGCTCAACACCAGCACCAGAGCAAACAATATGCTAAGAGTTTTCTTTTTCATTTTTCACCCCCTTTTTGACAGATTGTTATATCAACCGGTCTTTCCCGAGCGTCAATAGATCTCTCCTATTGCCTTTGATTATCCAGTTATTACTATCTTGCGCATTCCTTCATATAGACTACCCCCTTATAAAAATTAAACCGACCTTATCGGGTCGGTTTCACTATTGGCTCCCCGCAGCTCCAGTGACCAGTTTTGAGCGGTGGTTCACTGCCCCCCTTCCTCAAATCACCATCATCCACTAGCCTGAGGTAATCTTTATATTACTCTCTATTTATTCCTGGTATTTGTTGATAGACATTCTCCGCTGTATCCGTAATTCTACGGGGGGGATTATAACACTTCTAGTGATTTTGTCAAGCTAACAAAAACTCACTTTACTTAACTTTACTTAATAAAGTGGTTTTATAATGGCAATGCAATCTATCTGTAACTTCTTTTAGCGTAAAGAATGTGGTTACTAAAATTTCTCCTTTCTCTCATAGCAACTTTTATAAGGGTGGATTATTCTGGAAGCCCTCGTCAATGGACTTTAATTTTATTGAATGATAATGTAGAATATAATGCTTACCATTGGGCCTTTTTTGCAGGGGGGATGATGACATATCAGGAAGAGAGACTGGCCAGCCTGAAACGGCAACGCACCAAGCAGGCGATAGACCTGGCGATGCAGGGTCGCTGGCGGGAGGCAATTGCCGCCAACCGGGCGATTCTGGAGGACTTCCCCAACGATGTCGATGCCTACAATCGGCTGGGCCGTGCTTATATGGAGCTGGGGGAATACCAGCAGGCCAGGGAGGCCTACGGTCGAACGGCGGAGCTTGACCCCTTCAACACCATTGCCAAGAAAAACCTGCAGCGCCTGAGCTATCTCGGAGAGGCGAAAGTCACTGTCGAGAGCACGACACGGAAGGTTGAGCCGCACCGATTCATTGAGGAGATCGGCAAAGCGGGGGTGGTAAACCTTTATCATCTGGCACCAACGCAGGTACGTGCCCGGCTCGTCGCCGGCGATGAGGTATTTCTCAAGATTAGCGGCACCCATCTGGTGGTTGAGGATGACCTCGGGCAATACGTGGGTTTTGTTGACCCGAAACATGGCCAGCGCCTGATTAAATTAATAGATGGCGGAAATAGGTATTCGGCGGCGGTGGTGAGCTCCACGGAAGAGGCGATGACCGTCATCATCCGCGAGGTCTATCAGGACCCTAGCCAGATGGGGAAGCTGTCCTTCCCCTCAAAGGGAGTGGAGGAACTCAAGCCTTACGTTGACGAGAAGGTCTTCAAGATGGAGTCTGAAATGGAGGAAATATTGCCGGAGGAGTCTGGCTACACCATCATCGGCGGCGATGAAATAGAAGTATTACCGGAAGAGTCGGCTGACATCGGCGATGATTCGGTCAGCGAAGAAGAATAGGGAGAAGAGCGCATGGCAACTGGAGCGGTGAAGCCGGTATCAATAGAAAGGGAAATGCAGAGCTCGTATCTCGATTACGCGATGAGCGTGATAGTGTCCCGGGCTCTGCCGGACGTCCGTGATGGTTTGAAACCGGTGCACCGGCGCATCCTTTACGCCATGAATGACATGGGCCTGACCTACAACAGTGCCCACCGCAAGAGCGCCCGCATTGTCGGCGAGGTGCTGGGGAAATATCACCCTCATGGGGACACATCGGTCTATGATGCCATGGTACGTATGGCGCAGGATTTCTCCATGCGCTATCCACTGGTAGACGGGCAGGGTAACTTCGGCAGCGTGGACAATGACCCGCCCGCAGCCATGCGGTATACCGAAGCCCGGCTGGCCCGCATCGCCAGCGAGATGCTGGTCGACATTGAGAAAGAGACGGTCGACTTCATGCCCAATTTTGATGATAGCCTCCAGGAGCCGAAGGTGCTGCCCACCCGCCTCCCCAACCTTCTGCTCAATGGCAGCTCCGGTATTGCCGTCGGCATGGCGACCAATATCCCGCCCCATAACCTCAATGAGGTCTGCGATGCGGTATCCTGTCTTATCGATAGCCCCGATGCCACCATTGAAGAGCTGACCCGGTTTGTCAAAGGGCCGGACTTTCCCACCGCCGGCATTATCAGGGGCGTTGATGGTATCAAGAGAGCGTATGCTACCGGACACGGCAAGATTGTGGTTCAGGCACTGGCCCGCATTGAAAATATCGCCCGCACCGGGCGCAGCCAGATAGTGGTCACCGAGCTGCCTTACCAGACGAACAAGGCCGACCTTATGGAGACGATTGCGGAACTGGTCAAGGAAAAGAAAATCACCGGCATCAGCGACCTGCGTGATGAATCCGACCGCCACGGCATGCGCATCGTCATCGAGCTGCGGAGGGACGCCTTTCCGGAGCAGGTGCTCAACAATCTGTACAAATATACTGCCATGCAGTCCTCTTTCTTCGCCAATATGGTGGCGCTGGTAGACGGGCAGCCGAGGGTTATCAGCCTGAAACAGGCTCTCCAGAGCTACATCGATTTCCGCCATGAGGTTATCACCCGCCGCTCCAAGTTCGAGCTGAAAGAGGCCAAAGCCAGGGCCCACATTCTGGAAGGGTTGAAAATTGCCCTTGACCAGATTGATGCGATTATCAGTACCATACGCAAATCGGAGACCGCGGAAGCGGCACGTCAGGCGTTGATGCACAACTTTGGCCTGACCCAGATACAGGCGCAGGCCATCCTTGATATGCAGTTGCGCCGTCTGGCCAATCTGGAGCGCAAGAAGATTCTCGATGAATACACCGAGGTGCTGAAAAGGATTTCTTATCTGGAAGACCTGCTCTCCAATCCGCGCCGCATGCTCCTGCTCATCAAGGAGGAGGTCGCTGACCTGAAGACGAAGTACGGTGACGAGCGGCGCACCCAGATTGTTGAAGACGGAGAGGTGCAGTTCCGTGAGGAAGACCTGATTCCACACCAGAGGATGGTGGTGACGCTCAGCAACCGTGGCTATGTCAAGCGCGTCCCTGCCCACCTTTATACCCCCCAGCACCGCGGCGGCCGGGGCATTATTGGCGTGGTGACTAGGGAAGGCGACCCGGTGCGATTGCTCACCGTGGCCGATACCCATGATGTCATCATCTTCTTCACCAACCGGGGCAAGGTCTTCAGCCTGAAGTGCCATGAAATACCGGTGGACAGATCCCGCATCGCGCGGGGCACGGCCGTGGTCAACCTCTTCCCGGTTGTCGAAGGAGAAATGGTGACGGCGCTGGTGGCGGTCAGTGATTTTGTCCCGGAAACGTACCTGCTCATGGCCACGGCAAAAGGAGAAATAAAGAAGACGGCGGTGGACCACTTCGCCGCGGTGCGCAGCAGCGGACTCATTGCCATGGACCTGGCCGGAGGCGATGAGCTGGTAGACGCCTGTCTCGCGCAGGATAAAGACGATATTATTCTGGTCACGCAGAAAGGGCAGTCCATCAAGTTCATTGTGAAGAACCTGCGGGCGAGTTCGCGGCTCAGCGGAGGCGTGCGGGCTATGCGTCTTGCCGCCGACGACCGTGTGGTCAGTCTGGACCGCGCCGATGCCGAAGCATACCTGTTGGTGGCGACCAGGGGCGGCTTCGGCAAGCTGACGCCACTGAAGCAGTATCCCAGACAGCACCGAGCTGGCAGCGGCGTCAGGACCTTTAAAGTGGCTGAAAAAAGCGGTGAAGTCGCGGCGGCCAAGGTAGTCACCTTTGAGGAACAGGTGATGATAATATCGGCCAACGGTATTGTCACCCGTACTCCGGTAAAGGAAAAAGACCCGAGGCGGGGCATCACTATTCAGGGCAGGAGCACCCAGGGAGTGAGATTGATGAAGCTGGAGCCCGGGGACGAGGTGGTGGCGGTGGCAGCCTTCGCTGGCGAAAAGGACAGGGGCAGCGAAAAAATGGAAAAAGAGGACCAGAAATAAGTTCACCCGGTCTTTTCTGCAGCCTAACTTCTGGCCTGAGACCTTTGCCGGCAGGCAGGATGCCGGCGTTGCAGTCCACAGGAATGGCAATCGTCAAAGCGGCAGTCCGTTGTTTCCCTGCCTTCCGTAGCCGCACGGAATTCCTTCCTGAGAAAAGTGGTTGACACTCCCGTGTCGATATGCGCCCAGGGCAGCAGTTCATCAAAGGCACGTTGCCGGTGCGCATAGAAAGCGGGGTTAAGGCCGCTATCGGCGAAAGCACGCTGCCAGTTCTCATAGTTGAAGTGCTCGTTCCACGCATCAAATCTGGCGCCCGTTTCCCAGGCCCGGTGGATTGCCCTGCCCAGGCGCCGGTCGCCGCGTGATATAACCGCTTCCAGAAGGCTGGCCTTCGGCTCCTGCCAGGAGAGCTTCGCCCCCAGCCGGCGCAGCCCCTGCCTTAAAATCTCCTGCTTGCTATTTAACCTTTCCTCGTCTTCCTGCGCCGCCCACTGGAAGGGCGTGTGCGGCTTGGGGACGAAGGTGGCGGTACTGACCCTGAGGTGGGGCACCTTCCCGCTCACCTGCTTTCCCATGGCCTGGATTTTTTGCACCAGGCGTACTATCTCGGCGACATCTTCATCTGTCTCGGTGGGCAGGCCCAGCATGAAATAAAGTTTCAGTCCCGTCCAGCCCCGCTCAAAGGCAATGGCCGCCGTTTCCAGAAGCTCATCTTCCGGTGTGTTCTTGTTGATGACCCGGCGCAGTCGCTCGCTGCCGGCCTCCGGGGCAAAGGTCAGCCCGGTGCGGCTGCGGTCGGGGAGTTTGCCCATCAAACCCACGGAGAAACGGCTGATGCGCAGGCTGGGCAGCGATATGGCCAGGTTCGGGAACTTGGTCGCCAGGCTGGTGACCAGCTCTTCAATGCCGGCGTAGTCGCTGGTGCTCAGCGAGACCAGGGATAACACGTCGTAACCGCAATGACCGATGATTTCCCTCGCTGCCTCCAGCACCTCCTCCCGGGGACGCTCGCGTACCGGACGGTAGACAATCCCCGCCTGGCAGAAACGGCAACCGCGTGTGCACCCCCGCTGTATCTCAATGGCGCCGCGGTCGTGCACCACCTCTATATAGGGGACGACCTGATTGGTTACCGGCGGCGGCAGCTTGGCCACGAGGCGCCGCTGGATGCAGGGTCTTGCTTCCGGCACGGTCGGCGTAAGGCTCTTCAAGCAGCCGTCAGCCTGGTATTCGGCGTGATACAGAGCGGGAACGTAGATGCCAGGAATGGTAGCCGCCTTGCGCAGGAAATTGCTCTTGCTGGCACCTCCCGTCTTCTGCCACTGGCGGTAGCCGTCCAGCAGCTCAATGACCACCTCCTCGCCATCTCCAATGACAAAGAGGTCGATGAAGTCCGCCATTGGCTCAGGGTTCAGCACACAGCTGCCCCCGGCGATGACCAGCGGGTGGTCTTCATCCCTCTCCGCAGCTAGGACCGGTATCTGCGCCAGGTCAAGCATATTCAATACGTTGGTGTAGGTGAGCTCATAACCGAGGGAGAAGCCGATGATATCAAAGTCCTTCAGCGGGCGCCTGGACTCAAGGCTGAACAGCGGGATACCTCTCGCTCTCATCTCTGCCTCCATGTCCACCCACGGAGCGAAGACCCGCTCGGCGAGCACGTCCGGCTGGCAGTTGCAAAGGTCGTAAAGGATGGGCAGGGCGATGTTTGACATGCCGATTTCATAGATGTCAGGGTAGCTGAAGGCAATCTTTATCGGCGTGCTGTCCCAGTCTTTGACGAGGCTGTTCCACTCGCCGCCGGTATAGCGCCCCGGCCTAGTAACCTTGCGCAGGATATCATCCAGATTGTTCAAGCGGCTCTCCACGCGGTCAACGATATACGACTTTATCTTAAAAAGGGGGATAAAATCAATAAAGAGAGGTCAGGCCTCCCTCTGGTCTGGTTTTGCCTTTCGAAAAGCAAGCTAGTAGATTATTTTCAACCTCACCCCCTGATAATAGCTCGCATAAAGACTCCTTTCACTTAGGTAATATTTTAAGCCCGCGCCCCTCAACATGCGCCACCTCTCCTGTGTCCGGGTTAACGGCTACCCTTAACAGTACTTGCTCAGGCTCGCCAAATAATATCTCCGCCTGTGAATAGAATGCTGCTTCTTTTGGGATATTTTCAGGAATATTATCTACCATTTCATAGTCGAACCCCCATAATGATAGGCCCCCGCTCTCATTTTTCATTATTGCTACCCATCTGAGACCGATCTTGTATATGCTGTAGCGTTCTCCTGCTTCTTTGGCTTCTGCGGTATTCATTGCAATTTCGATAACCTTAGCTTTTTCTTCTTCGGTCAGCCACCTCAAACTCTTCATGCCTTCTGGGAGTTCCGCAGGCAATACCCCAGATGGCGATGCCGGCACTGGTGCTGGCTGTGGACTTGGAGCCGGCTGAGCACAGCCACCCATCAGGAGACCCGCTACCACTAATAAACTTACTGCCAACCATAACCCTTTTCTCATCTTTGTGCTCGCCTCCCCCGCCCTTGTCCTGCGGAACAAGGTCATCATACCACATCGTAGCTAGATGAACATAAAGTTTCGCCCTTCTCGGACTCCCTTTCTACACCTCTCTAAACTCGCCTTCCACGGTGCCTTCACCTTCGTCGCCGCCTTCTCCACCACCTTCACCTTCCGGTGGGGCCTCACCGCCGGGTGGTGGGGGTGGCTGTTGCTGCTGGTATACTGCGGAACCGACTTTCTGCATCACCTCGTTCAGCTCCTGGCTCGCCTTTTTGATAGCCTCGATATCGGAGCCCTGCAGCGCCGAGCGCACTGCGGAGACCTTGCCCTCCACCTCCTGGTTCAGCTCGGCGGGTATCTTGTCCTTGTGGTCGCGGAGGGTCTTCTCGGCGGTGTAGGCGAGGGTATCGGCCATATTGCGCGCCTCCACTTCCTCACGTCGCTTGCTGTCTTCCGCAGCATGCGTTTCCGCGTCTTTCTGCATCTTGTTTATTTCTTCATTGCTCAGGCCGCTGGAGGCGGTGATGGTTATCTTCTGCTCGCGGCCGGTGCCTTTGTCCACGGCCTTGACATTGAGGATGCCGTTGGCATCGATGTCAAAGGTGACCTCAATCTGGGGCACGCCACGCGGCGCGGGCAGGATGCCATCGAGGATGAAGCGGCCCAGGGTGCGGTTATCGGCTGCCATGGGCCGTTCCCCTTGGAGGACGTGGATTTCCACGCTCGGCTGGTTATCAGCGGCGGTGCTGAAAATCTGGCTCTTGGAAGTGGGTATGGTGGTGTTGCGTTGAATAAGCGGAGTCGCTACGCCGCCCAGCGTCTCGATGCCTAGGGTAAGCGGGGTTACATCGAGCAGCAGGACTTCTTTTACCTCGCCCTTGAGCACGCCAGCCTGAATGGCGGCACCGACGGCCACCACCTCATCGGGGTTTACGCCCTTATGTGGCTCCTTGTTGAAGAACTGCTTCACCTTCTCCTGCACCAGCGGCATTCTGGTCTGTCCGCCAACGAGGATGACCTCATTGATTTGACCGGCGGTCTTCCCGGCGTCCTGCATCGCCTGTTTGCATGGCCCCAGGGTCTTCTCCACCAGGTCCATGACCAGCTGTTCCAGCTTGGCCCGCGTCAGCGTGTAATTTAGGTGCTTCGGGCCGCTGGCGTCAGCGGTGATGAAGGGCAGGTTGATTTCCGTCTGCTGGACGGTGGAGAGTTCAATTTTCGCCCTCTCGGCGGCTTCCTTCAGACGCTGCAGCGCCATCTTGTCCTGCCTGAGGTCAATTCCCTGGTCGCGCTTGAACTCGTCGCAGAGCCAGTCCATCACTCTCTGGTCGAAGTCATCGCCGCCGAGATGGGTATCGCCGGCGGTTGATTTCACCTGGAAGGTGCCCTCGCCGATTTCAAGGATGGAGATATCAAAGGTGCCGCCGCCCAGGTCATAGACAGCGATTGACTCCTCGCCCTTTTTATCCAGGCCGTAGGCCAAAGAGGCCGCCGTGGGCTCGTTGATGATGCGCAGCACGTTTAGCCCGGCGATGGTGCCAGCATCTTTGGTGGCCTGCCTTTGCGCGTCATTGAAATAGGCGGGCACGGTTATCACGGCGTCGGTAACCTGCTCTCCCAGGTACGCCTCGGCATCCGTCTTAAGTTTCTGCAGAATCATGGCGGAGATTTCTTCCGGCCGGTAGTCCTTACCCCCCATTTTCACCCGAACCTCATTGTTCTGGCCTTTGGTTACTTTATAGGTTTTGCGTTTGGCATCCTCTTCCACGGGGAGTTCGCGCCCGGCGGGCTCTCCCCACTTTCTCCCCATAAACCGCTTGATGCTGTAAATGGTGTTATCCGGGTTAACGATAGCCTGGCGTTTGGCGATCTGCCCCACCAGACGTTCTCCGTTCTTGCTAATGGCTACTACTGACGGGATAAGGTTACTGCCTTCGGCCGATGGTATGACCACCGGCTCACCGCCCTGCATCACCGCCACTTCACTCATCGTTGTTCCAAGGTCAATGCCAACAGCTCTTCCCATTTATGCTTCCTCCTTCTCCGTATCTTCTCCATTGCCCACCACTACCATGGTCGGGCGAATGACTTTATCATGCAACTGGTAACCCTTGCGTATTTCCTCGATAATGATTCCCTCTTTGCCCTTATCCTGTCTCACCGCTTCATGCAGATTGGGGTCAAACGGTTTCCCCAGCGCTTCAATCTGGGTGAGTCCCTGCGATTCCAGGGTCGCTTTGAACTTGCGGTAAATAAGGTTGATGCCTTCTACCCAGGCGATTCTGGCCAATTTTGGCGGCACGTGCTCAAGCGCCCTCTCCAGGTCATCAAGGACAGGCAGGAGTTCCAGCATGAGATTGGCGTTGGCGAATCGGGCGTACTCGGCCCTATCCTGCTCATTGCGCCGCTTGAAGTTCATGAAGTCGGCCTGCGCCCGTTGCCAGCCGGCCAGATTGGCCTCGGCCTTTGCCTGTTCCTCGGCCAGAGCCCGCCTCAGGCTCTCTATATCCTCAATCTCCGCAGTATCCGGTACCGCGTCAAGGTTCTGTCTTTCTTCTGCTTCCGATGACATCATAATTTATCTTACGTTATATTCTGGAATTCGCCTATGACTTAAGTCACCAATTCTTTCCTGTGCTTCAGTAAAGGCCGGACATCAACTCGCTCAGTATCTTGGACAGATAATTTACCGTGGGAATGGTGTGTGCGTAGGGCATGCGGGTAGGCCCGATAACGCCCACCGTGCCCACTACCTCATTGGCGATACCGTACCGGCTGATAACGATACTGTAGTCGTGGAGAGTTTCATGCTTGTTTTCGGTACCGATGATAACCGTTACCTTCTGGCTTGTCAGTTCTTTGGGAATTATTGTCTTTATCAGGTGGCGCCTGTCCACCAGTTCCATAAGGCGGCGCATTCTCTCGCCATGTGTGAACTCGGGCTGGCTGAGCATGAAGTGAAATCCATCGAGATACGGGTCTTCATACTCCTGCTCATCCTCATCCTGCATGATATGGCTTAAAACTTCCTTTATCTTTTCTTCAGCAGGGGAGAGCTCGATTTCCTTCTCGGCGATCTGTTCGCGGTTCAGTCCGGAAAAGGCGTCATTGAGTTTGTTGGATATCTCGGTCAGGCTCGACTGCGGAATCGCCTCATCGAAGGTGATTAATTGCTCTTTAACCCGGGCACCGTGCAGGACCAGAACGATAAGCACCAGGGTGTCCTGCAGGGAGAGCAATTCCATATGCTTGAAGCGGCAACCCGCCGGCTTGGGCGTGGTCACCACCGCCATATTATGTGCCTGCTGGGCAAGCAGCGTAGCCGTCAGGCTCAACCATTTCTCCAGGTCACGTTCAACCTGATGAAAGACGTGGCTGAACATACGCTGCTCTGAGTCGGAAAGCGAGACATCTCTGAGAGACTCTACATGGAAGCGATAACCTTTATTCGAGGGCACGCCGCCAGCGGAATGATGAGCGCGGATAATATATCCTTCCTGTTCCAACCGCGCCATCTCATTGCGGATGGTGGCCGGACTGACCCCCAGCGCCGATTCCCGGGCGATGCTCTGGGAAGGAACCGGCACTGCCCGGTCAATATACTTTGACACTATCAGGTTCAGTATGGTTTCTGCTCGTGATGATATCATTTTCGACTCCAATTAGCACTCTAAGGTCGAGAGTGCTAATCAGTAATAATTTACCATTTTTACGCCCGAATTGTCAAGATAGGAGAGCCGTTATGGCAACGGCTGCCGCCTTGATTATCAGGCTGGCCTGTGATATATTTGGCAGGATGGATATTAACTGGTTGGGCCATTCTTGCTTCCGCCTGCGGGGCAAACAGGCAGCCATAATCACCGACCCATTCTCGCCAGATTTGGGCTATACACTGGGAAAACCTACTGCTGACATAGTCACGGTAAGCCATCAGCATGCCGGCCATTCCTATCACGAGGGTATAGCTGGTGATTACAAGGTAATCGCCGGGCCCGGGGAATATGAGATTCAGGGTATCCTGATAATTGGCATTGCCACTTTTCATGATGCTGATGGAGGCCAGAAAAAGGGCAAGAATACGGTCTACCTTATGGAGATAGATGGGGTTACGGTCTGTCATCTCGGCGACCTGGGTCATGTTCTCACCACCGAGCAGGTGGAAGCAGTTGCTGACGTGGACGTACTGCTGCTGCCTGTGGGGGGCGTCTCCACGATTAATGCCGCCACTGCCGCCGAGGTGATCCGCCAGATTGAGCCCAAAGCGGTGATTCCCATGCACTATCAGACACCGGTGCTCAAGCAGGAGCTGGCCTCCGTGGACAGCTTTCTGAAGGAGATGGGAATAGAACGCCCGGCCTCTCAGGTTAAAATTTCCTTCAACCCGTCCAGCCTCCCGGCGAGCACCCAGGTATTTCTGCTGGATTACTGAAAAAAGAGTGGCTCTGGCGGGAGATAAAAAGCACCGATTACCCTGGTATCTTATCCGAAATATCCTTGAGTTTCTCTAGCGCTTCTTTGGTGCCTATTTTCCCGGCTTTCAATGCTTCGCAGACGTTTTCAATCTGTTTAAGATTATCGATAATCTGCTTTTCTCTTTCGACTTCCTTTTTGGCTCGTTTTTCCGCTTCCTCGGCCTGTTTCCCGACCAGCTTCTCGGCTTCCCGGACTTTTCTGGCCTCTTCGGTTTCCAGTTCGGCCTTTTCCTTAGCTTCGCGTGCCGCCTCTAACTTGGTAAGTCTTTCGACCTCTTTTGCTTTCCGGGTTAGTTCGGCCTCAAGCTTGGCTTTTTCTTTTGCCTCTTCGGCCTCGCGTTTTGCCCTTTCTTTGGCCTCGCGCTCGGCTTCCTTTTTGGCTCGTTTCTCTGCTTCCTCGGCCTGTTTTCTGGCCAGCTTCTCGGCCTCCCGGGCTTTCCTGGCTTCTTCAGCCTCGCGCTTCGCCTGTTCCTTGGCGGCTTTTTCGGCTTCTTTTACGGCTCTTTTCTGGTCCTCTTCAATTCTTCTGGCTTCTTCGGCCTCGCGTTTCGCCTGTTCCTTGGCGGCTTTTTCGATTTCCTTTCTGACTCTTTTTCCTGCCGCCTCGGCTTCTTTTCTAGCCCTTTTTTCGGCTTCCTCTTCAATTCTTCTGGCCTCTTCGGCCTCACGTCTGGCTTTTTCCCTGGCCTGGCGCTCGGTTTCCGCTTTGGCTCTTATTTCCGCTTCCTCGGCCTGTTTTTTGGCCAGTTTCTCGGCTTCCTGGACTTGCCTGGCTTCCTCTGCTTCCCTTTTTGCCCTTTCCTTTTCCGCTCGCGCCTGTTCCTCTCTGGCTAACCGTTCGGCCTCCTGGGTTTTCCTGGCTGCCTCTTCTTCCCTCCGGGCTTTCTCTCTGGCCTCTTCGGCCTCACGCCTGGCTTTTTCCCTGGCCTCGCGCTCAGCTTCCTCATTCGCTTTCTTTTTCGCTTCCTCGGCCTGTTTTCTGGCCAGCTTCTCAGCTTCCTGAGCTTGCCTGGTTTCCTCGGCTTCTTTTTTTACCTTTTCCTTTTCCGCCCTCGCTTGTTCTTCTCTAGCTAACCTTTCTGCTTCCCTGATTTTCCTGGCTGCCTCTTCTTCTCGCCGAACTTTCTCTCTGGCCTCTTCGGCCTCACGCCTGGCTTTTTCTTTAGCCTCGCGCTCCGCTTCCACTTTGGCTCTTATTTCCGCTTCCTCGGCCTGTTTTTTGGCCAGTTTCTCGGCTTCCTGGACTTGCCTGGCTTCCTCTGCTTCC
>Ga0180437_10007885_pt1 | contig 13716 bp, 12 predicted proteins | sample SS_ome_4_FD_132410 | JGI IMG/M metagenome (GOLD analysis project Ga0180437, IMG submission 132410) | Hypersaline lake sediment archaeal communities from the Salton Sea, California, USA - SS_3_D_1 metaG | ecosystem: Environmental > Aquatic > Non-marine Saline and Alkaline > Hypersaline >...
CTGTCTTGAAGACCCCCTGCAGGAAGGGAACATACACCACCGCCAGTTGCAGGATAAAGGTCAACAGCACGGCGCCCAACAGTGGCTTGTTCGAGAACAGGCCGATACAAAATAGCGAGTCCCGCTCCGAGCGGACAGCTAACGCGTTGCCCATCTGGGACAAGGTCAGTGTCGTGAAGACCATGGTCTGCCAGGTGGAATGCCCGGTTGTCCAAGCCCAGTAGCCCATGCCCAGGGACACCAAGCCCATCAACAGGCCTATCCAGAGAATGTCTCGGCCCATCCCCCGTCTGAAGATGTTCTCCTGGGGATGATACGGGGACCGGCGCATGGTTCCCCGCTCGGCCGCCTCGACGGTCAGGGCCAGCCCGGGCAACCCATCGGTCACCAGATTGATCCACAAGATCTGCAAGGGTAACAGGGGCAGTGGCATGCCCAGGAAAGGGGCCAGCAGCATGACCCAGATCTCGCCGGCGTTGGAGGTCAAGGTGTACCGGATGAACTTGCGGATGTTGTCGTAGATGACCCGCCCCTCTTCCACGGCGGCCACGATGGTGGCAAAGTTGTCGTCCAGGAGCACCATGTCGGCTGCTTCTTTGGAGACGTCGGTGCCAGTAATGCCCATGGCCACTCCGATGTCCGCCTTCTTGAGAGCCGGGGCGTCGTTGACCCCGTCGCCGGTCATGGCAACGATGTGGCCCCGGTCTTGCAAGGCCTGGACGATTTTGAGCTTGTGCTCAGGCGAAACGCGGGCGTAGACTGGCACCTCTTCGACGACCGTTTCCAATGCCTCAACCGGCATGCGGGTCAGGTCCTGTCCCGTCAACAGCCGACCGCCTGTGCTGAGCCCTGCGGCAGAGCCCAGAACAGGCCCGGACGGAACATCGGCGGCGATGCTCAACTCCCGGGCGATGTGCTGGGCTGTCAGGGGATGGTCGCCAGTGATCATCACCGGGCGGATGCCAGCCGTCTTGCACGTTTGCACTGCATCCTTCACCTCTGGGCGCGGCGGATCAATCATGCCCACAATCCCCACGAAAATCAGGTCTCGTTCCAAAGATTCCTCTCGGCCGTCGGTTGGCGGTGCCTCCAAGGGCCGGAAGGTCACCCCCAGCACGCGCATGCCATCCTGGGCCAGTCGATCGTTGGCGGCCTGGATGCGCTCGCGACAGCCATCGGTCAATGGCTTGGTCTGACCATCCACCCACACCTGGTTCGACACCTCCAGCAGGCTGTCTACAGCACCTTTGGTGAAGGCCAGGACCGATCCATGCCCCGCGACCGGCAACCAGTCTGGAGGCCGGTCATGGGGATTGGCAATTCGATGAACGGTGGTCATTCGCTTGCGTTCCGAGGTGAAAGGGACTTCGGTGACACGGGGTAAAGCGCGCTCCAGATCAGCTTTCAAGAGGCCGGACTGGGCCGCGGCGACCACCAATGCACATTCCGTCGGATCTCCTAGTGCACGAAGGCGACCGGACTCGTCATTCTCCGACTCTAGGATGGCATCGTTGCAAAGGGCCGATCCCGCCAGCAGCAGTCGCAGCGACAGGTTTAGTTGCGCTGGTGGCGTGCCCGGCTCGGTCACCACTTCGGGAGCTTCGGCCGCCGGGTGGGGATTCCCAGGGGGCGTCCACGCCGGCCGGCCACGATGGAGCATTTCGGTCAGGTTCAACGTGTGCCCGAACGCGTCCAGCACAGTGACGGTAATACGGTTCTCGGTCAGGGTGCCGGTCTTGTCGGAGCAGATGACGGTGACTGAACCCAAAGTTTCCACCGCTGGGAGCTTGCGGATGAGGGCGCGCCGTTTGAGCATGCGTTGGGCACCCAACGCCAGGGCGATGGTGACCACCGCCGGCAGTCCCTCGGGCACAGCAGCCACGGCCATGCTGATGGCCGTGAGAAACATCAACCGCGCGTCCTCGCCTCGCAGCATCCCCAGGGCAAAGACCACGGCGACAATCGCCAAGGCGGCCAGGGCCAGGCCACGCCCCAACTGCTCCAGTCGGCGCTGCAGGGGCGTTGGCTCCCGTTCCACCGTCTGGATCATCCCGGCGATGCGGCCCAGCTCCGTATTCATACCGCTCTCGGTGATCACAGCCACGCCCCGTCCGTAGGTGATCACCGTGCCCATGTAGGCCATGTTCACCCGGTCACCCAGAGGCAAGTCCCGCTTGGTCAGCGCGGCGGAATGTTTCTCCACCGGCTCCGATTCGCCGGTCAGGGCCGCCTCTCCAATCCGCAAATTGACACTTTCCAGCACGCGACCGTCAGCCGGCACCAGCGAGCCAGCTTCCAGTAGCACTATGTCGCCTGGCACCAGGTCACGAGCCGAGATCTCCTGCACCAAGCCGTCGCGGCGGACCTTGGTCGTGGGTACGGCCAATTGTTTCAGAGCTGCCATGGCCTTCTCAGCCCGGTATTCCTGGGTGAAGCCCAGCACGGCGTTGAGCACCACGATAGCCATTATGGCGATTGCATCTTTCCAGTCCCCCAGGAACCCGGAAACGACGGCCGCAATGACCAAGATAACTACTATGACGGCCGTCAGTTGTTCCCACAAGATACGCCAGGGGCTCTTGAGGTCATTCTCGATCAACTCATTGGGGCCATGCTGAGCCAGGCGGCGTTGAGCCTCAGCCCGAGTAAGCCCCTCTTCAGCGTGTGCTTCCAGAAGAGATAGTGTCGCTGCTGCTCCTATGCGATACCACTCAGTCACTGACTTGTTCCTCTCGTGAGAATCACACTGGTGGCCGGCCCCTCTGCTGTGTCTGTGTCCACATGTGGCACCCCATTGTCACGCAGACGTGCGCGAACGTCCGCCACCAAGGATTCTGCCTCATCGAGCGTCTTGCAAAGCCTCCGGCTATAGTCGGGTTCGCCCAGGAAAGATGGCACCGGGGTAAAGGCATGTAACACAGTCACCTTAGCCCCGTAGCGCGTGGCCAGCGAAACCGAGAAAACGGAGGCTCGCTCGGCTGACGCCGAACCGTCGGTGGCCGTTCGCCAGCCAGCATCTTCACTAGGTGCTGTCATTCTTTTCGGACCTGCTCTAATAGCGCAGAAACCTAGCGATGCCTTGATGGATCTGGAGTGCGCCATTGTCAACGTTGGTTCACTGCATCTTCAATCACGTTTAGAACCACGGAATCACCCCTTATCGGGACGTCTCATCTCAAACATCAGCCAGGTCAGGATCAGGATGGGCAGCCCCAACGGGAATATGGTCAGGATGGCCAGCCCTTCGGTGGCACCCGGGGGGGGAATGCGGCCCACGACCGTTAGCCCGACGGCGACAAGCACTTCCAGGGCCACAATGACCTGTAGCACGGTAACCCAGCAACTTCTTTGCCTCTGCCGCCAACGATTGCTCATGTCGCTTCTCCCTTCGCTAAAACGGCCCGGGGAAACGAAGTCTTCCCCGGGCCTACAACTTCCGGCCATACCCGCCCCGTTGCGGGCCGGCCGGAAGGGGACAGCGGAGCCAGTCACTTCAGCCTGAAGAACCCCAGGATGCTTCCGGTTGCTACTCGAGCATCAATATCTCGTTGCCTCCTGTACACAAACAAAAAGGCCAACACCGTATACAACCCCTTAGGGTTCGGTGTTGGCCTACCTTGCAACTGGTCCGGTCTCATAGCGAGAGCCTACCGTCTGCCTTGTCTGCCACGCTGATTACTATTCTATTGTGACACAATCATAGTATACTCAATTAATACGACCCGTTATAGTAACAGTTGTCATCGCTCAATAGGATAATCATCACATTTGAACTGGTTGCCAATTCTGTAAGTTCTTGTTAGAATAGGAGGCAGCGGGACGCGGATGTAGCCTTGGACCGGGTAGCATAAACGAGCTCATCTCGCCCCGACCAGAAAAAAAGCGTAGAGGCATTGACCTGCACGTGCCGGACCATTCAGTTAGGTCACGGCGGTTTTTCTCTCAGATCTAAGGCCAGGAAATGAAAAGGCAAACGCGCGGACAAGGTGAAGCCGAGTTTACCAAAGCCATTATCAAGTTTGAGAAGGAATATCTGGGGCGCGGTCCACTGGAGGCACGCACGTTCTTTCTAAAGGATATGATCTTCGTGCGTTTGCGCGGGATCCTGACGCCAGCCGAATTGAAGCTGGCTGAAGCCCGGGAAGGCCAGGCGTTGGTGAAAGAGGCCCGTCGCCAATTGTTTGAAAGCTCGCGGGCTTTGCTCGAAGGCATTGTCCGTGACACTATCGGTTGCGGTGTAATAAGTCTGCATACAGATATGAGTACCAAGACAGGTGAACGGATCGTTGTTTTCACGGTCGACACCGATCTGGACAAGCAATTTGGTTAGATCTGTCTATGCCTACTTGGTGTAAGAGATTTGTTAGACTTTAATAGATTTTGCCGACCAGGCGCTTGACATTCTGACGAACCTGTAACATGCCTTGGATACTCAGGAAAATTGCGCGCAGTCTGCACCGTTGAGACGCTTGAGCGCAATCCTAAACCAGGAATGAAGAAAGATGTTCATCACATTGGCAGTGACTGGCGATTGATCGGCAGAGATCTCTTCAATCTGCTTGGGGATTTGGTGCTGGCCACAGGCCGAGACGAGCAGAGCTAGAAGGAGCAGAACGAACAACGTTGATCCAAATCCACGATTCATCAGATTGCCTCCTTGTTTGTTGTTCTTCATCGATGTTATGCAGATAGTGACGTGTGCATCGCTTGCGCGGATCAGGTGCGATAAACTTGGCCAATGGTGGATAAGGGGACTACATCAACTGGAAGATAGAAATCGTGGGCGACCACCTCCTTCTTGTTTGGAGTACGATCATCTATCATAGTCTATCAACCCTCGCACTGAGATTAAGGTACCAGAGCTCGTGTTTCCGGCGCAAGGTTAGTTACCACACACAAGTTGCTGGGTGAGTCAGATGGTGTTTGCGACGTGTTGAACCCGTAAATAACAATGATGTGACTGGCGCCTGCGGATATGGCTATCCGCCGCGAACGCCAAAAACAGGTTTGCACTTGTTCTGAGCAAGAGCCAAGAGGGCAAGCACCAGGTCCGGATTGCTAATCCACCTGCTCCCAACTCAAGTGCACCTGTGCGCCGTACCGGAACTCGAAGTATTCCAGCCTCAAGTGATGAAGTCCTTCATCCAGCGCTATCTCGCCGGTGTAGCCTTTGGGCACACCAGTTCGCCAGTGGTCGATGACCAGCTCATCATCCACCCATAGCCGCGCGCCGTCGTCGACCACTACCCTGAAGCGATAGGTACCCGCCTCGAACTGCCAGTTGCGGGTCCAGCGAGCGGAGAAGTCGTCGGCCGGTACGCCCGGCCCAGGTGAATCGCCTCCCCAGTCGAAGCTCACTCCTGGGTCGTTGCGGACCAGGACCGGCACACCGCTCAGGCTAGGATTGTTGAAGTATTCCCCCTTCCAGTCCGGGTAAGCGTCGGGGCGCTCCCAGGCCAGTTGGGCCAGCGCGTTTCCGGTGTGCTCGTAGTACTCCAAACGCAGGCTGTGCGTCCCATCGGCCAAGTCTATGTCGGCCGTGTGGGAGTTCAGCCCATCGTACCACGCGTTGATGAGGAGGGTCTCGTCGACCCACAGGCGCACCCCATCGTCTACGTAGACGGAGAAGCGGTAAGTGCCAGCCGTGGCTCTCACGTCCCGGCTCCAGCGGACCGAGAAGTTGTCGGCCAACATTCCGGCCGCCGGCGCACCGGCACCCCAATCGAAATTGACGGTCACGTCGTCCCGCACCAGAACCGGAGCGCCGCTAAGATCCCGGTTGTTGTAGTACTCGCCGCGCCAGCCGGTGAAGACCACTGGCGTAGGCGGAATAGGAGGCGGTTTTACGATTGGCACGTTTTCCGTGTTCCGGTCGGCCACGTAGGTGGCCGATACCCAGCCGCGCTCATCGGCTGCGCCGGAAAAGCGGATCTGCCACCAGCCACCGTTGGGACTGACGCCCGTAATCTGGACGCTCTGGCCAGGTTCCAGCCCGCCCAGTATCGGGTAACCTGTGCCGGGGCCGGCGCGAATATGGAGGTGGGTGGTTGCAGTTCCGACCGGGGCGCCGGGCTCTGCCGGTGTGGACATCGTGTCGGTTAACTTGCCTGGCAAGGGGCTTGGTTGGTGCGCCAGCGTCGCCGTGGGCGCCTCGGGCGGGCCGGTTACATTGAAGAGGGCCTGGGCGGAAGCACCGCTTTCAACCTGGGTTGCAACGACCTGAGCCAGCCCTGGGCGATCCCAATCTGGCAGGGTCGGGATCAAGAAGCGAGCCTCAAAGTTCCCTACTGCGTCGACGGCCACGCTGGCTGCTGCAGATGGGGGTAGGTCCTCCTGACCGGGAGCGACCAGATAGATCGAGACCGTACTGTCGGGGTTCCAACCCACGCCGCGCACGGTCACCAGCGTGCCGATGGGACCTGCGACCGGATCGAGCACAATTCCTGGGACACCTGGGGCCAGAGTCGCCGACGGTACCACCTGCACGACACAGCCGCTGAGGCCGGAAAGGGCTATGACGCACGCCGCCACTATGACGAGGAGCGCCATCTTGGAACCTGATGAGCTTGATGCCAGTTGTTCGAATAAACGTCTAGCCATCGTCCAGATCCTCCTGGATAGTTGCATACCCCCTCCAATTTATCATTATACCATAGAACGTCTCTTATGGGATCGGCCAAAGCTCGAATTCTGGTATCCGCAGGATTGCCTTCTTCAATGATGACGGCTTCCGTGTTTGCTCTGAGGGAGTCTACATCAAATAGCGTATACCCGCTCGAGTTGGTGGCCAAGGAGGTACATTTGGCAACCTTGGGCCGTCGGGTCACAGACCCGACGGGAGCAAGATCAGTCCACAATCACCTGAAAACCTTGTTCACCACCACCGCATCTCTGCTTTAGGCCGACACCCCGCCGCGTCGAGCGGGGTGTGTTGATTCCAAACCCCAAGAACCTTTGAAACAGAAGGCAAATGTGCTATACTCTACTCAGTTAGGGTGCGTCTTAGCCAATGGGCGCAGCCGCCGCACATCTGAACCAGGGACGTTCGAGCGAGGCAAAAAACGAATGAGACAACTTCTTATCATCCTGACACTATCCAGCCTGTTAGTGACGGCCTGCGGAGGTACGCCGACGCCGGACATAGCGGCGACGGTTGGGGCTGCCATTGCAGCCACCCTGACTGCATTGCCCACCAACACGCCCACACCCGACTTAGCGGCGACGGTTGGGGCTGCCATTGCAGCCACCAAGGCTGCACAGCCCACCAACACGCCCACATCGACACCAATACCAACCGCAACACTCACTCCTACGGAGAGCCCGACGCCGACTGACACGCCCTCACCACTTGAGACACCGGGATCTACAGCCACTTATACGCCGGAGCCGACTGTTACGCCGTCCCAGGTCATCCACGTCGTTCAAGAGGGTGAGACCTTGTTCGAGATTGCCAGGGAGTATGGGATGTCAGTTGAAACCCTTATGGTGGCCAACAACATAACTGACCGCGGATTGGTACGAGTTGGGCAGGAGCTGACCGTCCCACTTTCGGACGTGTTAGCCGTTGAGGTGGAGCCAACGGGGACGACGATGGCTCCGACTGGCGAGGGTGAACCAGAGCTTGGCGACGGAGACGCGGCAGCCAGTGAAGCAGAGCCAACAGGCACAAGTACCCCACCCCCTACAGAAATACCGCTCGCACAGTTGCCGGTCGAAAGCAAAGTCATGGTCATAGAAACGGCTCTCAGGGCAAACCAGTCTGTAGCGGTAAAGGGCGTCGCGTTCGGCGGTGAGGCGGGTAATGAGGCAATCCTGGTGGCTATCGAAACACAAGGCGGAACGGGATCGATAGCTAATGAGACGACGCTGCTTGAGGCAACCACCTCCTTTATCTATGCCTATGAGGGGGATCAACGGTTGGACATAGGTGCCCAATTCGTAATGGTACAGGCTTTAGATGATCTAGGAAACGACACGTGGTATGCGGTGACATCGATTGATGATATCGGACTCTTAGTGAGTGGCGAAATCACAGCGCTCGAATTCATACAGCGAATAAGGGTGTTTACGCCGTAGATGAGGATCGGCTTTGAAATCTATTGAAAAACGGGAAGGAATGTGGTATATTAGACCCAACTGCGCCCGCTGCGGGCGAGATATGTCTCAGTAGGCAAGACCGTGTTGACGTCTGAGTGTCTGGGCATGAGAATCCCATAACGAGTAACGAAATGCACCTCTGGGAATGCGCAAATGTCATACTAGCAAGTCAAAGACACGTCAGCCACGGCAAAGAGGGGGGGGAGATATGGGCAACGAAAAGACTCACGAGCAAGAGCCGAGAGGCTCTGGCAGTTGGCTGACGATTCTGGGGGGCTGTGCCTTAGCTGCCACCATTATCTGTTCTTTGATTTTGTTGGCGCTGCTTTTCGCATCTACGGCGTTTAACCTCTATCTGGCCTGGAACCTGTCGGGATACGAAGTAAGCGTCAGCCAACCGACGTCAACATCAAGTGCATTGGTCTTGGTCACCCCAACCGGCGTGTTGGCCATCATCCCAACTCCAACCAGTACACCTCTGTCCACCGCAACCAGGGAGCCTACCAGCACCTCCACGCTGGTTCCGACCGAGGCGCCGACCAACCTGCCCTCAACACCCCCACCCGAAATGACGCCAGAGACTGAACCCGCCATCCCGACCGCCACAGCCAGCCGGGTGGCGGTCGCTGAGCAGGGGGGTGGGGGAGCCGAAGAAGCCAATTCACCTGCTGCATCTCCAGTTGGGGTTGAAGCGAGCACCTCGCGAGTTCGCAGCCAGCCGGCATCTGAGACAATCAGCTATGTCGTCCAGGAGGGGGACACATTGTGGCTCATCGCGCAAAGAGCTTATGGCGCTGGGTCGCTGTGGGAGGTCATCTTCGAAGAAAACCGTGACATTCTGAACGATGCTGACCAAATCCAGCCCGACCAGGTGCTCAGAATCCCTCTTAATCCGTAGATCGGATATAATCGAATAACCTCAGTTCGGAGATTGCTCTGGCACGTCATTTCGATGCGCAGTTCTCTCATCTTCCACGAGCACGCCGTCTGACCAAACGGATGGCGCTTGTGGCTTTTGCAAAAGGAGAGGAATATGGCAGAAAGTGTCTACAAGGTGGTTGAGTTGGTTGGGACCAGCAACGAGTCATGGGAGAAGGCGGCCGCGGCCGCCGTGGAGATGGCGGCGAAGTCCTTGCGTGACCTTCGTATCGCCGAGATCGTCGAGCTGGACATGCAGCTTGAGGATGGCAAGGTTCGGGCTTACCGCGCGAAGGTGAAGGTCTCCTTCAAGTACGAGGGCGGCTCGTAGGCCATCCATGTCCCACGCGGGTAACCAGGCCCGACTACAATTCCATATGTAATGGAGCTTACAAAGCAGCCCGGCTGGGCTTATGGCCATCTGCTAAGAAGGCCATGCCGTTGCTACTCAGCCGCTCCCGATGGACAACAGTCCAGAGGTCCGAAACAGTGCTTCATAAGCGATCAGGCTCGGGATTATCATCCCTCGTGAGCCGAGGCCTCGTGACCGTACTTCCTCTGCCTCAAATGGAGTGGGTTTTATGTTGGCCTGCCTTGTAGTATAATTCGCCTTCGTGTCTTCCTCATCTATTGGAGGAGGTAACAATGCCTTTTCGTACCATCATCGAACCGTTTCGCATCAAGACCGTCGAACCCATTCGCAGCATGACACGCGCTGCGCGCGAGGCGGCGCTTATTGAGGCTGGCTATAATCTGTTTCTGCTGAAGGCGCATGATGTCCTCATCGATCTGCTGACCGACTCGGGTACTGGCGCTATGTCCGCTAGGCAGTGGGCCGGTATGATGCAAGGGGACGAGTCCTACGCGGGCGCGCGATCTTTCTACCGGTTTGAGTCGGCTGTCCGCGAAATCACCGATCTGAAGTACGTCATACCCACTCACCAGGGGCGTGCCGCCGAGCGCATTCTTTTTGGCTCGCTCCTCAAGCCCGGCGATATTGTACCCAACAACACTCACTTCGACACCACCCGTGCCAACGTCGAATACCGAGGCGCCGTGGCGCTCGATCTACCCATTCCCGAGGGAAAGCAACCTCAGCTTATTCACCCCTTCAAGGGCAATATCGACCTGGAGGCGCTAGAGCGTCTCCTGACCAGCCCGCCAGATCGGGTTCCATTGGTCATGATTACCGTCACCAATAATTCCGGCGGTGGACAGCCGGTGAGTATGGCCAACATCCGCGCCGCCAGCGAATTATGTCATCGCTATGGAATCCCGTTGTTCCTGGACGCGTGCCGCTTTGCGGAGAACGCCTGGTTCATCAAGCTTCGGGAAGAGGGATACGCCGACAAGACGCCGCTAGCTATCGCCCAGGAGATGTTCAGTTACGTCGATGGTTGCACGATGAGCGCCAAGAAGGATGGCCTGGCTAACATTGGTGGGTTCCTGGCCTTGAACGACGATGACCTGGCCCAGCAGTGCAAGAACGTGCTGATCCTGACCGAAGGCTTCCCCACCTACGGCGGCCTGGCTGGCTATGACCTGGAAGCCATTGCCGTGGGCTTGCGCGAGGTGCTGGACGAGGACTACCTGCGTTACCGCATCCGGTCCGTCGAATACCTGGGTGAGATACTGACCCGGGAAGGAATTCCCATCGTCCAACCGCCTGGTGGGCACGCGATTTACCTGGACGCCCTGAGTATGTTACCACACATCCCCCAAAGCGAGTATCCGGCCTGGGCGCTTTCGCTGGTTCTGTATCTGGAGGGAGGCATCCGGTCGGTGGAGATCGGCTCGGTTATGTTTGGCTTGCAGCCAGATGGAAGTGAGAAACCGGCAGACCTGGAGTTGGTGCGATTGGCCTTTCCTCGGCGCGTGTACACCCAAAGCCACGTCGATTATCTGGCCGAAGTCTTGCTCCACGTCAACGCCATGCGCGAGCGCATACGTGGGGTTCGCATTGTCAAGGCGCCGCCTGTGCTGCGTCACTTCAGCGCCCGCCTAGCCCCAGCGCACGGAACACTACTGGTGGAGTGAACAAATAAACGATCTCCCGATCGCGCTAGAGGTTCCCTGCAAACTGAAGTTCCTGTAACTGCTCAGTCGCTCAAGCTGGATGACAATCCCGCGGCCCGCACGAACGGCTTCAAGTCGCAAAGGGCCGTGACTTTCGTCCCTGGCGAGCAGATAGCTGAGCAGTTACCGGGCCTAAAAGTTTGGATGTGTTTCATTCGCGACAAAATTGGTGAGCGGCGGCCGGCCGATTGCGTAAACGTTGAAGCCTATGGCGTGTAGGCTCCTGTGATCCAAGATGTTACGGCCATCGAAGATGAAGGCTGGTTTGATCATTGACTCGTAGATGGCTTTGTAATCCAGTTCGGTGAAGCGCGGCCATTCGGTGAGAATGGCCAGGGCATGAGCCCCCTCGGCGGCGGTGTAGGGGTCTGGTTCAAAGGTGACCTGGTTCGCAGCGTCTCTTAAGTCGGTGCGAGCATTGTCCAGGGCGTAGGGATCACTGATGACGACTTCGGCCCGCTCTTCCAGCAGTGCCCGGCAGATGTTCAAAGCAGGCGACTCGCGTGTGTCGTTGGTGTTTGCCTTAAAGGCAGCGCCCAAAAGGGCGATGCGCTTGCCCGCGACGGTGTTGAACATGGACAGAACCATGTTGGAAACGAAGCGCGCTTGCTGGTACTCATTCATCGCCACGACCTGGTTCCAGTAGGCAGCCACCTCGTGAAGACCGTAATGCTCACACAGGTAAACCAGATTCAGGATGTCCTTCTTGAAGCAGGAGCCGCCAAAGCCGACGCTGGCCCGCAAAAAATGGGGGCCGATGCGGCTGTCCATTCCAATGGCGTGGGCCACCTCGGATACATCGGCCTCGGTCCTCTCACACAGGGCTGAAATGGAGTTGATCGAGGAGATGCGCTGGGCCAGGAAGGCATTGGCTACCAGCTTGGATAGCTCGCTGGACCATAGGTTGGTAGTAACGATGCGCTCACGGGGTATCCATTGGGCATAGATGTCAACGATGGCCTGGACCGCCTTTCGGCCGGACGGGGTCTCTCGCCCCCCGATCAGCACTCGATCCGGGTCCTGCATATCGCGAATGGCCGTGCCCTCAGCCAGAAATTCAGGGTTGGAAACCACGTCAAAATTCAGCCCTTTGTTATTGGAGTCTAAGATGCGCTCCATAGCTTCAGCCGTGCGCACAGGAAGAGTGCTCTTTTCGATGACGATCTTGGGCGATGTCGAATTCTCCAAGATCTGACGAGCGGTCTTTTCCCAATACTGCAAGTCGGCCGCTTTGCCCGCGCCTCGACCAAAGGTCTTGGTTGGGGTATTCACACTGACGAAGATGATGTCCGCCTCGGCAATGTGGTGGTCGATCTCGGTCGAAAAGAAGAGGTTCTCGGTCCGGGTATGGCGCACAATCTCATCCAGACCCGGTTCGTAGATGGGGAGTCGATCGGACTGCCAGGCAGCAATCCGATCCTCGTTGATGTCAACCACGACGACGCGATGTTGGGGGCAATTTTTGGCGATGACGGCCATGGTCGGTCCGCCAACATGTCCCGCACCAATACACAGAATATTTGCCAACGGACTCCCTCCTTATCTGGAACTGGCTGCCAGACACTTTGAATGAGTATTTATGCGCAATAATCACGAATGACACGAATATACGAATTTCACAAATACTTTCTCAAAATAAATGAGAAAAAACTCGTGTCATTTGTCCATTCGTGTTATCGTGTTTCAAAACTGGCCAGTGGCTAGATCTGGAACGTACATTATGAGTGTACTCTACAGTATCACGTAGCGCAAATCTTTTGAAAGCAACGGGCAAATGTGATACAATGGACGTAAGTGTTGGTCAGATACTCTCTCTGGCGGCTTGATGGTCCTCATAGGAGACTATACCAATGACAGAAACGATCACCCTCTTGTCCTGGAATGTCAACGGAATACGAGCGGTGCACAAGAAGGGCTTTCTGGACTGGCTGGCCGAGGCTAATCCAGACATTCTGTGTCTGCAGGAAACCAGGGCCGAAGAAGCCCAGTTGCCGGCTGTCCTGGCCCAGCCGGCGGGGTATCACAGCTTTTGGAATGGCTCGCAGCGGAAAAAGGGGTATTCCGGCACGGGTTTGCTCACGCGGCCAGAGCCGCTGAGCGTCGAATTTGGGCTGGGCATTGACGAGTTTGACCAGGAAGGACGGACCATCATTGCCCAATATCCGAGCTTCACCCTGATCAACTGCTACTTCCCTAACGGGGGGCGCGACCACAGCCGGGTGCCGTTTAAGCTGGCCTTTTACGACGCCTTCCTCGAGAAGTGTGAGAGGTTGCGCGCCCAAGGACAGGCGGTGATCTTTTGCGGCGATGTCAACACGTCCCACCAAGAGATCGACCTGGCCCGCCCCAAGGACAACCAAAAGACCACCGGCTTTTTGCCGGAAGAGCGGGCCTGGATCGATCGAGTAGTCGAGGCAGGATACGTGGATACCTTCCGGCATTTCTATCCTGATCTGACTGAGGCTTATACCTGGTGGTCGATGCCCACCCGGGCCAGGGAACGCAACATCGGCTGGCGACTGGATTATTTCTTCGTGGTCGCCGAGGCGCTGGACCGGGTAGTCGATGCGTTTATCACGCCCGAGGTGATGGGCAGCGATCACTGCCCGGTGGGCTTACGCTTGC
>Ga0180437_10007886_pt1 | contig 13715 bp, 10 predicted proteins | sample SS_ome_4_FD_132410 | JGI IMG/M metagenome (GOLD analysis project Ga0180437, IMG submission 132410) | Hypersaline lake sediment archaeal communities from the Salton Sea, California, USA - SS_3_D_1 metaG | ecosystem: Environmental > Aquatic > Non-marine Saline and Alkaline > Hypersaline >...
GGGGTTGCCGGCGGCAACGGTCATTGCGTTGCTGGTGTTTGGCGGCGCGGTGGGTAAGAGCGCTCAGTTCCCACTGCACGTCTGGCTCCCGGACGCGATGGAGGGCCCAACCCCTGTCTCGGCTCTCATCCACGCGGCGACTATGGTGGCGGCCGGTGTGTATCTGGTGGCACGTACCTATCCCCTTTTCGTCGTTGGCTCTGTGGCAGGAGGGGGGTCGGTGCTGGCCGTGGTGGCCGTTGTTGGGGCCATCACCGCTTTCTTTGGTGCGACGATCGGCCTGGCGCAAGACGACATCAAGCGCGTGCTGGCCTATTCCACCATCAGCCAGTTAGGCTACATGATGATGGCGCTGGGTTTGGGCGGCGTGGTGGCGGCCGTCTTTCACCTGCTAGCCCACGCTTTCTTCAAGGCGCTTCTCTTCCTTGGCTCAGGTTCGGTCATCCACGGCATGGAGCACGGGCACCACGAGGTAGCTCACCACAGCAATCACCACGGGGATGACGATTTCAAACCGAACGATATGAAGACCATGGGCGGCCTGCGACATAAAATGCCGCGCACTTTCTGGACCTACATAATCGGGACGCTGGCTTTGGTGGGCTGGTTTCCTTTCGCTGGATTCTGGAGCAAGGATGAGATATTGGCTGAAGCGTTTCATCTCTGGCGCGAAGGTGGTACGTTCAGTCTGCCTCTTTGGGTGTGGCTGGCAGGCACGTTGGGTGCGTTGATCACGGCCTTGTACATGGGACGTCAGATTGGCCTTGTCTTTTGGGGCAAGCCGCGTCACGAAGCGGCCGATCACGCCCATGAATCACCCCCCTCTATGACAACACCGCTCATAGTACTGGCCATATTTGCCGTGATCGGCGGCCTTGCCAATTTGCCTTCCAATGTACCCGTGGTCGGAGGTGAGCTTCATCACTTCATCGGGGAGGTTCACGAAGCAAGCGAGGCGGTCCATTCGAAAGCGCTGGCCTTCAACTTCAGTGTGGCTGGTCTTTCCACTGTGCTGGCTGTGGGCGGTCTGTTATTCGGCTGGACTGTCTATCGCAATTACCGTGTCGGAGAAGTGGAGCCGTACCAGCGTTGGCTTGGGCCGGTTTTCACCCTGTTGAAAAACAAATACTACGTGGATGAACTATACCAGACCATTTTCATCCGCCCCACCGTCTGGCTGGCTGACCTGTCCTTTAAGTTTGATAAAGGTGTAATAGACTACCTTGTCAACCTGGTAGGGAAGGTTACCCGTGTGGTTGCAGATTTCAGCGGGGTCTTCGATGAGAAGGTCATTGACTCGACCCTGGTGGAAGGCACCGGTGAAGTGACCAATTCGTTCGGTGGCTGGTTGCGCCATACGCAGACTGGGCGGGTGCAAAACTACGTACTGGTCATCGCAGTGACAGTCTTGTTGCTGCTGGGGTTGTATCTGTATCTTTAGATGAATAGCAAGAGATTCAAGCTGTTATCCCATTGATTTTTCTATCCAGAACTTGAAGGAGGCATCGTACTTATGACTTTTCCTTTTCTGACACTCATCACCTTCATCCCGCTGGTGGGGGTGGTAATCGTAGCGCTTATCCCCAAGGACCGGGAGCGTGAGATCAAATGGTTTGCGGTGATCCTCAGCCTGGTCCCCCTGGTGCTTGCCATCGTCATGTGGGTGCTTTTCCAAAATAGCGGCGGGATGCAGTTTGTGGAAGAGGCGGTATGGATTCCTACCCTGGATGTCTATTATCGAGTCGGGGTGGATGGAATCAGTGTGCCGTTGGTTTTCCTAACCACAATGCTGACAACTTTGTCACTCTTCTATTCGTCTTACACCATCAAGAACCGGGTCAAGGAATTCTTCGCCCTCTTCCTGCTGCTAGAAATGGGGATGATCGGTGTCTTTGTGGCGCTGGACTTGGTGCTCTTCTATGTCTTCTGGGAGATCGGCCTGGTACCTATGTTCTTGCTGATTGGCATCTGGGGCCAGCCCAAGGACCGGCCACAATATTCGGCCATCAAGTTCTTCCTCTACACCCTGGTTGGCTCGGTGGTTATGTTGCTGGCTTTCATCGGTGTCTATCTCACCACCGGCACCTGGAACATCCTTGAGATTCCAATGATCGGGCCGCTGGCAGATTTTCCGGCCCTGGCTGTGGCTGGCTTTTGGGGTATTTTCCTGGCCTTTGCCATCAAAGTCCCGATGTGGCCCTTCCATACCTGGTTGCCCGATGCTCACACGGCAGCGCCAACAGCCGGCTCGGTGATCCTGGCTGGCGTCTTGCTCAAGCTGGGTGGCTACGGTTTCATTCGTATTCTGCTTCCCTTCTTCCCGGGTCTGTTTAAGCAGTTTGCCCCCTTCATCGGGATCATAGCCCTGATCAGTATGATCTATGGGGCGCTGGTCAGCATGGCCCAGTGGGACTTAAAGCGCCTGATTGCCTACTCATCGGTCAGCCATATGGGATACTTCACATTGGGATTGGTGGCAGCTTCTGCCACTCTCGTTACTGCTGAGCCGGTACTGGACAGCCGGGCGATTGCGTTGGACGGAGCGGTGCTGCAGATGTTCAACCACGGTATTATCACTGGCGGATTGTTCTTCTTGGTCGGTGTGATTTACGAAAGGACTCATACTCGCGACCTGAAGGCTTTCGGGGGACTGAGCGCCAAGCTGCCAGTTTATTATGGCGTGATGTTGTTGACCGGCCTGGCTTCACTTGGCTTGCCGGGACTGGCTGGCTTCATCAGCGAGTTTATGGTCTTCCGGGGTACGTTTGCCATTATGCCGACTTACGCAATCATCGGCATCATCGCCATTGTGTTAGGGGCGGCCTACATCCTGTGGAAGATTATCCAATATGTCTTCCTGGGAGAGTTCAGTATGGAGAAGTGGAGCGCCATCTTCGATCCAGAGCACTGGCATTTTTCAGTCGATATGGCCCGCTTTGAGGTGATCACTATGGTGCCCTTGATATTCTTCATGCTTCTGGTGGGAATCTACCCGAAGCCAATCCTCGACACGATTAATGCGGCGTCTACAGCGCTCTTGAGCGGCTTGCTGTAGTGGAGGTTTGCCTTGACGCAAAATAGCTTTCTTTTGTTGCTGCTACCAGAAATAACCTTGACCGTCGTCGCGTTCTTGATCTTTATTCTCGACATGATCTCTCGTGGCGACGAAGTGCGGGGACATCGGTTGCGATGGTTCGCGTTCCTGGGCGTGATGCTCACATTGGTGGCGACGATCTTGATCTGGCCGCTGGCGGCTGCCGGTCCGACTCCGGTGGCATTAGACCTTGGACTGGGTTTTGGCGGGGACGCCGTCCCAATGATAGTCCTGGATAACTTGGCGCTTTTTTTCAAGCTCTTCACCGTGCTGGTGTTGGCCATCATCATACTCTCGGCAGGTGAATACATCAGTGAGCATACTCCCTTCCGAGGCGAGTTTTACGCGTTAATGCTGTTGGCTGGGCTTTCAATTATGCTGGCCTCGGCCGCGACCAACTTGGTGATGATCTATCTGTCAATCGAGTTTTTGAGCATCACCAGTTATATTTTGACCGGCTACTTGCGCAATGATGCGCGTTCAACCGAGGGTGCCATCAAATATTTCATCTATGGAGCAGCCGCCTCGGCGGTGATGTTGTATGGTTTTTCGCTGCTTTACGGCGCCACGGGGGCTACTGGCCTGGTTGAAATTGCGACTGCCCTGTCAGGCGGCTCGGCGACGCTGCGTTCGCTGATCTTCCCGGCGCTCGTCATGGTCTTGGCTGGACTGGGCTTCAAGATTGCACTGGTTCCTTTCCACCAGTGGTCGCCCGATGCTTATGAAGGTGCGCCAACACCAGTAACGGCGTTTCTCTCTGTTGGGCCCAAGGCGGCTGGCTTTGCGGTGTTGATCCGCTTCTTGATCGTCGCCTTGCCAGCGTTCCAGGTGAACTGGTCAGCGGTGTTGGCTGGAGTAGCTATTCTCACTATGTCCCTGGGCAACTTGATAGCGCTGTGGCAGACTAACGTCAAGCGACTGTTGGCATATTCCAGCATTGCGCAGGCGGGCTACATGCTCATCGGCCTGGCGGCGGTGGCACCGCTGGCAGATAGCTGGACTACGGGGCTCAATGGTTTGCTGTTGTATCTGTTTGCCTATCTCTTTACCAATCTGGGAGCCTTTGCCGTTGTCATTGCCGTCGAGGATCGGACCGGATCAGTGAACTTGCCTGATTTCTCTGGCCTTGGCCGGCGGTCGCCTTTCTTAGCGGTGGCGATGTTCGTTTTTCTGTTGTCTCTCATTGGCATCCCTCCCACTGGCGGCTTTATGGGTAAGCTGTTCGTCTTTGGCGCCGCTGTCCAGCGTCAAATGATTGTTCTGGCTGTGATAGGTGTTCTCAACAGTGTCATTTCGGTATATTACTATTTCAAGATTATGCGGCCTATGTTGTTCGGCCAGGCCGATGGCGCCGAGCCCATCCGGGTGAGCACTTCGATGGGGATGGTGGTAGGGTTCAGCGTGGTCATGGTGTTGGCCATTGCCATTTTTGCTGAGCCATTTATCCGCCTGGCGACCGAGTCGGCGCAAGTTTACGCAGCGATTTTCTGATCAAGTTTCCCCCTATTCAGGCAGGTGCTATTGGCGACATCGGGCAACAGCTCGATGTCGCTTTTTCTTGTCCCCAATTGATTCCCACAAATTCTAACCATTTTCTTATGAAGTTCCTGCTAAATCCCAAGACATTCGTAGTAAGATGTAGCTGCTTCGAAGCGAGGTTACCAATCCGCTGATGTGCCGTTGAAAGGGCACAAATGGGGTCTTTCAACGGCAGGTTTTCTTCTGTGCGAGTGCAACTGGGAGGTGAAGTGTCCAGTTGCACTCGGTGTGCATTATAACTCCGAAATTCTTGGTATTGGTGAGAGACAGCTTCAATGAGAACAATGCACTATCGCGCCCTGTTGTTAGTAGCTTGGTTGGTTTTTTTCTACAATATTGAGCGTGTTCGTTGGCTTGTAGGTGCAGGGCAGATCCAGTTTGTGACTCGCTACGCCTATATATTTGTGGCGCTGGCCGCGCTAGTTACTTTGGCCCTACCGGCATTGCATCGGCTGCCGCTGTGGCTGTTAAGTACAGTGGGGGTCATTTTGTTCCTGGTTTTGAAATCCTGGTTTGGATACCCACTTGGGGGAGAGGCCCTGGCTGTGACTATTACCGAGATATGTGCGATTCTCGTCACAGGTCTCTTGACGCGACAGGTGATTGGCGCCATCTCGGAGTTTGAGAATTCCATTGTTAATTTCACAATCAAGCATGTGGGGCGCCAGACTAAAGCCTTCGACATTGAGCAGGGAGAGATGTATCAGGAAGTGCGCCGAGCAAGAGCTTTCAATCGACCTCTTGTCCTGATGACCATAGAACCGGGTACGAATTCGTTTGAAGTTGCCACAGAGAAGATGGTGGAAGAAGTGCAGCAGGCGACGATGAAGCAATACGTTCTTGCCGCACTGGCCAAAGAGCTTGAAGGTCAGATTGGGCCTTATAGTGTCATTGCCCAAGATGATGACAGATTTCTGGTGTTGTTGCCTGAGGCATCCAAAGCAGATATCCCAAGGCTTGTTTCCCAAGTTCGCGGGCAAGTGCATGAGTCTATGGGATTGGATCTGCGGATTGGAACCGCCACCCTACCTGAAGTTGAGACATTCGATGACCTAGTAGAGACAGCATACGCCGAGATGAGGGAAACTGAGGTTAAACCCAAAGAATCGGCAACGCCCAGAGCGGCATCAGTCCAGGGGCAGGTTACATCACAGTAATTTACGGTATTTGGGAGGAGAATGTATATGGAATTGGTTGTTGTTCATCGCCCTCGAGTGATCTTGCGCAGAAAGGGATATCAGATTGCGAAGCGGCTGATAGATTTGACGCTAAGCCTGTTAGCCCTGCCGTTCGCATTGCCCGTCTTGCTTATTTGTGCTGCGGCAATTGCCCTGGATTCTCTTGGCCCTGTCTTTTTCGTTCAAAACCGAGTCGGTAAGGGCGGACGGCGATTCAAACTATACAAGTTCCGCACGATGCGTCACAATCTCGATACGGCTGGCCATCGCGTTTTCATGAAGGCATTTGTCAACGGTGATATGGATGACAAGACAAATGGCAACGGGGTCTACAAACCATTTAGTGATCGGCAAGTCACGCGGGTAGGTCGCATACTGCGCAAGACAAGCCTTGACGAGTTGCCTCAGCTCATCAATGTGATCAGAGGTGAGATGAGCTTGGTTGGCCCTCGGCCCAACGTTCCCTGGGAGGTCGAGGAATACCGAGGCTGGCATAAGGAACGTCTGGAGGTGCTGCCCGGCATCACCGGGTTGGCCCAGATCAATGGACGTAGCAGCAATACGTTCGATAAGATCGTTCGGTATGACATTGTGTATATTGAAAACCGAAGTTTGAAGATGGATCTGAAGATATTGTGGGAAACCGTGACTTCAGTTGTGGCTGGTAAGGGAGCACATTAGGTTTCGCAGCATCAACGATGTTCTAAAGGTTTCTTGTAAGAACTCAGGGGCGATCAATCGCCCCTTTTTCATTTCTGGGGTATTGGTTGCTTGGCAGGAAATCGCCTCCGGTTTGCGCTAGTCTATGTCCTGACGTAAAATCCGTGCTGTTGTTTAGGCCATTTTGCCCAAGGTATTTGTCATATGAATGGGTACAAATGGCTTTCATTACCCTGATGACCACGGATATGGAGGCATTGAGGATATGACGCCAAGCCAGCATACCAGGAGCTGGATAATCGGGTTGCTTGTCTTAATAGTGGTGGCTTTGATGATTTCTGCCTGTGGCCTTCGTGGCCGTCAGCGTGCTTCTGCCAAGTTGGACCCTACGCATACACCAGAACCTGAGGTAGTGTCATTTGCTACCGTTGCGATGACTCCCACTCCATCGCCGGTAGTGGCAACTCTTCCTCCCACCCCAATACCTTTGCCTCCCACCAGTACCCCGGTTCCCATTCCGCCAACTCCAACCCCAACGCCGGCTCCAACTCTTCCGCCTCGGCCTGAAAACGAGAATCCGCTGACCGGCTTACAGGTGGACGACCCTGCGGTGTTGCAGCGTCGCCCGGTGCATGTCCGTGTTGGAAACGATCCGGGTGCTCGTCCTCAGGTGGGTCTCAACGACGCCGATCTGGTGTATGAGGAGGTTGTCGAATGGTGGGTCACCCGCTTCACGGCGATCTATCTGAGCCGTGCACCGGAGATGGTAGCTCCCATCCGCAGCGCACGGCTTATCAATACGCAACTCACCCGGCAATACGATGCAGCCTTGGTCAATTCGGGTGGCTCCGACGGCGTGCGCTGGGAGCTATCTCAGCAGCCCATCGTGAACTTGGATGAGTATTTTTGGCCACAGCCGTATTTCTATCGAGAGAATCAGGGCTGGCAGACGCGACTGGCAGTCAATGTGATTGCTGCCCATCAGTTGATGGATATTGAGGAAATGGCTGCCACGGTGCTCTTGCGAGGTTTCGTCTTCTCCGACGAGCCAATGGGAGGAACCCCTGCGTCGACTATCTCCATCCCTTATCCTCAACGAACCAGTCAGACCGAGTGGCGCTACGATTCAGGTAGTGGTCGGTATTTGCGTTGGGTAAGTGGCGAGGCGTTGGTTGACTTTGCTAGCAATCAGCAGATCTCTGCTGCCAATGTCATCATCTATTACGCTGAGCATTTACCGACAGAAATCGTTGAGGACAGCAACGGTGCCACCTCGATCCGCATCATCGTCAACGGTGAAGGGCGGGCGCAAGTTTTCCGCGACGGTGTGGTTGTCGAGGGACTCTGGCGCTCCGACGGCGACCAGACACCAGAGTTTGTCTTCCCCAATGGAGAGCCAATCCCTCTAAAGCGGGGGAATTCGTGGATTGAGGTTGTGCCGCCCGACTATGAGGTGTTGGTAGAGTAGGAGGTGAGTGATACCTGGACTGCGCCGGTCACGTAGGCCCAAGAACTTTGAAGTGCTGGTAGCTGAGGCTCTTGATGGCTTGCCGCCTGATATCCAGGCCAGGTTGGAGAACGTGGAGGTTGTCGTTGAGAGGCGCCCTTCGCCGGCTCAGTTGCAGCGTCTCGGGCTGGGGCCAGGGCGCTCCTTGTTTGGTCTCTACGAGGGCATTCCTCACACCAGCCGAACCTCAGGCTATAATATGGTCTTGCCTGACAAAATCACCATCTTCCGCCAACCCATCGAAGCTCATTGTCAGTCTGACGAGCAGGTTAAACAGGTTGTTCGTCGTACCGTGCTACACGAATTGGCGCACCATTTCGGTATATCCGATGAACGGCTGCGCGAGTTGGGAGCCTATTGAGCGATTGAGTAAGTTGCCCCAGAAGCAGGTGAGCGGGCGGCGAATTCGCACCACCCGCTTTTCAGCAGCGCAATATGTGATACACAAAATAGTAATTATCTGCCTGCTAGTGTTGACAGGATGTGCGTCTCGTCCTGTGGCGTTTCCTTCACTGGGCGGGACCCAGCCATTAGTGAAGATTGGGTTGGCGGCTCCATTTGAGGGGCTTGACCGACCTTTGGGCTACGAGGCGCTAGCTGGTGTGAAATTGGCTTTGGCCGAGCGAAATGCGACGGGCGGCGTCCAGGGTTACAGTGTCGAGCTCGTTGCTCTGAATGATTTTGGCGAACCCAATGAGGCGCGCTTGCAGGCTAGGGAGTTTGCGGCCGACCCGGCCGTTTTGGGTGTGGTCACTGGCTGGACGGATGAGACAGCACGTGCATCGCTGCCAGTCTATCGGCAGGCTGGCCTGGGCGTGGTAGTGCCTTGGAGCATACATCCCGAATTGGCCAATCCAGAGTCTGGGGTGCTGTTGGTGGCTTGCGATGAGCAGCGGGCCGCCGAGGTACTGGCCGAAGGTGCTGCTGCCACCAATCCGAGTCGACTTGCTGTCGTAGCAGATGGGCCATCTGCTACAGTCTACGTGGAATCGTTGAAAGCTCTGGGGATGGAGACGCAGGTAATATCCCCCCCTGACGCGCTGGATGAAGTGACACTCCAAGAATGGATTGCTCGTCTTGTTTTTGGCCGGGCACGGCCCCCCGACGCTTTGATTGTGACAACCGATGGTGCCTTGGCTGGCGAAGTGTTGCTGAGTTTGGCCGCAAATGACTGGAAGGGAGCGACCTTGGCCGGGACTGAAACGGGCAGCGTTCATCTGGTGGACATCGCGGGTAATGCGGCCGCCGGACTGGCTTATGTCAGCCCAGCGCCGGCCGGGAAAGACCTGTCGCAAGCAGAGGGCAGTTTAGCACACGGCATAAAGGAATTGGGGCCGCGCGGCGTGCTGGCCTATGATGCTACGAGCGTTTTGTTAGATGCGATAGAACTTGCTATTCAAAAGGACGGATTCCCGAGCAAACAAGGAATTGTAGCTGCCCTTCCAGGAGTCCGGCGATACGGTCTGACTGGTGAAATTGCCTTTGATACGGCTGGGCGTCGCCTAGACGCCCCTGTTTGGTTCTATAACATTGTGGATAAGAGTTATCCCGGTCGGGTGCTGTTCCCCCAGCCCACAACAGGCGGGAAGTGACAGGGTCTCTCCAAGGTTTTGATTCTGGACGTTGCACGGAGGATTCATATTGAGGATTCTTATGCTTTCGTGGGAATATCCACCTAACATAATGGGAGGGCTGGGTGCTCATATGGCCGGGCTGGCTCCGGCGTTGGTCCGCGCTGGGATCGAAGTTCACCTGAGCGCGCCTCATCCTGCCGGTTATTCGGTCTCTATGGATATACTCGCGGAGGATCGAAAATGGGAGGTGACGGAAGATGGCGTAGTGGTCCATCGTGTACCTCTGGCCAGAGACACGAAAGATATTTACGAGCAGGCGCGCAAGACCAATCAGTCAATGCAAACCGAGGCCCAAGCTTTAGTGACCGATGATGGCCGTTTCGATATCATCCACGCGCACGACTGGCTGGTAGTGTACGCCGCGCAGGCGCTAAAGCATGCATTTCAACTTCCTCTTTTAGCTACTATCCACGCCACCGAGCGGGGCCGTGTTCGAGGGGAGACTCTTCACACCGATCTACAACGCAACATCCACGGTGCGGAATGGTGGCTGGCGTATGAGGCGTGGCGAGTGATCACGTGCAGCCACCATATGGCCTCTGAGGTTCAGGCATTTTTTCGTACCCCACTGGAGAAGATTGATGTTGTGCCCAATGGTATCGACCCATATCGGAATGGCCGCTGGAGCCAATTCGACTCGGCGGTCTACCGGTCTCGTTATGCGGTTTCGGACTGTCGGGTTGTTTTTGCTGTCGGAAGATTGGTCCATGAGAAGGGATTTCACCTGCTGATTGAAGCGATTCCCCTTATTTTGTCCGAGTTTCCCGATACTCAATTCATCATCGCGGGACGAGGACCCGAAGCTCAAAATCTGACGCAATTAGCCTTGAACCTGGGCGTTGCCAGCCACGTTCATTTTCCCGGCTTCATTCGCGACGAAGAACGTGACTCTCTTTTTCACACTGCGGACTGCGCTGTCTTTCCAAGCCTTTATGAACCTTTCGGGATCGTGGCTTTGGAGGCAATGGTGGCTGGTTGTCCCGTGGTTGTAGCCGATGTCGGCGGCCTGCGTGAGGTCGTGCGCCACGGGAAGACTGGGATCACTGTTTATCCCGACAATGCGGAATCAGTGGCTTGGGGGGTATTGAGCATCTTGCGCGACCCGGCCCGTGCGGCAGCACGGGCCAGGGAAGCCCAGCAGGTGGCACGTTGCGAATTCAATTGGGACACAATTGCGGCCCGGACGATCGCTGTATATCAGCGTGTCTTAGATGAGCGTAGACGAATTGATTGGTAGGGTCTTGACAAAGTTGCCTATTTCTGGTAGAATGGGCTTGTAATTGTAGTCACAAACTTCTGTGAGTGTCCCCTTTGCAGTCGGCGTGGCCGGGTGTTCCACTCAAGTCCTCGTCTTAGAGCAGAAGTCACTCCAGTTCATCGCAGCTCAAAAACATAATACGTTGTAGTCTGCTCAACTCAGCCCAGTCGCTGTTAGAGTCAGATCGCTATCTCAGCCTCGTCACTGGCGGGATTTCGTTGTGCATTCATGCTTGCCCGCTGATCTGACTCGCTAAAAACAAGGCCCGGAGCAAAACGCTCCGGGCTTCTTGTTTGGATTTTTCTAGTTTCTATCTTCTGCTTGTGTAAGATTCTTGCGTACGATACTGGGTGTTTCCCTATTCTGTGATTATTGCGTCGAAGGGACACTCGGCCGTGCATATCCTGCAGCCGCGACAGCGGTGAACGTCTATGAAAGGAGGTTCGTCGCAGTCGATGCGAACGATGGCTTTGGTCTTGCACACTTGTTGAGCTAAGCAACGCCGACATGTGTGGCAGCGATAACCATCAACGTAGAGCGAGGCGTTACCGACGGTGGCACCTATCAAGCTAGTACTCCTTTCAATGATTAGATGCACCTCGGCGCGATAGGTTACAGTAGGGTGTTTAGAGTCAGTTTGTGCGCGGAATTACGTCTGTCTTGTGCCACTCGCCTACTGGCGCATAAACAGTGCCTTTTTCGTAGATCTGGGCGCGATACATCTTGTCTTCGTATGCCACGTCGTATTCTCGTGTCAGTCGCTCTCCCAGACCCTTTTCCTTAGCAAATTTGTAGAACATCGCATTCGGATTTAGTGGGATAATCATCGACTGCCCGACCAAGGCGATGGTCTCCTCTAGCGACAGTTGGGAACTGCCGCCGCCGTGGCCGCCGCCTTCTTCTCCGTCTTCCTGGACCTTCGTCCGTTGGAAGACGACGTAGAATGAATGGTGAAACAGCGTATTACCCACTTCTTCGTCAGGATGACCAGTGCTGAGCCCCACCACTTGTTCGCTGGGAATTGGATTGTTCTCAGGCCAGATTACGGCCACGCTTGCTTTATCGGACTTCCATAAGGGGAAGTTGGTACCGGCCTCGTGGGCTGGCTTGTCCACAGTGGCAAAAGAGGGATCTGCGTCTGCTTGACGCAGAACTAACCGTGCCCTATCGATACGCTTTCCCTCCTCGTCGAGCACATCACAATAGATGTGATGATTGCCCATATTCTCCGCGCCCGTCAAATGGTGTACGCCGACGACCCGCCAGTACAACGTGGCATCGTCGCGGGCGTCAATTTCAGGCAAGAACTTGATGTCAACCTTGTATTTGGCTGACGCGTCGTTGTAAACCGGTTCCTTTTGCTTCACCTTTTCCAGGAATTCTTGGTTATACGCTTTCACATCGAGTCCCACTTTGTACCTCCTTACCCTTCGGATAGGACCTGGCCCTTCATTGAGCCGTTAGCTCCACCTCCGGCGTCTTTGGGGTCGCCATCTTGAAGCTTGCTCTGGGGATCGGCCTTGTGCTGCGATATGACGATGTCACCGAATAGACTTTCTTGTCGTACTTCCACGACATACTGTTTGATCAGTTCAAGTAGTGCCAAGAAGGTGACAATGATCTCAACTCGGCTGGCTGCTTGGCTCAGCAGGCCCTGGAAACTGATCTGACTGCGCTGAGTTAACTCGGCACGGATGTGCCTCATCTGCTCTCCAATGGTGACCGTGATGGGAGATACAACTTCACTTACGGCCGGCTCGGGAGGGCGTACCTCCAACGCCTGGCGTACAGCCGCGATAAGGTCATCCAGAGTAACGTCTCCCAGGGTTAGCTTGGGCTCAAGTTTGGGGGGCAGAGCCACGCGAATGTAATTTCTCAAACCTTCTGTTTCCCGCTGACGGAGCGTTTCTGCCACTGTCTTGAACTGTTTGTAAACTCGCAATTGGCGCGCAAGCTGATCGCCAATATCTTCCTCTTCCTCATCTTCCAGACTGGGAGGCGGTTTGGGTAGCAGCGCTTGTGATTTGATAAGCAGCAACTTGGCGGCCATCACCAGGAAATCAGTCAGAAACTCGGCTTCGACCTGCTTCAGGATGGCCAGGTAAGCCAGGTATTGATCGGTGACTTGGGCCAATGCTACCTTGGTGATGTCCAACTCCTCCCGTTCGATGAGATGCAAAAGAAGATCCATCGGACCCTCGTACATTGAGATCTGAACCTGATAGCTTTGCGTGTCGTGATCTTCGCCCTGCTCTATCGCATCTGGGAGCTGTGAGGTGTCTGACATAGATCTCCAAACGTCTGTTCTCAAAGCGTCAAGAATCGGTCGCCTTCTTCGGCCATCTTGTCCAGCAGCGCTTTGGTTTCCTCAAACGTGTCGCCAGCGACGCGCTCGACCTTACAGCCAGCCGCGCGCAGCAATGCCTCGGCTTCGGACGATACGCCCAAAGGTCCGCCGACGATGGTGACGTACTGTGCTTGCATCGCGTCGTCTATTGAAAAGCCGATGGTGACACGGAAGCGGCCGATGTAGTTCTGGGCGCCCAGATAGTCCTCTTTTGCCCAAGCGTTGGGCGTTTGCCACAAGAGAACGTAATGTCCCATCGGCTTGCCGGCCGGTGTGGTGGCCACAGGGCCTGCACCGGCCAATGCATCCTGCACCTGGCGCCGGAGCTGTTCTCCCCATTTGACGCCACTGTCCCATTGATCACCGGGACAAGCAGTGACCACGTAATCTTTGTGGGGGTGAATAGCTTCAATGGGTAGATCGAGTTCTTGAAGTAGCCAGGCTGTTAGCTGGCCTGTGGATAGCGATTGGGCGTCGGTAGGCGGTTGGTCGGTGAAA
>Ga0180437_10007887_pt1 | contig 13715 bp, 11 predicted proteins | sample SS_ome_4_FD_132410 | JGI IMG/M metagenome (GOLD analysis project Ga0180437, IMG submission 132410) | Hypersaline lake sediment archaeal communities from the Salton Sea, California, USA - SS_3_D_1 metaG | ecosystem: Environmental > Aquatic > Non-marine Saline and Alkaline > Hypersaline >...
CATGCCCTCTTCCCTCTTTTCTACTCCGCCCATTCCCATAGGAGCGGGTAGCAGCAGGACCTTCGATTTGGAGTTTGGCGATGGGGACAATGACGGCTGGCTGGATTTGGCGCTGGCTAATCACGGATCCGACCAGGTGTGCTGGAACAACAGAGATCGCACCTTTGACTGCCAGAATGCTTTTGGGGGCTTTACTGCCTTCGACGTGGAATGGGGCGACATGAATAATGATGGATACTTGGATCTCGTCGTTGCCAACGCCCTCGCGCAGCCAAACCAAGTGTGTCTCAACAATCGAGACCGCACTTTTACCTGTACGGCCTTCAGCTACTGTTCAGCTCCAGGTCCGGATGAGGTGTGCTTCGTGGCCTTGGGAGATGTGGACTGCGACGATGATCTGGACATCGCCCTGGGGACGCGATATCCAGGAAGCGTGCTAGCTCCGGACGTGATTTATTATAACGAGGGCGATGCTACCTTTCCTATCACCAGAACCACTTGTCAAGGACATCCGACTATGGAACTGGACTTTGGTGACGTGGACAACGATGGGGACTTGGACCTGGCGGTGGTAGGACATTACTCGGAATACGTGTGCATCAATGGCGATGAATGTACCGGCACCTTCACCGAAACCCGTTGGCTCGCCAATCGCCTAGACACGAACACGCAGAGCGTAGCCTTGGGAGATGCAGATAGGAACGGTGGCTTGGACGTGGCAGTAGGAAGAGAGTATTATTCAAATGGGGTATATCTGAACGACAGCGGCGGCAATTTCCCAGAAAGGTTTCTTTTCGGTCCTGTTGAGTTGAGAACTTGGGATGTGGCCTGGGGAGATGTGGACAACGATGGGGACTTGGATCTGGCTTCAGGGAACTCGTATTCGCCAACTGTGGTTTACTTCAATGAGCCGGTGACTGCAACCTCCAGTTTCACGTTGACCAATCCGATTTACCTCGGCACGACCGGATACCGCTCACTTAGTGTGGCATTTGGTGATGTGGATGGCGACTGCGATCTGGATCTGGCGGTGGGCAACGATGGCGGGCAGAACGTGATTTACCTCAACGCCTTGCTGGGGGGGTGTGTACGTCTGCCCATTATCATGAAGGACTACCCCTAGCATAACCCTGCAATGAGAGCTGAAGATTAGCCACCGGAATGTACGACTGTCAAGAGAAGCCATATCAAGAATATCGAACTCATTGATCCTTCCCAGACTTGCGCTATCTACTTGCCGGTGGTGCTGACTTGCATAACCATCGAACTGCGACACAACCGACGACGTTCACCGCTGCGGCCAAGCCTCTCGTGATTTCGTTCGATGAAACGTAGCAAGATATGGGAGACGCTGATATAGAACGTGTACTTCTCGGATTCTTCCTGGTGAGCGCGTTTGCCCTGCTGGCCTGCGCCTCGCTACCCAACATGTCAAGTGACACTATATCGCTACCTACCAGGCCAACTGTGCAAATCCTTGTGCCGACCTACACACTGACTGATACTTGGATGTTCACTTCCACGGTGACGGCTGAGGAAGCGGTTGATGTATGGGTGACAACTGGTGATGGAACAGAAAAACTGAACCGTCGGGACAATACCAGCTTTAGCCCAGGTACTGGCGGTAATCTACTACAAATTCAAATTGATGAGAGCACAGTCTATCAGCAAATGGACGGGTTTGGAGCTGCTTTAACCGATTCGGCAGCATGGTTGATTTCCAACACGCTCAGTACGTACCAACGCGACGATTTAATAAGTAATCTGTTTTCTCAAAGTGATGGAATCGGAATAAGCTATGTGCGTGTGTCAATGGGTGCTTCCGATTTTGTCACACCGACTCATTACACTTACGATGATATGCCGCCAGGCCAGACTGATTCTGATCTTGCCTTTTTCTCAATTGCTCGAGATCAACCTTACATCATCCCAATTCTTCGGCAGGCCCAGGGCATCAATCCACAACTCAAGTTTATGGCAAGTCCATGGAGTGCACCTGCCTGGATGAAATCGCCCGAGACACTCTACGGAGGCTCACTCCAGCCAGGCAACTATCCCGTGTATGCGGATTACTTTGTAAGGTTCATCCAAGAATATCAGACTGAAGGCATCTCCATTCACGCTGTGACAGTTCAGAATGAACCACACCATACTGATGGCAGCTATCCAACCATGTGGATGGAATGGTTTGGTCAGGCCGATTTTGTGAAGAATCACCTTGGCCCAGCATTTGAGGGCGCCGGCATCACCAGCACCAAGATTCTTGTCTGGGATCACAACTGGGACGAGCCAGACTACCCGCTTAGTGTCCTGAACGATGCGGAGGCGAGAGCCTACGTTGCGGGTACTGCTTGGCATTGCTACGCAGGAACCTCTGATGCGCAAGCCATCGTGCATGATGCCCACCCAGACAATGACGTCTACTTCACCGAATGCACTGGTGGTGAGTGGGATACAGACTTTGCGAGTGTGTTGGTCTGGAATTTCCAGAACCTGTTTATCGGTGCTATACGTAATTGGGCAAAGGCTGTTCTGCTATGGAATCTGGCGCTGGACGAAAACCATGGCCCGCATGTTGGGGGATGCGGCAACTGCCGTGGAGTAGTTACTATTCACCAGGATGGGACGGTAGAGTACAATGTTGAATACTACATCATTGGACATTTGAGCAAGTTCGTTGCTCCTGGTGCACACCGGATTGCGTCAAACACGTATGAAGGGCAAATTGAAACCGTGGCGTTCCGGAACCCCGATGGTTCGAAAGTACTGGTTGTTCTCAATTCGAGTACAGGCCCAGACCCCATAACGTTTGATGTGCAGTGGGGTGGTCAACACCTCTCCTATACGCTTCCCGCGCAATCAGTCGCCACGTTCAAGTGGAGTGAAACGCAAAGAGTTTACTTACCCTTCATGCTGAAGGCTTCACAATAGAAACTGTCGAACGGATCGCACTACCATACGATCACAATGCTATAGATCGACCGTTATCCAGCCCGGTGACCCGTTAGCAGCGAAGGACCAACTTCACATTATGTCCAACGGAGGCTGGCCAAGCTGAGTTGGTGCCCCCCGCCGTCTTAGCGCCGCCAGACCCAACGAGAAAGGGTGCTACTCAATGTCATTAAGATAAGACTTCGGAAGTCTGCCGCGAAAGGTTCTGAAAGCAAGATCAGCCCGAAATGGCTAAAGTTGGTGGATAGCGGACTTTGGACTTCCGAAGTCTGGTCTATCCCTAACTTATGACATTGAGGTGCTACTCAAGACCGGGTACGTCCAATTCGGGCAAGGGGCCCGGCTCTGCCTCCAAGCTCTCCAGGGCGCGCAGTTCCCGGTAGGTCAGCGTCCACACACTGGACTTGAACACCTCCATCAACCCACCCATGAACAGCCACGGCACCGAGACCACCAACGCAAAGATCGGGATGCCAACCACGGCCGCCAGAATCCACGGTACCGCTCCCTCGAAGAACAGATTGGTCAGCCCGAACACCAGAAGGGCCGGCACTCCTCCCAGCACGCCTCCCACGACGATCAGCAGGATGATGACGGGCAACAGCACGACTGTGATGGCGATCATGGCCATGATCCAGCCGATTTGCACGCCAACCATGATGAGCCACATGATCCCCACGTCCTTGAGGTGTTGCCTCACGACGCCAAAGCCCTGGCGAATGGACTCGATCACCCCCAAGTCCTCTAGCGCGCAGGCCCGCCAGAAGAACTTGGTCAGCAGTGAGAGCGCGACGCTGACAACGATGGCCAGTAAGAGGACCATGAAGAACAGGCCAATGGTGGCCACCGTGCCGATCACCCCGGCGGCCTTGCTTTTCGTCGCCCACAGTAGCAGTGGAGCCAACGCCAGCGCGAACAGCAAGATGAAGGCCAGGGCCGTTGGCAGGCTGGTCAGCAGTTTAATCAGGAAGAGTCGGAATGCGGTGCGCGACCAGCCCATCCGGAATCCCTGGCGCACGCTACGCGTTTCGCCTGTCTCCTCGTGGTCGTCCACCAGCCGTATCAGCGCCGTCTCTGCCACGTAGCGCGCTATCGCGGCCACGATGATCAGGATGACGAACACGCACGCCAGGCTGACGCCGATAGCGATCAGTGTGCCCACGACCTGAGGCGGGATCTCTGGTATATCTCCTTTACCAAGTTGGTACTGGAATCCTCCGTCACCGTCGCCACGAGCTGAGGGCCAACTACCCCCGCCGGTGGTCAGTGCCAGGATGATGCCAAAGATCCACAGCGCCCGGTAGCGCCAGATGGTTTCCCAGGCTCGTTTCAGAACTTTTATGTGATCCATGTCTGTTTCTCCCCTTTCTTTATCTAGCGAAGCTCTGTCTCAAACCGACAAGCCAAATCATGTCATTCTGAGCGAGCGGAACGAGCGAAGAATCTCGTTGCCACAAGCCAAGAACGGGATGCTTCGCTGTGCTCAGCATGACAGCAGAATCTTGACGAATGAGTCAAGAATTCAGCTTATGAAGATGCCTAATGTGCTGCTGAACCTGGCGCTGGCGGTGCTGGCGGCGGGCCCACCAACTGGCCAGCCAACTCCAATACAGCAGCCCGATCACTCCTGTCAGTACCAGATTCAGCGTAAAGCCCCAGCCCAGGGGCCCTCGGTGGCTCAGCAACTGCAGCATCAACGGGCCGACGTCGTTCAGACTTGCCTCTGAGAGGTTAAAGATCTCGCTCAGCGACAGTCCCTGCTGCGGAGCGGACAGCCCCTCGACAAGCTCGGGGTACCACAGCCCCGCCATCACGTCGCCCCCCAGGCCCATCTGCAGGGCAAGCAGCACCACCCCAGCCACGACCAACACTGCCTGGACAAAGGTCCACGCGCCGAGCAGGCCCAGTGGCACCAGTTGCCAACCGATCTCCAATCCCCTCTGCCAGGCGGGTCGCTCTGGGCGGCGTGGCAGCCGTAACCCCACCTGGGCCACAAAGCGCTCGGGCGGCGTCAAATTGGCGGCCGCCGGGTTTTCTTGCAGCAGCGCTGCCAGCGCCCGCAGGCTTTCCAGATCGGCGCGGCACGTCGCGCAGTGTGCCAGGTGAGCCTCTACTTGTCGCAATCGGAGCCCCTGCAACTCGCCGTCGTGGTATGCTCCCAGCCAGGCCGTTACGTGTTGGGTCATAGGGCCTCCAGACGCCGGATTGCAAATCCGGCTAGAGCAGTTGATTGTTGGGTCATAGAACCTCCAAATAGGGGGCCAGCGACTGGCGCAGCCGGTTGCGGGCATAGTTCAGCCGCGACATCACCGTGCCGATGGGGATATCCAGCGTGTCGGCGATCTCCCGATAGGAGAGCCCCTCGTACTCCCGCAACACCAGCACCGCACGGCTGGCCGACGGCAAGGCCAGCACCGCCTGTCGCACGCGCTCGCCCCGCTCTTTGCTCTCCACCGTGGCCTCTGGACCCTCATCTGAAGTAGCCAGTGGCAGCGCGTCTATATCCACCGTCTCCCGTTCGCGCCGCAGCGAATCCAGCGCGACGTTGGTGGCGATGCGATACACCCAGTTGCGGAAAGGGGACCGGGGCCGGTAACTGGTAAGATGCTGCCAGGCGCGGATGAAAGCTTCTTGTGCCGCGTCCTCGGCCAGATTGACGTCCCCACATAACCGGTACACCACGTTGACGACCCCCTCCCGGTGACAGCGGACCAGTTCACCAAAGGCTCGTCTGTCTCCCTGCTGAGCCTGGGTGATCAACTCGAGTTCGGTTTCTGCTGCAGATTGGGCAAGGGTCTCCGACCGAGCCCTGTTCACTCCGCTGACCGTCCTTTCTACCTATTCAACGTTTTGGCTCGCCGTTTTATTCGGAAAAGTGCGGACTGAAAATTGCCATTCGTGTAAGGGGCTGTTCGCTGCGTCTGGCCCGCCAGCGGCGGCGTTGATCAGAGGTGCGAGGGGGGTATGAAAGTGAAGGGTGAGACATCTGTCAATCCAGGGTTTTTCCTGGGGCGTGATCAGCTTGCATCCTGGAACATCCTTGCGAACTGGTCCGGAGTCACCATACGGACATCCCCCACAGTTTCGAGGGTCAAGATGTCTTTGTCTGCGGTGATGACATATTCGGCATTCCCAGCCAGAGCACAGGCGACGAATTTATCATCTTTGGGATCGCGGGTGTATGAAGGCACCGTCCCCATTGGTGGTAGGATCTCTGCCTTATGATAGATGGCATCGAGCAGAATCCCTCCTTCCTCGGACCGGATGAGTGCCCGAATATCGTCCCGTCTCAACACGCCTTCTAGCTCTTCGACCAGCTCAGGCGCCGTCACCATTTGCACTTGGTCAGTGAGCCACCGTATCTCGATCAATTCTTTGATGGCAGCACTGGGCTTGATGAGGTAACGGATCAGGACATTGGTATCTATGACAGCACGGATCATCCTGCAGGCGTCTCCCGATGGACCTCAGTCCTTGCTTGCTCGATCAGATCCTCAACCTCGTCCTCGGTGAGGTGAGCCGCTCGAGCAGAAGCTGCAGCGGAGGCTTGTTGCAACCGGCTGCGCAGCAGTTCTTGCTCAGCCTCGACCAAGCGTCGGTAGCGGTTGTACTCGATGATGGCTACGCGAGGCAACCCATAACGCTCTACAATGACGTCATCCTCCAACAGGGCACGGTCCACGGCTTGACCAAAGTTCTGCTGTACCTGGCTTGATTTCAGTTTCAAAGGCATGACTTCTTCCCTCTGTGTCTATCCATTTTATCTAACTTTTGTATCTTGCATAAGAATACCACAAGAAGGCGTTCTTGTCAAGGCTCACAGCAAGTTTAGGTGAGCATGTCCGAAGTCATTCCCTAAACGTTGCTATATCAGGCTGTCACCCGTCGTCGGGCTAATTCTTCGCGCAGGTGAGCGTGGCGCTCGCGGGTCAGGGGATAGAGGGCAGCCAGGAGGATGCCAGCCATCAGCAGCACGGCCGGGATGGGGCCCACCAGCGAGCGGATGGCCCACAGGGCGCGGGTGCTCTGGGGCTGGTTGGGCACGTAACCCGCCCAGCCCAGCAGCAGCGAGGCGGTCGGCACGGCGATGGACGAACCAACCTTGTTGAGCAGCGAGACCAGGCTGTAGTAGATCCCCTCCCGTCGCTGACCGGTGTGCAGCTCATCCCACTCTATCGTGTCGGGGATGATAGAGACGGGGATGATGTGGGCCGTGGACACCCCCACCCCGGCCAGGACAGCCAGCCCCAATACCGTCCACAGCGCGCTGCCCGGTTGGACAAAGATCAGCACCATTTGCACCAGGGCCCAGAAGCTCATCCCGGCGATGTATGCCTCCCGCTTGCCGAAACGATGGGCAAACCAGTTCCACAGCGGCAAAAAGGCCAGCGCGCTGAGGAACAGCGACAGCATGATCAGGAACAAATCGTCCTCGCTGAAGAGCAGCCAGTATTGCACAAAGAAGGGCAGGATGGCCTGGAGCACGGCCACGGTGGTCCAGGTCAACAGAAAGACGCCCATGGCGTACAGGAAGGGCGGGTTGTAACTGAAGGCGCGGACGATGATGGTGGCCAGGAGGACGAACAGCACCGCGAACAGGGCTCCCTGGCGGATTTCGCTCAGCCCGGCCCAGCCGAGCCACAGCCCAATCCAGGCGGCGATACAAGCCGCCCCGGCCGCCACCAGTGGCCAGCGCTGGCGGGCCGTCCGAATCGCCATCGCCACCAGGTCCCCCATGCCTGAACCTCCCGTGCCCGGCCGGTGCTCCGGTCGTTCGCGGGCCACAGCGTAGACCCCAAACAGCGGCCCCACGCTGATCAGCCCAAAGGTGGCAGCCATGACCATGAACCCCACCTGGGCCGAAGGGAAGCGGTCCAGCACCAGCAGCGGCGCGTAGGCGATCAACCCGGCGACGATGGAAAAGCTCATCCGGTAGGCGTTGAGCGACGTGCGCTCGTCGTAATCGGGGGTCATCTCTGGGGTGAGGGCATAGTAGGGCACGCTGACCAGGGTGGCCATGGCGTCGAATACAAAGTAGGCCAGGCCGTAATACACGGCCAACCCCACCTGGTTGCCGATGGGAGGAATCCACCACAACAGCAGAAACGACAGGGCAAAGGGCACGGTGCCGAACAGGATGAATGGCCGGCGGCGGCCCCAGCGGGTCTGGATGCGGTCGCTGAAAAAGCCCACCAGCGGGTCGTTGATCCAATCCCAGCTACGGCCAGCGAAAATGGCCCCCGCCGCCAGCACCGGGCTCAATTGGACCACGTCCAGGAGGTACTTGAGGAAGAAGAAATCCAGCATGGTGTACAGCAGGCTGAAGCCTGTATCCCCCGCGCCGTAGAAGAACTTGACCCGACGGGGAAGGTGTCCGGTCTGAGCTTGGGTCATGTTTGCCTCCTTAAATTCATTCGAGATTCTTCGCTCGCTCCGCTCGCTCAGAATGACGTAGCCTTGTCGGTTTGAGGCGACGTTTCGCTAGTGTTACGTCTACAGTGCCAACTGGAAAGTGCGGTATCGTTTGTACACCTCGGCCCCGAAGCGGGTGGCTATTCGCGTAGTCATTAGGTTATCCTCACTGGTCAGTGACATGTCCACCCAGCGGTAGCCGTGGGCCAGCGCCTGGCGGGCCATCTGCAGGTAGAAAAGGACATCAATGCCTCGCCCCCGGTATTCCGGCAGGACGGCCAGGATCTTGAAGCTGAGGCAGTCTATGCGGCGGCTGTACCACCACAGCTTGAGCCAGTCCCACGGGTAGCGTCCGCCGTTGGCGTGGCGGATGGCCTGGTTGATGTCGGGCAGGCCCAGGGCAAAGCCCACCGGCTGGCCGTTGACCTCAGCGAACAGCACCAAGTCGGGGTCGAGCAGGGGCTCCAGGGCCCGGGCCTGGCGCTCGAAATCGGCCCGGGTGAGGGGCACGAAGCGGGGCAGGGTGGACAGGGCGCCGTTGTAAATGTGGAAGGCAAGCTCGATCTCTTGGTCCCAGCGATCGAGGCGGCCGTGCCGTAGGGTAAAGCCGCCGCGTCTCTGGATGGCCTCGGCCACCCGCAGCAATTTGGGCGGCAGCCGCCCCGGGTCGCCCTCGTATGGTGCGGTCCAGGCGCGAAAGGCCAGGGAGTCGGCCCCGAATTTGACAAAGCCAAAGCGCTGAATAAAGTTGACATAATAAGGCGGATTGTGGCCCATCAGGATCACTGGCGGGGTGTCACGACCGACGACGAGCAAGCCAGGCTCGTCGCTGGGGGTAAAGTGGAAAGGCCCCCGCAGCGCTTTCATCCCCTTTTGGCGGGCCCAATCGGCCGCTGTGCCGAACAGAGCTTGGGCCACGGCATAGTCCTCAACGACCTCGAAGAAGCCAAAGACGGCCACTTCTTCTCCCAGATAGCGGTTGGCGTGATGGTTAATGGCTGGCACGATGGTGCCCACCAGTTGGCCTTGATGGTAGGCCAGAAAAGGCTGAGCCTCACCGGTCTGGAAGAAGGGATTGCGTTCTGGGTCGAGCCGGGCCAGCCGCTCGGAGATGAGGGGCGGCATCCACAAGGGGTCGTTGCGGTAGATGCGCCAGGGAAAGGTGACGATGGCCCGTCGGTCACGGGCGGTTTGGGCGGGGTGGATGTGGATGTCGTTGGCCATGGCGGTAGCCTTTCATAGCGGGATTCCGCAGGTAGAGCGCTGCCCTGAGCTTGTCGGAGGGTAGCCGGAGGCGTATCGAAATCAAGGACCCGCGCCATAAGTGGGCCAAACGTGGTTTCGATACGCCCCTTCAGGGCTACTCAACCGACGTTTGGCTTACCCCCTGAGCGCTTACTTTTTCAGGCTCAGGGGGCAGGGTGATGATGAAATGGCAATGGGGGTCGCCTTTGCCCTGCCGCATGGGATAGCGGACGGTCACCGGGGTGTCGGGTAGCAGGACCTCGAACCAGGCATCCCACAAGGTTTCACAGGCGACGCAGGCCTGATCCACCCGTTCCAGGCGGGCCATTCTGGCGCCCGCGTAGGCCGCGCAGCGATAAATCAGCACTTGGGCCCGGTTGGGAGTTATGGTCTGGAAATCGGCCCGCAGGATGCCACCCATGAGTACTTGGCCGTAGGTGGAAACCAGACGGATGGCGTCGGCCAGGTCGTCGGCGCGACGTTTGCCCAGGGCGCGCAACAGGACACGCATCTCAATGCGGCCAAAGGCGGTCCGCACTTGGGCATTCAGGCGGATGGCAGCCTCCAGGCCAAATTCGTCCACCGTTTTCAGAAACCACTGGCCGTCCCAGAAGAGGGCCAGCTTGCGCAGCATGTCTGCCTTAATTTCATCGGACAGTGGGTAGGGGTCTGGCATGATGTGCTCCTTTGTTGTGAGATGAATGTGGCCCACTGATGATAACATTGATACCCAGACTTTGTCAAGCCGGGCGGATATGGGATAGCATCAAGTTTGACAGCAAACAATGACCTGTGCTATAATTGTGAAAGCCCGCGCAAATGGCCCGCTGACACCGCTCAACGGCGAGACCGGAACCAGCGCCAAAGGTGGCGGAGGTTGGAGGTTGACGCGGGTTAGAAAATACATTTAAGGAGGTAGGATTGCTATGGATTTCGAGATGAGCCCTGAACAGCAACTCTGGAAGAACACGGTCAGGGAGTTTTCTGAGGGAGAGCTGGAGCCCATCGCCAGGAAGATAGATGAGGAATGGCATGCCATCCCCGAAGAGATCATCCAAAAGATGGCTGATCTGGGTATTTTTGCAGTCACCATTCCAGAAGAGTACGGTGGCATGGCTATGCCCGGCGAGGAAATGCAGTACGCCATGATCACCGTCCACGAACTGGCCCGGGGCGAACTGAGTATGTCTCTGCCCGTCTACACCCTGCTGTGCATCGGCTGGTCCATGCTCATGACCAAATTCGGTACCAAGGAGGCCAAAGAAGAGGTCTTGCCTAAAGTAGCTTCTGGCGAGTGGTTCCTGGGCATCAACACCACCGAGCCCGGTGGCGGTTCCGACCTGGCCAACATCAAGACCGTGGGTGCGAGCAAAGGCGATCATTGGGTGGTCAACGGCGAGAAGGCCTACATCAGCGGTGTGAGGGAGGCTACAGAGAGAGGAGGAGGTCATCTCACTCTCTTCAAGACTGCTCCGGAACTGGGTTACAAGGGCGCTACCTTTGCCTATTTCCCCGCCAACGCGCCGGGGACGACTTATAGCACCTATAGTGACATGGGGCGTATGGGCCTCTCCACCGGCGGGTTCATTTACAAAGACGTAGAAATTCCCAAGAAGTACATCATGGGCGAGGAGAACAAGGGTTTCTACGTCAACATGGAAGGCTTTAACGTGGCCCGCATCGTGGTGGCCGCTGCCTGCCTGGGAGGCGCGGAAAAGTGCCTGGAGATCAGCCGTGACTATGTCAAGCAGAGGGTTCTCTTTGGCCGGCCGCTGGCCAATTTCGAGGCTATTTCCTTCGAGATTGCCGACGATTACGCCAAGTTGGAGATGCTGAAGCTGATGCTCCACAAGGCGGCCTGGATGATTGACCAGTTCAACCAGGGCAACACCAGCATCACTTTTAAGGACATCAACAAAGCCGTGGCCATGTGCAAAGCCCATGGTCCGATGCTGGGTGTGGATGTCGCCAAGCACGGCATGATGTACCACGGTGGCTTTGGCTACACCAAGGACACGCCTCTGGAGATGGCTCTGCGAGGCACCATGTCCTATGTGGTCGGCGCCGAGGGCGGCTATCACGTCATGAAGATCATCATCGCCCGCGACTACATTGGCGATGAGGCTGTACCGTATCGCGGCACGCAGGTAGGACACTAATTCTATCAAGCCAAGCGCCACTATTGCAGCACAGGGAATTGACCCTGGCGCAGAGCTGGCTCCCCAAGAGGGTGCCCGCTTCAGAAGAAGATGGCCTGTCCGTCTTTACCGAATAAGGGGCAGCAAAGGCGCTGCCCCTTAAGTTTGATCAGGGTAGGAGAGAGATCATTTCATGGAGAAAATGGATGTCGTCATCGTAGGGGCTGGTTTGGCCGGACTGGCTGCGGCCTATTGCCTGGCCGACGAGGGCCTGGAGATTTTGGTGGCCGAAAAGGGGGATTTCCCGGGCAGCAAGAACGTGACCGGCGGGAGGATCTATCTGAATCCTGTCAGGGACCTCTTCCCCGATCTCTGGGACGAAGCGCCACTGGAAAGACACGTGGTCAGAGAGAGATTGACCATGATGGCCGAGACCTCGTCCACCTCGGTGGAGCTCATGAGCAACCGGTTCGATCAGGAACCCTATCACAGCTACACCGTCCTGCGGGCCAAATTCGACCGCTGGTTGGGCGACAAGGTGGCTGAGAAGGGGGCCTTTGTCATCCCCAAAAGCAAAGTGGATGATCTGGTATTCCAGGACGGCCGGGTGGCCGGCATCGTGGCCGATGGCGACGAGATCTATGCCGACGTGGTCGTCGCCGCCGATGGTGTCCTTTCGCTGATGGCCGAAAAGGCTGGCCTGCGGAAGGAGCAGGAGCCCAAGCACTATGCCGTCAGCGTCAAAGAGGTCATCGAACTCTCCCGCCAGACCATCGAAGACCGTTTCAACCTGGAGGGCGACCAGGGCCTGGCCCAACTGTTCTTCGGAGCCTTGACTCAGGGGATGATGGGCGGGGGATTTTTATACACCAATCTGGAGAGCGTTTCCCTGGGCTTGGTGGTGGGCATCGAAGCCCTGATGGAGAAAGAGCCCAAGCTTGAAGTGCACCAGATGATGGAGGATTTCAAGCAACGCTCTGAGATACGGCCACTTATCGCAGGGGGGGAAGTCGCAGAGTACTCGGCCCACGTGATCACCGAGGGCGGGCTACACGCCATACCCAAGCTCTTTGGCGACAGCATCCTGGTGGTAGGAGATGCGGCCGGTTTCGGGCTGAACATGCTCATGACCGTAAGGGGGATGGAGTACGCCCTGGCTTCGGGGGCCATGGCTGCCCAGGCTATCAAACGGGCCAGAGAGCAAAACGACTTTTCCGCTGCCAGCCTGTCCTATTACGAACAACTGATCAAGGACAGCTTTATCTACAAAGAACTGCAAACCTTCAGCCATGTCCTCAGCTTTATGGAGAACCCCAGGCTCTTTAACCTGTACCCCCAAGTCTTCTGCGACTTGTTCGAGAAGCTGATGTGGATAGATGAGCAACCCAAACAGAAGATGTCTACCACTGTCTTGCAGGAGCTCAGGGGCAATCTGTTGAATATGGACACCATTAGAGATGGTTTGAATTTCCTGAAAATATAATCATTGTTTTGATGATCAACTAGAAAGAGAGGTGGTTACAAGCATGAACATTATCGTGTGTATGAAGCAGATCCCGGATTTGCAGCAGATCAGGATCAAAGAGCGAAAGCCTGTTCTGGAAGGGGCTCCTCTGATCTTTGGGGACATGGACAAAAACGCCTTGGAAGAAGCGGTCCGCATCAAGGAGAAGGTGGGAGAGGGCAAGATAACCGCCCTGGCCCTGGGTCCGGCCAAGCTGAAAGATGGCATCAAAGAGGCCCTGGCCATCGGAGCGGACGAGGCCGTCCTACTTCTGGATCCTGCCTTTGCCGGTTCGGACTCGGTGGCTACAGCCAACGCGCTGGCCAAAGCCATCCAGAAAGTCGGGGAGTACGACCTCATTCTCTGCGGGGAGGGTTCCACAGACAATTACTCCGGCCAGGTGGGACCGAGGCTGGCCGAAATGCTTGACCTCCCTCAGATCACCTACGTCCGGGAACTGGAAA
>Ga0180437_10007889_pt1 | contig 13709 bp, 13 predicted proteins | sample SS_ome_4_FD_132410 | JGI IMG/M metagenome (GOLD analysis project Ga0180437, IMG submission 132410) | Hypersaline lake sediment archaeal communities from the Salton Sea, California, USA - SS_3_D_1 metaG | ecosystem: Environmental > Aquatic > Non-marine Saline and Alkaline > Hypersaline >...
ACCGTCTTGCCCATGGCAAATCCTCCTGTATGGAAGCCGAATCCAGATCTTTTGCTTTTTTCCACTGGGTGAAACAAAGTGAACTATGCTTCGTGAAGGTCAAGGTTAAGGAAAAGGTGGTGCAATGAGACTATTATAACACACTCCGAGTGGCATGGGAATGCTTATCCGGTTAAAAAGTGTTCAAGCGCAACCAATACGCCGTCACGGGGTTTCATCAGATGCTCACTTCATTCACCGGCCCGGTTTGGGCACTAGCAGATGAGGAGGAACTTTTTTATGTCTAAGTCACGACCCATTGGTATTACCATCCTGGCCATTCTGGCCGCGCTGGCCGCGATACTGGCCATCATCCGCACCCTCCAGATGTTGCACCTCTGGCCAATCTGGTTTGGCCCGGTACGGTTCTTCACCTTCGACCTGCTGGGAGCCATTCTGTGGGGCATCCTGGCCTTGATCTATATCTGGGTGGTCCGCGGGCTGTGGAATCTGGATCCTCAGGCCTGGCTCTTTGTAGTCGTCTTATCCGCCTTGAACCTCATCCTGGCCGTCATTGCCATCATCGGCCGGTCGTCATTCCAGGCGGAGCTGCCGACCATCATCCTGAACGGCATCATCCTGATCTACTGCCAGACGCCAGGGGTGAAACAGGCCTTCGGGCAGCCCACGTAGGGTTCTTACGCAGCAATCTATTGAAAGGCAACAAGAATCGACCATCCACACGGTGTGGATGGTCGATTTCTGTTCAGCACAACCTTCCGCATCAGAATTAAGCCCTTTGGCCCATTGCAAATGGTGAGCGAGGTATGATATACTGAGAAGGACAAAGGACATCGCGACTGAGGATTCCCCAACCTGAATCTCCTTTAACCCCCAAATCACCCTCTCCTCGTCGCTCCGACAGCACGCTGTTGGGGAGGTTACCATGACATCACTTGCGCCAAACCACCGAGCGCTTAAGCTCCGGCGCTGGATTGCGTTCAGCGGCGCCCTATTGACGGGACTGGCCTTGGTTTTTTTGCTGGTGTGGGCCGGCCAATCAAACGCAGCACCGCCTGAGTCTGTTGCACCACCGCCCCTGGTAGGGCCTGACCCCACTCTGTTGGGACCCACTGCACAGATCTCCCCCGGACCCTGTCCTCAGGATGTGGTAGTCGTCTTCGATATCTCAGGCTCGATGGAGTACAGCACCATCTGCTACGACTGCTGGGTGCGAACGGACCCCACCAACCCCGACTATCCCAACAATGGCTATTTCAATCCCATTCCGGCCGACGTGCCCAGCTCTGATCTGTGCGCGGCGACACAGTCGCCCTACGTACAAGACGGCTATCGTTACTTGATCACCGAGGCGGAACTGGCCGCCTTCAACCCAAATTTGTGGGAGACCCGCTACCGGCAGACCGGACAGGGATACTGGGCCATCCAGCGTGGCAGCCGCAACGGCGATCACGGCAACCGGGCCGGTGATCCCAGTCAGCAAAGCTCCAACGTGTGCCTGGCAGGTACCGGCGTGGATTGCACGGCACCGGGGAATCCTGCCGACGATCTCTGCAACGACGATCCTGGTGGCGGTGACGTGTTCGTGGACTGCAGCGGCTACATGAGCCATCACCCCTACGCCACCTATGGTCAGTGGGCGCCCCCGGCCGAGTTGCTGGGCATGTTCTACTACCTGGAGGATGTGATCGACCAGGACCCGCCGCCGCCCCGGCTGGAATACGACTTCCGCCCGGATTGGACTGGGAACGCCTACATCTGGCTGCGCGCCCAGGGAGGCGGCGCCCGCGCTTATGAACCCATCTATCAAGACCCGTTTGTGTTGAACCAGGACACCATCCACTGGGCGGTGTTCTTCCCCGACACCGGCGTCCAGACAACGCCCGCTTCCAACACCGATGCATTGGGCAACGGCCGCTGGCGCGACAACCGGGCCGATCCCGGCGAGTGGCGCTGGATACGACTGAACGACACGCCCATCAGTGTCGCCGAAGGTGAAACCATGGTCCTACGCCTGTGGGCGGGCAGCCCCGGCTATGACATAGATAAGATTGTCGTCACCAATGATGCGCGGTCTGATTGGAGCAACATTCCTGCGCTCACTTATGATGATCCAGCTCCCAATATTGGCCGCCCGGCGACCCAAGGCTCGGCCACCCGCGCCGCCTGCGACCCTTGCAATCCCATCTATGGGTTGAGCGTGACGCCCGATCAGTGCACCGGCTACTCGCCAGTACTGACGCCCACCAACCACCTGGCCAATCCGTTGTTTGGTGAACTTGAGCCGCTACGCACCTCAAAGGAGGCGGTCAAGCGTTTCGTGCAGCGTCTGGAACCAGAGTTCGACCAGGCCGGCTTTGTGCCCTTTACCGCCGATGTGGATCGTTATGACCAGGGACAACTTGAATGCATCAGACGCTATGGTCAGGCTTGTTATAACCCCGTGGTCCAGAACCCGCCCATCAGCTACACACAGATCCTAGTTAGCGCGGAGGAGCCCACTGCTCTACAAGCCACCGACATCGCCGAGGGGATGCGCAATGGGCTGGAAGTGCTGGGAGTGAACGTCCGAAGTTTGCCAGAATGTGGTACCGGCCAAAACCCCTATGACGACAATTGCTTTGACAACACGTGTGATCCTACTGACGAACGCACCGGTTGTGGACGCGCGGATGCTGCCGGCCGGATGATGATCGTCCTGACCGACGGCCCGCCCAATACCAACCCGGGCGGCTGTGGGGACGATCCTATCTACAATTTCCCCCCTGAAAACGATGACGACTACGATTGCGTCATCTATTACGCTGGCAGGGCGCTACAGAACAACGTGGTCGTCCACACCATCGGGCTGGGGAATGGCGCCCGGGCTGACCTGTTGGAAATGGCCGCCGAGACGACGGGGGGACAGTTCTACTACACCCCCACCCCGGACGACCTGGATCAGGTGTTTGACGAAATCCTTGCCCTAATCCAGGAATCTTGTGTGCCAGGAAGCGTGGGCATTGAACCGCCCCGCAGAGCGACTGGCCTGCCCGGCCAGAGGCTTACCTACACGCACACTGTCACCACTACAGGTGGCGGCTTCGCTCCTAAAGTATTCACCGTCACCACCGAGTCGAGCCTTTGGACACCCACCTGGTCGCCGCCGACGGTGACTGTGGCGCTAGGGCAGTCGGCACTGGTGACGGTCAGCCTGGAGATACCCAGCGGGACAATCAGTGGCACCGTTGACCTGCTCAGTGTGACCGTCACCAGCCAAATCAGTACCACCATCTACGACACCGTGACCGACACTACCACCGTCGGACACCTGCAAAGCGCCAGCTTCGCTCCTGATCGGTCGGGGAGCGGCATATTGGGAGAAGAGGTCGTCTACACGCATACCCTGATCAACCTCGGCAACTTCACGGACACGTTTGTCCTGAGTTACACTAGCAGCCTGCACTGGCCGGTCGCCGTCACGCCCTCACAGCTTACGTTGGACGTGGGCGAATCGGCGCTGGTGACAGCGGGCGTCACCATCACCGAAGGGGGAACCACTGACACCACCACGATTCGCGCCTATGCGGTAGCAGACGCGAGTGGTTATGACCCTGAACCGTATTGCGCCCAAGTCATCCAAAATGGCGGCTTTGAGGATATCACGTTGGCGCCGTGGACCACATCGTTCCCGGGTGTTAACAAAACCCCTGATCAGTACGAAGGCATATTCGGTGCTGCGATGCACACCTTCAACGGTGCTGAGCATCTGCAGCCATACCTGGCCCAGAACTTTGACATGCCGGACTGGATTGCCTCGTCTTCCACCACGATGAACCTATCGCTCTACCAGTGCGTGCGCGATGGTTTGGCTGGCAGTGGTCCCGAGCCGGGTGATCGACTCTACGTAGAGTTGCGCAGGCCTGACACACTCGTGTCCATCTCTAGCCCGGTGCTGGTGGCCGATGGGGACACCAGTCTTCATGGCATCCCCTGCGAGGGGTATTACACACACTATACAACCGACCTGGCGACGGCCATCAGGGACGCAGGAGATGATCCCAGGGATTATGTCGGGCAGCCATTGGAGCTCTACCTCTATGATTCCAGCAACAACCTGGCGGTGTGCAATGAACTCGGAGGCGGGCCTGATCATCCAATCTGCTACGAAACCGACTACTACCTGGACAATATAGCGCTGAACATCTGCACGTCGACCAGTCTCGTGGGTGTTGTCACAGACACCACATCTGTCGTGACCGGCCCGCGCATCAGCGCGTATTTGCCCGTCATCCTCAAGGAGCTTAAGCGCTAGGGATGCGTTCATTTTGGGGGGAAGACGAGGAGCGAACATCCCCAGATACAAGCGGTGCCTGCAGAATCCGCTTCGCATCTGGGGATGCTTGCTTCTCAGTTACGAATGCACCAGCTCAGCGTCGGCAACCTTGCCGTACTACAAACTGCGGGGTATACTTAGATCGAGCGCTTGATACCGACATCGACGATCTGGACTCGACGCCGAGATATGGAAGGTATGCCATGCAGACAAAAGTGACCAAATCTACAACAATTGGCCAGCGACCTCGCCCAGAAGATTCTGAATTGGGCTTCGGCAGACACCTCACCGATCACATGTTCCTGATGGATTACACGCGGGATAAGGGATGGCACGAGCCGAGGATTGAACCCTACCAGCCCCTCAGTCTGGACCCAGCCGCCATGGTGTTTCACTACGGCCAGGAGATTTTCGAGGGGCTAAAGGCCTACCGCCTACCTGACGGCGGTATCGCTCTGTTTCGGCCCGACAAGAACATAGAGCGTATGAACGCTTCCGCCCGCCGGATGGTTATGCCGGAGCTTGACCCCGACCTCTTCTTCCAGGCAATGAAGGAACTGGTTTTGCTCGAACGTGACTGGGTGCCAAAATCGGCGGGCGCCTCCCTGTATGTCCGGCCCACCATGATCGCCAACGAACCAGCGCTGGGCGTGAGACCCGCCAAGCAGTACCTGTTTTTTATCATCACCGGGCCGGTGGGCGCCTACTATCCGGAGGGCTTCAAACCCACCCGGATTTTTGTCACCGACGAGTACGTGCGCGCCAGCAAGGGGGGGCCGGGGGCAGCCAAGACAGGCGGCAACTACGGACGTACCCTGTTAGCCGCCAAACAGGCGGCCGAGCGTGGTTACACCCAGGTGCTGTGGCTGGACGCCAAAGAGCGCAAGTATGTGGAGGAGGTAGGCACCAGCAACATCTTCTTCTTGGTCGAGGACGAGCTGGTTACTCCACCGCTGGGCGGCACTATTTTACCCGGCATCACCCGCGACTCGGTGCTGGAGCTGGCCCGGAGCTGGGGCCTCAACGTTTCAGAACGGCTGATCTCTATCCGCGAGGTGGTGGAAGGGTGCAAGAGCGGCGCTCTCAAGGAGATGTTCGCCACCGGCACGGCGGCGGTCATTTCTCCGGTTGGCGAAATTGGTTACCGAGGAGAGGTTCTGGTGGTCGCAGACGGCGGGACGGGCGAATTGTCCCAAACCCTTTACGACGAAATCACCGCCATCCAGTACGGACACAAGGACGATCCTTTTGGCTGGCGAGTTCGGATAGCTTGATCGCTAATGATGAGCACTTACAAGAACCAGGAGACAAGAGAGACCATAGGCACCCCCGTCGCCGCCGTTACCGGCGCGACGGGGGCGATTGGCAAGGCGATTGCATTAGGGATCGCCGAAAAACCAGGGTACACGGTGGTCCTGCTGGCTCGAAATGAGGACAAGGCCAAGCGGGCAGTGCAAGACATCGCCCAGGCCACCGGCAACCGCCAGGTGCGCTACGAGCTGGTTGACGTATCCCGCCGAGCATCCATTCAGGCACTGGCCGAACGGTGGCATGGCCCGTTGCACGTCCTGGTCAATAACGCGGCCGTAACCCCGCGCCGACGCCACGAGACCGCAGAAGGCATCGAGCTGCAGTTGGCCACCAACGTGCTGGGATATGTGTGGATGATCCAGGCATTTGGCGAACATTTGAAGCAGACCGCGCCGTCCCGGGTGGTGAACGTAGCCAGCTATTGGGCGGGGGACCTGGATGTGGACGACCTGGAATTCAAGCGCCGCCCGTATAACAACAATAAGGCCTATCGCCAATCCAAGCAGGCCAACCGTATGCTAACGGTGGCCGACGCGGAGCGGCTCAGGCCTTGTGAGGTTTCGGTAAACGCCTGTCATCCAGGCGACGTGATCTCAAAGCTGAGCAACAACCTGGGATTCGGAGGCAGTGAGACCCCGGAGCAAGGCGCGCGTACCCCGGTGTGGCTGGCCACGGACCCCATCGGCCAGGCGGAGACCGGCAAATACTTCGAGCACTTGCAGGAGGTCAGGTGCCGATTCGGGACGGACAGACAGGCGGTGGAGAGGTTGCACCAGCTTTGCTTATCCTACGAGTAGAGTTACCACTCAGGCTGGTCCAGGTGCAACGCACTTCAGCCGGAAAATCAGCCATCAATACGCCAAATTCAGCCCAGAGTTCGTGTAAGCAAGTGCGTTGCACCTCTTGGCTGAGTGGTTACCGAGTAGAAGCAAGACACGGCGCCGCAGGATTTTCTGCTACCTGCGACGACCAAAGATCCCCCCGCCATATGCACCCAGGTCGATCAGGAAGCCGACGATGATCAAGAGCCACTCAAAGCCCCCCAGGCCACCGGGGATCACCAGGATATAGATCACAGTCGTCAGAGGCAGGAAGATCAGGCCCAAGAGTGGCACAATAAAGGTGTCGAAGGCCCGGTTCACCCAGGGCGTGAACAGCCACATAAGGATCAGAGCGATACGGGGGGCAAACCCCGCCAACAGCGCAAACAAGCACGCACAACCCATGAGAAGAACCTCCCTTTAGCTAACACAGCGACAGTAAAAAAAGAGAGCGGACGTCTCCGCTCTTTTGGTGGGCGCGGAGAGACTCGAACTCACGACCTCACGGATGTGAACCGTGCGCTCTAACCAACTGAGCTACGCGCCCGTGCAACGACACGATTATAACACTCCATTTCAGAAAAGGCAAAGCGGATTGGGACTCAGGGAATCAGGGATCGGGGAATCTGGGAATCTGGAACCAGACCTGAGCCTGATTCCCGATTCCTGATCCCTGATTCCCGATTTCCAAATTTTCAGCCTCACTCGCGTGGCCCACACAGCGCGGCAACCAGTGTATCCAGCGCCAGCACATCCTCCAACTGGCCAGTCTTTATAGCCAAGTCAGTCTCCAGCAGCTTGGCGTAAATGACTTCGAGTTGCCCCATAGAGAAGTTCATCGCCTGGCGCCCCGCCTTTTCGGCCACGAAGGGATGTAACCCTGCCCGCTTGGCAATCGTCGACGAGGCCAGCCCCTGTCCTGATAGCTCCTTGACCTGGATAAGGATGCGAAACTGGCGCACGATCATGCTCAGCAAGTAAAGGGGCGCCGCGTTCTCATCCAGGAGCTTATGCAACACACCCAACGCCGTCCGCCCATCGCGCCGGCCGATGGCATCCACCATAGCAAAGACATTGGCCGTGCCCGCATAGGGCACCAGCAGATCGACATCATCAGCGGTGATGGGCCGTTCGTTCCCCACATAGATAACCAGCTTGTTGATCTCCGAGTCGAGCAGCCGCAGATCATCTCCCACTGCAACCGCCAGAGCGTCGGCACCCGGCCGGTCTATGCTTGCCCCCTTGGCCTCGACTCGCTTGGCAACCCACGCAGTTAACTCGCCCCGCCCTGGACCACCAAAGGCCTGGACGTGTCCCTTCTCGTGCTTTTCGGCCAGCTTGAGGACAGGATGATTCTTGGGAAGTGTCTCCGCCTCGACGAAGATGAGACGCACGCTATCCGGCATAGTCGGGAGATAGTCCACCAAATCGTCCAGGGGGCCCCCCTTTCGTTTTCCACCGCCTCCAATCCGCATCAAGTAATTGTGAACGATGACCAGCCGCCGGTCGGACATAAAGGGCAGCGCGTCGCAGACTTCGCGTAGCTCGCCCAGAGTCAGGGAATCCCCATCTAGGAGGGTGGTGTTCAGCTCGGCCAGGGATGGATCGCCCATTTGATCCCTTAGCTTGGCCAGGGCTTCGCTTCTTGAGAGTTCATCAGGGCCGTGAAAAACATAAAACATAGCCATCGGCCTCAAAAAGTGTGGCGGCTCTCCACAGCCGCCGATTCAGGGCGCAGGTATGAAAAACCTGCTCCACAACTGGATCATCGGGTCTCAACGCGATGAACCGGGACTGGTCCACCGCGCTTCTTATAGACTCGGGCAATGCGCAGGTGGCCGGCATCCCCGGACGTGGTGACATATTGCTGGAGGAGGAAGCCCAAGGGTTGGGCGATAAGTGCAGCCACGGTAGCGGCTATGAGCGCCTCAGGCAAGTAAGTCCAACGGAATCGAGAACGGGAGCGTCCAACACCGAGGGCCAAAAAAGCCGCCATCCCACTCAAGACACCAGTAGTCGCCAGCATCGTACCGCAGCGTGGATGTATGGCCAGTTCGCTCTCCCCGGACTGCAATCGGGCCAACGCTTCATGGGCAGCCGAGTCGACCTCCTCAGTCTCGACTTCGCCCATAATCGAGAACCCCCTCCAATCACTGCGCCCCACCAACGAGAAGTTGGGCATTCGCTGGACCAAGACATTAATGGTCGCGTGCTCCAAGCCGTGATTACGCCGGACACGCGAGATTAATGGTGGAACTGACAGATTCATAGACCTCACCATGTTTTAACCGCGACAACCAACAACCTTTTCAGGGTTTAGGGCTCGCACAAGGTCGCTTGACTAACGCCAAACCAGCATCCTACTGACGTTGACATACGTATAGACGACGTGCTATAATCCTGACGCTGGAGTCCCAACTTGGTCGATACCTGGCACACGGGACCTATTTTCCCGGGAGGAGAGGAGACATGGGCCAACTTTTGGTCAGCGTAGCACAAATTGTCATTGCCGTGATCCTGGCGGCCATCGCTTCGTATCTAGGTATTTTGTTGTTCAACCGGGCAACTCGCGATTTGGACGAATGGGCCGAGCTGCGTCGAGGCAACGCTGCCATGGGACTCGTACTTGGCAGCATTATCTTGGGTATTGCGTTGATTCTGCGACCAGCCCTGACCGTTCCCACGATGGCCGATACCGGCGCCAAACTCTACCCCGTCCTCGCTTTGTTCATTCAGATTGCGGCCATTTTGCTGGGGTTGGTATTGGCTCTATCGGCCATTGTTTTTGCCGTTGGGTTGTTCGACCGGCTCACCGGCCAAATCGACGAGCTTGCAGAGCTACAACAGGGTAATGTGGCGGTGGCGGCCGTGATGGTAGGGGTGATTCTGGCCGTGTCATTGCTTATGTCCAGGGCCATCGAGCAGATTATCGCCTGGTTTGCAGCTTTCGTTTCCGGCGCATGAGCAAGAATTGAGCTTGGCCCGGCCCGAGACCTGAGTAGTTCAACTTGATGATCCAGCCTGCGGGGCCGACATCTTTCTGCCTATTCGTCGGCCGGGATGTCGTCGTCTTCAGTCTCTTCAAGCAACTTGCGGGCCGTCTCAACCTTGTCTTCGGGCACCAACACCCTGACCTGGCCCAAGCCGTCAACGGTAAGGCCCATCACTGGTCCCAGGCTCTCATACTCGAGCAGTGCTGGAATATCATTGGTCTCTAACTTACCCTTGATGATTTCTGCCTGCAACAGACCCGAGGTGACACACACTTCTACCAGCCCAGGCTGCTTACTCCCTTTTTTCTTGCCTGAGAACATAGCTACCTCTTAACCTGGCATATTTAACCTAATCTGGGACATTGTACCTCAAATGTGACTTCAAGCAAACTTGCCCTCGGATTAGGTGCAATGCACTTTTCGGAAGTGCATTGCATCTTTAATCAAGCACCGGGAGAACATTTGATGCCCATCAAATTGCTGATCATTTATGATGTGAAATCGGGCCGTGAAGAGGCATACTACCGTTTCATCATGGGGGAATTCTTGCCAACAGCACAGAGCATTGGGTTACATATCGTCGAGGCTTGGCGTACGGCGTGGGGTGACTATCCTCAGCGGCTTATTGAAATGGCTGCAGACAATCAAAAGACCCTAAACGAAATCCTCGACAGTGAACGATGGCGGGAGATGGAGACTAAGCTAGAGCAATACGTGGATGGCTACCAGCGACTGTCAGTTCCCTTTCGGAGTGGCTTCCAATTCTTTAAACCTGGGCAGAAATAGACAGCGGGGGTACGGTACCGCACCCCCGCTGTCTATGCTTACGCTTTGTGCCGTTTCTCCAGTTCGACGTCAACGTCTTCCCACGATAGATCATTGGCGGCGAGCAACACCAAGCTATGGTAAATCAGATCGGCCATTTCAGCCACCAGCCGCTCGTCCGATTGGGCCAGCGCCGCCACGACCACCTCAGTCGCCTCTTCACCGACTTTCTGGGCAGCCCTGACCGGATCACTTAGCAGAGCATTGGTGTACGAGCCTGCCTTGGGATGACGTTTGCGGTCCTCAATGACGGCCATCAGATCGGGCAGAAAACCACTCATCACCCGCTCAGCGACCGTAGCTCTGCAACAGCTTCAGGTAACTGGCCCGCTCGAAGGCCCACGGCTCAACGTAACTCTGCAAGCTCAAATTACCTTTTAACTCGCCAATCGAGCCATGTCCTTTCTCCTCCAGTCCTTTGGAAACGCCCTCCACCAATTCGGTAATCTTGCCTATACCTTCCTTTAACAGCACAGAACAGACGTTGGCCACATCGGCGCCGGCCATTATCGCCTTTAACACATCATCCGCCGAATGCACTCCACCGGTCAGTGCCAGTGATGTCTCGATTTCCCCATACAGAATCGCGACCCAGCGCAGAGGCAATAGCATATCAGCCGGCGTGCTCAGAGTCAGGTTCGGAACGACGTCTTCGCGCCCCACGTCGATGTCGGGCTGATAGAAACGATTGAAAATCACCAGCGCATCAGCACCACCATCGGCCAGCCGATCCGCGAAGTTGGGCAGTGCAGTAAAGAAGGGGCTAAGTTTTACCGCAATCGGGATATGCACTTGCTTCTTGACCGATCCCAGAATATCCAGGTACAGAGTCTCCACATCCAGACCAAACAGCCTGCTGGTGGTCGGGATGAAGTAGATGTTCAGCTCCAGCCCATCGGCGCCTGCTTCTGCCATCATCTTGGAATACTCCAACCACCCGCCCTTGCTGATGCCGTTCATGCTGGCGATAATCGGAATACCAACCGCCTCCTTGGCCTTGCGCACATGCTCTACGTATTCGTCCGCACTGCGAGTGTACTCAAGTTGAGATGGAAAATATCCTGAAGCGTCAGCCAGACTTTGGGCGCCCCGATTCAAGACGTGCTCCAGTTCATCCTCTTCCAACCCAATCTGCTCCTCAAAAAGTGAATAGAGCACCACCGCCCCTGCACCAGCATCCTCCATCAATTTGATATCGCCAAGATCACGTGAAAGCGGCGAGGCAGATGGAACTACAGGGTTTTCTAAATTGAGTCCCATGTAGGTTGTACTTAGATCGGCCATGAGTTTACCCTCCCTATGAGTGAATTTCATTGATCAGTGGTCTGCCAAAGCTCAACTGACGGGTCATTGGGCCTCACGCAGTGGCTGCTGTTGCCCTTCAATTTACCGTTGGCAGAGCGCTGAAACTTCTGAGCATTATATCATTCTAGCCATACAATCGCCAAATTGACGGAAGAAACTTGAGCATTTGGGGAACAAGGAGGGTATGGATCGGCCAGGAGCTGCCTGCGAAGTCGGAGACTAAGGAAATAACCAGGCCAACGCGGGGGAAGGGAAGCCGAAGAAATACAGGAAGTGGTTGAAGCCGCGCTGGCCCATAAACATTATACCCCATTTTTGGCCAGTTGTGTGTAAATATATCGCAAATAATTGGAGAAAAGGCGTTACTACTCAGTCGCTCCCGATGGACGACAGTCCAGAGGACCTGAACAGGGCTTCATAAGCGATCAGGCTCGGGATTGTCATCCCTCGCAAGCGGAGGGCCCTCGCAAGCGGAGGACCCTCGCAAGCATTGGGCTGAGCAGTAACGGACAGGCAAGGGGGTTATCCTTGCCTGTCCCGAAGAAAGGAGAGAAACAGAAAGGCCAGCGCCTGACGACCCAGGCGTGCACAGGAGGAAGAAAACGACTTATTCAGGCTTTGATGATTCGTCACAACCGGGAACGCCTCGTGCGGGCCATTCCCCAAAATAACCGGTCCAAACGACCTCGCCAGTTTCAAACATTCTCAAGGCCACGTCCAGTGGCAGATACTTCTCATCGCCGTCAAACCTGGCGATGGGGTTGTCCCGTATCAAGCGCAGGCCGCCCTGGGAGTACTCGAATAATACACTGCCGCCCTTGTCTACCAGGGCGAAATCGCCTGAGTGAGGGCCGATCACGTTACCATCCGCCACCGACGCAGTCAGTAAGTTATTCAATCCAGCGTGGGAAGCACACGTGAAATGGTCATTGTGATGGACAACGAGCGGGATCCGATTCATCACCTGATTAACGTGGACATTGCTGGAGTCGTAAGCCAGGGGAGGTGCCTCGACCACAGGCAGCTTCCCCAGGGAAGCAGCGTCAATTTCGACAAACTCTGGGCTACCAGTCATCCATACATTTCCGGAATCGGTCTTAATCAATAACCACGAACCATCCTCATTGCGACCGATCACCGTCACCTCAGTATCCGCCGGAACCCCACCGGTTATGGGATAGCTAATGCCAGGCCCCTGGCGCAGGTTCAAGCTGGCAAGCGTACGTGCTTTGATCGATGACCCCCAGGGAAAGGCTCCCTGGAAAAAGACAAGATACACAATGCCCAGAATCAGGAGCAAGCCAATGATGGCGCCAATGATCAAGCCGATCTTGGGTTTGCGCTTCTCTTCGTATGTATTATCCACTTTTCCTCCCAGATTCTATTGATGGTCTTCCACCGCTATTCGTTCCCTCGCTTTTTGAGGGAGATTGCCTCAGATCACCTGAGTTCAGTTTAGCACAAATTGATGCCAAAAAGCTACCCCCCAGCGTAAATTTAGCGTAAAACTTTGCAGTCAAGTGATTGAGTGACTTGGTTGACAAGTGCAGCGCCTCATTGTACGATAACGACTGATCCGAACACAACTATCTAAACCTTTTTACGGCCCCATAGGATGCCCGAATTTGTTTAGTTTCATATGTTCGGATCAGTAAGCCAAACGAGCTCCAGGTAAGCGGCACGTCGCCCCGCTATGCGGGACTTCGCAGAGCGCCGGTTGCCTGAGCCGTTGCAAACCATCAAGAAGAAAGGAAAGAGATTTATGGAATACCGACAATTGGGGCAGCATGGTCTCAAGGTAAGCGAACTCTCACTGGGCGCGTGGCTGACCTTCGGCGAACAGATCGACGAGGACACGGCACGCGAGTGTATGCTGGCCGCGCACGAGGCAGGGGTCAACTACTTTGATAACGCCGACGTCTACGCCCACGGCCAGGCTGAGACTGTGATGGGGAAGATCATAAAGGACCTGAAGCGCTCTGATCTGGTCATCTCCAGCAAGGTCTTCTGGCCGATGGGCTCCGGCCCTAACGACCGGGGGCTATCACGCAAGCACATCATGGAGTCCGTTCACAATTCGCTCAGGCGGTTGGGCACCGACTACCTGGACCTCTACTTCTGTCACCGTTACGACCCCGA
>Ga0180437_10007892_pt1 | contig 13705 bp, 15 predicted proteins | sample SS_ome_4_FD_132410 | JGI IMG/M metagenome (GOLD analysis project Ga0180437, IMG submission 132410) | Hypersaline lake sediment archaeal communities from the Salton Sea, California, USA - SS_3_D_1 metaG | ecosystem: Environmental > Aquatic > Non-marine Saline and Alkaline > Hypersaline >...
ATTCTTTATATATTAAACCTTTTTCGGTCATTATCTCTTTTCCAAACGATTCAGAGCTTCCAGCAAACATACGTCCTAACATCACCAAGTCTCCCCATATAAGACTCTTAGCAATATCAGAAACGTCTCTAATTCCACCATCAATACAAAGCTTTGCTTTACCATAATCTCTTTTACTTATAAAGTCATTATATCTTATTGCTGTATCTATTGGATGAGCGCCAAACCCTGTTTGTTTTATTGTTGTACATGAGAACCCAAAAGAGTTTCCTATTTTCACTATATCCGCTCCAGCGTCATATAAAAACATGATTCCATCTACAGAAGACACATTTCCAGCCATTATAATCATATCTGAACAATTGTTTTTTATATACTTTATGATATCTTTTACCATCTTATGATGACCATGATTAACATCAACAATTACATTCTTATAACCAAATTCATTTAGCATACAAGCATAGTCATATTCTTCTTTCTTTGTTCCAAGAGATACAAATAACTTATCTTTATAGTTCTTTAGATCGAAGATTGTTTTATTTCTATTCTCTTTTGAATTAAAGAATCTATGATAAGATGAAACTGTATTGTTCTTATACAATACATCTATCATATCCTTTGAACATATCGCTAACATATTTGCGTTTATTATTGGTATATCCGATACGATTCCACAAACTTCTGTTGAGGTGTTTACTTCGTTTCTTGATTCTATATCCGAATATGTTGGGATTAACGTAAAAGAATCAAACGTTAGCATCTTGTCCATACTTGTCTCCTTATTAATACAAGTATGGTGTGTTAGTTTACGTTTAGTCTTGTAGGGTTTTTAGTATTAAAGTCCAAAGGGGCTTGGCGCTCCACTCATCATACTTATGAAAAGACTCTTTATCTTTCCTTGAACTTCTCTTATATATTCTTCGGCTTTTTCTACATCTTCATAATCGCCATGCTCAGCGGCTCTTCTATGTCTATAAGCTTCATCTAATTCCATAAGAAGTCCATCTATGTCTGCCATTTGAGATTTCTTATTAAACCCTTTTTCCAATCTCTTAGCTGTTCTAAATAATTTTTTCATTAAACTCCTCGCTGTTTCTAAGATGATGTTTATTTATTGACATTTGTTTGGTGAATAATTTCGTATAAATTGAAAATGAGACGAAAATATCTTTGGTTCAGCGATACACACTTAGACAAGACATCCGTGTTAGACAAGATAAGATTTTTCAAGTCAGTTATCAAAGAAAATCCCAAAGGTATATTTTTGACAGGTGATATATCTAATGGGTTGAAGATTTCTTTTCATCTTAGGATAATTTCTGCTGTTATTAGCTGTCCAGTATATTTCGTATTAGGCAATCATGATTTTCATTTTTCTAGTATGGAAAAAGTGTATAGGAAGATAAAAGAACTTTCTTATAGGTATCGTAATCTAGTTTGGTTGCCGGGGGCTGGCGTTGTTAGATTATCAAAGACTACAGCATTGATTGGTGTTGATGGTTGGTATGATGCGGAGAATGGTAATCCAGATTTTCTAAAATTCACACCAGATTGGCTTTTAATAAAAGAGTTTAGAGAGATGACTCATATAGATGATCGAATAAAAAGATGGAGACATATAGCAAGTAAGAGCGCGGATGAAGTTGAATTAAAACTTAACCAAGCTATTTCTGAGGGGTATAAACGCGTTTATTTATTAACTCATTATCCGCCTTGGAAAGAAGCCACAAGGGATGTTGGAACGATTTTTGAAAAGTTTTGGTTGCCATATAATACTAATTTGGTCTTAGGTAAAAGAATTAAGAAGGTTATGTCTAATCACAATAAAGTTCGTTTGAGTGTATTATCCGGGCATACACATGATCAATCTATTATATGGGTTAGGAAGAATGTTCAGTGTATAGTTAATGATTCAAATTATTTGAGTGGTGCTCAAATTAGAAATACAATATTTATATGATCTCCGGTAATATTTTAGTATTCTCAGAGAGGTATATATACAAAAAAGGTAGTTATGGCAAAAAATCCAGAATGGAATTCAGCAGTAGAAAACTCTATATTAGAAAGGGATTGGAAAGTCGCTTGTAAGTCTGAGGTTTTCAGTAATTTTGCAAAACTGTTTATTAATAAGCAGGGGGCGTTTGCTGAAGATGAAGAGATTGATGAGGGTGTTGATTTACCCCTTAAAAGGAATGAAGATTATGAGGGAGATTATCTAGATAAGCTTATTGCTCAAGCTCAAGCTGATATAGATGAGGTAGAGGATATAGAAGAAGAAATGGTTGATGATGATCTTGACGGATTTATTGATGATGAATTTGGATTAGAATCTGTTGATAGTACCTCTTCTGATGAATACAATACTGGAGCTGGTAAATCTGAATATATAGATATAGGATTAACTACAGAAACTATGAATGATATAAAGGGTGATGGTGTTATGTCTTCTGCTGTAAAAGAAGTAATGGATGTATATAATGAAGAAGAATTTGCTGAAGCTGAAAAGGATCTCGGATTAGATGTAAATGCTGCTTATATTTTCGGAAAAGGGAGAGAATAATGGCTACTAAAATGACTCAAAAACATATTGGCTTTTCTGATAGCATAGTTATGAAGGAGCTTGAGAAAATAGCTGTAAAAGATAAACTTATAGAGTTTGAAAAGAAACCGGAAATTCAAGCCAAAGCTTCTACTGAATTAAAAGAAACTGGAGATGTTTTTATGGATTCTATTACTCTAGCTGAGTCTCTAAGAGAGAAAGGCTTTAACAAGCAAGCTGCCTTATTAGAGAAGAGAGCTTTAGAGTATAAAGAGCAAACAAAAGAAGGAAGCGAACAATATAATTGGTGGGAAGAAGATGGAGATTCTTTCTTAGAGTTCGCTCATAAGAATGATTATCATGAGCCTCTTCCAAGCTCTAATGATTATGGTAGAGTTGAAGATGAGATTGGCGAGCATAAAAAGATAATGCAATCGGTCGAGAGACAGCCAACGGGTAAAACTGCCTCTGATAAAAAAAAAATAATAAATGAGATAAATAGAATAGCTCAAGAAGCTGAAGGTGGTGGTACGGATGTTTCTGTAATAAATGCTTATAAAGTTATTGGTCAACAGTTAAATAATCTAAAAGCATTATATCCAACAGAATCAAAAAAGTCTTATAAGTGGGGCGGTGAAGCTCTTTTTAAGGTTGCAACTAGATGGGTTAATGAATACAATAAAAGCAAGCTATTACAAAAATTAATTGATAAAGGTGTAGCAACTGCTTTTTTGGGAACTAGCCCAGCAGCCTATCAGGCATCATGGCAGGTACAACAAGGGCAACTATTACAAAGCCCACATGCGGCTGGTACATTTGTAAAGCAATATGGAAATTTGTTTCCTAATATAAAACCACCACCAATATCTGATATCGGTGTTGGAGATAATAAAAATGGTGAAACAGATAAGTATAAACAAAGTATAATAAAAGTTTACGATAAACTTACTGCAATGTATAATGCTTTGACTAACGCTGTTGGTCAAATAAATATAATGTTGAAGACATACCATTCTAATATGGATAAAATTATAGGAGAATATAACGCTTTCAATCCAGAGACAATTTTTGCTAAAACTTCTGGAGATGTAAAGATTGATGCGAAGTCTTTATTAGATCCTATAGATAAGGTTGCTGCTGAGGTCAATAAGACTGTCAATATTGAAATTGGTAATAGTTTGTTAGAATTTCTTGGTATAGCTAATAAATCTCCCGAAGCAGCTCTAAAAGGATTTAATGATTCTGTAACCGCATATAAGACAGCAGTATATAATCATCCTAAGATTGGACAGCTTGGAACAACATTCAAAGATGTTGGATTTGGTGTAGATGTTTTGAATGGGAGTGTAGATAATGCTCTATCAAACTGGAATACTATTTTGAGTAAACTAAAAAGCCTTCCTAACTGGGAAAATGATAAAGATTTTGTAAAAATGGTTAATGAGGCTTCTGATAACGTTAACAAACTTTCTACAATAAAAAGTGCATTAGAAGGTGTTACCGATGATTCTCCATATGGATTGTTGTATAGTAGGATAAGTAAAATAACAAATCAAACTAGTGGCGGTAAGGAGCAGTCAATTGGAACGGATGTTGGGTCTTTTTTTGGGTTTGTAAATGCATATGCTAGAGATGGTAAAGTTGTTAGCGAGGTAATCGACAAAGTTATTGAAGATAAGACTAAGGAATATAGAGAAAGATTAGAAGAAAGTAAACGCAGTTTAGAAGAGTTATCAAAAAGACAAAGTGAAAAATTTGATAATGTAAGAGAGGCTAGAAGTGATCCTTCATTGTTTGGAGCTGGTGGTGGAACAAAACCTACAGGAACAGGTACAAGACCTACAGGTAAAGGTCGTGGTGCTGCTCCAAAAAAGCAAAGTGATGCTCTAAAGAATAAAATTGCTCTTATGCAAGACTTGCAAGGAAAATTTGCTTCATATGCATCAACAATAGATATTAGTGAGGAAAAAGATCCTGCGGTTGTTGATGCTATACATACAGCAAAGGATAATTTGAGGGGAGCAAATAAAGATGGGGTTTGGGGACCAAACACTCAGGCTTCTTTAGAATCTATACAAAAGTATATAGATGCTAATCCAGCTCTCAAAAATAGAATAGAGAAAAAAATTCATTCGGCTAAGCCGGCTGGAGAATCAGAGTCTCAAATAGCCAAGAATGTAAAAAATAATGTCATAATTATGGGACAAGGTTTGGCTTTGTTAGGAGATTCAAAATACGCTAGATTATTACCTAGTATTTTGAAAGCTGGTGGATTTGATAATATTCCTAAGATGTACACAGTTCCAACAAAAGGTGATACTGAAAGCTTTATGCCTGTTGAGGGTGGAATTAAAATCTCTGCAAGAGAACTATCTTCATTGGGACAATTGAAAGGTTATTTAGATAGCAAGGGTTATACTACAGCAAGCGCCAGTGGTATTGGAGAAGTATAATAGAGGTTATATGAAAACAAAGATAGCTCAACAAGAAAATTCATTGTATAGTAATTATTGGGAGGTGCTTGGTCCTGGTAGAATTTCCCCTAATGCTTCTGAAAATGAAAGAAAAGTTATAGGTGAGGCAAAGCAAACTTTTACTAAGTATCTTGCAGCATTTAGAAAAGATTTTGAAAGCGAGGAGCGTAGAAAGTATGCTGTAGAAAAACTAGTAGAAGCTTTGAAGAATAAAACTTTTGCAGCCGGTCCAATGACTTATGCTGGTGCTGCTAGAATAGCTCAAGATGGTTTCTATGAAGTAATGGAATCTGTCAAGAATCAAGTCAAAAGCGAATTAGAGTTTGGTACTGGTGAAGATGCTTTAGATATTTCGTTAGATGAAGGTGGTAATCCGTGGACAGTTGCTGATTGGCGTAACACTCTTGGTATGATGCTAAAAAGAGCAGCTTATCAACATGGCGAAATAAAAGTTAGAGAAACTACAAGTGAACAAGATGAAAAACTAAAGAAGATGGAAATAAGAATTAAAGCTCAATACTTTAGCATGGTAAAAGCTTTACTAAATAGGCTTGGTAAAATAGTTAACGGAGATAATCCAGAAAAGAGAAAACTTGCTCCAAATGATATTGTTCCAAATGCTTGGTTATCTGGAGCAAGAGGCGGAAGAGGCGGCGGTCCTGGTGGTCGTGGTCCTGGTGGTAGAAGATATCCAGGTGGTCCTGGTGATTTAGACGAAGGATTCACAGAGCAAGAAAAAGAATTCTTTAACTTCCCATTTGGCAAAAAAGGTCGTGGAGACTACTTATTCGTACATGAACTTCTAAGAGCTTATGGTTTAGATACAGATCCAAGATATGCCGTTCTAATGGAAAACGTTAGAGAATTACCAGGTAGACCTTGGAGATCTCGCCAAACAAGAACAGCCTTAGATAGTGTTGGTGGAGATAGAGGTATATTCTATAAGTATGTTCCAGCATTGAATGATGCTTTGAATGAGATACTCAGAATATACTCAGCAGAATCAAAATCTTATACCCCACAACAAGCACAACTTGGCAAACAGTATCAAGCCTCAACAAGACATATGATGGAGAGGTTGAATATGCCAGCTCTAAAACCAAGAGAGGAAGAAGAGGTTGCTCCTTATGGTGGAACCGAAACCGAGCCGGCTACAACAACTCCTACAGGAGAAGTTGATTTTGTTACCCAATGGAAGGGTGGAGTGCAGCATGAAGATAACTTCCTAGAAAAATGGGGTAGCTATCTTGAAAGAAGAGGTTTCGAAGAGTATAAAAATGCTGGATGGTTGAAAAAAGAAGGTGGAAGAAATAAGATCTTTGTTAGAAAAGATACTGGAGAAATTCTAAGACAAACTGGTGATGGTTGGAAAACAATAGGTCATATCTTGAATAGAGACTTAGAAGAAGCCAGACCTGAAGAAAGAGCCGGTGGTGGTGGTCCAAGCGCAAGCTTTGAATTTAGAACATAGGATAGTTTTGGATATAGATAAACGCATCAAAATATTGAAAGCAATAAATGAGCCTTATGATATTGAAAAGGAGGCTGGATTATTTACAGCTATAACTTCTGTTATAGGAGCTGCTTTTTCTGATGTATTTAATCCTGAAGATATATCTGGAAGTTTAATGAAGATAGCTACCACGGCAGTCATGGGATACTTCTTTGGTATATGGTGGAGTATCGCAACCGCAGTTCTTCAATATGGTTTTGGAATTGATATTAAAGTAATACTCACAACCATCAACAGTATATTATCAAAATTTATCTCGACCGTATTCTCTTCGGGTACTCAACGAGAAGTTGATGTCGATAGGGCTTCGGAAGAGTTGACAGCAGAAGTTATGGATGCAGCAAACGTTTCTGGTCCTAGTTTGGATGAACCTATAGGAAATGTAATAACTGCCGATCAACAATATGAACTTGTAAAGCAAGGTGGTATTGGTGGTTTAGCTAGATTATTTGGTGGAAGTTTGAAAGGGTTTATGCAAACTACCTCTGGCGGCTTTCTTAAAAAAATAATTGGAACTATAATAAAGGGTCTCCTTGTTGGTTCTGGAATTGGTGTTGGTACGGCTGCTGTAATGCGCGGCACTAAGCCTGGAGCAAGAAATTTATCTGAAACACTTCCTGTTCCAGATATTCTTCCAGATTTTGGAGATGCTAAAGAAACAGTTCCAACTCCTAAAAGAACTCCACAAAGAATAGGTAAATCTGTAAAGAGTTATGTTGGTAGACCATCTAATGAGGGTAGAACTTATCATGTAAACGATGCTGATGTCAATGGAGAAGGCACTGAAGCTTGGTACATACCAAACAACACTGGTGATTTTGGTAGAACAATTTGGGGTTGGATATTTGCAATTTATCCAGATGCCCCACCCGCTGCTGAGCAAATTATTTATAACAAGTTTATCCCCGTGTATAATTCAATGAAATCTGATTTTCTTAAGTACAATGAAAGGGCAAATTTGAATACCGCAGGAAGTTACGTTAGAATTCCTAAGACTATAAAAGGGAAAAGAGTTCATACTGTAAAAGATATCGTTGACATTATTTTAGATTCTATCAAGGTTTAGCTATATTAATATAGCACAATAGGGAGAATATGAACAACTATTTATTTGGATCGGACGAAAGCGAAGTAATGACAGAGTTTCTTAAGATAGCTAAGGAACAAAAGCTGTATGATGTAGAACCTTCAGAAGACAAAACTGGCAAAGAGTTAATAGAAGAGGCTCATCCAGAGAAAGAGACTGTTGAAGTAACTAAGACATATCATACCGATACAGGTGTTGTTGAAAACGAAAATCAGCAACAGAAAGTTGATATAGAGGTTGCTGAAAAAATGCCAGACAATAAGGTTAGTCGAAAAACCATGGCAGAGCTTAACCTTCAAGAAGAACTAACTTTGATTGCAGATGAAATGAAGGTTAGAGGTGAAAAGGACTTAGAAACTTTTGCTAGAAAATTAAATGAAAAATTGGAGAAGGAAGGTGCGCTCCCTTTAGCGGCAGTGGTGGGTCTGATAGCAGTTCCCACCTTGATTAGTGGGTATTTAGCTGCTGTACATTTAACCGAACCTGTTGATTATGGTGTAGGTACAAACCTAGATTCTCTTTATTGGGCTGTAGAAGAATACAAACAAAGTACCGTAGAAGGATTTGCTCCAGAAAGCGGTTCAAACATAATCGTCTTACTAGACGATCTTCAAAAAGATGCGGCAACTATAAGAGAAGTAAGAATAAGATATATGGCTCTTATAGATTCTTTATCTAATATGCTGCAAGATATTCCAAGAACAAGAAACGAATTAAATAATTTGGATCCAGATAAGGTCAAAAAAGATATGGAAGATCCAAGATCTGCAAAAATAATATCTAGCATGAAAACCTACACTGATAAATATAATAGATATATTAAAAGAGCTATACCTAAATTAAGTAACACTTATAAATATCTAGAAAAATATTTTAAAACTTCCGTTGGTCTAGTTACAGATGAAACTGGACAAAGAAGCACATGGACACAACTATGGGAGAAGACAAAAGAATTCGGTGAATATTTTGCCAAGACCGATGAGCAACATTTGTTAGATGCTCTAGCTGTTACAATAAATTCTCTAAAGGGTGATGTCCAAGCCAGAGAACAAGAAGTAAAACAGATTGTTTCTACATTAACCAAACCTATAGAGCAAAATGTTGCCGAACAGTTTAATATAGAAGAAGCTGTAAAAGATATAGCTGAAACAAAAACAGAAGAATAATGGAAGAGCAAATCAAACAACTTCAGACGTTTATGCAAACGGCTCCTGCTGGAATTACATATGGCGGACCTATAGATGGTAAATCAAATGCCGAACTTAAGACTGCTGCAAATAATTTGCAAACTCTAATACAGAAAACTTTAGGCAATCATCCAGATAAAAGCATAGCTGATAAAGCTAAGTCTTTTACTATAATGAGCGGAGATGATGTTGTAGCTACAATTGGAGATATCAAATCTTTTCTTTCTGAAATGAGTAAGCCTAAAGAAATGGCAGATAAAACAAAATCTGATAAAAACGTAGAAGCAATTCAAAAGATTTTCAATTCCAATCCACTTGGTATAAAATATTCAGGACCTACAGATGGTATTCCTAATCCAGAATTAGTTGAGAAGGCTAGGCTGTTAGAAAAGGGAATCTCAACTTTAACTGGGGCAAATATAGGCGGTAAAATAACCGATGGTAAAACTGTAATCACTACAGCAACAGACCTACAAAAAACCTTTAAATTGATACAAGAGTATCAAAATTTCATAAAATCTAAGTAGCTGTTTTATTTTTGCTTGTTTTTTTATCAATTACGACGCATATAGAATAGCAGATAAAATCTCTGCGCAATTTTAAGACCCAGATGTAAGTAACTTTATTTAGGAAAAAAAATGGCTTTAAAACTATTACAATCAGGTTTGAGACCCCTTGGGCAATTCGACGGTTACGATGACGACTATTTGACAATCACCGGTGGTGAAATCGGTCGCGTAGTCAATGTAGCTTATGCATATCCACCTGGCACTTCGACAGACGCCGCAGCTTTTGACGTTTTTGATGGTTATTCCCCAACACCTTACACCCGACCTGCTGTTTCGAGAACACTTCCTGCAACTGCTTCTACATATCGTCCTCTATTCCTATTGGATGAAGGTACAATTGGTTACGGAACAATGTTCGGTACAGTCGTTGGTGGCGTAGTTGGTCAAACCGTTCCAAATCCAGGAAATCTAGCTGGTGCTACTGTTCTAGGTCCTCATACTGCAACCGGTTCTGGCAAGGTCACTTGTTGGCATACCCCAGGTTTGTTCGCAGTAACCATGGATAGCGTTGCTTCTTCGTTGACAACTGCTTCGAACATTTCTGCTGGTGATCCACTTTATGCAGATGTAAGCGGTAATCTAACAGCAACTGCTGGTGAATCATTTGACAATGCATCTGGTACACCAACAATCGTAGGACGATTCATGGAATTCTCAACCAATGGTTCTCTAGTGACCACACCTAATTATTTGACTTCTTCGGCAGTTCAAATGCAACTAACACAAATGGTGTTCCACTTCAGAATTGAAAACTAATAACTAACGGATGGATACGGGAGAGTGGAAGCCCCGTTTTTATTATAAGGAGTATAATCAAATGAATTTATTCGCTAACAATGGACAATTAAACGCATCAAATTATAAAGATGCGGTGCAATCTATAGTAAAATTGGCTTCCATCTTGGAAGACAATATGCCCTCGAACGCTACTCTCGCCGGTCAGCCTTCGCTTACAAACACTGATAAGGATAATCTTATTTCAAAAGCTATACTGACCCAAGAAGGCAAAGTTGCTTTGGCTCAGGCAATGGCAAATCCTATTCGCAGAAACTTGGATTACCAAGGTATTGCTCGTAGAACACTTGTTATTGACCCTCTACCCCAAGGTGCTCTTCCCGTATACGACCGTGATATCGATGTTGCTGCTGTTATAGTTTCTAGCAACGGTACAGCTCCAGAAAGCCGTGTATTCTCTGAGAGAATCACAGTTCCTGAGTTTGAAGTTGTTTGTAACCCAACAGTCAGAATCCATGAGGTCCGCAGACGTAGATTCAATGTAATCGACAGAGCAGTCCAAAAGGCACGTCAAGAAATCATGGCACAAGAAGATGCAAACATCTTTGCCGCACTTGACAGAGCTGCACAAGTAGAAAACGCTCTTAGTGACATTGCTGACGCTGGTCTAACTAAGAGAGATCTTTCAGAAATCAAGGTTTCGATTGATCGTTGGGACTTGGTAACAACTAAGTTCTTCATGAACATCGTTGAATTCAACGACATCCTAAACTGGGGTTCCGGTGGTGGACAAGGCACAACTGGCGGCGATGTCGATCCAGTTACACAGCGTGAAATCCTTCAAACCGGTGTTTACGCCCACATTTGGGGTGCTGATATTCTCGTAAGCAAGATCGTTCCGGCTGGGACCGTGTATGGTTGTGCTGACCCTGATTTCGTAGGTGTTATGCCTGTACGTCAAGATGTTGAAGTTTTGCCTGCTGACGAGCCTCGCCAGTTGAAGCTTGGGTGGGTTGTAAACGAAATAATCGGTATCGGTATCGTAAACCCACGTGCTGTTGCTGCTGGTCGTAAGAGCGAAGCTGTAGGCTAATAACAACAACACAACAATAACATAGTCTAATATAAGAGGTTGCGGTTCTCGCAACCTCTTTTATTTAACATATTTTTACACAAGAGTAAATAGCTCATATCTATCTATTTAAGATATTCTATTAGAGAGAGGCGTAATGAGTACAAGAGGAGTTTTTGGTTTTAGAATAGATGGGCAAGATAAATTAACTTATAACCATACTGATTCTTATCCAGAAGGTCTTGGTCAATATATTGTTGATTATATCAAGCAAATTGATGATTATGATATTGAAATAGAAAAAGCTAGAAAGGTAAAACTAGTTTATGATAATGAGTATCCTGAAGCGGCGGATATAGAAAGACTTCGCAAAGTAGGGTTTGAATATATCTATAATGATACGTGGGGTAATATACTTAGATATGCAGATATAGATACTATATTAAAAATGGAAGCTATAATACCTGCAAACGATTTTATATATGATTCTCTAATGTGTGAGTGGGGGTATATTGTAAACCTAGATGATGGTATTTTTGAAGTATACCAAGGGTTTCAAACTAAAAAGCATGATAGGGGTAGATATTGTAATGGTAATACATATTATGATTTTGTTAAAGATAAAGAGTATTATCCATGTGCTTTAATAAAAACATTTGACTTTAACAAGATACCAAAAGGTTGGGCAAAAACTTTATAAAGGAGATGGGGATGGCAGATTACGAAACATTAACATTGAATGAATTTACGGAAGGTAGAAAGCATACCGAAACTATAACTTCTTTTTATGATTCTCTTAATAAATATGGTGATTTGTTGCAATGGTCTGATTGTCTTGTTATAGCTTTAGATTTAGAAATTCAACGTTATGAAGAAAGTTATCGCTACAGTAATGATAAGAGAATAGAAAATTTAAAGAAGATTATCGAGGCTATTGTAGATATACAACAGCTTATAGAAGAAGATACTTATATAGAAGGTAACGAATAGTGTGTAGAGTTAGTTGGGATCAATATTTTATGGAGATAGCTAAGCAGGTATCAACTAGAGCTACTTGTGATAGACTTCATGTTGGTGCTGTTATAGTTAAAGACAAATCTATTTTATCAACCGGGTATAATGGTTCAATATCTGGTTTGGAACATTGTGATAATGTTGGTCATTTAATGGTTAATAATCATTGCGTTAGGACTATACACGCTGAAGCAAATGCCATATGTCAAGCTGCTAAGAATGGTAACTGTACAAATGGTGCAACTATATATATTACACATTCTCCATGCCTCAATTGTTTCAAGTTATGTGCTAGTGCTGGAATAAAAAGAATTGTTTTTGGTAAATTTTATAGAGATGACATCGTTAGAAAGTTTGCAAATCAAGCAAAAATAGAATTAGTAAACTTAGAAAAGCAAGAAGAATCATTTGATAATGACATACAAAGTTATGTTATTTTGTCGGCATCCGTATGATTCCCATCAATAATATTTCATCAATGTATGGCATTGTATGAAAAAATAGCCGAAGAAGAATATAGTAAAGAGCTATTAGAGAGTTGGGAAAATCTTCAAAAGTTAATAGATAAAATCGAGCCTTTGTTTACTAAGCTTTTGCGTAAATCTATATCTAAGTCAACAGATATATCTAAAGTCAAATATTATACACAAAGAAAAACTCTAACTTCTACTATAGAGAAATTTAAGAGAAAAGGTAGAAGTATAGATACTTTTTCCGATCTACTTAGAGGAGTAATAATAGTAAGTAGTAAGGTTGACTTGCGTGACTTAGTTGATGGTTTGAAATATTATTTCGATATAGTCAAGATAGATGAAAAATATCCAACGGAAGATAAGCCTTATGGTAATGCAATTCATGTAGATGTCCTTTGTGATGGAATGGTTTGTGAGATTCAAATAATGAGTAGACAATTATACACTTACAAACAATTAGCAGATAAGATATATAAGTCAGATCTATCTCCCGAAGCTAAAAGAAAATTACAAAAGAAATGGTTTGATAGGGCTATATTTATGGAAGAAAATGTCAAAAAGGCGTATTTGCTTTGTGAGTTATTCTATAAAAGAGCTTCAAGCGTTATATAAATATTAAGGAGAATATGTCGTTTACAAAGAAAGTAAAAACTAAGATACCAACAGAAGATAAAACCAAAAGCACAATTCTAACAAAAGCTTTAGAGATAGGTTGTTTGGATGATGTTAAAAACTTAATGGTCAATTATGATAAACAATATTTCAAATATAGACATGATCCATTATCTTGCGCCACATTAGCAGAAAATCTTTTACAGGAATTAGCTAACATAGATATACGCTTAGTTGCTTGGCTTTTTGATGATAATAATGAAATCAGAGTAAATAATAAAGTCATCATGAAGCTTGTAGATGACGGTAAATAAAGCATACTACGAATTTTTTGTAATTAGAGTATGTCAAACGACTCTCAAAATGGATACTCTTTGTTTGGTCATTACATCAATGGTTCAAACAAAGAACAAAAAGAATCTAAAGA
>Ga0180437_10007894_pt1 | contig 13704 bp, 12 predicted proteins | sample SS_ome_4_FD_132410 | JGI IMG/M metagenome (GOLD analysis project Ga0180437, IMG submission 132410) | Hypersaline lake sediment archaeal communities from the Salton Sea, California, USA - SS_3_D_1 metaG | ecosystem: Environmental > Aquatic > Non-marine Saline and Alkaline > Hypersaline >...
CCACGCCCCAGCGCATAGACGAACAGCAGCGCCGCGCCATAGGCCAGCGCCTCTTGCCGCGCCATCACGTAGGTGAGGATCGCCGCCAGTACCGGGGTGGCGCACTGCGAGGCCACCAACCCAGAGACCAATCCCAACGCCAGCGCGCCGGGAATCCCTTTGAGCGTGATTCGCTCCCGCAACTGCGCCAGTCCGGCCACCTCCGGCAAGCGGATCGCGCCCCACATGTGCAGCGCGATCAGGAAGCAGATCCCGGCCACGACATAGTACCAGATGCGGGACGTGCCCCCGACCAGCCCACCGACCAGGGAGGCGACCACGCCCAGCAGCATGAAGGTGATGGCTAACCCGATGGCAAAAGTCAGCGAGAGCGCAAAAGAGCGCCCGCGCGAGAGGTTGGCGGAACCGCCCACGTAGCCGACGATCAGCGGGATCATGGCTACGTTGCACGGGCCGATGCTGGTCACCACCCCGCCCAAAAAGACCAGCAGGTAGGCGAGCAATGAGCCGGTTTGCAGAATCGTCGGGTCAAAAGGCATCTCTTACTCCCCGGCCAGTCTCTGCAACTGCTCGCGCAGCGCGTCCGCCTCCATCACGCCGACGTACGTTTCGCCCTGCCCAGCGCGGTCGACGAACACCAGCGTGGGGATGTAGCGCAGGCCGGCACGCTGCAGCAAGTTGCGGTTGCGCTCGTCATAGACGTTCACGTCCACCAGGGGCACCGACTCGAAGAAGTCGGGATAGACCTGTTCGACGATCTCGATCATGCGGATGCACTGGTAGCAGTTGTTCGAGTGGAAGAACACGAACGCCGGCTCTCCGGCAGCCAGGAGTCGATCGAGCTGCGCTTCGGGCAGGAGCGCGGCCGTCTCGACGACAGACGGCGTGGGCTGGGCCGGCAGGGCCGCCGTCTCGATGATGGCCGGTGTGGACTGAAGTGGAACGGTCGTCTCGACGGCGAGCGGTGTAGGTTTGACCTCGTCTTGAGAGGCCGCCAATCCGGCGCCCGACCGGAACGTCTTGAGGAGGATCACGGCGCCGATGAGCGCCGCCGCTCCCACGATCGCGCCCCATTGGACGGCAGGCATTTTCTTCTTTTCCGGTAGCTTTTGTCTGCGTCGTTTGCGAGCCACTTGTCACTCCTATAGTTTGGTTGCCTCATCTATTAGATCAGCGTCGCTGCCATCCAGACGGCCAGCAGCACGAACAACCCGGCCGTCGCCAGCTTGACCGCCGCCGTGTGGCGGTGGATGAACAGCCCCAACTGCTGCGAGGTGGCGCCAAAATAGGCCAGCACAAAGACCACCACCAGCGGCAGGACGAACATCAAGTTGTAGAGCACCAGGTATACCCCGGCCTGCAAGCGCAGCTCCGGCACGCCCAGCACAAAGAGGATCGTCGGCAGATAGACCTGGCCGGTGCAGGCCAGCTCGATGATCGAGACCGCCGCGCCCGTGATAAACGTCACTGGCACAAAGGCGCGCATCCCGGCCCCCTCGCGCACGACGCGGTTGATCCAGCGGCGCAGGCGAGTGGGCAGTTTCATGCGCATCTCGTCCAGCTTGCCGCGGCGCGCCTGCCACCAGTCGTACAGGCTGCCGGCGGCCAGGATCAGGCACAGCGCCGCCGTCAGTCCATAGACCCAGCGGCTGATCGCGCTCAGGAAGGGCAGCGCGGCCAGGAACTTGAGCACGCCAAAGCCCACGCCCAGGTAGGTGAGAAAGACGCCCAGCGTAAAGGCCGCGCCCGCCGCCAGTATCTCCCGCCCACGACGCTCCATAAAGGTGAGGTAGGAGACGAAAAAGACCAGCGTGGCAAAGGCGCACGGATTCAACCCGTCCACCAACCCTGCTCCCAGGATGGTGAGCGCGCCAAAGGAGCGGAAACGTGCGACGATGCCGGAGGCCGTCTCGTCGCCCGCCGCCTCCCAGCCCTGGCAGATCGGGCCGGCGCCGCTCTCGGCGTAGCGGGCGAGCAGCACCTCCAGGCTGCGGGTGTGCAGCTCCTCGCCCACCAGCGCCTCGTCGCCGACGAAAACCGCCGGGGCGGTCAGTCGTTTGCCCACCGGCACGCTGGCCCGCTCTCCCAGCCACTCGGACAACGTCGCCTGCTCCTTGACGTCGAGGGCGCAGATGGCGAGCTGCGGGTATTGGCTTTTCAGATAATCCAGCGCCAACTGCACCCGGTCGCACTCCTGGCAGCCGGGCTGGTAAAAGTAGGCCAGGTGGATCGGGGGAAGCTCCGCCGCGGCCTGGGGCGTCGGCGTGGGTGAAAGGTCCACCTTGGTTAAGGCCACGCCGCCCTGGGCCAGGTAAAAGTCAATCAGCTCGCCCAGCCGGGCCTCGATCTCGTCGTTGCCCAGGAGCGCGTGATCGCCGATGAAAATCTCGGGCATGTCGCCGCGTTCCAGCCCATATTGCTGCTCCAGGGCGGCCATAAACTCGTAGCCGCCTTTCTCCAAATCGTACTGGTGGACGATTACTTGTCCTTCCGGGTATCGGTCCAGGATCGGCGGCAAGATATCCTCCCAGAGAAACACACAATGCCCACAGTGGCTATCCCAGAAGAGCCAAAAGTGTACTCTACGGTCCGGGGCGGGAGCAGGTGTATTGGCCGGGGTGAGTCGGGAACTGGGCTCGGCGGTGGGCATGGATGTGGGCGTCAGGTCAGTCCGCAGACCGGGAATGGCCGGGTAATCCACACCCCCGGCCGCCAGGTGCTGCTCGATCAGCCCCGGCAGTCTCTCCGGAATTTCGGCCGAGCCGACCAGCACCGCGTCGCCGATGAACAGCATCGGCACGCCCTGCCGGTCAGGCGGCACCTGGTACATCTCCATCGCCTCCACCCACACCGGGTAGTTGGCCGGGTCGGATATCTCGACCGTCTTGATCTCGAGCCAGTCGCCGTACTGCGCCTGCAAGGGGGGCAAGGTCTCGTCCATGACGTGGTGACAGTGCGGACAGCTTTCCGACCAAAAGAGCACCGCCCGCGCCACAGGTTCGCCGGTTTGGGCGGCAGAGAGCAGGGGCAGCGACAATATGAGAAGCACAGTTCCTATGGCAAGCAGGGCTGATTGTCGTTGACGCATCATAAATCTCCCGGTGAAGATCTTATTTGCTCCTTCTCTTGTTCGTATCACTTTGCCTCCTCTGCCATCACCGCAGCCGGTCGCCGGTGACGTCCGGTCCACGCGGCCAGGACGAGCAATACGGCGATCGATCCGAGTAGAATCGCTACGATGAACAACCCGCTCATTCCCTCCACCCATCCGCCGAACAACAGGCCGGCCAGCGTGCTAAAGATGGTCACCAGTACGACATAGACCGTCGTCTTTTTGCGGCCAATGACCGAGTTGGTGATCAGGATCGACTGCAAGCTCAGCTCGGGATCGGCCAGCAGGTAGGCCAGCAGGACCCCACGGTGCATACCCAGTGAGAGGAACGTCTGCGCGATGGGCACCTCGACCAGCGTGGGAAAGTACATAAAGACCCCAAACAACACCCCGATCAGATTGGCCCACACCGTGTTCCGCCCGGCGATGGTTTCAATCCACGTGCGGGGGATGAGGGCCCGCGCCATACCGGCGATAAAGACGCCCACCACCAACAGCGGCATGATCTGCTTGACAAAGCGCCACATCTCCCACAGCCACTCCTGCATCGCATACATCTCGAAAACCTTGGCCCCCATCCACCAGACGGCGGCGATGATCACGATCTCTGCAATCAGCTTGCCGGTGACGCCGACGCCCAGGCCGCCTGCGACTACCGTGACCTTGAATGAGGCCACCAACAACGTCAGGGTGATGATGCCCAACGCGGCGTAGGTCCAACCGTTGAACCCCTCGTCTACCTTGTTCAGCCCCAGCCAGGCGGTGACGGCGATCAGGATCAGCAGCCCGATCAGGAACACGCCGTGGACGCTCACGCCCTCGATGCCCATAGCGGGATTCGGCGGAACGACACCGTCGAGCCAGGCCTGGAAGGAACTGGCCCATGGTCCAGGCAGGGTGAAGGTCGCGTAGCTGTTCGTCAGCAAGTTGACCTGCAAGGTCCCGGCGATCAGAACGCCCAGCAACAGGAGGAAAAAGATCCACGTGCGCGCCGGGACGCTGGCGCTTGCAGAGAAAGTACGCCCGCCGTTGGTTGCCTGGTTGTGCGCTCTATCGTCCTCGCTGAAGAACCAGGCCATCATCAGCCCGATGCCGATACCGAATATGATCGAGAGGACGATCCGGGCGATGGCGATGTCCATCCCGATCGTCGCGCCGGTGAGCGTGATCGCCAGGATGTTCACCGCTGGCCCGACGAAGAGGAAGGTAATCGCCGGGCCGATCCCGGCGCCCTTCTTGTAGATGCTGGCAAAGAGCGGCATGATGGTGCACGAACAGACCGCCAGCACGAATCCGCCCAGGGCCGACATAGGGTACGAGAGCCACTTGGGCGCGTCGCGGCCGAGATACTTGGTGATCGCCTCCTTGGGGATCAGTGCGGCCAGCGCGCCGGCAATGAGAAAGGCCGGCAGCAGGCACAGCAGCACGTGGGCCGCCAGATAGGCGGCCAGGCTGCCTAAGCCGGTTTGCAGCAGTACTCCGATGGTTTCCAGAATGTTCAACTCATACCTCCTGATAGCGATAAACTTTATGCACCTGATTGCATATTCTTGTGCCTGAAAAAAGGCCGTGTTCGTCACGGCCTATCCTGGGCCAACTCACCTCTGGCAACGCGGACACGAGCACCCTGCCAGGCATGTCGGATCCCCCGCCGGCCCCAGGACATTCTCCAGCAGCCGTTTCACCTGTGGATCGGCCAGCCGATAGTAGACCGGTAAACCGTCCCTTCGGTCTGCCACCAGATCCACCTCTCGCAACACGCGGAGCTGTTGAGAGACGTAAGCTTGAGGCCGCTTCAACACAGCCTGAAGGTGGCACACGCACGCCTCATCTTTCCGCAGCTCGTCCAGAATGTGCAGCCGCGCCTGGTGGGAAAGGATGTGAAACAGTTTTGTGGCCTCCAGGTGCGAACTCTTGTTGCTCACGCGCTCCTACTATATTCATTACACTGCATATTCATTATGTTGCACACTATACCGCGAAAAACCATCTCTGTCAAGCTGACAATAATCACCGCAGGATGCGCACAACGTCACCCCTCTCGGCTCGCCAATGCCTCTCAGCCAGCTGGCCATTCCCTTTCTCCACCGTCGGGACGCGGGCTTGGCAGATCAGGCGCTCGTTCATCGTCAGACCAAGGATACGCATAGAGGTATATTGATGGAAAAGCCCGGCAACGTTGCCGGGCTTTTCCACCGAAGAGAATCCCTGAAACCCTGCATCGTCAGGGTTTGGAGGGCACAGTTGGAAAGCTTTGCGCCTTTTGTAAAGGTCAAAGCGGAGCCGGTCGGGATGGCTTCCGAGCGGCTCGTTGCAAACTAATGGTGATGGGTCTCCACGACGCCGGCGCGCAGATCGGGCACATAGCGCATCCCTAGCGCATAGAACAAGATGCCGGCCGCAAAGGCGGCTACGACGATACCGATCTCTACCCAGGTCGGAAAATAAGTCGCCCCGCCCGGCGCGTGCAGCGCAAACCAGGCAATGGTAAAGCGGTTGAGCGCCAGCCAGGCCAGGGTGCAAATCATCCCGGCCAGCAGTGTGTTTTCATTTTTCCCCGCCCGAAAGTAAATCACCATGGCGGCGACCAACAGAATCACCTCTACCCAAAACACCAGGCTCAACAGGCCGCTGCTGAACATCAGCCCCAGTTCACCGGCCAGCAGCAGGTCGCCAAACTTGAGAACCAGAAAGGCCGCTATGACAAAAGCCGCCACCCGTGTCAAGCCCTGTAAAAGCGGCATAGGGGCGGGCCGGCGCAAAGCGCGCCAGGTGATGATGGCCAGCAGCGCTGACACCGACAGGCCGCTGAAAAGCGCCGAAGTGAAGAACAGCAGCGGGATGATGGGCGACCACCACAGCGGGTCAAGTCGGTGGCTCAGCGTGAGGAAAACCGCGCCGATCGAGCTTTGGTGCACGGTGGAAAGCAACACACCGACTCCAGCGATCAGGGGTACGAGTTGCTTGACCCAGCGCACCACCGGCCAGTCCTTGCGCGCAAAGACGATGGGGAACAGCTCCAGGATCATCACCCCAAAGTAGAGCGTGATAGACATAGCCACCTCGAACATGAACGAGTGCAGATTCCAGAGCGGCGGCAACAGCACGTTGTAGAACTGGTCCCAGCGGTTGATATCCAGGACCAGCACCAAGATGACCGTGGTGTAGCCAAGGAAACCGGCCAGCAGCGCCAGGTGGGCGATGCCGTGATATTCCTTGCGGTTAAAGATGTGCAGCGTGGCGGCCAGAGTGAATGCGCCGGCCGAAAGCGGCACGACGAAAAAGTCGAACGCGATCCACAATCCCCACGGATAACCTTCATTCAGGTTGGTCGTCGCGCCCAAGCTCGTCGCCAATCGGTAGATGCCCAACGCCAGGCCGCACAAGGCAATGGCGCCAAGGACACAAAACGAGAGGGGAAAAGAAGATTTGCTCCGAGTTGTAGTTGTTGCTGACATTATTCGCTCTCCTTCTGATCCTGTGTGACAGGCTTGGTCATCATTTCCATGCGACGCTTAGTGACCCAGTACACACCCGCCAGCGCCGCGCCAACCGTGACCAGGGCCGTCGGCGTGCCGTAGATGGCGACCTTTTCGCTCAACTCTGAGACAGGTTCTGACCCCAACTCGGGCAGCCCCAATTCTGTGAACGGCACCGAGGACAGGTATAGCCACGAGGTGCCGCCGGCTTCCTCTTGCCCATAAATGTGGTTGATGTAGCGGTCGGGCGATTGCGAAATTCGTGCCTGCGCCTCGACGATCAACTCGTCTCGCTCGCCCATCTCGAGTGCGCCGAAAGGGCACGTGCGGACACACACCGGCGACTCGCCCACCGCTTGCCGGTCGGCGCAAAAGTCGCACTTGGTGATGACGGGCAGACGGGCATTGAAATCGATCTTGGGGATGTTGAACGGGCAAGCCACCATACAGTAACGGCAGCCGATGCAGCGCTCGGCCTCGTACACCACCGGCCCGTCGGGCAGCTTGTGCAGCGCCTTCACCGGGCAGGCCGATACGCAGGCCGGATGCTCGCAGTGCATGCACTGGCGCTTGATATACTCGGCCTTGACAGCCGGATACTCGCCCAGCTCGATTTGATCTATGCGAGTATAGAACAGCCCCTCGGGTGGTTGGTTTTCAAACTTGCACTCCGCGCTACACGCATTGCATGCGAGGCAAAACGGGGTATCTACCAAAACAGCTCTCGACATTGTTTCCTTCTCCTAGATCAAACCTAAACTTTCATAGTCGTTAGATATTCTGCATCCGTCCTGAGCCACGCCTCGGCCAGGCGAGCCAGCGCAGGGTAAAACGCCAGCCGAGCTGACTCTTCCACATGTTGTCGCCAAGCCGGCACCCAGGGCAGCAGACATTCGTTCAGAAACACGACGCTGCGCTGGCGCATCACGTCAGCTTGCGCCGCGTCACCCTGCTCATCTGCCTCCACTTCCTCGCGTCCCAGGTAGAACATGAATTCCAGCTCGACAGCCAGGTGATCGGGCAGCGCGTGCACGGCGGCGGAAAGCATCAGCCCGGCCTCCTGATAGGCGCGCAGGGCGCGCGCGGCCGACTGGCCCATCAATTGCCCGCCATCCTCGTACACCGAAGCATATGGAGGTGCTAGCACGTGCGGCACGCCGTTGATGAACAGGCGCGTATGCTCGACCTGTAACGCCTGCAGGTCGCCGTTTGACTCTTCCAACGCCGCCGCCACCTGGTCGGCCGACAAGTCAACCGTCTCCAACGCTTCGGTCAGCGCCGTCTGCCACGCCTGGGCCTGGGCCATAAATTCCTCGGACGGATAAGCCAGGCCCTTGACCAGCGCTTGATAGATCGCCGGGCGAGCCAGAGCTTGCTCAGACGGTGCCTGCATCTTTAGACCTTGTAAACCTTGACCACGACGTCCTCCATCATGGCCGACATGGCCGGGTCGCCTGCGGCCAACTGCTGCTCGACGGTGTGGGTGGGAATCAGGTCACCGTCGTTGGCGCCCTTGCCATAGGCAATGGACAGTCCCGTGCTCCAGTGACCAAAGCCGTGCTCCACCGCCACGCAGTCGGGGCGGATGCCTTGCGTCAGGCGCGCCTTGAGCTTGATCTTGTTGGCCAGCGATTCGATCCACACCTCGTCGCCTTCGGCGATGCCCATCTCGCGTGCCCTGGCGGCGTTCAACATCGCCCGGTTTTCGGGGCAAAAGCTCGAGACAATCGGGTCGTTTTGCGTCTGGGTCATGCGGTCCCACGGGCGGCGCCAGATGAGCAGGTGGAAGGGATAATTGGCGTCGGATTTGGCGCGCGGCGGCTGCCACGAGGGCAGGCCCGGGTAGCCGTTCTCTTCCAACAAGGTTGCCTTGAACTCGATCTTTTTAGAAGCGGTGCCGAACTCGGTGTTGGGCTTGATCGGCGCGGCCTCGCCCCATATGCCGCCTTGAGCCTTGATCTCGTCAGCCGTGGTACCCAACACCTCTAGCTCGGCTTGCGTCAACCCCTTGCCGCCCATGCCTTCGGGCACGTATTCGCCCAACCCCATGCGCTTGAGGATCTCCAACGACACGCTGGTAAAGCTCTTGGTGTCGTGCACCGGCGGCAGCGGTTCTCTGAGAGCCACCTGGGGGTACGTAGCGTGGTATTGCCGCGCATTCAAGCCGCTGCCTTCATAGAACGTGTTATCCGGCAGCACCACATCGGCCAGCTGGACAATCTCGGTGGGCAGCACGTCGCTCACGGCGATAAAGTCGAGCGTCTTGAGCGCTTCCACCAGCCGGGGCGGGTTTGGAAAGGACAGGATATTGTGCTTCCAGAAAAAAGCGGCCTTGACCGGGTAGGGTGACTGGGACAAGATGCCTTCGGCCAGCGTGCTGAAAGAGCCTTTGCCCAGTGGCTTGAGCACGGGGAACTGCTCCAGGCCGTCAATGCGCGGGCCTTTGATCGTGTCGGCATAATCGGGAAACTCCCACACGTCGCGCAGGCCGGGCAGCTTGGGCTTGCGGTCCAGGATGTGACCGCCGGGCCGGTCGAGGCTGCCCACCAGCGCGTCCATGATGACAAAGCACTGCGCCGTGCGCCACGAGTTGGTATAGTTAGGGCCGCCGGCGTCGCGCTTGTGGTGCGCCACGACTGCCGGTTTGGTCGTGGCAAACTCGCGGGCGGTGCGCGCCAGTGTTTCAGCCGGCACCTCGCAAATCGGCGCCGCCCACTCGGGTGTATAGTCCTTGACGTGCGCCTTGAGCTCGTCAAAACCGGTCGTATAGTTGTTCACAAACTCGTGGTCGTACAGCTCTTCGTCAATGATGACGTGGATCATGGCCAGCAGCGCGGCCAGGTCGGTGCCCGGCTTGATGGGAATCCATTCGTGCGCCTTGGAAGCGGTGATGGACAGGCGCGGGTCGAACACCACCAGCCTGGCGCCGTTTGCCAGGGCCTGGTTGACGGCTCGCCCCCAGTGGTTCTTGGATTTGCCCATGCCGTCCCAGCCAAAGGCCAGGATGTATTGGCTGTGCTCGTAATCCACCGTCCACGTCTTGCCCTTGCCGGTGACCATGGCACGCCAGATGACGTCGTGGGTGGTGTAGCAGGTGTTGTTGTGGCCGACGTGGTTGGGGGTGCCGCTGGCCTGGGCAAAGTGCTTCTGCCAGGTTTTGGTGCGGGCGACGAGCATGATGGCCTGCGGGCCAAACGTATCGCGCACCTCTTTGAATGTGTTGGCGGTGAGGTCCAGCGCCTCGTCCCACGAAATCTTGACCCAGCCGGGGTCCACGCCCACGCCCTTTTCGGGATTGGTGCGCTTCATGGGATATTTGAGCCGGTCGGGATCGTACAGCAGGCGCACGCCCGAATAGCCCTTGACGCACAGACTACCCTCGGCGGTCTGGTCGGCCGGGTTGCCGGTGAGGTGCGTGATGCGCCCGCCGCGCAGGTGCGCGATGTAGGCGCAACCCATACTGCACACGCCGCACACGCCGTACAGGATGGTGTCTTCCGCCGACAGAGGGGCGGCCTGGGCGACAGGCGTCAAGAACTGCAAGCTGTTGCCCAGTGTGGCCGTGGAAGCTGCAGCCGTCGCGGCGCCAGTCAGCTTGAGAAACTGCCGTCGTGATAAAGTGATGTTTGGTAAAGCCATAGAGATATACACCTCGCGAAAAGATTACACTGCGCGCAATCAAACGCCGTCACCCCTATTGTCCCAGGGGTCCAGTCCCAAGATAACAAAAAACCACTGCCGGGAAAGCAGCTATCTTGGTCGGTGAGTAGAAGCCTATGGTGTGAATGCCGTTTTCCCCGGCAGGGTAATACCCAACGCCTGCGATTATAGCATAGACTTGTCATGTTTTCATCGCACAATGTGGCAAGTTTGACAGACCATTTAGCGTAGCGCAAGTTGGCATTTCGCGCAATATAGGGTCAGGATGATTGCGGTAAAGGGCAGAAAACACGCCCTTTTTATGCGTCAATGCCCGAGTGCATTGCGTTTGCAGGCGCGACGTGCTATAATCAGGCCATGTCACCGATTCGCATTTTGTTGGTGGACGACCATGTGTTGTTTCGGCAGGGTACCCGCGAGCTGCTGGAGCACGAGCAGGACATTGAGGTCATTGCCGAGGCTGACGACGGACTGGAGGCTGCGCGATTGGCGGTCGAATTGCAGCCCGACGTCGTCGTCATGGATGCCGCTATGGACAGACTGGACGGCGTCGAGGCCACCCGTCAGATCAAGGCCAAACGTCCGGATACAGCGGTGCTCATTCTCAGCGCCTACGACAGTGACGCTTTCTTGTTCGCCGCGCTAAAGGCCGGGGCTACGGGCTATCTGCTCAAGAGTTGCCGGGCCGACGAGCTGGTCCAAGCCGTGCGCGCAGTGCATGCGGGGGGCTCGGCGTTGCATCCGAACATTGCCCGCAAGCTGGTGGATCATCTCGCGCGATCTGTGGGTTTCTCTGCGCAGGTCCAAGGGCAGGGGCCAGAACACGAGGTGCTAAGCGAGCGCGAGTTGGAGGTGCTCAGACTGGCGGCCAGGGGTATGACCAACCGGGATATGGCCCGGGTCATGAACATCGGTCTGCGAACGGTGCAGGCGCATCTGAGCCACACCTTTATCAAGACCGGGACCCGCTCCCGCACCGAGGCGGTGGTTAAAGCTCTGCGCCAGGGTTGGATCAACATGGATGAGGTGGAGGATGGTCCCGTACGCGCCGACGAATGAAGGCAACGCGGCAACGCGATGAACACGAGAATCCGTCCAAGCGCCGAACGAATCAAATCGCTGGTTCGAGACCCGGGCCTTTGGTCTTGGTTCAGCGCATTGATCCTGGCGATGGCCTTTCATTACATCAGCAACAACCCCCTGCGGGGTATACTCCTGGAAGCTTCCCTGCAACTGACCCCCTGTCTGGCGGAGCGGCTTTTGTTCTTGCTGCCCGTGGCTCTTGCCGCCCTCAAGTATGGCGCCATCGCTGGCTGGTTCACGATTGCCTGCTCCGCTCTCGTCATGCTGCCTCGGGCAATGACCGACTCGTGTCGGCCAGAGAGCGCCTTGGTGGAGACGGCCGGCGTGCTCGCCGTGGCTGTCTGGCTCAACGGGTCCCTCTCTCGCCAACAAGCGGAGCGACGCGCGCGGGAGGCGGACAATCGGTTCTTTGTCCGGCAGATTCTTCGGGCGCAGGAGGAAGAGCGCGGGCGCATCGCCCGCGAGCTGCACGATAGCACCATGCAGATGTTGAGCGCCCTGCACCAACACTTGGAGACCCTGGCGCTAGATCGGGAGATTATTCCCCCGCAAGCGACGCAGCGCATCTACAAGATGGAGCGCCTCGTCGGCGACGCCATTGAGGAAGTGCGCCGCTTTAGCCAAAACTTGCGTCCGCCGGCGCTGGATGCACTGGGTTTGTTGCCCAGCCTGGAGGAGATGGCTGCCCATCTCCAACGGGAACAGGGGATCGCGGTAGAGGTCCAGGCCCTGGGTCAGGTGCGGCGCTTGGAACCGGAGGTCGAACTCGCCCTATTCCGTATCGTGCAGGAGGCGCTGAACAACGTCCACCAGCACGCGCGCGCTTCGGAAACGATCGTGACCCTCTGGTTCAAAGAGCATGCGGTGCGAGCCACGATCCGGGACGATGGGCAGGGATTCGATGCGCCGGACCATCTGCGTGATCTGATGGCGGTGGACCAGATGGGGTTGGTAGGCATTGAGGAGCGGGCGGAAATTCTGGGCGGCGCGGCGGACATTCGTTCCAGGCCAGGAGATGGGACGACGGTCAGCGTAGAGTTCCTGTCTAATTGTGGGCCAACAATGCATCGTTCACTTTAGCCGTTAACTTGTATTTAGACAAAGTGTGAGACAGCGGGCAACAGCCCGTGTCAATCAAGTGCCTTAACAATCGAGTTTCGCGCCGATTTCAGGCCGGTTTGGGCTTTTCCTTGCCCTTTTTGACCACTGGGTGGCGGCTCAGGCCGAGTGCGAGGCCGCCCTTGGGGCCATCCCGGCGACTTTCCGCGCGTTTGCGGTGGCGCCGTCGGGCCCAGTTCCGAGAACAGATCTGGCCCGGCCGTTCTGACCACACAGTCCTCCCGGTGCACGCACTGGGGACACAGGATTTCGAAGATGTCGCCTGCATGTCTTCTATCCGCTTTCTCCATCGCCACCTCCTACTCTGTCTGGCATCCGCCGTTCCACCGGGCCTGGGCCAGCACCGTGGCGCGCTTAAAGTCGCCCCTGGTCTCCCGAACCAGTTCCTGGCCCTCCTCCCGGGTCCTTCCTGCCGCGTAGACCGTCCGCCAGAAGCGATCTATGGGGCGCTCGCTCCCGTTGCCACTCCTGCCGTTCCCACCTGCGCCAGGCGGGGTACAGGGCGGACGGCAGGCTGTCTGCTTCTTCAGCCGGTCGGCGACGAGCGTCCCCACCTCCGCCGCCAGCCGGTCCGCCTCCTGGCGCCACCGGCCGGGGTCGGAGATGGTAGCCTCGGCCTGGATCTCGACCGTCGTCCATCCCGCCGCCTCGTTTTCGACGCTGCGCCGCACGGTCACGGTCACGGCGTTGACTGCGGGGGCATTGGGAGGTTGTATCAGGAAGGCCATTAGCGATGCTCCCCTCCAGCCAGCTCAGGCCATCCCAGGTAGGCCATCGCACCGTCCATGCGCTTTTCCCGCCTGCGGGCGACGACGACGATCTGGTCATAGGCCTGGAAGTGCTGCGGCAGGAAGGGATACACGACCAGCACGTCGAAATGACCGGCCAGCCGGGCCGCGATGGGGCCGCGCAGGTAGCGCTGGCGGATGACGTAGAACAGCAAGCCCCCGGGTCGCAGGATGCTTTGGGTCTCGCGCAGGAACTGAAGCTCCAGTTCCCCGCCCGCGTAGGGTGGGTTGAGGGTGGTCACGTCCATCGTCTCCTGGCCCCAGCGGGCGTCCTGATACGGGGACCACAGGCACTGGTCCACCCGCCCGGCGGCCGCCTCGGCCCGTTCCTGGTCGGCCTCGGTGCCGTAGGTGACGACGCGCACGGCGTGCCTTCCCTCGATGGTCGCCTTGAGGCGCGCCAGGGCCAGGCCCTCTCCGCAGCACGGATCACACAGTCGCAGCGGGCCGGGGCCAGTTGGCG